>Ga0207702_10004691_pt1 | contig 12083 bp, 6 predicted proteins | sample KBSCornC62_FD_184302 | JGI IMG/M metagenome (GOLD analysis project Ga0207702, IMG submission 184302) | Corn rhizosphere microbial communities from Kellogg Biological Station, Michigan, USA - KBS Corn C6-2 (SPAdes) (version 2) | ecosystem: Host-associated > Plants > Roots > Rhizosphere > Soil ...
AAGCTGGATGATATTCCTCGGGAGGCTGATCCGCACGGGCGTACTTGCATCAGTATATTTGACCCCTGGCACGAGGAAGCCGCAGGACCATTTGCGGGTGTTGGCATTATCGATGACAGCGACGCCGATGTTAGAGCTATGTGCTTCTATGGTCGAATTGTCGCCGCGTGAAATCGCCACATGCCCAATCTTCACGCCGAAATCACCGGGTTTACGGATTAGAATCGCGCCCATTGTAGCGATCGCCTTTCCCACGTCGGTCGCTCCGCCGCGACGTGTGGCATCTTCGTACCACCAGCCGGAATAGGACTCGCCCACCCGAACATCTGGAGGTCGAACCGCAATCACGGTCTTGTAGGCATGATAACAAGCCCAAGACACGAATTCGGCGCAATCCCAAGGCCCGGACCAATCGGGGTTAGCGATATGCACCTTGGCACCGAGGACATACTTCTGGTGTTCCCTGGTCATCGCCAGATCGACAACATCCTTTCCTTCGAACATTGGCCATTTCCCCTAATCGGCAGCGGGTCTTTTTAACTCCCGGCTGGCAAGGCGCTTTTCGTGAGCTTTTCGAGAGCAGCTGTGTCAGGAATGCATTCGGCATTTTCCTGCTTCGCCGCACTCGCGATCACAGCGCATGCCCGTGCGAGCTGTCTGTCCCACAGATTCCAGAGATATGCGTTGCGGTCGGCTCTGGCTGGCTTGCCCGGCGGATCGAAATCGTAAGCGAAATCCGCGCGGCACGCTGCGGTGCCAGGGCACAGACGCCGCCGATGCGCTGCAAGCGTCTCGCGGGAATCGCGCAGCATCGCGTCGCCGGCCAGACGCACTTTCTGGATGGTCCCGAATCCGCGCAACGCATCCTTCAGCACACCTTCGAACAGCAGGCTGGACGGTTGACTGAACGCGGCCAACAGGTTCTTCGCGCGATCCAGCGACTGTCGCGCGTCGATCATCTCGATGTCGGCGGCGACCTGGAATACCCGTAGGATTCGCGTTGCCGTTGCCGTCCAGCGGAGCGACATCTGAACAGTGACGGGCGGATCTGGCTTTATAGTGATTGTCTTGCCACTGATCGTTGCCTCGTTCGCATCCGTGTTGGCCAGCACGTCGCGCAAAGTCGGGTTCATCACGGGGCTGGAGGAGCGGATCGCTTCCTCTGCGGCTCTCACGTGAGTCAGGAGCCGCTCCGCCCTGGCGGCTAGGTTCGAAGAAGGCCGCGCGCTCAGCAATTCCGCGCCATAGCCGGCCGCCAAGGTAAGGAGAATATGGGCACGCAGCATCCTTCCTTCCAGATCCAGGTCTCCATCATTGTTGGAAAGCAGGCCGGGCGTATTCTCGTCAGCGACCGGCTCATGGCCCACGGGTGCCAGATAGCAGTCGAGGTAGCGATTGACCGAAATCTCAGACATCTCCCGATCGCCCTCGCTGGGTACATCCTTCTTAGCATAGCCGTCTTTATCAGGATCAGGTGTGCCTTCACGGTTTTGGCCATAGGGACGATTGACGGAAACGCGAAGAAGATGTGAAACGTCTGTGCCGCCATGATCGGCACCGCCATATTGGAGATGTGGCATGAGGTCGTCACGCATGATCTGCGCGGTCAGGGCAGTGAATGCCGGTCCCGGCATTTTGAGGATCTTGTCGCGAGTTCGGATCCATCTTGTGTCTTCGTGATGCTCGGCTTCATAATCTTTCTTGGCTTGGCCGACGAGCGCGGTCGGCGTAAAGAAGCCATTGTCGAGAAGGCAAGCCCTAAAGCTGTTCCGGTGGATCCCAGGAGGCTGCGCGGTGATGCCGGTAGCAAGCGTCGTACAGGATGCGAGCCAGGGAAGAATTGCAACGACGAGAAACGCAGATCGAGCCCCCATTACGCCTCCTTTCCGGCGTGGCCGGAGACTGTCGATTGGACTGTTGGCGATTAGATTGTGTGGCGATCCAGGTAGATGACTATATCATTTGGCATGCGAAACAAGCTATTTCTGCTGGATGCGGTGACTTTTACGAGCGTTCAGGCATTCATCGTGGAATGACGTTGCACGTTTCGATGTAGGCATTGTCCAAAGGTTTACCCGGCTGGCTGAACTCTATCTCTGCACAAGAAACAACAATGATACACCAGCCGCTTTGCTCTTGCGCCGCCCCTGCGCGTCGAACGCATAGGTGCCGAGCGTGGTGGTGGGGCTGGCGCAGGTGCCGGCGGTGATCGCACGCGGCCCTCGACATCGTAGCAATAGGTCACCGTGCCGTCGAAGGTGAGATTGTCATTATTGTCGTAAGTCGGCGAGGCTCCGCCCACCGCCGTATACTGGTATTACGATATCCTACTGGGCCAAAGCCTTAAAATGCTAATTCAAGCCAACTTTCACAGTGTAAACGCACATTTGTTGGCGAGTTATTTTGGTGAGGTAATTTTTCCGACTTCCCCTGATCTGTTCAAGTACAGAGTTCGAGCAACGCACCGAGGGTCCTTACTCACAATGATCTCTCTGTCGATTTTAACCACCTCGTGCGACTTGCCAATGTAAACAATTGGACCGCTTTCCGTGTATTCCAAGTACACATTGCAATATTCAAGATCTCGCTTGGATACTCCGCTGAGCGCTTTAGATATGTAGAACGCATCGGATCCCGACAAGTTCGCGCTGGTACCCGACGAGAAAGCCGGCACGATCGGAAGAAAAATAATCGCAGAGGATACGAAGAATTTAAGCATGGTCATTTGGATGCTCCTCGTGGTGCATCTATCGGTATTATAGGATTGGCTGGACGAACTGTTCTTACTGTATCTGTGCTTGGTTTATAAGCCTTGATTGCTCCCGACGGTGTGCCCAGGTACCGTTCGTAATCAGCGCCATTAAGTACCTTCGTTTCTATAATTTTTCCCAACCCCGTGTCGCCACTCGGACCCGTTGAGAAATTGTTGCTGTCAAAGCTATCTGCCAGAGGTGTGCTGGTACGTGTCACGACCCCGTCTATACTGAGAGAATAATCAGCGTGGGTGTGATAATCGTCGGTCATGTTTCCCGGATAATGTCCGGTGACGCCGCTTTCCGTGCCTGCAATTGGTGTTGTCGCCATAAACCTGTCGCCTACTGGAATTATCGCTCCACCATATTCTCTATTTTCAGAAATGCTACGAGGATTGATATAGTCGAGCGCATCCACCGCCGCCTCTTCGCGCGTAGGAAATGTGTCTACGCCAGGTGTAAAGAGACCATTCAGATCAGTCTGGTTGAGGGGATCATTGCGGGTGTAAGCGTAGAGGTTGATGCCGCCCTGATATCCGATGGGATCGACCTGGATGAACCGACCCCATTGCGGCGAGTAGGCCCGGGCGCGCATATAATAGAGTCCACTCGGTTGGCTCGTTGCCACCGTCTCGGGATCGATGCGGCTGCCGGTGTAGCGGAACGTGCCCGATGTGCTGGCGGCATTCTCGCCATAGGGCAGGAAGTTGGCCTTGCTGAACGTGGTAGCGTTTGACGCCATCGATGCAATGAACGATCCCTGGATATCAGGAACAAGCGTGGTGCGGGTGCCCGCCGCAACGTTCATCTGCCCTAGCACGTCGTTGGAGCCTGCGCCATAGGCGTACCAGCGCTGGATCGCGCCGGACGTGCCGTCATATTCGAGCACCTCGCGATTGTCGGCATCGGCCACGGTGATGGTGGTGGCGCCGCCCGCCGTCTTGCTCTTGCGCCGTCCTTGGGCATCGAACGCATAGGCGCCGAGCGTGGTGGTGGGGCTGGCGCAGGTGCCGGCGGTGATCGCACGGGTCAGGCGGCCCTCGACATCGTAGCAATAGGTTACCGTGCCGTCGAAGGTGAGGTTGCCGTTGTTGTCATAAGTCGGCGAAGCACCGCCCACTGCCGTATACTGATTGAGATTGTTCGCGGTGTAGCTGGTCGTGCCGGTCGTCGCCGGATAGAGCAGCCAGCTGTTGTCGCTGGCCGTCTGACCCACCCGGCGGTTGTTGGCGTCATAGCTGTGGGTGAACGTTACACCGGCCTGCGTAGGCGCGGTCTGCACCACGGTGGGCGTCCAGCTTGCGGTGATCGGACGGTTGAGCGCATCATAGCTGTACGTCGCCGCATAGCTCGCGGTCGCCGACACCGCCGCGATGCTGGCACTGTTGTCGCTGACGCTCGTCGAACGGCCAGCCAGATCATAGCTGTAGCTCGTCAAAGGCGAAGCCGAGGTGCCGCCGCAGGAGGTTGCAGTGGTCGAGATCGTCTTGGTGCACAGCCGGTTCAGCGTGTCATAGGCGAAGCTCAGCGTATCGCCTTTGCGCGTCGTGCGCGTGACGACATTGCCATCCGCATCATAGGCATAGGTCTCAGTGGTGCTGCCCGGATAAGTCGTGGTCTTGAGCTGGTCGAGGCCATTATAGGCGTAGGTCGTCGCGGGATGGGTGGCATCGGCCAGGCTCGCTAGCAGGCCGTCCGGCGTATAGCTGCGGGTCACCAGCGCGCCCGCTTGGATTGCTGTATTGAATATCCCGGTCTGACGGCTCATCGTGTCGTAGCCGTAGCTGGTAACGTTGCCGACCGCGTCGGTCACGCTCGCCAGTCGATCGACGACGTCATAGCCATTGCGGGTGACATTGCCGTTGGCATCTGTCGCTGTGGCCACTTTGCCGCTCGGCGTATAGGTCGATGAGGTCGATCTCAGCACGGCTCCGTCAGCGGATTGCGACGCCTGGATTACCCGCCCATCAGCGTCATAGCTGTAAGCCGTGACTAAGGTCTGCGGCGCAGCCGGAAGAATGGCGCTGGTCAGCTGGCGCGCGGCATCATGAGCGCTTACGATGACATTGCCCTTGGGATCAGTCACCGAGACCGCATTGCCAACGGCATCATAGCCGAAGCTCGTCACCTGATTGAGCCTGCCATAATCGCGGGTCGTCGAGGTGAGATTGCCAAACCCGTCATAAGCGTTGAGCGTGATCGTCCCTACTGGATCCGTCACGGTAAGCGGCAAGCCGTGCGCGTCATAGGTAAACTGTGCCTTGGCCGCGAACCCATTGGCATCCGCGATGCTGCTCAGCAGATTGCCTGTAATGGGATCATAGGCGTTCAGCGTGACCAAGTTTCGGGGGTCGGTCACCACGGTTGGCTTGTTGTAGAGCGTATCGTAGGCGAACGTCGTGGTAAGCGGCGTGAGCGATGAACCGGATTTCGCGGTCTGCACGATTTGGGTGATATTCTGGTTGAGATCGGCAGACCAAGTATAGCTGGTGTAGCCGGTTTCGGGAAGGATTGCCTTCACCAGCCGGTCCTGGCCGTCATATTGGTTGGACCAGACGTTGACCACGCCGTTGGACTGCGCAGTGCTGTTGAACACATTGGCGGTGCCGCTCAGCACCCACGCGTCCTTGAGCACGCGCCCACGCGCCGTTTGATAGGTGATGTGGCGATCGTTGGCAGCATCGATGAACTCGGTGCGGCTGCCGGCGATGTAGAAGTTCGACACATTGCCGTTCGCGTCGGCCTGCTTGTTCACCTTGCCAATCGGATCGTACCAGTTGGTTACGAACGCGGTGCCGGGCGTGGACGGATAAACGATCTGCGTCAGGTGGCCCGCCGTGTCATAGGTACCCGATGTATCGTAGGAAAAGCGAGTCACGTTACCCAGCGGATCAGTGAAGCTGGTCAGGTTGTTGGCAGAATCGTAGCCATAGCTCACGGAACGGCCGGTGTCATCCGCGACGCTCGTCACGTGAGCGCCGCTATAGCTCAAGCTCAGATTGCGCCCGAGCGTATTGTAAATGGATGTCAGATAGTTGCTGCCATTATAGCTGTAACCATAGGTGAAATTGAGCGTCATGCCATAGGGCATGCTCCAGCTCGCGATGCTGCCGCTGCCCGAACTGTCCACTGCGTTGAACTGGATCTGCGACCGATCCTTGTTGAGATAGCTGAAGACCGTAGGTAGGCCGTAGCTGTCGAGGGTCGTGCCGGTCAGCGTGACCGCCGATCCAGCCGGCGCGCTGTAGCCGACGCTACTGCTACCATCTGCGCGCGGCAGCATCGCAAAGGCTTCGCTGGAAGTCGGCAAGCGGACGATTACGGCATTGTTGGTGAGCTGGTCGGTCTGCCAGCGCTGCACCATCCAGGCGATTGTCATGCTCTGTGCGTTCCGCGTGCCCTTCATTAAATCCTGAGCCACGTAGGCGGCGGCGATGGCTTGTGCGGCGGCAATGGCTGAGCTTTCGCCGGAAGCCGCATATGGGCTGCTGGTGTCGAGCGTCGTTCCCGTAGGCGCGCGGTCTCCAAGACCGGTGAACGGATCGCTCGTCCGGAATGCGGCGATTGAAAAGCCATGCGACCAACCATTACCCAGGCCAAGGTCGGTCGTCTGAGAGGCTGAGCTATAATTGCGGTCGAATGCCAGCCCGTAGGGTTGGCTACCGCTGCCCACCGACAGATCGCCGTGCTTATAAAGATAGGCGCCGACTACGCCATCCACCGGCTCGGCGATCGTGAAGTTGGATGGCGAGGACGGGGCGTTAGAGCGCGCGGCTGTAACGATGATATCGCCGCTGTACGAGGGCATTTGGCTGGCTGTACTTGAAGACAACGTCGGTCCGCTGCCCGTCGTCGGCACGTCATTTCCGGAAAATCCGCCGTTTAGGCCGCCCTTGATGAGCTGCCCGATGCCTCCAACTGTGCACACCAGCGGGCTTCCCGTGCAGCTCTGATAGATAACCGAGTAGCCCCAGCCGCTCCACAGGCCGATTGGAACCGCGCCGTTAATCGGGAGGAGCAGCAGGTTTCCTGTCGGGCTGCCGCCCGACGTTCCGGTGGTAGAAACCAAAGCGGCAATCTGATTAAGATCGCCGGCGCTATATCCCGTCAGGCTCGGCTGGATTGAGCTGAAATAGCTACTCACCCCGACCGACGTGGTTGCATCGACGAAGAAGGTCTTGGCTGCGGCCGCCGCGTTCGTGTCGACAACGCGGACGGTCGATGCCGCCTGCATGCCCGGGATCAACGCTTGCGTTTGTTCGAGCACTGCGGATTCCAGCGAACTGGTGAACCCCGCTGAACTCAGCAAATCACCCGTCTCGGCCGGGGACACGGACGCGAAAGTTTGCGCCTGCGCCGCGACAAAATTCATCGGCAGATCGACGTAAGGCCCGCTTACGGTCTGACCGGGTATTGTGGCTTGGCCGGTAATGCCGACGGCATGGTGGAGCTGGACCGTAACGGCACTGATATTATCGATCAGCCGTTGAGAGCTGGCCCACTCGGCAAGCCAGCTATAGCTGATCACCGCCAGGCTTTCACCGACGACGATCTCAGAATTTCCCGCGTTGCCGGCGGCACGTGCCTGCGCAAGTAAGGTGCGGTGCTTCTCGACCATTCCGCGACCGACCGGTTCCCAGCCGGCACTGATAAGATAGGTACCGCCGACATTGATCGCGAGGTTGCGCTGCTGGTTAGCGCTCGTCGCCAACGATCCGGTGTAGGGGTGTGTGATCCCCACATTGACGTTCCAACTCCCCGAGGGAAGCGCGGTGCCGGTACTCTGGCCATTTGGTGGTGCAACGCCATCGATGAGCAGGGTAGGAACGAAATTGGCGCCGCTGGGGACCGACGACACGGTGATTCGATGTCCATAGGTGTCATCGGCATAAAGCAGGATGGTCTGCGAGGTGGCGGTGGCGCAGGTCTGCGGCGTGACGCCGGGCATCGAAATTGTGAAACAGGTCCGGTAGGCATTGGGGATCGCTGATCCCCAATTTTGCGGAAACCCGCTCGGCTGCGATGGCGAAAGATTGGGTACCGTCGTATTGCGCAGCGGCGAGCCTGTAAGCGGCTTGATGACCTTTCCACCCACGATATCGTTCACCGTCGAAGCCGGATTGGAGCCTTTGACATAGTTGATCAAATTGTTGCTGTAGGCGACGAGATCCCCACGAAGGGCCGCGCGATTGATATTGCGGATCGACAGGCTGTCGATCGTGCCACCCGCATCGGCAAGAAACTGGCTTTGCGAATAGCCAAGCGTTGTTCCGAGGTTCGCAACCCCGGTGGCGACCGAATGCTGTTTGAATCCTGGATCGAATGCATAGCTGGTGCCGCTTATGGTAACCATGAGCCAGACATGCGCCACATCGATACGGTTCAGCGTACCGTCGCCATTCAATAAACCATTGGCGAACGGAATCCCGCCATTGGCGAGTAGGTTAGCAATGGCATTCCCGTCATTCTTGACGCCGAGCAAACTCGACATCTGCGCCCCGGTGAGGCGGAGATAGCCATAGCGGAAGCTGATCTGGCCTGAGGTGAAGCCCGATGCGCTCAACAGCGCCGCGAATAGCTGCGCCTGATCCGCATCGCTCCCGCGCTGATCGAGCAGCGTTCCCAGCGCTCCTTTGTTGCTGCCGAAGATCGGCTCATATTCGATGGTGTTGTAGACATATTCGAAGATCAGGTCGGGATCGCACTTAAGTGACGCGGCGAGTGTGATGATCTCGGTGGGCAGCGTCAGGCTTGACGCACAGCCGGTGCTGGTCGTGGCAAGCGTCAGTGCCGTGCCAAAATGCGCGGCACGTTTTGTTGTGACCTTGGTGCGTCCGCGAAGAATGCCGTCGGCAACTTGGATGCTCACTGGATCACCTTTGCCCATCGCAAAGCTAGGCGGTGTAGCGAGTGAGGCCGCAGGTGAGAGAAAAAGGGCAGCAGCCGTCAGCAGGCCGAGGAACCAAGCCCCGCCTTTCACGATCCATTTCATGGCAAGATACTCAGTGCTGGGTCGTAGGGACGAGTGCAGCTACCGTAGCGCGCAATTGCTCGATCTCCGCCTGTTGCTCCTTGATTGCCTCGACGAGGACGGGGATCAGATTTTCTTCCTTGAGCCCGTAAGTGCCGCTGGCATCTTTCGGCTTGCTGACGGCCTCAGGAACGACCTTCTCCACCTCTTGCGCAATGAAGCCAATCTGCCGCTCATTGGTTGGCAGCGTTAGGTTCTTGCCGACGCTCCGTTCTGCAGCGGGCCTCCAATCGAAGTACACGCCACGCAGTTGCCGAACGAGTCCCAGTGCTCCCGAAACCTGCTCAATGTTTTTCTTGAGACGCGCATCCGACGTGTTGGTCCAGGCGGTTGTTCCCGCCGCTGAGCCATTGACGAAGAAATTGTAGCTCGCGTTCGTCGCTCCGACCCCAACATTCCCACCGCCGAACAGAAGCCCGCCTACCTTCATGCCGCGGATGAAGCCATATTGCGCGGCGTTGGAATTGCTGACGAACTGGATATAATTTCCATCAGGGTCACCAGCCGCATCTCGAATGATGAGGCCTCCAGTCGAACCCGATGCGGGGCTGACAAATCGCGCCCTCCCATTCACATCCAGAGAATTGGCGGAGGCAGCTATGCCGATGCCGACGCTACCCGTGAATTGGGGACTCGCGATAGGCGCTAGGTTATTATTTCCGCAATTGAGGATGTTGTTGAAATTGCTCATCACCTGATTGGCGTCGGCGCTTGTGCCGTTGGTCAGCGTGTAGGTGTAGGCGCTGCAGTTGGCAGCATGGGCGGCGCTGGTTGAAAGCAGACTCAGCAAACCAATCGAAGCAAGCCGTTTGAACATCATGATCTCCAGAAAAAGTCTTGGAAAAGGCCGGCGCAGCATCAGGTGTGCCAGAGCGCCGCACCCCAATTGAAGCTGCCCCAGACGCCGTTGGTGCTATTCGCATTGATCGTCTGCGCCGTGCGATTGCCGTTGGCATCATAGGTGTAGATGATGATAACGCCGGTGTCGTAGCTGGCCGATGTGACCCGCCCCAAGGCGTCGTAGGTGTAGGTGACACCGCCATTGGCCGCTTGCGCAGCCGCTCCAAGCGACAACAGAGCGGCCGCGATTGTCACGAACCCGAAGATCTTTCCCATCATAGTCCCCTGACGAACGCCGGCAATGAGCAATAGATTTCGCATCCCACTGACACCGTGGCCAGTTAGGTAATAATCACCTGCACAAAATAAGCATCTCAGCTCAAATCGCCTGCATTGGTGCATTGTTACAAATTTGAGATCGTCGTTCGCCGACGATTCCCGCTGCGACTTCATTCTGGCTATGATACGAAACCCTACAACGCAAGTAGGAATCATATCCAAAGATATATTTACCTCAAAAAATCAAGGCAGATTAATGTTAGGTTTTACCATGTTATTGCCTGGATGTTCAGTAACGGATGTGGGTTGAATTATCCGCCCTGCTGACAAGCGGCGCCGTAGCGTTAACGTCTGTACCATCACCATTGCGTCGCGTCATGAGGACGACTCTTTGCAGAAGCCCCGGCCCGCGTGAGGGGTCATCGGATCACCGGTATAGGGAGAGGCGTCTCTTGGGAATCTCACGTTGGTGCATTTGATACATGATGTGGGAAAAGCCCTGGGCATGGAGATTTGTTGGCAGGCGAGCGTTCATCGCTCGAGAACGGCCGCGGGAACAATCGGCGTGACCCTTCCACCATCGAAGAGCGCACGCATCGCTAAGCGGCATGTAGCCCGATAAGCGCGGCCTTGCCCCGGGTCTCCGCAGCATCGAGATAATCTGCCCACCAGCACATCATTTTACGCCGGTGATTGAGATATCGGGCCGAGTTGTACGCGGCGCGAACGCCTCGGGGCGTATGGGCGAGTTGATGTTCAATCCAGTCCGGCTCAAACAATCCGCTTTCATTCAATACGGTGCTGGCAAGTCCGCGGAACCCGTGGACAGTTGCTTTGCCGCGCAGGCCCATACGATACATGACGTCGAGCATGCGATTTTCGCTGATCGTCAATGTTTTCGACCCGACAACCGGGAAAAGGAACCTGCCGAACCTCATGTTTCCCGCCGAACGGTAGATATTCGCCCGGTCGATTTCCTCAAGAAGCGCCGCGGCTTGCGGCGGCAAGGGAACAAGATGCTCGGAACGCATCTTCATGCGCTCGGCGGGGATTCGCCACAAGGGTTCGGCCGTGTCGATGCCTTCAATCTCCGACCATTCAGCGAAACGGGTCTCTTGCGTCCGGACCATGGTGAGGATGGTCCAGCGCAGCGCGAGATGGGTGAGCCGCTGTCCCCCGTCAGCATTGAGTTTGACGAAGAAAGTGGGGAGATCCTTGATTGCCACCTTGGCGCGATGCTGGACTGGCCTTGGCTTGGCCATTGCAGGCGCAAGGTCACGACATGGGTCACTCGCGCAGCGCCCGTCGGGAATGGCATACCGGAAGACCTCGCTGCAATGGTTCTTGACGCGATGCGCCATTTCGACCGAGCCACGTCTTTCGATTGGCCGTAACGCGTCAAGCATCTGGCGCGGGGTGATGCTTGCGATGGGCTCGCGTCCGATCACGGGAAAGATATCGGCCTCCATCCGCCGCATCAGCACACCCGCATAACGTGGCGACCAGCCGAAAAGGCGAGTCTCATACCATTCTCGTGCGACCGCCTCGAAACTGTCGTGGGCCACCTCGCCACCTGCTTGTACCGGCCGCTTGGCGCGGGCGGCCGGCTGAGCGGTCACTTCAAGGCCAAGCAGGAGCTGGGCCTTGACGGCTTCACGCCAGTCCCGTGCCTCTCGCAATCCCACCTCGGGATACGCTCCGCCTGACAGGAACTTTTGTTTTCCCGAGATTCTGCACGCCATTCGCCAATATTTGCGTCCATTGGGCTGGACGAGGACGAACAGCCCCCCGCCATCCGATCGCTTATAGGCTTTCAAGCCCGGCTTGAGATTCTTGAGGGCGATGTCGGTCAGCATTTCACGCTCCTCCCACCGGCCATTTTTGTTGGCACGATGTTGGCACATTGTTGGCACGTGCCAACAATCTGACCATAATTGCTCCGGGCTGCAAGGCTAGGGCCTGGGACGCAGTGGAACTTGCACCCGACTGAATTAAAAGGAGTTATTTAAGACGTTGGGACGCCAAGAGCCCTCTTGGAAGCTCCTGAAAAAGTGGTGATGGTCGGGGAGACAGGATTCGAACCTGCGACCCTCTGCTCCCAAAGCAGATGCGCTACCAGGCTGCGCTACTCCCCGGCCGCCGAGGTCCCTAGCGGGTCGCGCGGCGCTTGCATAGCGGGC
>Ga0207702_10004692_pt1 | contig 12083 bp, 10 predicted proteins | sample KBSCornC62_FD_184302 | JGI IMG/M metagenome (GOLD analysis project Ga0207702, IMG submission 184302) | Corn rhizosphere microbial communities from Kellogg Biological Station, Michigan, USA - KBS Corn C6-2 (SPAdes) (version 2) | ecosystem: Host-associated > Plants > Roots > Rhizosphere > Soil ...
TGGGGCTGCGGCGCCGGCCATGGCGTCGAGATCCAATATCTGTTCGACAATCTCGGGAAGGATCCGCGGCCCTGGACCCCGGAAGACCGGCGATTGGCGACGCGGCTGGCGGATACGGTGGTCCGCTTTGCCCGGACTGGAAATCCGGCGGGGAAGGGCGCGGAGGCATGGCCGGCCTTTGATGGGTCCACGCACACGATCCTGACGATCGGGAATGCGGCTGAGCTTGGCGCCCACCCGCTGCCCGATTTCGCGCGCTTCGATCAGCCGGCCGAGAAGTAGCCCCGCCTGGCTCAGCCGAGCCCCTGGGCCTGGGCCCAGGTGGCGAACAGCTCCTTCCAATGGTGTGCGGGCTCGCCGGCGGGGGCGGGCAGGCCGAGGCCATGGCCGCCGGCGGTGAACAGGTGCGTCTCCACCTTCACGCCCGCCGCCTTGAGCGCGGCGCGCATTTCCAGCGTGTTCTCGACCGGGACGACGCCGTCGTCCTCGGCATGCGCCAGGAAGCAGGGCGGGGTGCTGGCGGTGACATTGTGCGCCGGGCTGTGCGCGCGCTGCAGTTCGGGCGAGCTGTCGGGCCCCAGCAGCATGTCGCGTGAGCCGGCATGCGCGAGCGGCGCGCTCATCGACTGAACGGCGTAGATGGGCGCCGCGATCACGGGCCGCGCGCTCAACCGATCGGCGGCATCGACGGGGTCATAGACCTTCGCGTCGAAGCGCGTGGCGAGATCGCCGCAAACATGGCCGCCGGCGGAAAAGCCCAGAGCGCCGACCTTGTTCGGATCCACGCCATATTGGCCGGCGCGCGATCGGATCAGCCGCATGGCGCGCTGGGCATCGGCCAATGGCACGTCGGCGCGGTTGGCCCAGCCTTCGCCCGGCAGGCGATAATAGAGCACGAACAGGGTCCAGCCGCGGTCGGCGAACCAGGGAGCGTACAGATAGCCCTCCCCGTCGATCAGGATCACCGAATAGCCGCCGCCCGGCGTGACGAGCAGGGCCGACCCGTTCGGTTTGGCCGGGCGGAAGACCTTCATGCGCGGGCGGGCGATGCCCTTGACGACGCGGCCATGATGCTGGGCGTTGCCATTGTCGATCACCTGTTCGACCGGCAAGGGGGAGGGTGCGCCGGGCGGGGTGCCGGGCCACAAGTCGATCTCTTCAGCCGGATAAGCGGGCCAGATGCCGGGTTCGGCGGCGCGGACGGCAGGGGCCAGCATGCCCGTCGCGATTCCGGCCAGCAACGTTTCCCGGCGGCTCAACATCAGGCGATCCTCCCCTTTGCATCTGTGATCGCCATTCCCGGTGAGGCGCCCCATGTCAAAGGCGAAAGGTTGGATTGCAGCCGGCCAGCTTTCCTGTGGGAGAAAGGGTTGGGATGCGGGCTGGCAATGTGCCTGCTGCCAGGCAGGTTTCAGGGTCGGCGACGTTGCTTGCTCTTGGTGGGATTGCGACGGCTATCCAGTCCCTGGCCTGGATCGCCGCAGCGCTTCGCGCCTCGCGATGACGTGATAAGGGGCGTGGCAGACGCCGATCGGTCCGGCCTTCACCGCTGGTCGCGCCGGAACTCCACATCCTGAGGCAGGACTATCCCGTCGTCGCCTGTCGCACCGAAGAGCGCCGAGAGGCCCCGAATGGTCAATCGATCGTCGCGGAGGCGGGTTTTCGCGACCAGCCTGGCGCCCTTGGCGGGGTATGAGATCGGTTCGCACACCTGTCCTTCGACATGGACAGGCGTGTCGACTTGCCAGGCGTCGGAGCCGCACTTGGCCCGTTGCGCATAGATCCCCGCCACGATCCTGTCCGCGATCGTCATGGTCGCGCTTTCGAACCGCAGGTGGAGGTCCAAACCTCCCGGAGGGCCGTCTGCGCGTTCCACCGCGGCATCGTCGCTGAAAGCGATCACCGGCATATCGCAGCTATTATGCGCAAACATCTGCCCCGACGCCGTGAAGGCGCTGGGGGACAGTGTCAGCCTGACGATCAGGCCATGACGGCCGCTCTTGCCCAGCGGCAGGCAGTTGCTCACCCAGCGACCCGCGATGGCGGCCGCAGGGCTTGCGGCGGATGCGCGCGCCGACGTCAGCCCGAGAAGGGCGAGGAGAGCCCCGCACGGGATGATCCACCTCACGCTGAACGCCTCCCCGCTTCTGACCGACAGAGGTCGCTTGTGGCGCCGCCGATGGCCGTCCGCGGCAGTCCTGGCCAGTCAACGCCTTTGTCAAGCAGATGTAAACCAAACCCAGGTTAATAGCGGCTTGGCAGGAGTATTATGCCCGTATGGTCCTTGATCTGGCACTCGAGCGTCGGCGTTGTCGTCGTCGCCAGCATTTCATGTTCGGGGCCATCGCCTTGTTCGCCGCCTTGTTGGTGGTGCTGGTGGCGGGCGCGCGCGCATCCGAGAAAGAACGGCGGGATGCGGACGTCTGGTACCTCCATACGCTCCAGGTCCTGCTCCTGACGGGTCGATTGAACAGCGCGGTGCAGGGGACATTGCACGCCCAACGCAGCTATGTGCTCACAGCCGATCTGCACTATCGACAGGATGAGTCCTCGTTCCGGCGCCGTGCCGAGGCGCTCACCCAATATCTCGGCTGGCTGACGCATGACAATCCGCGCCAACGCCAGAACATTGCTGCCCTGACGAACGCCGAAGCCAGGTTGTTCGCGTTCCTCGATGCAACGATGGACTTGTCCGCCTCTTCGTCCGCCGATCGGACGATCGACGTCGCGCGCAGGGATGGCACGCTGGCGCGGTTGAGCCAGGTCGAGCGGGATCTGCGGACGATCGAGGCCGAGGAACAGCGGCTTCTGATCGATCGCAACAGGAATCGGGTCGCGATGGAGAAGAGGGCGAGCTGGAACCTGGTGCTGCTTCCGGGTGCCGGGCTTGTCTTGCTCCTCTTTGCAGTGGCTTCCGCCGTTATGGCGACGCGCGCGCAGGGCAAATTCTTCACGCTGGAGGAGGAGCTCGAGCGGACGGCGCGGACCGATCCGCTGACAGGATTGCCAAATCGCCGATGCTTCGAAGACACGCTCGACGCGGAGATTGCCCGCGCCGGCCGAACCGGGGTCCCGCTCTCGCTTGCGATCATAGACCTCGATTTCTTCAAGCGTATCAACGACACGTTCGGGCACCTGGCCGGGGATGACGTGCTTCGCGCGGTCGCATCGACGGCCCGTGCGACGGTGCGCGGTCATGATATGCTGGCGCGCATCGGGGGCGAGGAATTCGCCATCATGATGCCTGGAACCCACCCGGCCGAAGCGGAGGGCGCGTCCAATCGCGTTCGTGCCGCGATCGCGGGCACACCGATCCCCATTCAATCCGGCGAACGTCTGTCGGTCACCGCCAGCGTCGGCACGGCCGCGTTCAAACCGGGCGAATCCGCGACGGACCTTCTCGCCCGCGCCGATGCTGCGCTCTACGAGGCCAAGACTGCGGGCCGGAATGCGGTGAAGCTGGCCGCCTGATCCCCGCGCGACGACGTCGGAAATTCCCTCGCCGAATTGCTCGCGTGCGGAAACCGCGCAGCAAGTATCGCTTTATCCCCTGCATGGCCTGCCCGCAGATCGAGGCGATCTACCGGCCCTGAAGGTTGGTAAAGATGCTGCCCGACGCATCGCTCCGCGCGTCCCTGAAGCGGTTGCGGCAACCGGCCCTTGCGCGCCATAGCTGCCACGGTCGATTGATGCGCCATCTCCCTTGCGTGAAGGACGAACCCATGAGCCTTGGCGAATGCATCGCGCAGCTGATGTTGATCGGCTTTCCGGTTGCGATCCTGTCCTTGATCAACCGCGATCGCCGCTGATGTTCGCGGCGCATTTCGCGGCAGGCCTCGCGGTCAAGGCGGCGCAGCCCAAGGCGCCCGCCTGGGCGGTGCTGAGCGGAGCCTTCCTGCCCGATCTATTCTGGATCGGCTTTGCCGGCGCCGGTGCCGAGCCGACCGGCGATGCGGCCTATTTCGACGGCTGGTCGCATTCGGTCGCATCGATCGCGATCCAGGCGTTGCTGTTCGCGCTCTGCTTCCGCCGCTTTGGCCGCGGCGTCATGATCGCCGCGGCCATCGCGGTCCTGAGCCATCTTCCGCTCGACGCGCTGATCCACCCCAGCCCACTCGAGCTCTGGCCGCATTCGGCGATCGTGCTTGGGCCCCCGACATGGGCGTGGGGGCAGGTTGGATCTGCTCTGGGCAAGTCGCAATATTGGTGGGTCCAGCTCGCGATCGTCGCGCCGCTGCTCGGCTTCTACTGGCGCGGAATGTCCGGAAGGCTTCCTTCGAACCTCGCCGCCGCCAGCTGCCTGCTGGTGATCGGGCTGCATCTGGCGTTTTAGAGCGATTCCGCGCGACGCTTCGATGAACGTGGGCGAGCCCGCGTCAAGTTGTAACGGATGCGTAATCGATATGCTGCCACCATTTGTTGGATCCAATCCGAACATCCTTGTTATATTTGACATAATTGCACCAAAATACCCGCCGCAATGCTGTGTATGATGATCCATTATGGACAAAAATTGTTTGGAGGATGGCGCGATTTCATTGCAATATTTTGCAGAGTCGGTCATTGTGTTTGAATAATAAGTCGCAACCCGACCAGATTCTCTTGAATATCTGCGCTTTGTGAAGTCTCGCGATCTATATCCAGGAAGAGGAGGTGGCGATGGGAATCAAGCCAACTGAGATCAGCGAATCCGCGTTGCAGAGCTCGATCCTCGAGCGGATCCGATGGATATTCGATCCGGTCGACATGGATCATATCCTGCAGATCGACAAGAATCTCGTCCGTCAGATCATCGCGCAACGACTTGAAACCAACGCGGAGATCAACCGCAGCATTGCGGAAGGTTCGGCCAAAGCCGCCAAGCTGCTGCGTTGACGTGATGGACGGGGACCGCTTGCACGCGGCGATCCTCCTCGACGCTCCGGAACGGCGCAGAAAGGACGCGAAGGTCGAGATTGCCCTGATCGGCTATCAGGACCAGGGCAATCTTGGCCTCGGCTATCTTGCGGCGGTGGTGGAGCGTCGCGGCTGGGCCGCCAGGCTGTATGACATTCGCGACGATGCGGACGCCTTGGCGCGCGAGCTCAGCGCCCGGAAGCCGCTGATCGTCGGCTTCTCGCTCATCTTCCAGTTCTTCCTGCCCCGCTATCGCGAGGTGGCGCAGACGTTGCGCGCGGCCGGAATCGACGCGCATTTCACGATCGGCGGCCATTTTCCGAGCCTGTGTCACGAGGAATTGCTGGCGAACTTTCCCGAGATCGACAGCGTGGTGCGATATGAGGGCGAGGAGACTTTGATCGCATTGGGCGAGCGGTTGCGGTGCGGCGCCGACTGGCGCGACCTGGACGGGATCGCGTATCAAGGCCCCGACGGTCCGGTGGCGACACAAGCGCGCGCGCTGGTCACCGATCTCGACAGCCTTCCGTTTCCGAGGCGGCCGGACAAGGTCGAGCGCATTGTCGGCTATCCGACTTTGCCCGTGCTCGCGAGCCGGGGATGCATCCGCCGTTGCTCTTTCTGTTCGATCCACACTTTCTATCGCACCGCGCCGGGCCGCACCGTGCGCGTGCGCCAGCCGGAGAAAGTGGTGGAGGAGATGCTGGAGCTGCGCGAGACGTATGATGTCCGCGTCTTCCTGTTCCAGGATGACGACTTTCCGCTGTGGGGCAAGAAGGGCCGGCGCTGGGCCGACGAGCTGATCGACCGGCTTCACGCCAGCGGCCTGTCGCACGACACAATCTTCAAGATTTCGTGCCGCGCCGAATATGTCGAGGAGGAGCTGTTCGGCGCGCTCAAGGAGGCCGGGCTGTTCCTGGTCTATATGGGGCTGGAATCCGGTGTCGAGGATGGGCTCGACGTGCTGTTCAAGCAGACGTCGATCGAGCAGAATCTGCAGGCGGTGGCGACGCTGAAGCAATTGGGCCTCGCCTGGAATTATGGCTTCATGCTGTTCGATCCGTCGACCACGTTTGACTCGATCCGCGGCAATGCAGCATTCCTGCGCCGCATCGTCGGCGATGGCTCGACCGCAGCGGTCTTCTCGCGAATGCTGCCTTATGGCGGCACGACGATCCGCGACACGTTGGCCAGCGAAGGCCGGCTGCGCGGCGACCTCACGCATCCGGATTATGTGTTCCTGGATCCGCTGATCAATGACTATCACGGGCTTTTGACGCGTGCGGTGCGTCCGTGGATCCACAATCGCGGGCTGTCCTATTCGCTCGCCAATTCGATCGACGAGGTCGAGACGATCGAACGCCTCGCACCGCTGGCGAGCGGCTGTGCGGAGTATCGCGCTGAGCTGCGGGCGCTCACGGCCGAGAGCAACGACCGGCTGCTGCGCCTGGTCGAGGACTCGTCGCTCGCATTCGAACGCGGCGATCCGGAACCGCTCGATCCGTTGCCGATCGCGGCTTATTGCGAGGCGCAGCTCGAGACGCTGGATGCGCTGCGCGACACGTTCCTGCGCCGCAACATGGACACGCTGGTCGCGAGCATCCGCGGCATGCCGGCCGCGCATCCGGTGATGATGCCTCAGGTGCATTGATCCGAGCCAGGGAAAGATGTGAGCTCGCGAGCGAGGTGCCGTCGTTAGGGTTGGCACGCCCAGCCATCGGCCGCAAAAGGGCGCTGCCACTGAAATTCCGAAGTCCGCTTGCGATCCAATCCTCCACCTTGGGTGACGCTCCCACGCCCAAAAGCCGAGATCAGATCAGCCTAAATGTAATGACTGTGTGTGGGCCGCCAGCTGTCAGGCAGCTTTTGGGATGGCGCACCGCGGAAGCAGACGTTCCCACACTAACCTCGGCGAATGCGGATCAGCCCGCGTTCAGTTTTGCCCAGCGACGCACGCCTCGGTTCCTGGCGAGTTTATCGTGCGCGCGCTGCAATAGAGCGGCCCTTCGCTATCGGGTGGTCGAACCGGATTCTGGGCCCGAACCGCCGCCATCCAAGCCGGCATTTCGACCGGTAGCCGCCCCTTCGGAATGGCAGCTCCGGATATCACCCGCATCAAGGCGATGTCGCTCGCGCCGAACAGGCCAAGTACGGCGGAGGCCTTATCCCGTAACCCGGTCAGGCTTGAGGGACGGTCCAGGTCGACCGCCAGCACCGTCGGCACCCTTGCCGAAGCCTGAGTGACGGCGATCACGCCGGGATCGTCGGCTCGAAAGTCTAGCCGACCCTCATGCTGGGGAGCGCCGAAGAAGATATATGAGTGAAGCCGCTCGAACGGCGCCTGCACTCGAACGATCGCGGCCTGGGCCCGGTCGATGCGGTCGACCACGACGAATCCCGCTGCTGCGGCCGCGCGGCGATCGACGCCATAAAGCCAGACCTGGCGCACGGAAGGCGCCAGCGGTAGGGTGCGATTGCGGTTTTCCAGCAGGACCTGCGCGTCCTCCTGGGCCTTCTCGCCCGCCTGGCGGAACGCGGCCGACCCGACAATTCGGGCGGCGGCCGCCGTATCGACAAACGGATGGTCGAACAGGCCTAGACGGAACTTGAGCAGCAATATCCGCCGCACCGCCTCGTCCACCGCCCTCACGGGCACCTTGCCGTCTCACACCGCCGCTAGCAGCGGTGCCGGATCGTCGGCACCGCCAAACTGGTCAATCCCTGCATTCACGCCTTGGGCAAGCGATCCTCTTTGCTCAGCCTCTCGACGCCCCACGGCATTCCAATCGCATCGCGGCCCTGTGGCGCCGCTTCGCTCGGCGCCTGGCAGCGTTCGGGGCACGGTCGCCATTCAGCCGTGGGGCCTGTACATACCGGACGCTCCAATAGCCGATCAACACTGCGACCCACCATGGCACGTCACAGTCGTCGGGGCGGCCACATCATCAGAGCCCTGTGGCGGGTCGTCATCCCTCGCAAGGGTCTGCAGGGGCAGCAGGCGGTATAGCTAAGGTCTTGGCGATGCAGCGGGGGTGGGGCGGTTCGGCGGATTGGTCTCGTTCTCCAATCCGATAATCGTTCCAACAAAGCCTCCAGCCTTTTTCGTACTGAGGAATGTCGCGTCTCCGCCAGGCGGCAGCGGCTTCCATCCCTGTTGGCCCCAGGCGTACGACGCGCTGAGCGCTCCACCGTCGATTTTCAGCCTGAGGCGGACTGTACGCGCACGGCGTGGCAGGGCGGCCGACGAAACCACCCTTCCCGCCTGCGGATCGCCTGCCGTTTCACGGCGCATGACCGCGACCCGCCGCCTGCCTTGAACCCTGATTACACCGAGAAAAAGATAGGCGTCGTCGCTCTGGAGCGCGACAAGACCTGCGCGATCGCCATCGCGGCCGGGCTCGTAGTCCAGCGCGGTCGATACCTCCGCCGTGGCGTGGGCCTGCTTGCGGGCAATGAAGGCCGGCGTTGCGGAGATGTCTCCGATGGGCTGTCCCGGTGCCATGACCAGACGGCCATGGTCCAGATGGAAGAAGGTCTTGGCCGGCATCCGGACGCCCATCCAGCCCAAACCCAGGCCCTTCTCATCGAAGTTGTCGATATAGCTGAAATCGCCGTTTTGAGGCGCACCGGGTTCACTCGCCCCTGCCGATGCAGGCCTGTCCACAGCGAAGGGGATCGCTGACCCATGTTCCAATATGGTCGGCCATCCGTCGGCCGACCAATTGACGGGCAACAAGTAGGTTTCCCGTCCGATATTATAGAAGGTCGGAGCGTAGGCGCGGGCCGCCAGAAAGACCGCCCACCAGTCCCCTGACGGTGTCGTGACGAACTTTGCGTGACCGGCGGCTTCGACCGGGTGCGGCCGCGTCGCCGGCAGATCGGCCTGCGTGAGGATCGGATTGCCTTTGAAAGCCTCGTAGGGCCCGGCGATCTTGCGGCTGCGGAAGACGATTTCGGAATGATGCTCGTCCGGCCCCGTGCCGCCCTCGGCGGCAATCAGGTAGTACCATCCGTCCTTCTTGAAAATGTGCGGCCCCTCGGGCCAGAACAGATGCGGCGGATTGTCATCGCCTCCAACCAAAGGGATGCGCGGCCCGACCATTACTTTGGCAACCGGGTCGAACGCCTGGAGCCACAGGACACGGTGCCCGGGAAATCTGGCCGGACCGTCGGGAGGCCCGTTGTTTACGACATAGGCCTTTCCGTCGTCATCCCAGAATAATGACGGGTCAATGCCGGCAAAATCGAACCAGATGGGATCCGACCATGGCCCCTGCGGGGACTTTGCCGTAATCATGAAATTCCGTTCATTCGTGCAGACGATGTAGAAGGTGCCGTCGTGATAGGAGATGTCGGGCGCCATGATGCCGCCCGAGACCCCCTGGCCAGCGAAATCGAACTGGCCGGCCCGGCTGATGGCGTTGCCGATTTGACGCCATGTCACCAGATCGCGGGAGTGATAGATCGGCAATCCGGGGAAGTTGGTGAAGCTGGAATTGACCAGGTAATAGTCCGGCCCCACGCGAACGATGCTCGGATCTGGCGCGTAGCCCGACACGATCGGGTTGCGGTATTGCCTCGGCCCCAGAGTAATTCTTTCCTGGCTGCGGCCGACATAATGGAAATAGGCAAAGCTGGCGTCACCGGCAACTGCGCCCTGGGACACGGCGCAGGCGAAAGCGATGGCCGAAATGGCGGCGATTCTAATCATTGGCGCCTCCGTCGAAGACGGGGTCGTGATAGAAAGGCTTGGGCGCAATAACGGCAGTCCTCAAAAAGGGCCCCGCAGATCAAGGTTGTCGTCAGCGCGACCAGTGCCACCATGGACATAAGACAGTTCAAAAAGGATTCCGTCACCTGCCACCATCAGCCTGCCCGGCTTCCCGGGTGGCCGTGTAGATGATGATTGCAATAAACCGACGGTTCATCCGCCGTTCACGCCGACGGCCGAGGCCGGCTCTGGATCCGTCGTCATCCCGTTCGTGATCGCGTTGAGCCAGGCTTTATCTATCGCGCCGGTGGTCCGATTGAACAGGATCGTCCCACCCACCGGCTGGGAATTGCCGGAATCCCAGTAGATCGGAACGATGCCCCGCGTGACGGCCACGTACGTGATGTAACCATTCCAGTAGTTGGTGTAGGTATGGATGCCCATTCCCGGACCCGAGAGCTTGGGGCCCACGCCGAACTCGCCCATGATCACCGGCACGCCCTTGGCGACATAGGCCGCGTTCATCCTATCCAGTTGCTGACGGACATAAGCCTCGTTGCAACATGGGTTGACGGCCGATGGATCGGTCGCGATGGCGCCCCACTGCCAGGTGTTTAGATTTCCACTATAGTCGGTGAAGGCGAACGGGCTGTAGTAGTGAATTTCCATCATCAGACGATTGGTGGCGGAGTCCTTCGGAAGTGTCGCCTCGTGGCATACGTCCAGGCCAATGTTGATGTCGGTGGCATAGTGCTGCACGACCAGCGTGCGTGAGGCGTTGTTCCCGCCGGTGGCGCGCACCGCGTCCACGAAGATCTGGTTGAAGTCCGACTGCACGGTGCAATTCTCGGCCGAGGGCGCGGTATAGACATCGGGCATGTGTATTTCGTTGGTGCCCGCGAACAGCAGATGATTGTCGTAATCCTTGAAATAGTCAGCAATCTGCGTCCAGAATGACTTCAACCTGGCGTCGGCATCCGCCTTGTGGGCATTGTCGGGAATCAACCACGCCGTTTCGTGGATATTGATGATCACATAGAGATTGGCGTTTCGCGCATAGTCGACGACCTGCTTGACCCGGGCCAGCCAGAACGGCGCGATAGTGCCGTTGGCATCGGTATATTGGAGCCAGCTGACCGGGATGCGCACGCTCTTGAAGCCGGCGGCGGCATAGGCATTGAATATCGCCTGGTTAGCCGCGGGATTGCCCCAGGATGTTTCTTTCGATGTCGTAAAGGGAGTGGGGTCCCAGTTGTTCAGGGATTCGAGCGTATTTCCCAAATTGATGCCCGGCGCCATCAGCTGGACGACCTCTTGCGGCGTACCAATCGAGGGCAGGGACGCGGTAGGCGTGGGAGTAGGTGTGGGAGCAGGCGCGGGAGCAGGTGTGGGCGTTGGAGATCCTCCGCTACCGCCATCACCACAGGCACTCAGGCTCAAGGCCGCCACAGCGACCATCATGGCCCGGCCACACACGCGCGCACCCAAAATCATCAAAATCCCCGCCCGAATCTTATTCTACATCAAAAATGAAAGCGGGCCGCACTAATGAAAATACGGGTCGGCCGCAAGGACGGCGTCAAGGACGGCGGGTTTCAGGAAGCGCTGCGAATGCGCTGAATGTCGGATAAGGGGCGCAAAGCGGCCAAAGAGAACCGCGCTTTGGGGACGCCGCTATCGCGAGCGAGCCGATCAAGTGCGGTCGTTCGCAATCCACCCGTGGCAGGCGTTATTCAATCTCCACCGCACAGACTCCGCCACCTTAGGCGGGCCAGCATGATCAGGATGTGGCTGAAGCTCGCTTGGCCGGTTCGGTCGTAGCGGCTAAGCAGGATGTGCGGCGGGGGAAGAAAACGCCGGCTCGACAGGCGGACGCGCGCCTCAAAACCTTGGGCGGAAGCGCCAGGGGGCGCTAAACCGTTTCTCGGCATGGGCTGGATGACGCAGATCCTTTACCTGGGTCAGAGGCGCTTATGGAAGCTTCTGCGGCCACGAACGCGCGGGGTGAAGGTCATGCTGTTCAATGGCGCGGGTGAGATCCTGCTCGTCCGCAACAGCTATGGCGCCAGTCATCTCTTCGTCCTGCCCGGGGGCGGGGTGCATCCATGGGAGCAACCGGCCGATGCCGCCGAGCGGGAGATCCTGGAGGAACTCGGCCACAGACCGGAGGGCCTGAGGCCCGTATCGACGCATCTGGCGACCGCCGAGGGCAAACGAGATACGGTTTGCCTCTTCGCGGCCAGCTTTGCCGCGGTCCCGCGGCCGGACAGCAGGGAAATCGCCGAAGCCGCTTTCTTTCGGCTGGATGCGCTGCCGACGAACGTGTCGCCCGCGACCGCGCGCCGCATTGCCGAGTGGACGGGTGAGGCTGCGGCGGATGGACGTTGGTAGGTCGCTACCTGGCGTCGCGACCGATCTTGTATTTCAATCCGGCGAACAGCGCGCGACCGCCGTTGAGCCGTCTTCCGACGTCATG
>Ga0207702_10004695_pt1 | contig 12073 bp, 14 predicted proteins | sample KBSCornC62_FD_184302 | JGI IMG/M metagenome (GOLD analysis project Ga0207702, IMG submission 184302) | Corn rhizosphere microbial communities from Kellogg Biological Station, Michigan, USA - KBS Corn C6-2 (SPAdes) (version 2) | ecosystem: Host-associated > Plants > Roots > Rhizosphere > Soil ...
CACGTATTGCATGGGAAGATCGATCCATTGAATAATATTGGTCCGGATGATATTTATGTTCCGCAGTTATTACAAAGGATACAAAAGGACGAGGCAATTAAAGAAATTATTATTGCAACAAACCCGACCATGGAAGGGGAAGCAACGGCAATGTATCTAAATAAGCAGTTAAAAGCGCAAAATGCAAAAGTCAAAATTACTCGGATTGGGAGAGGATTACCAATAGGCGCGGATATCGAGTATGCGGATACGGTAACTCTTCTTCGTGCAATGGAAGGCAGAAGCGAATTCTAACTGGCTTTTCTTTGTGTTTGTAATTGTCTTGCCAAAATTTTTATCCGCTCTTTAACGAGTAGAATATCATTTTTCGAAATTAAACCAGCTGTGTTTGTTTTATTCCAAAAATCTTGATATGCTACGGGGCTCACCATGCCATAGCTGTTTTTCTCACAATATCTACTGGCCGGACTTTCAATGATTTCAGCTCCGGGAATGCCCCATCGATAGATTGAAGCAACCGTATACAATACGGCAAGAGTGTGGGAGGGAAGTTTGCCATTATTTCCTAACGCTTGACACCCTGCGGCATACCATGCAAGAAACGTGTCGGTGGAGATAATAAGCGAGTTCTTTGCCGTAAAGATACCACCTATTTCATTAATATCTGTTGTATTTAGCACATTGTCAGCACCATAGGCGAGTGGATCGTCAAGGGATTGGTCGGTAATTTTTTTATCAGTTAAAACAGTTATACTACTTTCTGGGAAATTTTTTTTCGTTTCTTCAACAAGTTGAGCAACCTGTTGGTCCGAAAATCGTTTATCGGGCGCGCTTCCTGCCTGGACAATGACAATATTTTTTTTCTTTCCTAAATCTTTTTCAATTTTCCTTGCATGTTGTCCAACCAACCCCTTGTCAAATGCTTCAAGAGGTCCACGGTTTGTTTTGAACGGAAGGGGAATGGTGCCTAATTCATTTTCTTCAATCGGAACTCCGAGCAAATGAGAGAGAACCCTAATATCGCGGTTGTATTGGTGTGGTTCTTGCATCACAGGATTAAGTGCAGAAATAGATGAATGCCTCAACGAATATATCGAGTACCCATGATCCTTTTCACCTTCAGAAAACCGAATTGGAGGGTTAGTTCGATCAAAAGGAATTTCATGTTTTTGACAAAATTTTTCCAGTACCAGAAAATGTGCACTATAAAGGATCAGATTATCCCCAAGCGTTTTCGGGTTATAGGGGATAGTAATCGATTTATGATTTACAAGCTCTGTGACCGCCTGTTTTCTTATTTCTTGTAAGTGCCTTGGAGCTCTTTCTTGATTAGCTCTGTTTATTTCTAAAAATTCAGACATAACATTCAGTTAATATTATCCTATAATATCAAATTCTGCCAAATAAAACAAGAAAAGAAAAATATCTGCTATACTCAACGCATGAAATATAAGGCTCTTTTATGCGATGTAGACGGGACGTTGGTTCCAAATAAGGAAGAAGGAATGCCCTCTCAAAAGGTTATCCAAGCGATTAAGAAGGCAAGCGAAAAAATTTCCGTTGGTGTAGCAACGGCACGTTCGTATTGGCAGATAGCTCACATTTTGGATGTTCTTCCGCTATCGGGTCCATGCATTATCACCGGAGGTGCACAAATTATTGACCCCACAACCCGCAAAACATTCGTAGAACATACTATTACAATTGAAGATGTAAAAAAAGTTGCGTCAATTGGGAGTTCTCTTGGGATTACTTTTACCGTTGCAAATAGGGAAGGGGAATATCCCTTTTCAATGTCATCAATTCCGGATTCTCCGCTTGATTTGTACACACAAGCAATTTCTGTCAACCAGGCGGATGCATTTATTCAGCTTATCTCTCACATTTCAACCGTTTCTATGCACAAGGCGCTTGCTTGGGGAAATAGCAATATGGTTCACGTAACTATTGCCCATCCGGAGGCTTCAAAAAATGATGGAGTAGTGGAGGTTGCAAAGCTTTTGGGAATTTCGACAGAGGAGGTTATTGGTGTTGGGGAAGGATACAACGATTTCCCATTCCTTATGGCATGTGGCTTAAGAGTTGCCATGGGTAATGCGGTAGAAGATGTAAAAGCAATTGCAGATTATACGGTAGCGACGGTTGAAGAAGACGGGGTTGTGGAGTTGATAGATCGATTTATTCTTCAAGAAAAATAGATTCTGGACAAGCCAGAATGACAACATATACAATTACTTCATGCCTTGGCAGTTACTTCTTTTAATTAGTATCATCTCGTACTCCGTCTCTATACTTCTCCAACGAGTGCTCATAAAAAATAATAAGGACCCGATGGGGTTCGCGATATTGTTCCAGGTCTTCACCGCTCTTATTATTGGAGTCTTTGCTGTCTTTGCCGGTTTTCATATACCAAATATATCCCCATTTTTTTGGAATTTTCTTCTTTCTGTTGTCATTTATACGTTGGCAAATATTTGCGTGTTTCAGTCCCTTTCCAGAATTGAAGCGTCCCAGTTTACTATCTTATTTGTTACCCGGGGAGTATGGACAATCATTGCGGCAGCATTTTTTTTGGGAGAAACTTTTTCCTTTCTCCATATCTTAGGAACACTCCTTATTCTTTTTAGTGTCTTTCTTATTTCATATAAAAAAAGCGGGTTCCATGTGGGAAAAGGATCTCTGTATGGGCTTGCCGCGGGATTTTTGTTTGGCGTGGGATATGTGAATGATGCGTATATTGTAAAATTTTTTAGCTCTCCGATAACGTATTCTTTCTTGGATTTTTTTGTCCCAAGCGTTGTATTATTGTTTATTTATAGAACATCCGTTACCAAGCACATTTCTCAATTTGTAAAACCGTCAGTAATGGGAAAATTGTTATTACTGTGTTTGCTTTATGCAGTTTTTGGTATTACTATTTTGCTTTCATATAAATATGGAGGGACGGCTTCTCAAATTGGGGCAATTAGTCAGTCGACAACGATCGTGATTGTATTACTTGCAATTATATTCCTAAAAGAAACGACAAGCTTGGCAAAGAAGCTTTTTGCCTCTATTATTGCGTTTATTGGTGTTTTGCTCCTAAGGTGATAAAATACGCTCATGAATATTGCTGTTTTCGGTGGAAGGTTTGATCCTCCGCATGTGGGGCATTTACAAGTTGCCCAAACCGTGCTTGATGCAGGACTTGGTATAGACAAAGTTTTGCTTCTCCCAGCGAATACCCATCCGTGGCGGGCTATTTCGGCATCTGCAAAAGACAGGTTGGCAATGGTCAAGCTTATGGAAACAGACACTATTAAAGCCTCGGACATTGATGTTGCCCGAGGAGGAGAGACATATACGATTGATACGGTTCGCTCTTTGACTCAAGATAAAACAAACACCTATTATTGGGTGTGCGGGATTGACCAGATGAAGGATTTTTACCGCTGGAAAGAATATGAAGAGCTCAACCGCCTCATTCATTTCCTGGTTTTTCCACGAAAAGGGTATGATGAAAAAACAAATCTGCCTCCAAAATTTACACTCATAAAAAATAATTTCTTGCCAAACGATATTTCTTCCAGCGCAATCCGTGCAAAGGTACGAAAAGGAGAGTCCCTTATAGGGCTTGTCACAGACAACGTTGCACGGTATATTAAGGAGCATCATTTGTATGAATGACAAAGAAATAAACTCCGATCAAATCGGAGTAAAAAATAAAAAAGCAAATTTCAAAAATTCAGAGATTGTTGAATGGATAAGGGAAACCGTTCATGAAGCGGGATTTTCGAAGGTTGTTATTGGGCTTTCTGGAGGGGTTGATTCCGCTCTCTCTGCAACGCTTGCTACAAAAGCATTAGGAAAAGAAAATGTATATCCCATTTTGTTGCCATACAAAAATTTACATTCACAAAGTATTACCGATGCAATGGCAGTTGTTGATTTTTTAGGAATTCCAAAAGAAAACGTGACAACTATTGATATTAAAAATAGTGTAGATGCAATTAGAACAAATGTCATCCTGGAGAGACAGAATGTCTCGATAGGATCTAAATATAACTCAGAAGATTCTATCGCTTCGCTCCAGAATGACACTGTTCGCAAAGGAAATATTATGGCGCGCGTTAGGATGATTTATTTGTTTGACACGGCAAAAAAGCTTGGAGCCCTAGTATGTGGAACAGAAAATAAGACGGAGCATTATTTAGGGTATTTTACCCGTTTTGGTGACGAAGCATCGGACATTGAGCCGATCAGAAGTCTGTACAAAACGCAGGTATGGGAAATGGCAAAGAATCTTGGAGTTCCCGATCGGATTATTAATAAAGCTCCGACCGCGGGACTGTGGGAAGGACAAACAGATGAGGGAGAATTTGGATTTTTATATGAAGACGCAGATAGAGTTCTTGCATTATTTATTGACCAAAAACTAACACCCCAACAAATTGTCCAAAAAGGGGTAAGCAAAACGATCGTAGAAAAAATTCTGGAACGGGTAAAACAAAACAACTTCAAGCACGATCTACCGCATATCAATAATCCAATAATCCAATAATCCAATAATCCAATAATCCAATAATCCAATAATCCAATAATCCAATAATATGTCTCTTAGATGACTGTCTGATTCTTATGATTTGTTTATTCGTTTATTGGATTATTCGCGTATTCTTTGTTACACTTAATCCACTATGGGAGATGGAGCATCAGGACTATCACTTTCGGAAATGGGAATAGCAGTAAAGAAAGCGGGAAAAGCTGTTCAGAAAGCAGGCGGGGGAGTTATCCAACAGGTAAAACAACAAGCAACCGGACAAACTCCAAATCAAACTCCAACTACCACTCCCGAGCCAACCTTTGAAACTGATGACTCGGGAAATCCGCTAAATATGTTTCAGGCTGCAGGTAAGCAAGTTATCGGAGGTGGAAATAAGCCGCAAAGCTCGCGTCCAGCGCAGCAAGGATCCTTTGTTATGCCAAAATCTTCCGGTAATACGCAAAATCCACAAGTGCCTTCTGAAGCATCTCCCAAACAATCGGGTGGATTTGATTTGGCATCGATGCTTGGAGGAGACATGGGCGCAGAGGGAGGATTCGGCACACCAAAACAAAGCTCTCCGAATTCACAAAACGAAAAAATACAACAGGAGTTTGCACAAAGGAGAGAAGAAGACCAGGTGCAAATAGAGCGCCTTCGAAAACAGCTGCACCAAATGTATTATGAAGAATTTGCCAAAAAAGCCGAAGGAAAAGACCAGAAGAAAGAGGAAACGGTCCAGGAAAAATTAGAACGTGAAAAGCAAGAGGAAGAGCAGAAAAAGATGAAAGAATTGGAAGAGAAAAAGAAAAAAGAAGATGTACCGCTTTCAGTCAAAGGACGCCAAGGTGCACATGAAGGTTTGAAAATTCAAGGATAACCTGTATAATCTTTTCTATGCTTCGACTTTACAACACGCTTACTCATACTATTGAAGAATTCAAGCCGCTTCACGATTTGGAAGTGGGAATGTATTCGTGTGGCCCAACAGTATACGACTATCAACATATTGGCCACATGCGTAGGTATGTCGGGGATGATATCCTCATCAGAGTTTTACAGTGGAACGGATATACCATCAAGCATGTAATGAATATTACCGATGTCGGACACCTTACCTCAGATAGTGACAGTGGGGAAGACAAAATGGAGAAAGGGGCAAAAAAGTTTGGTTTGTCGGTATGGGATATTGCACAAAAGTTTGAGAAACAATTTTTTGACTCAACAGACATGCTGAATATTCTCCGTCCCGATGTCTTAATGCATGCAACAGACTATATTGACGAGCAAATTGCACTTATCCAAGTCTTAGAAAAAAAAGGCTATACGTATACAATTGACGGGGATGGAATCTATTTTGATACATCCAAATTTCCCGGTTATTTTAAACTTTCCCGCCAAAACCCAGAAGAGTTAAAAAAAGGCGCTCGGGTGGAATTTATTGAAGGCAAAAAAAATCCAGCGGATTTTGCATTGTGGAAGTTTTCTCCAGAGGAGAATGGTTCGGAAAAGAGACAGATGGAGTGGGAAAGTCCGTGGGGGATTGGATTTCCTGGGTGGCATATTGAATGCAGTGCCATGTCCATGGCGGAGCTTGGTGAGACGCTGGATATTCACACCGGTGGGATTGATCACATTGCAATCCATCACACCAACGAAATTGCCCAGGCCGAATGCGCAACGGGAAAAGAGTTTGTCCGATTTTGGGTGCATCATAATTTTTTGGTGGTTGAAAACCAAAAGATGAGTAAAAGTTTGGGAAATTTTTATACGGTCCAGGATGTAGAAAAAAAAGGATTTGATCCGATGGCATTACGTTATTTATATCTGCAAACACATTACCGTCAGGAAATGAATTTTACCTGGGAAGCACTCGAGGCAGCCCAAACCGCATACCACAAACTTATCCGAGAATACCGTTTGTTTACTGATAAAAATGGTGTACCGAGCAAAGAATATCTGGAGGCATTTACCGATGCGCTCAATGATGACCTAAATACGTCAAAAGCCATGAGTATTTTGTGGGAGATGCTAAAATCCGATATTCCGGAAAATATTAAAGCCGCAACGCTACACGACATGGATGGAGTGTTGGGTTTGCAAATTATTGACCGGGAATTGGTTGAAGAGAAAATAGAAGTCCCGGAAGAAGTTCAAAAGCTGGTTGCAAAACGCGAGGAACTCCGAAAAGCAGGGAAGTATGAGGAGGCGGATAAGGTTAGGAAAGGAATTGCTGATTTAGGGTTTACAATTGACGATACCAAAGATGGGACACGGCTCAAACCACTAAAATAATTTTCTTGACATGCTTCCTCTGACTATGCCATGCTAAAGAGGTGATGGAACCTGTCTTAACCCCTCCAAATTCACCCCCAGTATGTCGAAAATGCGGCAACCAAGTGCGTCCAACGGATAATTATTGTTCAAATTGTGGGCTGCAACTTATTGAAAAACCCGTTTCTGTAGGAAGACAAATATATATTTATGCAATAAGTTTGCTGCTTCCTCCCCTCGGGCTTGTGTGGACGTTTAAATATATTCGCAGTCCTCAACCCCGGCAAAAAATGGTTGCAATTGTTGCGTTGGTACTTACGGTTGTTGCAACCGTTGTAACCGTGTACTTATTTATGGGTTTTCTCCAGACGCTCCAAGCGCAAGTAAACTCCATTGGCAATATGAATCTCAACGGACTCTAAATTTTAGTCTCCCGTTTTTGTATATTCTTTAATTAAATTCTTCGCAAAAAATAGCTGGACTACTTGTAGTGTTGCCAGGATAAATGGAGTCATCCGAAGCGCGGTAAGCGGGTGGAAAAAGAAAACAAACCCAAGAAAAACTCCCACTCCGAGAATCCTTCCAATATTTAAAAATATTTCCTGGTCCAGAATATAATTGTAGTGATGGAATGTAAAAAGTTTTTGCTCGAGGTCGATGGTATTAAACGAAATTGTATTATATGGAGCCCAACTAAACGGACTCGCAAACGCATTAAAGAGAAAAAAGAGCAATGCTCCAACCGCAGAAAAGAATATGCCAAACAATACCGTTGAGAGTACGCTTACCGTAATGCTGATTGCGAGAAAAAGATACGCATGTACGGTGCGGGCCCGTTTTGCCAAGAAGAGAATAACAAATGCAGACAATGTTGAGACAACTGCCTGGACTATTCCTAGGGTTCCTTCTTTACCTAAAAAGGTAAAGATAATAAGGGTCGGAAGAAAAATAATAATTCCGGAGAAAAATCCGCTGGTTACCATAAAGAGACGGAGTTGTTGCCATGTCGGTGAAGATTTTGTTACAAAATGGGCAGAAATAGTATGAGAAACAGGTTCCATTTTTTGCAGTAGGAATCCTGTAATTACAAGAATGATAAACGCAAAAAATGCGACAATTTTATAGGCAAAAAGAGAGAAACTTGCAAAAAAATAATGAAACAATACAAAAAATCCACCGATGAGTGCCGGGGAAACGATGTTAATAAGTGTTCCGATTCCGGATTCAAGATTGCCATAATACATCCGTTTTTCCGCATCAACAACCTGTAGGGTAAGAAAATTTCTATTTGCCCAATACAATCCGGCTCCTAGCCCAAAGACAACCCCAAAAAGCCAAAGAGGAAAGAGACCCTGAATACTAAACCATGCAATTGCTAGAATAATAAATCCTTCCAGAAGACAACCAATCCAATATAATTGTTGGGCAGTGTATTTGTGTAATAATTTCCCATTGATAAAAAATCCGAGAGGAAGACCAGTATAAAATCCACAATAATATACGGCGATTGGGACAACGCTCTGTGATTGACGGTAGAGAAGGGCAGTAAGAAAAAGATACAAAACAGGGTCAGAAAACCCGCTTAGCATGCAAGAAACAAAAAGTGCTTGTGCGTTTTTCCCGAGATGTTGAAAATACAGATACTCTTTTTTTAAAAAATTACCCATAGCGCCATTATAACTACTTGGTTTGAGAGATGATAGTTGGGTTTTGCATTATTCTTGACAGTGCTTTCGTTGTGTGACATGCTGAGACTACAATGAAATCCAAAACGGGCCTTCCCAAAACCCTTACAACAGTAACAACGTTGTCAAAACTACTGGCAGTATTTCTTATCTTTGCATTTATCCTTACCGGAGTTTTTGTCGGGAGGGTCTATCAACGCATGATCGATACGACAGCATTCTCGACGTATTTATCTTCCACAAATACAAATACCCATGCTACCCAGAAGATTACAATTGCCGATAACGGGAAAACTATCCAAACACATGTGGGAGATTTTTTGGATTTTGAGTTGAGTAGTGTTACAACTCGCTGGACGCTTTCTTTCTCTTCGCCAATTCTCAGGCAAGTGCCACTGGGGATTGCCCAGCGCGGAGGAGGACAAGAGGGGAGATACCTGGTTACAAAAGCAGGGACGGTTGTCGTAACCGGGACTGGCGTGGCAAATTGTCCGCAAGGAACTCCATGCCCAATGTATGCAATGCGCTTTGATGTAGTAATAGTTGCAAGTAAGTGAAAACTATATCTTGTGATCTATGTCACATTAGGAAAATCAAGAAAGATATTACGATATATAAGGAATGCCAACAACTGCCCACACAAACGTTTCTCAAATTCCGGAACCTCCTGTTTCCAAATTTCTCTTTGGTAGTACTTCGACATCTTTATTTTGGTTGGTAGTCCGATTGTATGTTGGATGGCAATGGGTAGAGGCAGGATGGGAAAAGGTAAATAATCCCGCCTGGATGGGACCGACAGCAGGCGCACCAATTAAAGGGTTTCTTATGGGCGCACTTGCAAAAACTGCTGGGGAACATCCGAGCGTGCAAGGATGGTATGGAGCATTCATTAAAGAATTTGTCTTGCCGAATGCATTTATTTTTTCAAATGTTGTTTCTATGGGAGAGCTTCTTGTCGGAATAGCACTTATCCTTGGAATATTTACCGGGATTGCAGCGTTTTTTGGCAGCTTTATGAACATGAATTACCTTCTTGCCGGAACAATCAGCACGAATCCAATATTGTTCTTTTTACAACTGTTTCTCATTCTTGCCTGGAGAGTAGCGGGTTGGTGGGGACTGGATCGATACGTCTTGCCAATGCTCGGGACACCATGGTTCCCAGGCAACCTCTTTAAGAAAAAATAAATTTCTTCTTATTTTTTATTTTATTCCGACAAAATCTATTTTGGGGAATTTGCTTCGAATGAGTGCCCAGAATGTATCTGCGGTTTTTGATGAAAATTTTCCATATTTTCCACTTTCTGACGTATTGCAAAGTAAATTCTCATATTTTCGGATGATGGTTAAAATCTTTTCCCCTTCGTCGTTAAACTCTTGCTGCATCTTCTTTCCCTCGGTTTCGTACCTGTCATGGAGTATCTGAAAGGCCGCAAAGGCCTCTTTGTTATAGTCCATCATGTCTTGGAAATATTGCTGTGATTTTGTCATATTTGGACAGGCTCAATACAAGTAAAAAAATAGTATATCAGGAATTTTGAGGTTATTGAAGAGAGTAAAATGCCCCCATAATATTCGCCGTTTCCCCAAGGGAGGAAACAACAACAATGGGAAGTTTGTTGGGTAATTTCATCTGCTCGACTGCGTGATACAAATGCATAGAATGGTTAATCGCAACCCCGCCGCCAAATACAACACGGGAAGGGTTTGTTTTTGAAAGAAAATCTGCAAAATGCTTGGCAAAGAGTTGTTCAATACCATCCCACTGTTTTTCAGAAAGGCTCTCGGCCGGTTTGCCAAATTGCGTAAAAATACTTCTTCCACCACAGTCTTTTTCCCATGCGGGGAAATAGTTTGACCAGGGCAGTTGTTGAGAAACAGGTGCGCCATTGGTAAAGGTAACCTGTGCACCCCCAATTCCGGTTCCCCAAATAAGGTATAAAAAATTTTCTTCTTTAAAATCCCTAAAAACCGCTTCTCCAAGCGCTCCGGCAACGCCATCATTTTGCATGACAACAGGACAGTCAAATGCTTCATGGACTTTTTCAACAATATTCATATTATTCCATGTAGAAAAATTTGGGGCTTCCAGGAGTGTTTTTTTATCTTCCGAAAGTTGTCCGGCAATCCCAATGCCAATGCCTTCAACCGATTCTTTCTTTGAAATAAGCTTGATTTCATCAAGAAGTTTGGGAAAATCGTGAGAAAAGTTGTTTGTATTGGGGAAAAAGGTTCGTTGGGTAATAACAATAGGGGAAAGCATGTCAGATGTTGCGATGCGAATACTTGACCCACCAATATCCAAGGCGATGTACATGAGGCAATTATATCAAAAATCCGGAAAGCAACAAGACGTATAATGGGAGGGCCATATTATTGACAATTTATGCTTTTTCCGTTAGGCTATAAAATGTAATTCACGTATCTTGAGTGCAGGGAGGGACCTAGCCCGATAATCTGCCGGCAACCTACAGTATGGTGCCAATTCTAGCCTTAAAGGAAAGATATCAACTGTATGAAGCTCTTCCTTTTTGGGAGAGTTTTTTTATGAAAAATATTATCTTTACATCAGAATCCGTATGTGCCGGTCACCCGGATAAAATTTGCGACCAAATAAGTGATGCGATTGTTGATAATGTCTTAGCGCAAGATCCAAACGGCCATGTGGCAGTTGAGGCTATGGCAGCCCATGGTCATGTGGTATTGGCCGGCGAAATAACCGCGCATGCAAAAGTGAATTTCGAAGAAATCGCCCGGGAACAAATAAAGCGTCTTGGATATATCGACACGTCGTCTGGATTTTCGTATGCATCACCGCTTTCAGTCTACATCCACGAGCAATCTCCCGAAATTCGTTTTGGCGTAAACCACGAAGGTGCAGGAGACCAGGGAATGATGTTTGGGTTTGCGTGTACCCAGACGCCCCAGCTTATGCCTCTTCCGATTGCCTTAGCGCACGAATTGACCCAAGCAATCGATATAGCTCGTGAAGAAAACAGTTTGCCATATCTTCGCCCCGACGGAAAAAGCCAAGTAAGCATTGAGTACAAAAACAATAAGCCCTTCAGGGTGGCATCCGTCGTCCTTGCAGTCCCACACAGCGAGAGCAAGACGCTTGACGAAGTAAAAGAAGATTTATATCGAGTAATTGTAAAACCGGTGCTTGCAAAATACGGGTTTACGTTTCCTAAAAAGGAAATCATCGTTAATGGAACAGGCGTATGGCATCGTGGTGGGCCATCCAGTGATTCGGGTTTGACAGGTAGAAAAATTGTTGTCGATACCTATGGAGGATATGCGCGCGTGGGTGGGGGAGCATTCTCAGGGAAGGATCCAACAAAGGTTGATAGGTCCGGAGCATATGCCGCACGGTTTATTGCAAAAAATATTGTTGCCCAAGGGTTGGCAGAGCAGGCAGAAGTCCGTCTTGCATACTTTATCGGCGCCCATAAACCCTTGATGCAAGAAGTAGAAACGTTTGGGACGGAGAAAGTGAGCCAGCAAGCAATTGCCATGAGCGCAAGTCAAATGTAAAAGTATTGCGATCTTCAGTTGCCAGAGGCCGACTTTGCAGTGTGATGCTTATCGCATC
>Ga0207702_10004700_pt1 | contig 12069 bp, 15 predicted proteins | sample KBSCornC62_FD_184302 | JGI IMG/M metagenome (GOLD analysis project Ga0207702, IMG submission 184302) | Corn rhizosphere microbial communities from Kellogg Biological Station, Michigan, USA - KBS Corn C6-2 (SPAdes) (version 2) | ecosystem: Host-associated > Plants > Roots > Rhizosphere > Soil ...
TGAATTAAGATGAGTCGGCACAACTGTCAACCGTTCGGTTTAATATTCTGTCCGACAGCTGTGGAAAACGCTTGTCCCCAAGCTTGGCACGGCTGAAATCCGCGCCCTATAGCTTTACCCAAATGTCAGACCTCTTCTCGTCTCCCAACCAGTCCCAGTCTTCCGACGCCTACGACGCCTCGTCGATCGAGGTGCTGGAGGGCCTGGAGCCCGTCCGCCGCCGCCCCGGCATGTATATCGGCGGCACCGACGCCCGCGCGCTCCACCACCTCGCCGCCGAAGTCATCGACAATTGCATGGACGAGGCGGTCGCCGGCCACGCCAGCCGGATTGAGGTCGAGCTCGACCGCGGCAATCGCCTCACCGTCACCGACAACGGCCGCGGAATGCCGGTCGACCCACACCCCAAATATCCCGGCAAGTCGGCGCTCGAAGTCATCATGACGATGCTCCACTCGGGCGGAAAATTCGAGGGCAAGGCGTATAGCACCTCGGGCGGCCTCCACGGCGTCGGAGTCAGCGTCGTCAACGCGCTCTCGACCGAAACCGTGGTCGAGGTCGCCCGCGACCGCACCCTCTACCGGCAGAGCTTCTCCAGGGGCGTCGCGACATCGAAGCTGGAGACCGTCGGCGCCGCCCCCAACCGCCGCGGCACCACCGTCATCTTCACCCCCGATCCGGAAATCTTCGGCGAGGACGCCAAGTTCAGCCCCGAGCGCCTCTACAAGCTCGCCCGTTCCAAGGCCTATCTGTTCGCAGGAGTCGAAATCCGCTGGCGCTGCGACCCCAGCCTCGCGTCGGCAGAAGTCCCCGAAACCGCCGTCTTCCAATTCCCCGGCGGCCTTGCCGATCACTTGCGCGAACAGGTCGGCGATCGCGCTACCGTCACCAACGAGCCCTTCACCGGCCGCCAGACGTTCCCCGACGAGCAAGGCTCCGCCGAATGGGCGGTCGCCTGGCCGCTCTATTCCGACGGCTCACAATCCTATTATTGCAACACCATCCCGACCCCCGACGGGGGCACCCACGAGGCGGGCCTTCGCGCCGCGCTCACCAAGGGCATCCGCGCGTTCGGGGAGCTCGTCGGCAACAAGAAGGCGAAGGACATCACCGCCGACGATGTCTTCAACGGCATCGAGCTGATGCTCAGCGTCTTCATTCGCAACCCGCATTTCCAGAGCCAGACCAAGGACCGCCTGACCTCCCTCGAAGCCGCGCGCTTCGTCGAGGCCGCCGTCCGCGACCATTTCGACCATTTCCTCGCCGATAACATGGACCGCGGCCGAGCCCTTTTGGGCTCGATCGTCGAGCGGATGGAGGAGCGCCTGCGCCGCCGGGCCGAGCGCGAGGTGCAGCGCAAGACCGCCACCTCCGCCCGCAAGCTCCGCCTCCCCGGCAAGCTCACCGACTGCGCCAACGACGATCCCGCGGGAACCGAGATCTTCATCGTCGAGGGCGACAGCGCCGGCGGCTCGGCCAAGCAGGCGCGCGACCGCAAGACTCAGGCGATCCTCCCGATCCGCGGCAAGATCCTGAACGTCGCCAGCGCCACCGCCGACAAGATCCGCGCCAACAGTGAGATCGCCGATCTTCAGCAGGCGCTTGGCTGCGGCACCCGCGACAAGTTCAACGAGGACGCGCTCCGCTACGAGCGGATCATCATCATGACCGACGCCGACGTCGACGGCGCCCACATCGCCACCCTGCTGATGACCTTCTTCTTCCAGGAAATGCCGGAGCTTGTGCGCCGCGGCCACCTGTTCCTCGCCCAGCCGCCGCTCTACCGCCTCTCGGCCGGCGCCAAGACCCTCTACGCCCGCGACGACGCCCACCGCGCCGAGCTCGAAGCCACCGAATTCAAGGGCAAGAAGGTGGAGGTATCGCGCTTCAAGGGCCTCGGCGAAATGAACCCGTCGCAGCTCAAGGAAACGACGATGAGCCCGGCCACGCGCTCACTGCTGCGGGTGACTCTCCCCTCGGCTTACGAGGATCGGCAACCGGTCAAAGACCTGGTCGAGCGGCTGATGGGAAGGGACCCTTCCGCGCGCTTTGATTTTATTCAGACCCGCGCTTCAGCCGTGGAGGACGACGCGATCGATGCTTGAATTATCCGAGGAACATCAGTGAGCGCTTTTCTGCAAGGATTAGCGCTTCGCCATTTCAAGGGAATCGGCTCCGGCTGGCAAAAGATGCCAGACTTCAAGAAATTCAACTTCTTTATAGGCCCGAATAACGCTGGGAAGTCGACCGTTCTGGATTTCATCAGCCGATACATCCCTATTCAACTTACGGTTGGGGGCCGCCTCCCGATCCAACTTGATCCTCTAGACATACATGCCGGTAGTGGTGGCGCGCAGATCGAGATGGCCGTTGCGCTGCCTTTGGACAGCGTCAGGGAAGCCCTGCTTCAGCACGCGCAGGATCCAAACACAATAAAAGCAAATCTCGACAAAGTGTTAGCACTTGTAGCTGATCGAAAGTCCATTTGGGTCGGTTCGCCACTTCCATATGCCAATAAACTGTCGCTGGCGTTCCCGCCGTCCGAGCATGATTTGAGGAACTGTTTACAGGAGGGCGAATGGCACCGGCTATGGGCGCTTCTAGTTCATCGGCAGGGCGGTACCATTACGCAAAACTGGATACCCGAGACTCTCGCGCGGATCGCAGAAGTCATTCAGCCTACCTATCCATCCACAAAGATAATTCCTGCAGTTCGAAGGATTGGCGCCCGGGGTGGAAACTTCGGTGACTACAGTGGTGAAGGCTTGATTGACAGGTTAGCAGAGTTGCAGAGCCCCGATCACGACCGGCGAGATGACCGAAATACGTTCGACAGCATCAATGCATTCTTACAGGACGTAACTGGCAATAGTGACGCGAGAATTGAGATACCACACAACCGTGAACACGTTTTAGTGCACATGAATGAGAGAGTATTACCGCTCAAATCTTTAGGAACTGGCATAGAAGAGGTTATCATGATTGCCGCGTTCTGCACACTGAGCAAACGCGAGATAATTTGTGTCGAAGAGCCAGAGATTCACCTTCATCCGCTATTACAGCGGAAGCTAGTGCGGTACTTAGACGGGAATACCGATAACCAATATTTCATCGCCACGCACTCCTCTGCATTTATAGACACACCAGGAGCCAGCATATTTCATGTTCGACTGGAAAATGGCTCAACGCGTGTGGCAGAAGCCCTACTGAAGAAAGAGCGCCACGCGATCTGCATGGACCTCGGCCATAGAGCGTCCGATATAATTCAAGCCAATTGCGTAATTTGGGTGGAAGGCCCTTCTGATCGACTCTATTTGAAGCACTGGATCAGGGCACTCGACGAGACCCTTGTAGAAGGCCTCCATTATTCCATCATGTTCTACGGTGGACGGTTGCTCTCGCACCTCAGCGCAAACGATGAAGACCTGCGAGAATTCATCGGGCTCAGGGCACTCAATCGTCAGCTCGCGATCGTAATCGACAGCGATAAGTCCTCAGCTTTCGCAAAGATCAACGCGACGAAGCGGCGCGTCGTCGACGAATTCAATAGCCACGGCGGCCTTGCATGGGTGACCAAAGGGAGAGAAATCGAAAACTACGTCCCGCATGACATGCTTCAAAGAGCGGTGTCATCGGTACACCAGAACTCATATCATCAACCGCTCGCCGGCGGCATGTTCGATCATGCGCTCCATTTTCAGCGGTCGCCATCGAAACGCGGCAAAATCGCAAATCCGTCTGATTTGATCGTGCGCGAGATCGACAAGGTAAAGGTGGCACGGGTTGTTTGCGAAGACGAGGCTGACCTGTCGGTTCTCGACCTGAGGAATCGTGTCGAAGAGTTGGTGAATTTTATTCGCGCTGCAAACGACTAGGCAACGCGTTGCCCAACCACCTCCTACGCACCATTACCTATTCCCGTCGCGCCCCAATGGATGCACCAGGTCTCTCACGGTTGAGCAGAAGGAGCGGGTCGATGATCGCGACTGTCATGACCGGAAATGGCGCAGCCAGAGACGGCATCCCGTCCCTGCTCAACCCCACCACGCCCGCTCAGAGAGCCGAATGGCCAAACAGCACCCTGGCGCTTGCGATCACCGCCCGCGATCTGCGCAAGCCGCCTGTCACTGAGCCAATGTCCCGGGCGCAGGGCGATGCACCGCTCTGACGGAAAGCAGCCATCGTCAAATCGCCCGCGGCTCTCCAACGTCGAATGCCTGCAAGTCCCGCTCGGAAATCCCGAGCTCAGGCCACGTGCCGCGCCAATCTTTCATGTGTTGAGTGGCAAAATGCCGATCCAACGCGGTCTGGTCGGTCCACAATTCGATCACTCGAAAGAGGCCCGGCTCAAGCGCATCTTCGGCGTAAGTGTAGTCGAGACAGCCTTCCTCCGCGCGGCTGGCCTCGATCATCCTCGCCATAATCGGCCTGGCCGACGCGACATTTTCGGGCGGCAGCCGGAACGTTCCCACAATCAGCAGCATGGCCGAGGTTTTAGCTCCTCACCCGATGGCCGCAATGGATGGATGGAAGGCCCCTACCCCTTCTTCTTCGATGCCGACTCCCACGACACGACCGACCAGTGGACCCGCCACTTGCCGTCCGCATCGCGCTTGAAACCGGCGACATAATCGCCCTTGTGGGTGTACGGCACGCCGTCGTGCTTGCTGTCCTCGGCGTAGGTGCCGCGATAGATCGCCATGTCCCCCGCCTTGGCCACATCGACGGTCTCGTCGATCAGGCTCAAGTGCCAGTCCGGCGCATATTTGAACGCCATCGAAAGTCCGTCGTGGTCGGCCTTCGCTCCGACCGAAGGCTCGCGCCCACTCTCCATGGAGACGAGGTCGGGCGCGTCATATTTCGTCGCCTTGTCGATATCCTTGGTGTTGATGCCACTGACGATCTCCGCAACGTCGGCCTTTATCTTCGAAGCGATCGCAGCCTGCGATTCCTTCGTCGATGCGGAAGCCCGGGCAGGAAGGAGCGGCAGGCAGGAAAGAGCGATCATCGAAACGGCGTGCTTGGGCATTTGCGCAACTCCCTTTGATTGCTTTGGAGCGCTGGCAACATGAGCCACTGGCCAGTGGGCTCGAAGTCTAATCTTCTTGCGGCTATCCGCAACGGGTGGAAAGCTGCCATCCGTACCGCGATGTGATAGCTAACCTAATATGGCGGCGGCGGAGCTAAGGGTCGATTTGCCGGGCAGGAGACAACCTCGTCGCCCGCTTCGCTTGTTCTTCATTTTCATGGTCGCAGTCTCGGTTGCGATCCTGTCCGTGGCCTTCGTTCCCGAAATCATTGCCTATGCGCAAGGGACGTTCCCGATTGCTCCAATCCTGCACCTGCATGCTGCTATCATGGTCGCGTGGATCGCCGCCTTTGCGGTGCAAGCCTATCTCGGCGCGACACGGAAAATCATTCAGCACCAGCGCGCGGGCCGCATCGCATTCGCGATTGGATGGCTGGCATGGGCGTCGATGGTGTTCGTCGAATGGCGGGCGATGCTGGTCCACCCACTTCCCGACACGCTTCCGCCATATGATGAGTTTCTTGCCGGTCCTTACATCTACCTGACGTTCCCAATCTTCTTGGCGTGGGCGTACCGCGAGCGGCGGCGTCCGATGCGGCACAAGCGACTGATGCTCTTCGCGCTGTTTCTGTCGCTGGGAGCTGCCGTGCAGCGGTACGTCTGGCTGCCAATGACGGACACGCGAGGAGGCTACTGGGCAATAGCAGCGTTCATGGATGTTGCGCTCTTATCGCCGTTGGTCACTTTTGATCTGGTGACGCTTCGAGGCCGCCTGCATCCCGTGACGGTGCGCGCGACGGCTGCCCTGTTCTTCACCCAGGCCGTGATGCTGTCGCTGTGGGGCAGCTCAGCTTGGCGCGAATTTGCCTACAACATCAGTCACGCGCTCCGGCGGTTTGCCTGATACCGGTTCTCCGCGACCCTGGAGGCTGACCGCACGCGGTTCCGGGCCGTCGATCGATCCGGGCAGGAGGATCTTCGCGACACCTGGTTCGCACTACTCAAACGCGATGTGGACGAGCATGAAGACGGCGCGTGACATCACGCTCCGCCGTCCCTCAGCGCACCGGCGTGATCGAAACGGTGCAGGTGTCGCCGGTGTCGACACCGGCCTTTTGGCACTGAGGCTGGGTAAGATTGAAGAAGAAGACATCCGAACCTTTGCCCCATGGGCGGATGTTGCGCTTGAACGGGGGGCAGCCGTTCAGCCGCACCCACGCCTCGAATGCCTCCCTCCGGCCGGGCACATGCTCGGGCTTCACGACGATATAGCGGGGCAGATCCGCCTGCTTGCGCAATATTCGCGATGAGAAGACCGTTTCTGCCCTGTTCACGCTCCCTCCCCGGCAAGTCGGGTTGTACACTAGCCCGCTTGTCAGCAATGTCCGCCGCTGTATCGTTGGGCAAGCGGGAGGGCGGCAATGCATCTGATCGCGGGCTTGCTATTCTTTGCGCTCGCCATCCTTGCCATCCGCGGCGCGCGCTGGGCCTATGTCGGGCTGGTGCTGTTCATCCTGCTTCAGTTTCCCGCGAGCGTCGGGTTCCGGATGCATCCCAAGACCTGCTATCTGGCGGTCAATCCGCAGGTCGCCCTCTCCTCGCTGAACAACTATCCGCACATGATCCTGTTCGGCATTTTCTTCATCGTCACGGTGCTGCATTTTCGCTTGTCCCGCTGGCGGCCGCTGGCATGGGCGATTGGAGCGACGGTGGCGATGGGCGCCGGAATGGAGATCGCACAGGGTCTGAGCGGCACCCACCACTGCAAGGCGATCGATCTCATTCCCGATTCTATCGGCGCCTTGGCCGGCCTGTTGATCGTCCTTTTGGGCCGGATGATTGCAGGCACCCGGTTCGCTCGCGGGACCCGAGCGCGGTTTCGCGAGTTCAGCCGCTGATGATCGAGAAAGCCAAAACCCAGATCCTGTTTGTCATGGGCGCGGTGACGCTCGCCACTTTCGGCGTGCTGGTGGAAGGTTACACCTACCTCTTCTAGCGATCCTGCTTTCCTATTGCCCCTGATTTGTGATCCAACCGGGTTCATGGGTCAGAAGCGCATCGCACCAGAAGCCGCCGCCGCAAGCTTTCACCCTGCCTCACACGCGCCCGCGCGTATGCGCACGCGCGGCCGCGCGCTGGGCAGCAAAGTTAGCAAACTTCCGCGCGCCTCGAATCTAGCCGGGGCCACGACACGATGACCGTCAAAGGTCTGCGCCAGTTTCTTGATCCCGAGCAGCAGCGCGCCTGGCTGGAGGGCGAGGCAAATCTCCGCGATGTCGATGCTGCGGAGCGGGACGAATCGCTTGAGCAGCGGTTCAAATATGCCGATCTCTTCCAGAAGCTGCTCAAGCGGCCGCAGGCGGACGAGGTGCTCGACATCCTAAGGCTCTATGCCGAAAGGTGCCTCCCCATCCCGCGCCAAACCGAGCGCTATTACTGGTCGGTCTCCTGCCTGCCCGGCAGCCCGGACAGACCGCTCGTCCGGATTAGCGCATCCTTCATGGAATTGTTCGCCCTCCACGCAGACGGCGAGGGGCTTCGCTCACGCTTCATCCTGCACCTGTCGGACTTCACCAGTGGCGGGTCGCCGGAGCCGGAGCAGCTCGACACCGACCTGCTCGAAAGCTGCGCCCTGCGGCCGGAGGACATGAGCTACGCCATCTGGCGCGACGGCAAGTCCATCCTCATCGCCAAGGTGCGCGGCGCCCCCTCGATCCGCCACTTCATCGAACACCCGCATGCTCTGCGCGCGATCCGCAACTTCAATCTTACCCACATGAACCGCGGCCGTAATGCCTATCAGGCGAGCCACTGCTACTCCCTCGCCGACGCGATGCTGGGCGATTGAGCCGATGCCGAACCTAGACGACCGGACCGCTGAAGGTTTCGACCGGATCTGGAAGCGGATCGGCGAGCCGGGGCCGGAGGCCGTCGACAATGGGCTGTTCGAGATATTCTTTTCCATCTTCCCGCTCGAGGCGCTGGCGGGCGAAGGGTTCGATCTCGGTTGCGGCAACGGCCGGATCGCCCGCTGCGTCGCTCCGCGCGCCGGCTTCCTTCATTGCATCGATCCGTCCGAAGCGGGGCTCGCAGCAGCAAAGGCGGCGATGGCTCACCTCGGCAACGTCGATTTCGTGCGCGCATCAGTGGATTCGATCCCGCTCGCCGACGGCAGCCAGGATTTCGGCTACTCGCTTGGGGTCCTCCACCACATCCCCGATCCGGCGGCAGGGCTTCGCTCGTGTGTCGCCAGGTTGAAGCGCGGAGCGCCGTTCCTGCTCTACGTCTATTACCGCTTCGACAACCGGCCGCGGTGGTTCCGGCTGGTGTGGCGCGGTTCGGACATCGCAAGGCGGGTGATTTCCCGGCTGCCGTTCGGGTTACGAGCAGCGGCGAGCACGATGATTGCGGCGACCGCCTACTGGCCGCTCAGCCGTGCGGTGCGGCTACTCCGGAGATTTGGGGTGCAGGCGGACAACCTCCCCCTCGCCTTCTATGCCGATCACGATTGGGCGACTCTGCGGGCGGATGCGCTCGACCGGTTCGGGACCGCAGTCGAGCACCGTTTTACGAGGAGTGAGGTGGAGGCGATGATGATGGCCGCCGGCCTTCGCGACATCCGCTTTGCGGAGGGACCGCCCTATTGGACCGCGGTCGGATTCAAGACCTGAGGCATCATCCTATTTTAGCCCCGGAACCGTCGTTGGATTGTCGTCTATCGCCTGGGTAAGCGTGATTGGCCCCCACGCGATCTCCTTCCAATGATCGGTGTCGAGATCGCCATTCATATCTGCGCCGATCAGGCCGCAGAGCAGCCACAGGAAAACGAAGATTGCTACCGCCCATTTCATAGCACCGGCCCCCGATCGGCCGCAGGGAATCACGTTCCGCGAGTCGAGTCAAAGGAGCCCTGGCTCTTCCCCCGCTCAGCAGGCCTCGGCGATTCTGATCCGCTGTTCCGGCCTAACCTCGATCTGCAGATATTCGGGGTCGAAATCGGCAACTTCAGTCAGGGCTTCCCAGTCGTGAATCCAGACGGTGTGGCCTCGGATCGTCACCAGTTCTTCCTTGCGGAGGGCCATGATCGTCCGGTTGACGTGGACGGGGGTGAGGCCGGTGGCGTCCGCCATCTGCAATTGCGTGACCGCGAAGGGGAACACGACATCGCCCTTGGCGGGCGCTGCCTTGAACCGGACGGCTGCCTCGCACAGGAGGTGCGCGATGCGCTCGCGTGCATCCCGTCGTCCTATATTGACGACCCATTGCGCCAGCACCGCCGTGTCGACCATGCAATCGCGCCAGAAAGCTGCGGCAACGGCTGGATACCGCGCGGCCACCGCCCGGATCGCGGCGTGCGGGATCTTCAGGATGGTCGCCACAGAGAGCGCCTGGAGTGCAGTCGTCGGACCTGGCTGCACCACCGACTGCAGATCCGCCATATCGCCGGGAATGAAGAAAGAGGTGATCTGGCGGCCCCCGCTGGCATTCTGCCCGAAACCGCCGACGATACCGTCAGCGACGAAACAGGAATGGTGAACCCGCTCCCCGAGCCTCACGAAGTCGCGATTGGAGCGGACCTGTTCAACATGGCGCGGCAGGTCGAGAATGGCCTGCTGTTCGGGCTGAGTGAGAACCGACCGGCTGGTCAAGCGGTCAAGGAAAGGCTGAAGATCGGAATGAGGCCGTAACATGAAAAACGCTCCTTCGACTTGCAAGCGGGAGCGCCAAATATCTCTCAGCCACGGACGCCTGCGGGCGAGTTGATCCGTGATAAGTCCTGAATGTCTCAGGTTAAGCTTTGTTCCGGCGCCGAAGCGGAACGTCGGCTTATTTGTCGCGGAACAACAGCGGCGCCATTACGTGCAGACTCCGCCGCCAGCTCAGGAATTCGTGCGCGGTGTTCGGCGACACGTAGAAGACAGCGTTGACCCCGGCCTTCTTCAGGTCCTCGGCGTTCTGCGCCGGGTCCGTCGGCCCGGCTCCGGGGAAGCCGCGGGTCTTGCCATGGTCCAGCTCGCGGCTACCGAAGCTGGTGAAGATCAGCTTCGCCTTGGTCTTCAGCCCCGGATATTTTGCGAGGTCATCGAGCGAGAAGGTGCCGCCGCTCAGCAAGCCAATATAGTGGAAAGTGTCGAGGTGGGTCGGCGCGATCAGTTTGGTTTCGAACCCGCCCATCGACAAGCCGGCCATGGCGCGATGATCGGCATTTGCGATCGTCCGGAAATGGCTGTCCACATAGGGGATGAGCTCATTGAGCAGGTAGGTCTGGAACGGGTCGATCTTGAAGGCCTGGAGACCGCCGGGGCTGCCGGGACGGATAACGTTCGTCATTCCATAAGTCGTGACGATGATGAACGGCTTCACCTCCTTTGCTGCGATCATATTGTCCATGATCAGGTTTGCTCGGCCCTGATTGAACCAGGCGGTTTCGTCTTCGCCCCAGCCGTGCTGCAGATAGAGCACCGGATAACGGGTCGCCTGGTTCTTGTCGTAGCCCGGCGGCGTGTAGACGAAGGCGCGGCGCTCGGTGCCGGTGCTGGGCGAGTGGACGAGGATCTGATCGACGCGGCCGTGCGGCACATCCTTCAGCGCGTAGAAATCCTGATCGTGCGCCGGGATCTCGATCCCGCTTTCCCAGCGGGTCGAGCCGTAGAAGTTCAGCGTCCCCGGATCATTGAACGTGCCGCCGTCGACGTCGAGGTGATAGTAATGGAAGCCCTCGTCGAGAGGTCCTTCAGTGGTACCTGTCCACGCGCCGTCCGGCCCTTTTGTCAGGGTGGTTCCGCCGCGGCCGCCAAGGCCGAGCGTCACATGTACGTTCTGTGCTTGCGGGGCGACGATCCGGAAGCGGACGTAGCCTTGGGAGTTGACTTCAGGGTACTCTTGCCCGGGTTGGTTCAGCGACGACGGTTTGAAGTCCTCGGCGACCGCCGGTTGCGGTGCGAGCGGCGCGGGCGCCGGCTGCACGGGTTGTGCAGAAGCGGGAATGGCTGCGAACGATGCCGTGAATGCAAAAGCAATTGCCTGTTTCAATGTGCTGCTCCCCAAATATCCCCATGCCGCCAAAACGCGCGCAGCACGAATTACTCAGACTATTTCAGGAGTTCAGCCACACTGCAAGAGGTTGCATCAGGTTTACCGCACGTCCTGCATCGTGACCTGCATCTGCTCCGCAAGGATCGTCTGCAGCGTCTCGAGTTCGTCGGCGCCGATAATTCTATCGAAACGAATTGCAGCTTCGCCTTCTCCGGAGCGGACGACCTCTCCGAACAGTTCGACCTCGCCAGCGATCAGCATCACGTCTTTGCCGATGGGGGGAAGATCATGGCCTTTGAAACGGGCGCCCGTGGGGGACACATCGAGCATCAGCACGACCCGCGACGAACCCACCGAATAAAGGGACACCGCAATGCCCAGCGGATCGCGCTTCGCTCTCCGCCTTTCCGGCGGAAGGCTAGACTGCCGCTTCCCGAATTGTTTGATCGCCACTCGCGCCTCCCCGCGGTGCCCCGCCGCTTGCGTCCAGGCGGACTATATCCTGTCCAGCGAAGCTCGGCATTCTCATCTTTCGTTAGCGTTAGACGCAACGGTGCGTTGCTACCTCATTGCGATCATTGGCGAAGAAGAGGTGCGATCCGGCTCAGTGGCGGCTCGTTTGCGGACCGATGATGCGGAACTCGCCGGCGCAATGCATCATGTTCATCAGGTAGAGCATGCCGTCGAAATAACGTTGCTCACCCGAGGGGACGGGCGTGTTCCACAACTCTTGGAGGAAAGCCTTGGTGTCTGGCCCAACGGGAGCGGCCAGCCCACCGGCCGTTGCCGCCGCGACCATTCCCGTAGAGTGGCGCGTCGATTCCGGTTTGCCGTCGAGCGTGTAGCGATCGGGGAAACTGTGGATCCCCTGCCCCGCAAGGAAATGCTGGACCTTGGCGGCAAGGACCGGCTCGCGCGGATCCTTGCCCCACCAGCTGTAATCGACCGACCAGTTGGAGACTGTTCGCCAGCTGTCGTAGGCGAATTGCGAAGGCTTGCCGTCC
>Ga0207702_10004702_pt1 | contig 12068 bp, 12 predicted proteins | sample KBSCornC62_FD_184302 | JGI IMG/M metagenome (GOLD analysis project Ga0207702, IMG submission 184302) | Corn rhizosphere microbial communities from Kellogg Biological Station, Michigan, USA - KBS Corn C6-2 (SPAdes) (version 2) | ecosystem: Host-associated > Plants > Roots > Rhizosphere > Soil ...
GGGAAGGACTTGAACCCCTTCATCGAGATCGATCTCAGGTACATCCGCGCACTCCTCGCATCTGCCAAAGGCTCGCGCCCGGCTCGGACGCAACAGCGGGGCGATTAACCCCCAAGATGCGCCAAAGCCTCCTCGGCCGCAACCTGCTCGGCTGCCTTCTTGCTCCGTCCCTTCCCCGTCCCGACCTGCTCCTCCTCGACGATCGCGGCCACCTCGAAGGTTCGCCGGTGCGGGGGGCCAGTCGCCGCGACCACCTCGTAGGTTACGCGCGCCCCGCGCCGGGCGAGCAGCTCCTGCAGCGCCGACTTGAAGTCCATCCGGGTCTCGGAGGCGAGCTCGATCCGCGGCTCGAACGCCTCGGCCACTGCCGCGGCGGTGCGCTCGAAGCCGAAAGCGACGTAACAGGCGCCGATCAGCGCCTCGGTCGCCTCCGGCAGCGGCCGGCCGCCTTCGAGCAGGACCGAGGCCGGGATCGCGCCGACGAAGTCGTCGGGCTCGTTCGCCCGCAGCATCTCCGGGACGCCCAGTTGCAGGCCGATGTCGGCGCAGGAGACGCCGCTAACCGCCTGGTTGTGGACCTTGGTCAGCCCGCCCGCCGCCAGCTTCTCGAAGCCCTCGTAGACGTGGGTGGCAACGGCGAGGCCGAGGACGCTGTCGCCGAGGAAGGCGAGGCGCTCGAAGGAGTCGACGCGGCGCTCGGTCCAGGAGGAGTGGGTCAGCGCCTGACAGCGGAGGTCTTCGGGAAGCTCGGCGATCAGGGCCGAGAGGGCGGCAACGGCTGAGTCCTGCCCAGTCGCCAAGGGCTCAGGCGGGGGCGTGCTCGAGGACGAAGCCGACGGCGTCGCCGACCGTCTTGATGTGGGTCGCCTGCTCCTCGCTGACGGTGACCCCGTAGCGGTCCTCGAGCTCCATCACCAGCTCGTAGAGGTCGAGCGAGTCGGCGTCGAGGTCCTCCTTGAAGCGGGTTCCCTCGTCGATCCGCTCGATGTCGACTTCGAGCTCCTCGGCGAGGTGCTCGCGCACCAGGGTGAGGACTTGGTCGCGGTTCATCTAGGTGAATTGTCTATCACGCGCGCTCCGTGTCACCCTCGGCGGCGAGAGCGGCGCGGCCGGCTCCGCCCTCGGTGAGCAGGGCGGCGGTGCGGCCGACGGCGTCGACCTCCGCGCAGCGGGCGGCGAGGCGGACGGCGTTGGCGATCCCCTCCGGGCCGGAGCTGCCGTGGCCGACCACGGCGTTCCCGCGCAGGCCGAGCAGGACCGCGCCGCCGGTCGTGTCCGGGTGCAGTTCGCGCCGCAGCCCGTTCAGCGCCGGTTTCAGCAGCAGCCCTCCGACCGCGGCCATCGGGTTGGAGCGCGCGGCGTCACTGACCGCCCCGCCAACGACTTTCGCCGTCCCCTCGAGCAGCTTCAGCGAGACGTTGCCGGTGAAGCCGTCGGTGACGACGACGTCGACCGTGGCGGCGGGAAGGTCGCGGCCCTCGACGTTGCCGGCGAAGCGGATCCCCGGCGTCCCGCTGAGCAGGCGGTGCGCCTCGACCACCTCCTCGCGCCCCTTCCCCGCCTCCTCGCCGACCGTCAGCAGCCCGACCGAGGGGTCGCGGACGTCGAGCACGGCGGCGCTGAAGGCGGCACCGAGGAAGGCGAACTGGACCAGGTGCTGGGCGCGGACCTCGACGTTGGCGCCGACGTCGAGGAAGAGGACCGGTTTGCCGGGGACGGGGACCTGGACCGCCAGCGCCGGACGCTGCACGCCCTTGAGGCGGCGCAGGCCGAAGGTGGCGGCGGCCATCGTCGCCCCGGTCGAGCCGCAGCTGACCAGGGCGGCGGAGTTGCCCTCGGCGACGTCGCGGGCGGCGCGGACGACCGAGGCCTCCTTCTTCGCCCGGACGGCGGGAACCGGGTCCTCGTCGTTGGCGATCGTCTCGCTGGTGTCGAGGACCTCGATCCCATCGACGCCGTCGAGGCCGAGCGCCCGCTGCGGGCCGAAGACCCGCACGCCGATCCCGTCGGCAGCGGCCAGCCGCGCGCCCTGCGCAAGCACGTCGAAGCCCTGCTCCGCCCCGAAGCCGTCGAGGGCGACGGTCACCGCGCGCCTAGGAGGGATTGGAGAAAGCATCGTGCGTGACTGGCGAGCGCCGGACCAAGCGGGGCAAGGACGCAGGGAGGCCGAATAGCAGCGCTATTTGGCCGACTGAGGACACCGCATCCGCGCAGCGTCCGCCGCCGCCAGGCGCGTGCGAGGCTTCCTTCAAGCCCTCCAAAGCGCCACGATCTACTCGTGGGTGTGGGGCGCCGTCGGATCGGCGATCCGCTGCGCGACGACCTCGCGGCCGGCGTAGGTGCCGCAGTTCGGGCAGACGCGATGGGGGATGCGCGGCTCGTGGCAGCGCGGGCAACGGTTCAGCGTCGCCTTGCCTGCCTTGTGCTGAGCGCGCCGCTTGTCGCGGCGGGCGCTGGAAGTTCTCTTCTTGGGGACGGCCATCGGTCGCGGGATGGTAGCGGGTGCAGGCGTTTCAGTACGTCGCGCGGGCTACCGCGAGATCGTCCGCCTCCCAGGTGACCTCTCCCCCGCACCACTCGGCCAGGTTTTCGGCCGTCTCCAAGAAGTCGTAGTCCGGATCAATCGGAGCTATCTGCGGATCGGCTTTGACAACGTCGCCGATCACGAAGGAGCGGGCCTGGGCGCGGACCTGGCGGAAGAGGTTCTGCTTCTGCTCGGCGCGCAGGTGGTGGATCGAGAGGACGCCGATGACGAGGTCCCAGGGACCGTCGGGCAGCGGGTCCTCGATCCGCGCCAGCTGCACGTCGTCGTAGTTTTCCCGCGCCCGGAAGACCATGTCGGCACTGGAGTCGAGGCCGATCACCCAAGCCTCGGGATAGGCCTCGATCAGGCGCCGCGTGGTCTCGCCGGTGCCCATGCCCAGCTCCAGAACCCGCTCGGGCGGGAAGGGGATCGCCGCGATTGCCTGCTCCTGCAGTTCGTCGTAGCGGGGGATAGCGGCTCGAACCCGCTCCAGGTAGTCATCCGGTTTCCAGTCGAAATCGCTCATTTCGTAACCTCGGCGGGAGCATGTCACAAGCACCGCAGACGATCATCGACCTCTCCCGCCTCTCGCTGGCCCACGGCGAGGGCAAGCGGCTGGAAGTGCCGGTCGCCTTGGAGCCCTTCGAGCTGGCCGGGCAGACCTACAAGCCCGAGCCCTGGGCGCCGGTCGTGCGGCTCGAGGTCTCCCGCCCCAGCAACGGCTTCGCCTTCCGGCTCAACTTCCCGGTTCATCTGGAAGGGCCCTGCATGCGCTGCCTCGAGCCCGGCCAGCTCGACCTCGAGGTCGAGTCCCGAGAGGTTGACCAGGCAAACACCGAAGATCCCGAACTGCGCAGCCCCTACGTTTCCGACGACGAACTGGACATCGGCCGCTGGGCCCACGACGCCGCCGTCCTCGCCCTCCCTACCCGGATCCTCTGCCGCCCCGACTGCGCCGGCCTCTGCCCCGTCTGCGGCGAGAGCCTCAACGACAACCCGCACGAGCACGAGGCGGCGACCGACCCGCGCTGGAGCGCGCTGAAGGACTTGAAACTGGAGTGATGTCGCTTTAGCGGCCTATATGGCCACTAAGTCGACAGGCCCTAAGGCTGCTGGTCGAGCTCGGGCTGCGGTTCCTCCTCGCGGCCGGCGAGGCGGTCGCGGCCGCGCTGCACGGCGGCGAGGAACTTCTGCAGGTTCACTTCGAGGGTGTTGAGGATCTCGTCGGCGTAGTCCTCGGCGCCGAGACGGATTTCGCGCTCGCGGGTGCGGGCGTCCTCGACGATCTCGTCGGCGGCGCGCTCGGCCTGCTTAGTGACCTCCTCGTCGGAGATCAGCCGGGCCTGCTGCTCGCGAGCCTCGCGGACGATCCGCTCCGCCTCGCGTTTGGCCTCCGCCAGCATCTCCTGGCGCTCCTTGACGATCCACCGCGCCTGCTTGATCTCCTCGGGGATCGTGGCGCGCATCTGATCGAGGAGGTCATAGATCTCCTCGCGATCCACGCGTACCTGATCCGTCAGAGGGACGGGACGGGCGTTGTGGACGACGTCGTCCAGCTTGTCAATGAGGACCAGAACGTCCATTTTCAGGTCGTAAGCCTACGTGTATGCGGGGGTTTTGGTGCGGATGGGGTCAAAAAGGCCGTTTTTTGCAAGGCGGCGCCCACTTGGACTGACTGGTCTTCCACAGCCTACCTGTCGCCCAGGCGGTCAGCGAGTGCGGCGGCTACAGGACCTGGCACCAGGTCGGAAACGTTGCCTCCGAAGGTCGCCATCTCCTTCACCCCGGTGGACGAGAGGAAGCTGTAATGAGGCGAGGCGATGACGTAGATGCTCTCGATCCCCGGGTCGAGCTTGCGGTTCAACTGGGCCATCTCAAACTCGTACTCGAAGTCCGAGATCGCCCGCATCCCCTTGACGATCGCCCTCGCCCCGTTTTCGCGGGCGAACTCGACCAGGAGGTTGGCGAAGATCTGGACCTCGACGTTGACGAGGTCGGCGGTTGCCTCTTCGATGAAGGCCTTGCGCTCCTCGGCGGTGAAGAGCGTTTTCTGCTTGCGGATCGGGTTGTTGACGACGCCGACGACGACGCGCTCGAAGACCCGCGAGGTGCGGGTGATGATGTCGAGGTGGCCGTTGGTGACTGGGTCGTAGCTGCCCGGGCAGACGACGGTCCCGTTGCGCTCGCTCATTCGCCCGCTCCGTAGATGGTGACGTCGGCGGCGCCGTAGCGGCGCTGGCGCAGCGGCTCCAGCGACTCGATCCGCAGCGGCCGCCGGGCGCCGCTCTCGATGACGGCGCGGCCATCGGCGCTGAGCAGGCGCGGCAGGTGGGTTTCGAGGGTCTCGGTCACGCGGTCGGCGAGTCTATACGGGGCGTCCACGAAGACGAGATCGAACTTTCCCGCTGCATCCGCGGATGAAACCTGGGCCAGCCAGCGGTTGACGTCGGTCCTCACCAGCTCGGTCCGGCCACCGAGTCCAAGTCGCTGCACGTTGCCGAGGGCGGGCCGGGTGTCCTGGTCGACGAGGACGGCGTGAGCGGCGCCGCGGGAGAGCGCCTCGATCGCCAGGGCACCGGTCCCACAGTAGAGGTCGAGAACCTCGGCGCCGACCACCCGCTCGCCAAGGGCGGAGAAGATCGCCTCGCGGACCCGGTCTGAGGTCGGCCGCACCTTCCACCCTCGCGGCGCCACCAGCCGCTGCCCTTTCAGCTCTCCCGCAATCACCCGCACGCCCGAAACCTAGTCGGCGTTCGTCCTTGTACCGGTATATCCGTCCCAAGGACGAACGCCGGCTAGAGCGGGATCGGGTCGGCGGCGCCGGTGCCGAAGCGGCGGTGGGCGGCGTCGAGGAGCGGGCCGAGGGCGGGATCGGAGAGGGAGCCGTGCTCCCGCAGCAGGGTCAGCACCTCCTGGCGTGCCTCCAGCAGCAGCGGGCCGTCCTCCGGCAACTTGGCGACGGCGAAGCGGGGCAGGCCGCTCTGGCGGGTGCCGAGGATCTCGCCCTCCCCGCGCAGTTCCAGGTCGACCTCGGCGAGCTTGAACCCGTCTCCCGTCTCGGCTACCGCCTGCAGCCGTTTCTGCGCCAGCTCGCCCGCGTCTTCGGCGAACAGCAGGCACTGGCTCGGGTGCTCGCCGCGGCCGACCCGGCCGCGCAGCTGGTGTAGCTGGGAGACGCCGAAGCGCTCGGCTCCCTCGATCACCATCACGGTCGCATTCGGCACGTCGATCCCGACCTCGATCACCGTCGTCGAGACTAGGACGTCGGTCTCGTGGGCGGCGAAGGAGCGCATCGCCTCGTTCTTGTCGTTGGAGTGCATCTGCCCGTGCAGGAGGCCGACGCGGAACTCGCGCAGCTCGCCCTTGCGCAGCCGCTCGGCCTCGACCGCGGCGGCTTTGCCGGCGACTTTCTCCGACTCGCTGACCAGCGGGCAGACGACGAACGCCTGCCGGCCCTCGCGCAGCTGCTTGCGCAGGAACTCGAAGGCTTCGTCGCGCTGCTCCTCGGAGACGAGGTGGGTGGAGACCGGCTGGCGGCCGGCGGGGAGCTCGTGCAGCGCCGTCGTGTCAAGGTCGCCGTAGGCGGTCAGGGAGAGGGTGCGCGGGATCGGCGTCGCGGTCATGTGGAGGACGTGTGGCGCCATCCCCTCCACCCCCTTCTCGTCGAGGGCGCGGCGCTGGCCGACGCCGAAGCGGTGCTGCTCGTCGACAACGACGAGGCCGAGGCGGGCGAACCGGACGGTCGGCTCGATCAGCGCGTGGGTCCCGAGGATCAGCTCCAGCTCCCCGGAGGCGAGCTGGTCGAGGGCGCGGCGGCGGCTCGCGGCCGGGGTTGCCCCGGTCAGCAGCGCGAACGGGATCGCCTCTTCGGCCAGCAGCCTGCCGAGGGTGATCGCGTGCTGCTCGGCGAGCGTCTCGGTCGGCGCCATCAGCGCCGCCTGGTAGCCGGCTTCGCGCGCCCGCAGCATCGAGTAGAGAGCGACGACGGTCTTCCCCGAGCCGACCTCCCCCATCAGCAGCCGCTGCATCGGCTCGCCGGAGTCGAGGTCGCGCTCGATCTCGTCGAAGGCCTTCAGCTGGTCGCCGGTCGGCTCGAACGGCAGCGACTCGAGCCAGCGGCCGACGAGCTCGCCGGGCTTGCCGAAGCGGGGGGCCGGACGGGCGGTGCGGTGGGTGCGCTTGCGGGTCGCAAGCAGCGCCTGGTGGAGGAACAGCTCTTCGAAGCCGAGGCGTTTGCGGGCCTCGTCGACTTCCTCAACTTCCTCCGGGAAGTGGATGACTCGCAGAGCGTCGCCGAGGCCGGAGAGTTCCCGGCGGGAACGCATCTCGCTCGGTAGTCCCTCGATCGCATTGGGGGCGAGTGCGACCGCTTGAGAAACCCAGTCGCGGATTTGTTGGGGACGGATGGCCTCGGTGGCTCCGTGGACAGGGACCATGGTTTCTGGCTGCGGGTCCTGACGAGGGCTGTTCGGGGACCCCTGCGCTAAATGCTCGGGGTCCCCGGCGCCCTCTCCACCCGCAGAAACTGAGTTGGTGAGGAGCTCCCATTCGCGGACGGCGAAGCCTCTGCCCGAGTATTTGCCGGTGAGCAACAGACCCACCCCGGGGGTCAGCTTTGATGCCACCCACGGCTGGTTGAACCAAGTCGCTCTTACATGGCCTGACTCATCGCCTACTTTGACGCTGACCATGCGGAGGCGGCCTTTGCGGAAGGGGCGAGGCTGGGCGCCTTGGACCTCGACCGAGATCGTTGCCGTCTCCCCTGGCTGGAGATCTCCCAGCTGCCGTATGCGCAGATCGCGGTGGCGCCGCGGAACGTGGAACAGCAAGTCACCGACGGTTCGGATACCCGCTTCAGCTGCCGCTTCGGCCGTTTTCGGGCCCACGCCCTTCAGCGCGCCCAGGCCCTGGTCGAGGACGCTTGGGCGGGGCCAGTGGACGGGGGCGTCGAGGAGCTCGGCGCGGGTCAGCTCGCGTTCGCCGGCGAAGGAGCGGGTTACTGGACGGCCAGGAGCCACCACCAGCTCGGCTGTCCCCCCTCGTGGGTTTCGACCTCGACGCCCTCCGGGACGTGGACCTCGATCTCCTCGAGGGGGATCGGGGCGCCGTCGCCGGCGATCACGGTGAGGATCTCGGCGCCGTTGGCGAGGCGCTGCAGGGTCCCGTCGAGGGTCGAGCCGGCGCCGCCCCAGGCGACGATCTCGCCGTCAACGAAGCCGACCGCGTCGCCCTTCTTGAACCGGCCCTGGGTGTCGTCGCGGGCGGCGGGGGCGACGCCGCCGATCGCCACCTCTCGGGTCGCCTCGCCGAGGCGGTCGGCGTTCTCCTCCAGCGGCGCCTCCGGGTCGAGCTCGACCAGCGCCAGCAGGCTCGCCTGCTGCGATGTCGCCGGCACCACCCGCGCCGGCTTGTCGGAGAGCTCGCAGGCGCGCTCGGCGGCCATGATCACGTTCGAGGAGCTGGGCAGGACGAGGACTTCTTCGGAGGGGACGCTGTGGATCCCGGCGAGGAGCTCGTAGGTGGACGGGTTCAGGGTCTCGCCGCCGGGGACTACGTGGGCGCCGAGCTCGCCGAAGAGGCGCTGGAGGCCGTCGCCGGCGGCGACCGCGACGACCCCGGTGCGGCCGCCAGCGCCGAGGCGGGCGTCGCGTTCGGCCATCTGCTCGCGCATGTCGGCGACGTCGAGGTTGGTCACCTCTCCCACCCCGTCGAACACCTCGGTCGCCTTTTCTGGCTCGTCGGTGTGGATGTGGACCTTGAGGGTGACGTCGTCGCCGACGACGAGGACCGAGTCGCCGAGCTTCTCTAGCCGCGGCAGGTAGGTGCGGTCCTGCAGCCCTTTGCCGGAGACGATGAAGTTGGTGCAGTAGCGGTAGCGGCTGTCCTCGTGGTGGGGGAGGCTACGGCGCGGCGGCTCGTGGTGGGCGACCTCCGGTAGCTCGGCGCCGTCCCCGCGTAGGCCGGCGACGACGCCGGCGAGGATGAGGACGAGGCCGTGTCCGCCGGCGTCGACGACGCCGGATTCGCGCAGGACCTCGAGCTGCTCGGGGGTGCGGGCGACGGCGCGCTCGCCGTCGGCGATCGCTTTCTCCAGGACCTGGGCGAGTACGGCGTCCTGCTCGGAGTCGGTGACCTGGCGGTCGAAGCGGGTCTTCTCGCGCTCGAGGTGGGCGAGCTGACGGGAGAGCGAGTGGGCCATCTCGCGGAAGACCGTGAGCATCGTCCCCTCGGCCGGCTCGCGGACCGAGTCGTAGGCGGCGTCGGCGGCCTTGGCGAAGGCGGCGGCGACGAGGGTCGGGTCGACGAGCTCGCCGGGGCGGCTGGCCAGCTCCTCGGCGGCGCCGCGGACGATCTGGCTCAGGATCACGCCGGAGTTGCCGCGGGCGCCCATCAGGGCGGCGCGCGCCAGCGCCTGCACCAGCTCGGTGCGGCCGACCTCGTCGACCGACTGCCCGTCGAGGTGATCGAGCTCTTCCATCACCGCGCGCAGCGTCATCGCCATGTTGTCGCCGGTATCGCCGTCGGCGACCGGGAAGACGTTGAGGTCGTTGACCTCCTGCCGGCGGGCCTCCAGCGAGGCGTAGGCAGAGCTGATTACCCGCCGGAACCGGGCGATTGAGGGGTCGGACATCAGCAGGGAATCTAGTCCCCGGGTGCGACGTGAGGACGTTCAGACGCGACAGCCGCCGCCATTGGTACGGTGCCCACGCCAATGAGACGTTTTGCCAGTTGGACCACCAGTCATCGCAAGACCGTGATCATCGCCTGGATCGCGGCCCTCATTGTCGTCGGCATGGTCGCCAAGTCGGCCGGGTCTGCCTTCAGCGAAGACTTCAGCCTGCCTGCCTCCGATTCCAAGGAAGCGCTCGACCTGCTGGAAGAGAAGTTTCCGGCGCAGTCAGGAGAAGCGGCTCAGATCGTCTTCAAGTCCGCGCAGGGAGTCGAAACGCCTGCCGTCGAACGGAAGATGGAGGGGGTCTTCGCCAAGGTCGAAAGGTTCCCGCACGTGAGCGAAGTCGCCAGCCCCTACGCCAAGGGCAGCGGCGCCGCCGCGATCAGCGACGACGGCAAGATCGCTTACGCCACGGTTCAGTTCGACGCGATCAACAGCGACATCGACAAGGACAAGACCGACGAAATCATCTCGATCGCCCAAGGGGCGTCCGGCGACGGGCTGCAAGTCGAGCTAGGCGGACAACCGATCGCGGAAGCGACCGAAGAAGAAGGCGAAGACTCGTCCTTCATGGTCGGCCTGCTGGCGGCCGTCATCGTCCTCCTCATCACCTTCGGCTCCGTCGTCGCGATGGGACTGCCGATCGTCACCGCTCTGCTCGCGCTTGGGGTGGGCGTCAGCGTCATCACGCTCGGCACCCATGTTTTCCCCACCGCGAATTTCGCGCCCTTCCTCGCGCTGATGATCGGCCTTGGAGTCGGGGTCGACTACGCACTCTTCATCCTCACCCGCTTCCGCAGCGGCCTCGACGAGGGGATGGAGCCGAGGGAGGCGGCGATTACCTCCGTCGACACCGCCGGTCGGGCCGTGCTCTTCGCCGGAATCACGGTGATCATCTCCCTGCTGGGGATGTTCCTGCTCGGCCTCTCTTTCCTCTACGGCGTCGCGATGGCCGCTGCGATCGCAGTTCTCTTCACGATGATCGCGGCGCTAACGCTGCTGCCGGCGCTGTTGACGATCGTCGGACGTCGGGTCGACCGCCTGCGCCTGCCCGGGTTCCGTCGCAAAAGGCCCGAAGCGGAAGGCACCCGCTGGTATGGCTGGAGCCGGGCGATCCAGCGGCGCCCGTGGCTCGCCGCGGTGCTTTCCGGCGGGCTGCTCCTGATTCTCTGTATTCCGGTCCTCTCGCTGCGCCTCGGCACCAACGACGCCGGGACCGAACCGGCCGGCAAAACCACTCGCAAGGCATACGACCTGCTTGCCGAGGGCTTCGGTCCCGGCTTCAACGGCCCGTTCGTGATCGCGGCGGCGCTGCCGGCGAAGGGCGAAGACGCCGGCGTGGTCGCGCTCCGGAAGCAGCTGAACGCTGAAGCCGGCGTCGCCAAAACGACCCAGGTCATCCTCAACCCGGCGAAGAACACCGCCGTCTTCCAGGCCTACCCCACGACCTCTCCGGAAAGCGCCGACACCACCGACCTGCTCGACCACATCCGCGGCGAGCTGATCCCGCCGATCGAAAAGAAGACCGGGGCGCAGGTTCACGTCGGCGGCATCAACGCGATCTTCGAGGACTTCGGCAACGCGATCGCCGCGAAGCTGCCGCTATTCATCGGGGTTGTCGTCCTGCTCTCGGCGCTGCTGCTGATGATGGTCTTCCGCTCGGTCTGGGTGCCGCTGAAGGCGATGGTGATGAACCTGCTCTCGATCGGCGCCGCCTTCGGCCTCGTCGTCGCCGTCTTCCAATGGGGCTGGGGCGCGAGCCTGATCGGCGTCGACAGCACCGGCCCGATCATCTCCTTCTTCCCGATCTTCCTCTTCGCGATCATCTTTGGGCTCTCGATGGACTACGAGGTGTTCCTGATGTCGCGGATCCATGAGGAGTGGGAACACCGCAAGGACGCGACCGAGGCCGTCACTCGCGGTCTCGCGCTGACCGGCCGCGTGATCACCGCGGCAGCGGCGATCATGGTCACCGTCTTTGCCTCCTTCATGCTCGGCGAAGATCGGATCATCAAACTCTTCGGCCTCGGGCTCGCCTCGGCGGTCTTCATCGACGCCGTGATCATTCGCTCGGTCCTGGTCCCGGCGATCATGCAGCTCCTGGGTAAGCGAGCGTGGTACTTCCCGGCGGGGCTCGATCGCCTGCTGCCGCGCCTGCACGTCGAGCCCGCCGAGGGCGACCCGTCGCCCACCGGCGAGCACCCCGTGGTCGCGGCGGCCGAGTCCGACGGCTAGCGCGTCAGGGCGGTGGCGGCGTCTGCGACGATGCGGTCGGGTTCTTCTTCGAGCTGCAGTTCCGAGTAACGGAGCACGGTGTAGCCGAGCTGTCGGAGATCGAGATCGCGCGCGTGGTCATCGTGGAAGGCGACCGAGCCGCGGTGGTAGAGGTAGGAGTCGATCTCGACGACGAGGCGGTGGGAGCGCCAGAGGAAGTCGACCTCCCAGCGGCCGAGCTTGACGTTGGTCTCGGGGAGCGGGAGGCGCGGGAGGTGGTGCTGAATCAGGGCGAAGAAGTCTTCCTCGAGGTCGGAGCGGGCGCGGCGCCCCTTGGTGCCTTTGAGGCGGACGTTCATCAGCTCCGCTTGACGCTTGGCACGGCGGAGGAGGTAGGGAGCGATGGTGCCTTCAAGGTCTTCGATCGTGCGCGGGATGGACGTGACGGGGATGTTTTGACGGTGGGTGGTGAGCCGTCTCCCTCGCCCTCCTTCTTCTTCTGGGTAGGAGGGCGAGGGAGACGGCTCTCCGGAGGGTGAGAGGGAGGCGCAGCGGTGTAGGTGGATTCCGCGTTGAGCTGCGCGGCCGTTGGTGGTGGGGATCGAGACGTGGATGGAGCCGCTGATGGGTTTGAGGAGCTTCCAAAGGGCGGCGGCG
>Ga0207702_10004703_pt1 | contig 12066 bp, 11 predicted proteins | sample KBSCornC62_FD_184302 | JGI IMG/M metagenome (GOLD analysis project Ga0207702, IMG submission 184302) | Corn rhizosphere microbial communities from Kellogg Biological Station, Michigan, USA - KBS Corn C6-2 (SPAdes) (version 2) | ecosystem: Host-associated > Plants > Roots > Rhizosphere > Soil ...
CGAAGAAATCGCCCGCGCCCTTCGCATCAACGTCGGTACGGTGAAGAGCCGCATTGCCCGCGCTCGCGAAAATCTCCGCAAGCTGCTTTCCGAAGCGGCTCCGGAAATCGACGCAGAAGCGGGTCCAAGCGAATTCTTCATCAATTCGCGCACTGCCTACGGCTGCCACGCGATCGCTTACGCATAAGCCGCTGATTTTCAGTTCTGTACTTGCACCACAGAAGAAAGCCGGGCCTTCGGGCTCGGCTTTCATGCTTTTAGGAGATCGCTTCTTCCCACGATCACGCGCTTGATTTTCCGGCAAAGCGAATAAGATAACCGTTTTCTATGTCCACAGCCACGCCGCAAAAATTCGAGTTCCAAGCCGAGATCAAGCAACTGCTCGATATCGTCATCCACTCGCTCTACACGGAAAAAGAAATTTTCGTTCGCGAGCTGGTCTCCAACGCGTCCGACGCCTTGGAAAAGCTGCGTCATCTCCAGATCACGGAGAAAGCGATTTTCGACGATAAACTCGATCTCGAGATTAATGTCACCACCGACGACAAAGCGAAGACGCTCACGATCCAGGATTTCGGCATCGGCATGACCCGGGCCGAATTGATCGAAAATCTCGGCACGATTGCTCACTCCGGTTCGAAAGCATTTCTGAAGGCGCTCGGCGAATCTGGCCAAAAAAACAGCAATCTGATCGGACAATTCGGAGTCGGTTTCTACTCGGCCTTCATGGTCGCAAAGTCGGTTAAAGTTTACACGCACTCCTGGCGCACCGAAGAAAAGGGCCAAGTCTGGATCAGCGACGGTTCCGGCAGTTACGAAGTCGAAGATGCCGACGGCGAACGCCGCGGCGCCAAGATCGTCATCGAACTGAAAGAGGACGCCGAAGAATTCAGCCAGGAATGGCGGGTCAAAGAGATCCTGGAGCGCTACAGCGCCTTTGTCTCTTTCCCAGTCAATCTCAATGGCAAGCGCATCAACACAGTCCAAGCGCTTTGGCTCCGCAGCAAGAATGAGATCAAGGACGAAGAGTATAACGAATTCTATAAATTTCAGGCCCACACCAGCGACGAGCCGCGCTATCGTCTGCACTTCAGCGCCGACGCTCCGCTCTCGATCAACGCGCTTCTCTTCGTCCCGAAAGAAAATCCCGAGCGCCTCGGCCTCGCGCGGACCGAACCTGCCGTCTCGCTTTATTGCCGCAAGGTTTTGATCGATGCGAAACCCAAGGACCTCCTGCCCGAATGGCTGCGGTTCTTGAAGGGCGTCGTCGACAGCGAAGATCTCCCGCTCAATATCTCTCGCGAAACGATGCAGGACAAAGCCCTGCTCGATAAGCTGGGTAAAGTCATCACCAAGCGTTTCCTCAAATTTCTCGAAGACGAAGCCAAGTCGCGTCCCGACGGCTACACCGAATTTTACTCCCAGTTCGGCATTTTCTTAAAGGAAGGGGCCGCCCTGGATTTCACGCACAAGGAGCAACTCACGAAGCTTCTTCGCTTCGAATCCTCGCTCACCGAAAAAGGAAAAACGACGAGCCTTGCCGATTACGTTTCGCGTCTGCAGCCAGACCAAAAAGAAATTTATTATCTCATCGGCGCGAATCGCGCAGCGATCGAAAGTGGTCCGTACCTCGAAGGGTTTAAAGCGCGCAATCTCGAAGTCCTTTTTTGCTACGAGTCCGTCGATGAGTATGTGATGAACAACGTCCGCGAATTCGACGGCAAGAAGCTCACCGCCGCCGATCATGCCGACGTGAAGCTGCCTGACCTGCCGAAGCAGAGCGAAGGCGCACTCAGCGACGATGAAGTGAAGTCGCTCGTCGAATGGCTCAAGACCTCGTTAGGGGATCGCGTTTCCGAAGTGAAGGCCAGCGACCGCCTGGTCGACTCCCCTGCGCTCGCCGTCAACGCGGACAAGTTCATGTCGCCCCACGTGCGTCGCATGATGAAAGCGATGAATAAGGACGGCGCCGACACGCCTCTCCGCGTTAACCTCGAGATCAATCCGCGTCACGCCGTGATCAAACGCTTGGCCGCAGCACAAAATGCAGCGCCGGAAAAAGCCGGGTTGGTCGCGCAGCAGATTTTGGACAATTCGCTCATCGCCGCCGGTCTGCTTGAAGACCCAACGCAAATGGTGGCGCGGATTTATAAGTTACTCGAAACCGTTTAACTCAAAACGGGGCGAAGCTAGTGAAACTGCCTCGCCCCGTTTTTGTTACCGCCGAAGAAGAAGCGGTTTTCGGCACAGCAGTCGCGAACCGCTTGCGGCGCTTGCGCGGGATGGCATGGTTTCTCGATCGTACGTTTACGATCGCGGGACGCCACTTCGGGTTCGATCCGTTGATCGGCTTCATTCCGGCTGTGGGTGATGTGATTGGCGCCGGTCTGTCGCTCTACATTTTGTACGAAGCGGCACGACTTGGCATCGGCTGGCCTGTCCTCGCGCGGATGGCGGGTAATGTGATTGTCGATACGTTGCTCGGTGAAATCCCTCTCGTTGGGGACGCCTTCGATTTCATTTGGCAATCGAACACCTGGAACATCGAACTCGTTGAAAAAAATCTTCGCCCCGGGGCGCCGGGAAGACCCGTCGGCAAAATCATCCTCGCCCTTATCGCCCTTGCCCTCGCGATGTTGGCGTGCACGGTGGGGATGGCGGTTTTCATCGCGATTGGAATCTGGAAACTTTTCCATTAACTGAAGCATCCCGCTGTGTTACATCCCTGTAACGTGCGCGTTTTTGTTCGTCGCACACCGCTCGCAAACTCAATTTCCGGCCATGCCCATTCGCACGCGCAAACCAGCTCGTTCCCCTGAGCCGGAGGTGAAGACGACGATCCCGCGGACCCGCGTGCGCCCCTTGCCCCCGAGCGTGCAACCGGCCAAAGCCGCTTATTTCAATCGAGAGCTAAGCTGGCTCGCCTTCAACCGTCGTGTGCTCGAGCAGGCGCAGAACCCCAAAAACCCGCTGCTCGAGCGAGTGAAATTTCTCGCGATCGTCAGTTCAAACTTGGACGAGTTTTTTGAAATTCGCGTTGCGGGTCTTATTCAACAAGTCGACTCCGGGGTAACCGAACCGAGCGTGGACGGGCTCGCCCCGCGCGAGCAACTTCGCCGCATCCATTCGGTCGTCGCTTCGCTTGTCGAGGATCAATACCATTGCTGGCAAGAAGCGTTGCTACCTGCTCTGCGGGACGAGCGCATCGTTTTTAAACACGCCACGGAATTAGCCGAAGATGAGCTGACGTGGGTTCGCGCGTATTTTCAGGACCAGGTCTATCCCGTGCTGACGCCGCTCGCGCTGGACCAATCGCATCCGTTTCCTCAGTTGGGAAACAAAGCGCTCAACGTCGTTGTCGCGCTCGATAATCCGGAGACACCACAGGTGGAACGGATGGTGGCCATCCTGCCAGTCCCGCGCATCTTGCCCCGAGTCGTGCAAATTTCGCCAGAGAGCGGCGGGCCTCAGCGTTTTCTTTTTCTAACCGAAGTGATCAAACTTTGCGCGGGGGAATTTTTCCCCGGCTATCGCATTTTGGACGCGCAAGCCTTCCGCGTCACGCGCAACAGCGACCTCTACATTGACGAGGAAGAATCGGAAAACCTGCTCAAGAAAATCGAGGAGGAGTTGCGCAACCTCCGGCGCGGCGCGGCCGTGCGACTGGAGATCGAGGAAGGCGTTCCCGAAGATATTTTCGAAACGCTCTGCGATCACGTGAAGTTGTCGCATGAATACGTTTTTCGGCTGAACGGCCCGATCAATTTATTGCGGTTGATGAGCCTGACTGACATCGATCGACCCGATCTTAAATTTCCGCCGTTCACGCCGGCGACGCATTCGCCGCTGAAAGACCTCGAGCATATTTTCGACACGCTGGGCCAGCATGATGTAATGCTCCATCATCCGTACGACGCGTTTCAGCCGGTGGTCGATTTTGTCGAACAAGCGGCGCGGGATCCGCGCGTGTTTGCTATCAAACAAACCCTTTACCGCACCAGTGGCGATTCGCCGATTGTCCGCGCGCTGATCGAAGCGTCGCGCAACGGCAAGCAAGTGACCGCGCTGGTCGAACTCAAGGCGCGCTTCGACGAAGCGAATAATATTCAATGGGCCCGTCAATTGGAGGAGGCCGGCGTGCATGTGGTTTACGGACTCGTTGGCCACAAGACGCATTGCAAAGTCAGTTTGGTGGTCCGCCGCGAGGGCAAATCGATGAAGCGTTACGTGCACCTCGGCACGGGAAATTACAACCCCCGCACAGCCCGACTCTACACCGACCTCAGTTACTTCACTTCGCACGAGGGAATCACGGAAGACGCCGCGAATCTTTTCAACACGCTCACGGGCTTCAGTCGCTCGCCGGAATTTCGCCACCTGCTGGTCGCCCCTTTCACGATGCATGCGCGCATTCAGGAAATGATTCAGCGCGAGACAGACAATGCCACCGCGGGCAAACCTGCGCGCATCATGGCGAAGATGAATTCGCTCGTGGACAAAATCACGATCGATAATCTCTACGCGGCATCGCAGGCCGGCGTGCAAATTGACCTCATCGTGCGTGGGGTATGCTGCCTCGTGCCGGGCGTTCGCGGCCTGAGCGAAAACATCCGAGTGCGCAGCATCGTAGGCCGTTACCTTGAGCACGCTCGAGCGTTCTATTTTGAAAATAGTGGTGATCCATTAATCTATGCCGGAAGCGCGGACTGGATGCCGCGGAATTTTTTCCGGCGGATCGAAGTGCTCTATCCAATTGTCGAACCAGATCTTCGAACTTGGGTGGCGAAAGAGATGTTTCCGATCGAACTGCAGGACAACGAAAACGCTCGCGAACTTCACGCCAATGGCGCCTACACGCCCATCGAGCGCGCCGAAGGCCAGCCGTCGTTCTCCGCCCACACCTACTTCATGGCTGCAAGCGCGCAACGAGCCGCGCTTTAATTTGCCGCACCGACATCGCTGCGCATGACATCATTTGGAGTCCGGTGACTCGTCACCGCTCCCAAGGCGAAATTCATTTCGCCTTCCAGAGAACGCCGGATCCCAAAGCGTGCGGCGACGCGTTGCGGATGACAACGATTGGCTCACGCGACTTGGTCTCGCTTGATTTGTTTTTTGAACTCTCCGCTATCAGCTTTGGCGACTTGATCGACGCCGCACCGACCTCGCTGCGCATGAGATGATTTGGAGTGCGGTGACTTGTCACCGCTTTCCAAGGCGAAATTCATTTCGCCTTCCAGAGACCTCGCGTCCCGGTTCTTTGCCGCACGATGAATCGCCCATCCCAAACCACGCCAATCGTTGTGGTTCAAAACCGGTTATTCGCGCAAATGAGTGCGAGACGCTCTCGCTTGCGAAGCGGTTCCTGATGGCATGAATTACCCGAATGAACTTTCGCCCCAGCCTTCTTTTGCTCGCGGTCGTCGTATCCGCTTTTTCGTTACGAGCGCAAACCCAACCCGAAGTGATCCCCCTTTGGCCGAATGGCGCACCCGGGTATGAGAAATTGCGCGACGAACCCGAGCAGGCTCGCGACTATTGGGTGCGTCATATCAACAACCCGAGCCTGACCGTCTTCCTGCCGCCGAAAGAAAAAGCCACGGGCGCAGCGATTTTGGTCATTCCCGGCGGAGGCCATCGCGAGCTTGTCTACAACGCCGAGGGCGTCGAAGCCGCTCAATACTTTCGCAGCATTGGTGTGGCCGCGTTTGTTTTGAAGTACCGTCTGGCTCGCGAGGAAAACTCACCTTATAAACTGCCCGAGGCCGCGACCGAAGACGGCCTCCGCGCGATGCGCCTGATTCGCAGCCGCGCGAGCGAGTTTGGCATCAATCCCCACCGCCTCGGCGTCATCGGTTTTTCCGCTGGCGGCGAAGTCGCCGCCTGGATCACGTTCGGCCAGAACGCGGCACAGCCCGCCAACACCGACGCGATCGACCGCGAAAGCGCGCGGCCTGATTTCGATGTCTTCATCTATCCCGGACCACTTGGGTTCCCCAAGACGACTGTGCCAAGCGACACGCCGCGCGCATTCTTCCTCTGTTCGATGAACGACGGTGCCGCGAACGTCGTGATGCAGATGCTTCCCCTTTATCATGCGGCGAAGGTGCCGGTTGAAGTCCATCTGTATTCACATGGCGCCCACGCCTTCAACATGGGCCTGCACACCGAGTTCCAAAGCCTGCGCGCTTGGCCCCAGCGATTGACGGATTGGCTCATCGACGGCGGTTATTTGTTTTCTAACGTCACTCCTGAGCCAGGCTCGGTCGGCGGACATTAAAGTTAGACGAAGAGGAACGCTTCGTCCGCGCGCTAAACCCACCCGACGAAACTTGCGCAGGTGATGGGATTCTGTCTTCGAGGTAGCCGCGTTGGTCAGAACGGGGGCCCTGCCCATCGTCGTGCTCCACGCCCGCGTTCTCACGAACGCGGCTAGGTCGGAAAGGCCCGCTCACGCCTTCGGGGCGCGGGCGAACACGTTCGTCGCGAGTTGCTCCACCGAGTCGTCGAGTCGTTGAATGATATCCTCGTGCACGGACACGCGGCCATCCGCCTCCGTTTTGAACTGCGCATCCACCGTGTACACACCTTGAAGCACATCCGTGGCCGCCAGCGCGGAAAGCAGCGGTTTGATCGCGTAGTCGATCGCCAACAGATGCCCAGGCGAACCACCCGTCGCGATCGGCAAAAGCGTTTTTCCGCGAAAGGCGTACTGCGGCAGGATATCCAGAAAGGTTTTGAGCACGCCCGAATATGCGGCCTTGTAAACCGGCGTCGCGACGATGATGCCCGCTGCTTCCTCGATCGTCTTCTTGGCGGCGGAGAACGCATCGCTATCGTAGCGCGCATCGAGCAAATCCTGCGCGGGAAAGTCCCGCACGGAGATGAGCGACGTGGTTAACCCGCGTTGATGAAGCCGCTGCGTGAGGTACTCCAGCAGCACCGTCGACTTCGATTTAGCGGAAGGACTGCCTGAAATGAGAACGATGTTTGGCATTGAGGAGGTATTGAAAGGTTAATCCCGCGCGCCCAAGCACGCAAAGGGCAGCGCGCCATTTTGACGAGGTTTGGTCCAAATCGTCGAAAAACCCGTTTGCGGTTGTCACGTCATTTCGTGAGAGTCTCGCAATGGAATTCAAAGTCACACGCGCCCAGATCGTGTCGCGGGGCTTGACCAATTGCTGCCCGAATTGCGGCGCGCATGCGCTTTTTAAGCAAGGCACGCTGTTTGATTTGAACCGGAAGTGCCCGGAATGCGGGCTCGTTTTGGAAAAGGACGAGGGCTCGTTTTTGGGAGCGATGTCGCTGAACTATGGAATCACCATCATCTTTTTTCTCGTCCCGGACCTCTTGCTCTATCTTGGCGGCGTTTTCAGTGGCGCGGTCGCATCGATTCTTGCGGGAATAGGCGCCTTGGGCATGCCCGTGCTGCTCTACCGGTCATCGCGCAGTTGGTGGTTGATGAATTATTATTTCTTCCTACCGCAACACCTACCGGCGAACAAGGGAGCAGCCGCCGACTGAATCGCGAAAATTCTGCTTTCTTTTTTCCGAGGAAAACCTAGCTTTTTCGTTCCTCTATCGGAGAGGTGGCAGAGTGGTCTAACGTACCTGACTCGAAATCAGGCGTGCCGGAAACGGTACCGTGGGTTCGAATCCCACCCTCTCCGCCAGTCTTCGCCAAGCGTAGCGCGGACGAAGACTGTCTCGCCGACTCGTCTCGTCGAAGCTTTAGCGTAGACGGAAGCTCGCAGAGCGTAGGCGGACTCGTGATATGCCGAAGGCTTCGACTGGGCAGGCCTCCACCCTGCTGAATCGGTGGATCGGTTCGGTGAAGAGAGAAGAAGCGTTGGCGGATGTCTCTCCGACGTCCCTATGTTTCGATGTTTTTATGTTTCGATGTTTCCCGCGAAGTCTCGGTGGAGTTGAGAAAATGGCCGGCGGAGGCCGCCGGATTCAGCACGGTTAAATCCACGTGAGTCATTTGGCTCCATCAACATTGCGGCCCACCAATGATAGCACGGCGTCTGCCGCGTGCTATGGCATCTGCGGCGTGCTATGGCGTCGACCGCATGCCATGGAGTCTACTGCATGCCATGGAGTCCGCCGAATGCGCGACTCGACCGAAGGCGTGCTGCTGGCGACGCCGAAAGTCGTCTGCACCACGGCGTCTGCGGCAAAAACTGAGGCTTAGTTGCCAAGGCATGCATAGTTAGACGAGAGGCAAATGCCTACAATGTGGCATGAACCTCAACGGTCCGGATTTTACCGCCCCCTTCGGCGGAACAATCGGCGGGCTCACGGATTTGCCGCCACGATTCGTCCCTGCTGCCAGGAGCCCACGCCAGGCCCGCGCCGCACAGGGAGACTGGCGCTACGGTCATGATTTTTCGAAACACAAGCATTGGCCCTGGACCGCCATGGCTGTGTCGGCCGCTCTGCACGTCTTTGCTCTCTATGGCTTGAACGATCGACCCAAGCCGCACAAAGCGGTCGAAGCACCCCCGGTCGATCTGGTGCTGATCGACCTGTCGAAATTAAAGCCGGATCCAGACGACGAGATCACCGACTCGGGAGAAAAGGTCCGCGCCGACGATGCGGCGAACGCGCCGACGATCCCAGACCTGCCCATGTCGGTTGCACTCAATAGCGATTTTATCCAGCCCGTCGACGTCTCGACGCTGATCCCGAATTTTTCTTCGACAGCGAAAAATATAATGACCATCCCGCCCGTCGTACATCACGGGATAGGAAATGGGGGGAGCGGAATGAAGGACTTGTTCAACATGGCCGACCTGGATCGGATCCCACAGGCTCTCTACCGAGCCGTCCCTCGCGTGTCTTCGAGGCTTATCACCGAGTCCGCAGGCAATCAGGTGATCATCGAGTTCATCGTTAATAAAAAGGGCGATGTCGTCGCAGCGGATGTCGTGAAAGAACCGTCGCACGAACTCGGAGACCTAGCACTCAAAAGCGTTCTTAAATGGCATTTCCGACCGGGAATGAAAGCAGGGAAGGTCGTTAATACACGAGTCCGTCAGCCCATCGTTTTTTCCACGGATCCTAGCCCCGAAACCTAGCCGTTCTTTTCCAGCCGTGCCGCAATTTATCGAGCATACCACTATGAATACAGTCATTGCTGCAGTCGATTTCACGTCGGATTATAAATCCGTTTTCGAGCGAAGCACCGAGTATACCTTTAGGCTGACGGTACGGCTCCGTTTGGTTTATGTGATGGAATCGCTCCCTCCGTCCGCGGAACATTGGATCCCGGCGCAGGAGTACGACAAGGTGCTGAACTCAATGAAGGCAGACTACACTGACCGACTCGAGGCCTTGGCCAGTTTGGCTCGATCGCGAGGCATCGAGACGGACTATCGGCTGCTTTACGGTTATCCCAGCCAAGCCATTTTGGACGCCGCGATCGAGTGCTCCGCATGTTTGTTGGTGATCGGCCACCGGCATCACGGTGCACTCCACGAAATTTTCGGTTCCAGCGTCACTCGAGGCCTACTCAAAGCAGCACAACTCCCGGTCCTAGTTATTCCCGATGCCTCCACTGTTGATGGAGAGCCAACGCCGGCACAGGACCATCAAAAGACCGAAGAGCCGTTTCGCTTTATCGGTCAGACTTAAATAACATTCAGACGAGTTTTATCAGGTCTGCGTTTCGATCCATTTGACGGCGTAACGCACGAGGTCCGTCGAATCCTTCAGTTGCAATTTTTCGCGCACATTTCCGCGATGGACATCGACCGTTTTCGAACTCAATCCGAGCCGGGCCGCAATCTCCTTCGTGCCAAGCCCCTGGCCGATAAGCTGCAACACTTCAAATTCTCGATTGGTCAACTTTTCGATCGGAGAAGTCGAACCCCGTGGCTTTCGCGCAGAGAAATCACCCACGATCTTAGCTGCGACCTTGGGGCTTGTGTATATATTGCCGGCCAAAATTTGCCGAATCGCGGTTAAGAGATTTTCGCCTCCGGCGCCTTTCATAATATAGCCGCGACCTCCTGCCTGCAGCACCCGCTCGGCATAGACCATCTCGTCGTGCATGGAAACCACGAGGACCGGCAATGCCGGGTACACGGCTTGCAGATCACGGATAAATTCCAGGCCACTTCGGCCTGGCATGGTGATGTCCGTCAAAACCAAATCGTACTTCTTTTGGTTTAGTTTCGTCATCGCCTCTTTTGGATCACCGGCTTCTCCAGCCGCCACCATGTCGGTTTGTTTATCGATGAGCTGCGCCAATCCCGCCCGCATAAAGGGATGGTCATCGACCAACAAAAGTTTTTTCCGTTGGTCAGTCTCGGACGACGATGACAGCGGTGGGCGTAGATCTTTCATTCTGGTCTCCGTAAACGGCACTGAAGCAAGGTCCCCTTCGGTTGCGCGGATTGAATGCTCAACTCCGCTCCAATCGCGTTGGCGCGGTGATGCATCACATGCAGCCCCATTCCCGAGCGCGCGTGGCGCGTGGTTTTGGGCATACCTTTCCCATCGTCGGCGATGGAGAGATCGATTAACCCGTTTTTGAAGGTCAACGAAACCACGATTTCGCGAGCGCCAGAATGCTTGACCGCATTGTTCACCGCTTCTTGAGCGATTCGAAAAAGATGCCCTGCGGTCTCCGTATCTTTGATCGTGAAGGCGTCCTTAGAAATAAACCGACACCGCACTCGCCCCAATGAATCGGTGCGTTCACATAGCTCCTGCAATCCCGCCTGCAATCCCTCGGCATCGAGGCGAAAGGCGGTCAAGCCATGCGCGAGCGCACGGGTCTGCATAATCGCCTCTTTTAGAAAACCGCTCATTTTTTCCGGTTGGTCGGACAACTGCGGGCATTCGCGATCCAGATCGCTTTTCAAGGACTCGCACATCAGCTCGATGGCGGTGAGCTGCTGCCCTAAATTATCGTGGAGTTCCTGGCCGATCCTCCATTGTTCCCGATCGGAAATGCGCAGTATTTCTTTTTCCAACTCCTTTCGATCCGTTATATCAGCGTCCGCGGAGGTCAGACGCAAAGGTTGTCCATTTTTATCCCGCTCCAAAAAGGTGCGGGAAAGAATCCACCGATAGGCGCCATCCTTTCGGCGGAGGCGATATTCAATACTGAAAACGGAATCGCCGGTCTGAAAAAATTCCAGTTGAGCCTTGCTCACTCGTTCACGGTCACTCGGATGTACTCGGGTTTCCCATTCTTTGAAATCATCCGAAATTTCCTCGGGGCCGTAACCCAAAATCGCCTTCCAGCGCGCGGAAAAGTACACGCGATTTTCAGGTATCAACAATTCCCATACGCCATCGTTCGTCGCGCGAACGGCCGCGGCGAATCGCGCCTGCGCGGCAGCGAGTTCGCGGTCCTGCAGGACCGTTCCCCAAGCGCGTTTTACTATGCTCGGAAGCAGATCGAGCATGCCCGTGTCTTTCATCACGTAGTCGAGCGCGCCCTGTTTCATCAACTCGGCCGCAACCTTCTCGTCGCCCTGCCCCGTCACAACAATGAACGGAATCGGCAATTCATCGCGGCGCAGGCGCTTCACCAGCGCTGCACCTCCCCCATCCTTCATTTTCAGATCGAGAAGCATCAGGTCCGCGGCGCTCCTTGCGAGCAAGTTCTGCGCATCCGCCGCGGACGTAGCCGTGGCGACCGTGTAACCCTCGTCGGTCAATGCCTGAGCCATCAGGAGCAACAGCCCTTCGTCGTCGTCGACGAGCAAAAGTGATGGTTTCAGGTCTTTCGACACGGTGGGAATCAGCTCAATCCCGACATCGGTGGGACCAACAGTAGCGACACGAACGACCCTAGCCGTTTGATCGCATCGGCGAACTTTTCGTAGTCGATTGGCTTTTGAATATACACATTGCAGCCCAACTGATGGCAACGTTCCACATCACGCGCGTCATCCGTCGTGGTCAGCATGATCACAGGAATCTTTTTCAAAACAGGATCGCTCTTGAAGCGCGCCAATACTTCCACACCGCTCACTTTCGGCATCCGCACGTCAAGCAGCATCACATAGGTTTCCCCCGGCATGGCGTGGGGACTCGAGTCGGTCCGAT
>Ga0207702_10004704_pt1 | contig 12065 bp, 9 predicted proteins | sample KBSCornC62_FD_184302 | JGI IMG/M metagenome (GOLD analysis project Ga0207702, IMG submission 184302) | Corn rhizosphere microbial communities from Kellogg Biological Station, Michigan, USA - KBS Corn C6-2 (SPAdes) (version 2) | ecosystem: Host-associated > Plants > Roots > Rhizosphere > Soil ...
CGGATTTGCGTCGTCCCGATGCCGAACGCGATCGCACCGAATGCACCGTGCGTGGAGGTGTGCGAGTCGCCGCAGGCGATCGTGGTGCCGGGCTGCGTGATGCCTTGCTCCGGCCCGACGATGTGGACGATGCCCTGTTTGCCGGTTGAACGGTCGAAAAACGTGATGCCGAATTCTTGGCAATTGCGGCGCAATTCCTTGATCATCGCATCCGCCAAGGGATCAGCGAACGGCTCCAGAAACTGGTCCGTCGGAACGATGTGATCCACCGTCGCGAACGTGCGATGCGGCATGAGCACCTTCAATCCCAAGTCGCGGAGCATCCCGAAGGCCTGGGGACTGGTCACTTCATGGATGAGGTGCGTTCCGATCAGCAACTGCGTTTGCCCATTGGCCAACGTGCGAACCGTGTGCGCATCCCAGACTTTTTGAAACAGTGATTTTGCCATGGAAAAGGGTGATATTTTCGAAAACGTTCAGCGACGTCAATGGGGATGAGGATACCAAAGATTTGCCTTAACTAAAAATACCTCTTTCGTCGGTTCTGATGCCTCGCGAGTATCAATTCGCTTACGAACTTCGTCATCTCGTCTACTTTCTAGAAGTCGCCCGCCAGCTCCATTTTCGCAAGGCGGCCGAAGCTCTCGCGGTGGCGCAGCCAGCGTTGAGTCGGCAAATCGCACAACTGGAACGCGCGCTCGGCACGCCCCTTTTTTTGCGCACGCGCCGCCGTGTTGAACTGACTGCTGCCGGACGCGCGTTCGCGGAACGAATCGAACCGGTTTTGAAGTCGCTTAATCTCGCGGCCCGCGAACTCAAGGCACTGCAAGCCGGGGAGTCGGGGCACATCCGCGTCGCCTTCACAGGTCTCGCCATGGCCACGGTGCTGCCGGATATCTTGCGTGAGTTTAATCAGCGCTTTCCGGGCATCCGCGTGGAATTAAACGAGTCGCCCACCGCATCGCAACTCGCCTCACTTCTCGCCGGCGACTTGAGCTGCGGTTTTTTTCATCCGGACACGCCGACGCCGGAACTGCGCACGCGACTGTTGATGCGCGAACGCAATGGCGTGTTGCTCCCCGCCGGTCATCCGCTAGCGGCCGAGAAAACGCTTCGGTTGCGCGATCTCGCCGAGACCCCCTTTGTATTGTTTCCACGACTACACAACCCCGGATTCTACGATCGCATCCTCGCGGCCTGCGCGCAGGCCGGGCTCACGCCGCGCATTGCCGAAGAAGTCTGGCCCCGGGCCAACGCCATCGGCCTCGTGCGCGCGGGGATCGGCGCCACCCTAACGACGCCTTCTGAGTCACGTTACTTGCCGCCTGACGTCGCGTTCCGCCCGCTGATTGGGCCCGCGCCGGAGAGCCGGTTGGTGCTGGGCTGGCGACGAAATCCAGTCCCGGATCCAGCGTTGGCGGCATTTCTGAGTGTAGCGGAAAAAACGCTCGGTCCCGTGCCGGTCTCGGACGCCGACTGACCGTTTCCTTACTAAACTGTAATCTTGCGGCGCTGTTTTTATCTTGCGGACAGGCCCGCAGAGTTGGAACCGTCAACTCCCCTTTTTCTTTCGATTCGCGTCGCCGACGAAATCGACGCGCGGTCGAGTCTTGCTGAACGGTTTTCTCCGATGATTGAAATCAAAGGTCTGGTTAAAACGTACGGTGCCAAACGCGCGGTCGATGGCATTTCGTTCTCGGTTCGCCGCGGTGAGATCCTGGGTTTTCTCGGTCCCAACGGCGCCGGAAAATCCACCACCATGAAAATGATCACCGGTTTCCTGCAGCCCACCGCGGGAACGGCGACCGTCGATGGTTTCGAAGTCGTTGCCAATCCGGTCCAGGTCAAGCGCCGCATCGGCTACTTGCCAGAAAGCGCTCCCGCCTACGGCGAGATGACGGTGCAGGAATTTCTTTCGTTTATCGCCGAGGTCCGCGGTTTCACCGAAAAAACGGCCAAGGCGGCACGCGTCGATCACGCGATCCAGTTGACCCATCTTCAAGCCGTCCGCGCCCAAAGCATTGAAACGCTTTCGAAGGGTTTTAAACAACGCGTCGGTTTCGCCCAAGCGCTTCTCCACGATCCTGCGGTTCTCATTCTCGACGAGCCAACGGATGGGCTCGATCCCAACCAGAAAAACGAAGTCCGCTCCCTGATCAAAAACATGGCGGTCGAAAAAGCGGTCGTCCTCTCGACGCACATTCTCGAAGAGGTGGAGGCGATCTGCACGCGAGTGATCATCATCTCGCAAGGTCGCGTCGTCGCCGACGAAACCCCGGCGCAGTTGCAGGCTCGCCAGCCCGGTGCGCGGCTCGACGAAATCTTTCGTCAACTCACCACGGGCGACATCTGAGTCTCTCCGCCGCGTATTCAATCTTCAGTTACAGCCAATCTTCCCATGTCTCAGATCACTCCGGTTTTCAAACGCGAGTTTCTCGGCTACTTCCGTTCGCCGGTCGCGTATGTTTTCCTGATCGCGTTTTCCGTGACGTCGATCGCCTTGACGTTTTCCCGCTACGGAAACGGCGGCATCTATCACTCGAATCAAGCGAGCCTCGATATCTACTTTGGATTTTACCCGTGGCTCTATTTGTTCCTCGTGCCCGCGGTTGGCATGCGCCTGTGGTCGGAAGAAAAACGCTCAGGCACCGTCGAACTGTTGTTCACTTTACCGGTGACGACGCTCGAGGCCGTGCTGGGAAAATTTTTCGCCGGCTGGGCCTTCCTCGTGCTTGGAATCGTACTGAGTTTTCCCCTGGTCCTCACCATTGCTTATCTCGGACATCCCGATTGGGGCATGATGGCCGTGAGCTATATCGGAGCCGTGCTCCTTGCGGGCGGTTATCTCGGCGTTTGTTCGCTGACCTCCGCGCTGACGAAAAATCAGGTCATTAGCTTTGTCATCAGTCTCATCGCTTGCGGCGTGCTCGTGTTCCTCGGGCTCAGCGCATTCACCACCACGCTGGCATCAGTCTTCCCAGTGAGTGTCGTCGATGCGATTTCCAATTTCAGTTTTATCACCCACTTCGATGCCTTCACGCGCGGGATCATCGATCCGAAGGACGTTCTTTTTTTCCTCTCGTTGATGGGCTTCGCGTTGTTCCTGAACGTCGTCGTTCTCGAACGCTAATTTCCAACCGCCTTTGCGATCATGAAAATCGGAAGCAAGTTTATCGCGGCCGCCCTGCTGCTCGTCGCGCTGATTTTGATCAACTACCTCGCGGCCAAGTTGCCCGTGCGTCTCGATGCGACCGCCGATCAGGTCTATACCCTTTCACCGGGCACGAAGACCTTGCTGGGAAAAATCGACGAGCCGATCGAACTCGATTTTTACTTCTCGCGCGGGGTCGATGGCGTGCCGATCGGGTACAAAAACTTCGCAGTGCGCGTGCAGGAAATGCTGCGCCAGTACGTTCGCAGTTCTCACGGAAAAGTTCACCTCAACATCATTGATCCCAAGCCAGATACGCCCGAGGAAGAAAAAGCCACGGCGGCAGGTCTGACGCCGCAGCGCCTCTCGAGCGGAGAACGCGTGTTCTTCGGGTTGGTCGCGATTCAAGCCGACCAACAGAAGACGATTGCCAACTTCACTCCCCAGCGGGAGCAGTTTCTCGAGTACGATCTTTCACAGCTACTCTACTCTGTACAGCAGGTGGACAAGAAGAAGTTGGGGCTCCTGACCAGCCTGCCTTTGCGGGCCGCTGCCCCGAGCATGCCGATGATGATGCGTCAATCGCAGCAGGAATCGCAGTTCGTGATCAGTGAATGGGAACGCACTTTCGATATCACCAGCATCGAACCCTCGGCCAGCGAACTTCCCGCGAACCTCGATGCACTCGCCGTGATTCATCCGGAGAACCTGTCTCCAAAACTTCAATACGCGATCGATCAGTTCATCCTCTCGGGAAAACCCGTCTTCATCGCCGTCGATCCAGCGTCACAACATTTCAAGCGACAGGGTGGCCAGCAAGCGATGTTCGGAGGCCCAACGCCGAACGTATCGAGCGATTTGCCGGTGCTCTTCAAAGCATACGGAATCGAATACAATCCGCAGAACGTCGTCGGCGATCTTCAGGCTGCGTCCGAAGTTCAAACCACCGACGGGCAAGTCGTGCGCTACCCGATCTGGCTCGCGTTGACCAAAGAAGATTTCAACGCGAAATCGCTTCCGACCGCGCAGCTTAATTCGCTGCTCTTTATTGAATCTGGCGATCTGAGCGTGAAGCCGAAGAAGGACCTCACCGTCACGCCGTTGGTCGAAAGCTCCCCGCAGGCGGGCGACATTCCGAGTATGATGCTGAGCATGGCGCAGCCCGATGAAGTGGCGCGCCAGGTCAAGCCGACTGGAAAGAAAACGCTGGCTGTATTGATTCAAGGCAAGCTGTCCTCCGCGTTTCCCGATGGAGCGCCTGAGGAACCCAAGCCGGCGGATAAAAAAGCTCCTGCGCCTACACCTGTTCCCGCGAAGGCGCCTCACCTCACCGAATCGAAAACCACATCCACGCTCATCGTCGTCGCGGACACGGACTGGCTGATGGACGATTACAGCGTGCAAATGTTCGGGCGAAACATGGCCTCGCCGATCAATGACAACTTAGCCTTTGCGAGTAACTCCCTCGAATTTCTCAGCGGATCGCAGGACCTGATTTCGATACGCGGCAAAGGCAGCACGCTGCGTCCCTTCGTCGTGGTTAAAAACATGGAGGTGGCAGCCAATGAAAAATATCAGGCGCAGCTCACGGCCCTCGAAGGTCGCCTCGCCGACGTTGAAAAGAAGCTCTCCGACCTCCAGGGCAAGAAGGGCGACACCAGTCATTTGCTGACCTCTCCGGAAGCGACGAAAACGATCGAAGAATTTCGCCAGCAACAAACACAGATGCACGCGCAACGTCGCGAAATCCGCAAAGCACTGCGCGATAATATCGAGAGTCTCGGCAACGAACTGCTCTCGATCAACCTGATCGTGCCCCCCTTCATTCTCCTCGTCTTCGGCTATCTGTTTTATCGTAGCCGCCGCCAAACCGCCTGAGTTTTTTTGCGATGAAATTAAAACACCTCATCGTCTTGGTCGTGGTGCTCGCGGCCATTTCCGCTGGCACTTATTTTGCGACGCGCACTGCGCCTCCGCCTTCGGCTGATCCGCGCATCTCGCAGCCGCTCGTGGCGTCGGACGTGGTCGATAAAACGGAGCAATTGAAAATCTCCGACCAAGGAAAATCGGTCACGTTGACCAAACACAGCGACGGCCAGTGGACGGTGCCCAGCTATTACGATTTCCCGGTCGATTTTCAAAAACTGTCGGGTTTCGTCAGCGATCTGAATTCCGCCAAAATCGAACAGCTCGTCACGACCAATCCTCAGCGGCTCGCCCACCTTGAATTCAAAGATACCCAGATCGCGTTTGTGGGCGCCAACAACGCTCCACTGGAAACGATCACGCTCGGGAAAAACGCCGACGCGGGTGGACGTTTCGTGCGCTTCGGCGACGAGACAAAAGGCTACCGCGCGAACCTGAGTGCCTGGATCGACGCCGATCCCAAAAGCTGGGCCAATCCCGCGCTCACTCCCGACCTGAAAGCGGATAACGTAGCCAAAGTAGAAATCACATTTCCCGATGCCCCGCCGGTCGTCGCGACTCGCGCGAAAAAAGAAGATCCGTTTACGAGCGCCTCGGCGCCAGCTCACGAGCAACTGGCCTCAGCCAAAATCACGTCGCTGCTTTCTTCGCTAGGATCTCTTCGTTTTAGCGAGACGACCGATTTGAACGACGCCAACGCCGTCGCGGCACGCGCTAACGAGCGTAGTGTTGTTCTCACTACATTCGACGGCCGCATCCTCACGGTTGCGATGGGACGGAAACCCGAACAAAAGATTATGAAGGCCCCATCGGCCAAACCCGACGGCAAAAGCGGTCCCGCCGCGCTCGGTAAAGTCGCCGCCGCTTCGACCGACGGCGCCAATCAGGGCCCCGCGAAAGCACTCGCACCGGAAACGGAAACGATCCCAGCCGGTCCGGTGTTTGCGTTCGTAAAAAATTCCGACGAGCACGCGCCGATCAATGCCATGATGAAAGCCCGGGCGTTTCAGATTTACGACTACACCTATACGCAGCTTCCGCAGAAGCCCGCCGACCTTTTTGAACCGCAGCCCGCCGCTTCGCCCGCCTCGCCTGCGGCAGCTACCTCTTCTGGAAAAGAAGCAGCCGCGCCCGCCGCTCAATCGGCCGCGGCGACAGGATCCGGCTCATCGCCAAAGAGTACGAGCGAAGCAAAATAGGCCTTTACTTCATATCAACGCATCCGTATATGTTGATATGATAATGGAAGCCAATCGTCCCATCTCGGAACTTTTCGCCAGTCAGAGACCGCTTCGTTCGTTGGAATTTTTTCCGCCGAAAGATGATGAGGGTGTGGCCAATTTGCGGACGGCGGCGCAAGCCCTGCAACGCATCAAGCCGGACTTTGTTTCGGTCACGTATGGCGCGGGCGGATCGACGCGCGAACGCAGCGCACAAGTCAGCGCGTTATTGAAGACCGATTTTGGGTTCACTGTCATGCCCCACTTGACCTGCGTGGGCTCGACGCGCGCGGAAATCGCCAGTTTAGCCGACCGTTTTTATTGCGACGGTTTCCGCAATATCATGACGCTGCGAGGCGATGCCCCGAAAGGCCAAACCAGTTTCGAACCCGTTCCGGACGGTCTTCGTTACGCGTCCGATCTCGTGACCTTATTGAAAAGCCGTCATGCCGACTTTTGCCTCGGCGTCGCTGGCTATCCTGAACGCCATCCGGAAGCGCCCTCATTGGAGATCGATCTGCAGAATTTGAAACGAAAGGTGGATAACGGCGCCTCGTTCATCACCACTCAACTGTTTTTCGACAACGAAGCCTTTTACCGTTTTGTCGATCGCTGCCGCGCTCTTGGCATTTCGGTGCCGATCATTCCCGGCATCATGCCAGTGCTGTCATTGAAACAAATCCAGCGTTTCACTCAGCTATGTGGCGCATCTTTGCCGGTTAAGCTGATCAAACGTCTCGAAGCTGCCGCCGATTTTCCGGATGCACAAGAAGCGGTTGGGATCGACTGGGCGCTTGCGCAAGTTCGCGATCTGCTCGAACACGGCGCGCCCGGCTACCATCTTTACGTCTTGAATCGCGCCAAGTCGGCGATCGCGTTAGCCGCTGGTTTGGCGGCTTGAGGCGAGAGCAGCGTGGGCCTTTGCCACGTGCAGATATTTTTCGGCCCACAGCTTCACGCCTTCTTGTTCGTGCGACGTGAGCGCGCGCATCACGCGCGCGGGCGTGCCCATGACCATCGACCCCGGCGGAATTTGCGTGCCCGGCGTCACTACACTTCCGGCTGCGACGATACTGCGCGCGCCGATCACGGCGCCGTCTAAAACAGTCGAGCCCATGCCGATCACACATTCGTCCTCAATCGTGCAGGCATGAATGATCGCCGAGTGGCCAATAGTGCACCAAGCGCCGATCGTGACGTCGCTATCGTCGGCCAGATGTACGACCGCGTTGTCCTGGATGTTTGATGCTTCCCCAATCGTGATGCGCGCGATGTCGGCACGAAGCACCGCGCCGTAGAAAACGCTGGATCGAGGACCGAGCGTGACCGCGCCGACGAGCGTGGCATTGCCCGCGACCCACAGCGCTTCCGATGTCTTCGGCGTTTCAGAAAGAAAATGCACCAGCCTTTCTTGAATCGTCATGGGATGATTGAATCGTTTTCCAGCGGAGCGGAAACGCAAAAAATGGTTCCGACATGGAGTGCGGCGATTCATCGCGCCCTTGGACGGGCCAATTCATTGGCCCGCAACTACTCCCTCGCGACGTCTGCGGAGGCGAAATGAATTTCGCATTGGAAGGCGGCGATGAATCGCCCCACTCCAAGTCGATCAACGCACCGCGTTTGCAACGGAATCTGCTAAGCCGCATGCTTTCGCCAGCTCGCTCTCAAATCGTGCGATAATCGCGTCCCACGTGATGGTCAGTGCGGTCGCACGGGCCGCGGCGCGAACATCCGCCCAATCCAAAGGCGAGCGCATCATCTGCAACGCTCGCTCGGCAAAAGCCGCTCCGTCTCCCAGCGGCGCAGTGTATCCATTTTTCCCCGACACGATGTACTGGCGGGCTGCAGCGTAGTCGAAGGACAGGACGACAAGGCCACTCGCCATCGCCTCAGTAATCACGTTGCCAAACGTCTCGGTCGTGCTGGGAAAAACAAAGACGTCGGCCGACGCGTAATGTTCGGCCAACGCTTCTCCACGCTGCGTTCCCGCGTAATGGAATTGTGGATATTTCGCGCGCACCGACTCGGCTTCGGGACCATCGCCCACCATGACGCAACGCGTCCGCGGAAAGGCTTTCTGCCATTCGAGAAATGTCTGCACGACCAATCGCAGATTTTTCTCGGCTGCCAGGCGTCCAACATAAATCAACACGGGATCGTCGGGCCCGGCGCCCCACGCTTCACGGAGAGCCTTCGACCGCTTGTTCGGAGCGAATAACTCGGCGTCCACACCCCGCGCGAGCACACCCAGTCGTTGAAAACCTTCCGAGGCTAGATCGGCGCGCATCTGATCGGTTGGCACCAACGTTAACCGGGTGCGATTGTGAAACCATCGCAGATAGCGGAGTGCGAGACCGCGACCAGCGCGTAATCCGTAGTCGCCCGCGTATTGATGGAAATTGGTGTGAAAACTCGAGGTGACCGGCAGTTGAAAGCGACTCGCGGCCGAGAGCGCAGCCAATCCAAGCGGACCTTCGGTCGCAACGTGAACGACGTCAGGCGCGGCGCTTTTCCAGTGGCGTCGCAGGGTTGGCACAACCGGAAGCCCCATGCGCAGGGAACGATAGAGTGGAATCGGCATGCCTCGAACCAGCCATTGTTCGACTCCGTGCGAATCGAGAAATGTGTCTCCTGCGCGACGCCGCTCGCCGGTCTGCCTCGGACGAAATACGCGCACTCGATGCCCGCGTTGTACCAATCCCGTCGCCAAACGGTTCAGCGTCATGGCGACGCCGTTGATTTCAGGCGGATAAGTCTCGGTGACGAGAGCGAGGTTCACAAAGGCAAAAGACTGAAGGGCTGAAGAACTGAAAGTTGAAAAATCGAGATGTTCTCTTCCGTTTTCCGACGCCTTAGCTTTCAGCGTGGCCTTTCGCAGCCGCAATGAGAAACAAACAAAAAGCCTCTCCACCCGAAGATGAAGAGGCAGAAAAAGAGGCGAAAGCTGAAGCTGAAATACTGGGCTGAGGGAAATGATCCAATGGATCGATCCCGCCCTCAGTCGTTCAACGCATCAGCCGTCATCTTCATTTCGTCACCGGAGCAGGCGTAGCCGCTGCGGCCGGTGCCGGGGCGTTAGCCGGAGCAGGCGCGGCCGGCGGCGGTGTGGGTGCGTGGAAGTCCAGAAGATCCACTTCGAAAACGAGCGTCGAATTCGGCGGAATCGGCGGTTTCGAATCTTCGCCGTAAGCGAGGTTCGACGGAATGTAGAGTTTCAGTTTACCGCCCTTATTGATTTTTTGGATACCTTCGGTCCAACCGGGAATAACTTCGTTCAAAGCGAATTCCGCTGGTTCGCCACGATCGATCGAGCTGTCGAATTTCGTGCCGTTGATCAACGTTCCGGTGTAATTCACCTTAACGACGTCCGTGGCCTTCGGAAAATCGCCGGTGCCGGGTTTGATCACCTCATAAGCCAGACCATCAGGCAAAACGACGACACCAGGTTTCTTCTTCAACTCCGTGAAAAACTTTTCGCTTTCGGCATGGCCCGCGGTGCGCAATTTTTCCACGTAAACCTGTTGTTTGGCCTGCATGAATTTGTCCATCTCAGGTCCGATCTTTTGGAGATCGTACGGCGCGTCTTTGCCCTGCGCTGCAACCATCAAACCCTTGACGATTGAATCGGTCTGTTCCTTCGAGAAATCGAGTTCTGAAAGACCGAATTTTTTGCCCAGGAACCAACCGAAGGTCTCGAGCAATTGCGCTTCCGTGTACTGCGGGGCAGGCGCGGCCGCCGTGGCGGGCGCTGCAGCTACGACGGGAGCGGGTGTGGTGGTGGAAACGGGAACCGGAGTCGGGTCATCCGCGCGAGCGACTGCCAATGCACCGATCGCAAGCAGGCTGACCGAGAGAGTTTTTAATTTCATGCTAAGATGTGACGTCTTGGGAACGGCAAAAGATGATTTTGTGCCGTAAAGATATGGCATGGCCAGACGGTTACGTCAGCGCAACGTTTTATCGCCTATCGCAAATGGATGCTCGCGCCCCTTTCTCCGCTGCTCGAATCTCGGCGCTGGGCAGTGAGTTAACTGCAGCATTCTTCACTTTTCATTCTTCATTAGAACCTTAGCCTCGAACTATGTCGCCTGAACAATTTTGGACGAGCCAGGATGGACAAATTCTCACGGTGCGGCCGAACGATGGCCCGGAGGTGCTCCTCACCCTCGCCTTCTGGCCGCGCAATCCTGCTGAGTTTGAGTTTCTCAAGCAGCACCTCCACGAATTGCACTTCACCGAGCGAAGCACCCTGGCGCGGATCGGCATTGAGATGAACGTGCTCGGCAAACCGACGGTCGATGGCAATCGTCTCGTGTTGGAAGCGTCGGCTTTTCTCTACGACACGACATTCCCGAATGTTGCCTATTGGAAAAAACTTCTGCGGTCGGGCGTTCCCGTCGGCAGGCTTTTCTACGCACCGGAATCGGCTAAGCTTTCGACGCAGGAGATTTGGGAATCGGTTAAAACCAATCTGCTCAAGCTGCCCAACACGATTAGCATCGATCGCCTCGGTCGCGTTTTTCTCACGCCGCACAGCGTTCGCTACACGCTGAATCCCAAGCTGGGTCGTCCCGAGTTCGAACGTCTGGTCAGTGGTGTCGCGGGTCGAGGTTATCTCGACAAGGTTCAAATTCGCCACGACACCGAGCTTCTGACGATCCCGCCGCGCTCGGGCATTCTGACAAGCTGTTCGCTGTATTTGAAGGAGCACTACGTGCTGCTCAATCGAGGTGAAGGCAACTTCGGCATTCACACCAGCGCTGTCCTGCTTGATCCAATCAAGACTTTCGGGACCAACATCATGTTGGAAATCTACAACACGGGCGATCAACCGGTGGTCAATCCGGTCGTCTCGGTGGAAATTTTTCGGGCACCCAACCTCGCCGACCCTGATGCGAAGACCCATCACAAACGCCGCGCGCGCCTGCTTGCCAGCACGAGCGAACTTTATCGCTGTCTCGATGAAAATCCTCCGAAGGAAACCAGCGAGCCCAAGCCCCGCGCCCGCATCGTCGTCAGAGGCCAGAGTTCGACGATGGAAAACTACAGTCTTTTCCTCCACGCCGGAGATTACAACTCGCTGAAAGCCAAAATCGAAGGGGGCGAAGGCGCCTGTGGTTATCGCACGGTGGTCGAGGCCCTCGACGCCGCGCCCGACAATGCCGATACCCTGCTGTTGGATTATTTTCCAAATCTTCTCGAAGAGATCGAAGTATTAACCCGTTTGTCGCAACTGAAGCTGAAGCGAATCATCTTCCGCAAACCATCGCGCACCCACGGTTTCTTTCTTTCAAACAACGCGCACGCTCGGCTCGATACCTTCGACGCTCTCAATCTCGATGTGTATTGGTACAACGAGTCGCTGAACGACCTTTTCCTCCACGCGTACAAGAAGACGCACGGTTTCTTCATTCGCGAGGAGATGGTCCGTAAATTTCAAGAAGCGACGATCCTCGCCTTCTACGGTTCAGCCGTCGGTCTCGACCGTTTGGATACAGATCGCATTTCCAGCCTGATCGAAAAACTTACCGCTTTCATCGGACCTTCCGTCGGTGTGCTTACGGGCGGCGGCCCGGGCGTGATGCGTTTGGCCACCGATCAAGCGCGTACGAAAGGTGCATTGACCGGCGCATGCTTCCTCGAATTGGAAGCGCAGCCGCCGGAACTCGGCGTTGATTTTTTCAACACCTTCCAAGAAACCTCGCGGCACAATCGACAAAAATGGTTCGAGATCGCCGATTTTTGTCGATTGTGCCGCGAGGTTT
>Ga0207702_10004711_pt1 | contig 12055 bp, 8 predicted proteins | sample KBSCornC62_FD_184302 | JGI IMG/M metagenome (GOLD analysis project Ga0207702, IMG submission 184302) | Corn rhizosphere microbial communities from Kellogg Biological Station, Michigan, USA - KBS Corn C6-2 (SPAdes) (version 2) | ecosystem: Host-associated > Plants > Roots > Rhizosphere > Soil ...
CCGCTCACAGGCGCGCGAGGACTCGAAACCACGGGTGACGGCAGACCGCAAACCGTGCCATGATGCGCAGGCGGCCAGCAGGGACCGGCGAAACCTTTCGAAAGATCGAATACCCCCGCCGAGCAGCCGAGGAGACTCGTGACGACATCGGACCGCACCCGCACCGCAGAGCGCAGCCCGGCGTGGCGGGACACCGCCCGCCCGGCCGCCGAGCGGGTCGAGCTGCTGCTCGCCGAGATGACCCTCGAGGAGAAGGTGGCCCAGCTCGGCAGCCGCTGGGTCGGAGCGGACATCCGGGTCGAGGAGGTGGCCGTCGAGGACGGCACCCTCAACGTCGCACCCATGCAGGACGTGTTCGCGGCCGGGTCGGCGCGCAGCCTGGCCGACGCCAGCGTCCACGGCCTCGGTCACCTCACCCGCGTGTACGGCAGCGTCCCGGTCAGCCCGGCCGAGGGCGCGGCCGAACTGGTCCGCCAGCACCGGGTGGTCATCGAGGGGTCCCGGCTCGGCGTCCCGGCGCTCGTCCACGAGGAGTGCCTGACCGGGTTCACCACGTACGGGGCGACCGTCTACCCGGCCGCGATCGCCTGGGGCGCGACCTTCGACCCCGAGCTGGTCGAGCGGATGGCCGCCGCGATCGGCCGGGACATGGCCGCGCTCGGCGTGCACCAGGGCCTGTCCCCCGTGCTCGACGTGGTCCGGGACTACCGGTGGGGTCGGGTCGAGGAGACCATGGGCGAGGACCCGTACCTGGTCTCGATGCTCGCCGCCGCGTACGTCCGCGGGCTGCAGGGCGCGGGCGTGCTGGCTACTCTCAAGCACTTCGCCGGCTACTCGGCCTCCCGCGCCGCCCGCAACCACGGCCCCGTCTCGATGGGCCGGCGCGAGCTGCTCGACGTGATCCTGCCGCCGTTCGAGACCGCGGTCGTAGTGGGCGCCGGCTCGGTGATGAACTCGTACTCCGACGTCGACGGCGTGCCCGCCGGCGCCGACTCCTGGCTGCTCACCGAGGTGCTGCGGGACGGCTGGGGGTTCGGCGGCACCGTCGTCTCCGACTACTGGGCGGTGCCGTTCCTGGCCACCATGCACCGGGTCGCGGCCGACCAGGGCGGAGCCGGGGCGCTGGCCCTCGCGGCCGGCATCGACGTCGAGCTCCCCGACACCATCGGGTACGGCGAGGGGCTGATCGAGCGGGTGCGCTCCGGCGAGGTGCCGGAGGAGTTGGTCGACCGGGCCGCGCGGCGGGTGCTCCGGCAGAAGGCCGAGCTCGGCCTGCTCGACCCGGACTGGACGCCGGAGACCTCGGCCGACCCGGCTGTCGACCTCGACCCGCCGGCCAACCGGGCGCTGGCCCGGGAGATGGCCGAGCGCTCGGTCGTGCTGCTCGACGCCGGTGGGCGGCTGCCGCTGCTCGGCCCGGACCGGCCGGCGCTTCGCCGGGTGGCCGCGGTCGGGCCGTGCGCCGCCGACCCGCGCACGTTCATGGGCTGCTACGCCTTCCCCAACCACGTGCTGCCCCGCCACCCCGGGCTCGGGCTCGGCATCGAGGTGCCGACCGCGGTCGACGCGCTGCGGGCCGAGCTGCCCGGTGTCGAGGTCACGTACGAGCAGGGCTGTGACGTCCAGGGCGGGGACCGGTCCGGGTTCGCCGCGGCGGTCGCCGCCGCCGGGGACGCCGACCTGTGCGTCGCGTACGTCGGCGACCTGGCCGGGCTGTTCGGCCGGGGCACCTCCGGGGAGGGCTGCGACGCCGAGGACCTGCGGCTGCCGGGGCTGCAGGCCGACCTGCTCGCCGAGCTGGTCGCGACCGGCACGCCGCTGGTCGTCGTCGTGGTCTCCGGCCGGCCGTACGCGCTCGGCGAGCTGGCCGGGCGCGCCGCGCTGGTGCAGGCGTTCATGCCGGGCGAGGAGGGCGGCGCGGCGCTGGCCGGCGTGCTGTCCGGGCGGTTGCAGCCGGGCGGCAAGCTGCCGGTGCAGGTCCCCCGCCGTCCGGGCGGCCAGCCCAGCACCTACCTGCAGCCGCCGCTTGGCAGCCCGGAGAGCGCCGGGATCAGCCCGCTCGACCCGACGCCGCTGTTCCCGTTCGGGCACGGCCGGTCGTACACCACCTTCGAGGTCGACGACCTGCGGCTCGATGCGGCCGAGATCGGCACCGACGGCGAGTTCGGCGCGACCGTGCGGGTGCGCAACACCGGCGAGCGCGCCGGCGACGAGGTGGTGCAGCTCTACCTGCGCGGCGTGCTGGCCCGGGTGGTGCGGCCGGTCCGGCAGCTGGCCGGCTTCGCCCGGATCCGGCTGGAGCCCGGCGAGGCGAGGGACGTGCGGTTCCGGGTGCACGCCGACCGGACCGCGTTCACCGACCTCGACATGGCCCTGGTCGTCGCTCCCGGCGAGCTCGAGGTGCAGGTGGGGACCTCGGCTGCCGACCTGCCCTGCCGGGGCACCGTCCGGATCACCGGCCCGCGGCGCGTGGTCGGGCACGACCGCCGACTGGACACCCCTGTTGAACTCGGACCGGCCGCGGGCGCGGTCCCGGTCGGCGAGAGCCGGCCGTGAGAGCGGAGGACACTGTGGACGCCAGGGACGCCGCCGCCTCCAACAGCCGGGCGACGCTGGCGACCGTGGCGGCGTCCGCCGGCGTGTCGGTCGCCACGGTGTCCAAGGTGCTCAACGGTCGCAGCGACGTCGCCCCGGCGACCCGCGCGATGGTGCAGGACCTGCTCGAGGAGCACGACTACGTGGGCCGCCGGCCCGACCCCGGCCGGCTCGTGACGGTCGAGCTGATGTTCCACGGCCCGCTCAACGGCTACTCGCTCGAGGTGTTCGAAGGCATCGTCACCACCGCTGGTGAGCTGGGCGCCGCGGTCGCGGTCAGCCTGCGCCCGCGCGGGGAGGGCAAGGCGGCCGCCGCCCGGTCCGGGGCCTGGGTGCGCGGCCTGGTCGCCGCCGGGCGGCAGGCCGTGATCACGGTGACCAGCGAGCTGCCCGCCTCGGACCTCACCGCGCTGTCCCGGGCCCGGATCCCGGTCGTCGTCATCGACCCGTTCAACCTGCCGCGTACCAAGGTGATCAGCGTCGGCTCGACGAACTTCACCGGCGGGCTGTCGGCGACCCGGCACCTGCTGGAGCTCGGTCACCGGCGGATCGCGTACATCGGCGGCCCGCCCGATGCGGCCTGCAACCAGGCCAGGATGCAGGGCTACCGGGCCGCGATGGAGACAAGGGGCATCCCGGTGCCCGATGGGTACGTCCGGTACGGCCGGTTCCACCACCGCGACGGCGTGGTCGAAGGCATCTCCCTGCTGGACCTGCGCGAGCCGCCGACCGCGGTGTTCGCCGGCAGCGACGAGGCCGCGCTCGGGGTCATCGAGGCGGCCCGGTCGCGCGGGCTGCGGGTGCCGGAGGACCTCAGCATCGTCGGGTTCGACGACACCGCGCTCGCCCGGTTCGCCTCGCCGCCGCTGACCACGGTCCGCCAGCCGCTGCGCGAGATCGGCAGCTCCGCGCTGCGCCGGGCGCTGCAGCTGGCCGCCGGCGAGAAGGTCGACTCGTACCACGTCGAGCTCGCCACCGAACTGGTCGTCCGGTATTCCACCGCACCGCCCGCCGCGCGCTGAGAACCGCGCCGGTCGACCCGCAGGAAGGAATCGAATGAGGACTGACGACGTCACGGAGGCGACCGGCGAGGACCTCCGGTTCCCCGAGGGCTTCGCGTGGGGCGCCGCCACCGCCAGCTACCAGATCGAGGGCGCCGTCCACGAGGACGGCCGGGGACCGTCCATCTGGGACACGTTCTCGCACCGCCCCGGCGCGGTCGCCGGCGGGGACACCGGCGACGTCGCCGACGACCACTACCACCGCTACCGCGAGGACGTCGCGCTGCTCGCCGACCTCGGCGTCACCCACTACCGCTTCTCGCTGGCCTGGCCGCGACTGCAGCCGACCGGGCAGGGCCGGATCAACCCCGCCGGGCTCGACTTCTACCAGCGGCTGGTCGACGAGTTGCTCGCCCGCGGCATCCAGCCCTGGGTGACGCTCTACCACTGGGACCTGCCGCAGCCGCTGGAGGACGCCGGCGGCTGGCCGGTACGGGACACCGCCGAGCGGTTCGCCGACTACGCCGCGGCGGTGCACGACCGGCTCAAGGACCGGATCCGCACCTGGACGACGCTGAACGAGCCGTGGTGCTCGGCGTTCCTTGGCTACGCCGCGGGCGAGCACGCCCCGGGGCGGACCGAGCCGGCGGCCGCGCTGGTCGCCGCCCACCACCTGCTGCTCGGGCACGGGCTGGCCGTCGGCCGGATGCGGGCGCAGGACCCGGACAGCTCGCTGGGCATCACGCTCAACCTGCACCCGGTCGACCCGGCCACCGGTTCGCCCGAGGACGCCGAGGCGGCCCGGCGGATCGACGCGGTGACCAACCGGGTCTTCCTCGACCCGCTCTTCCGGGCGGCGTACCCGGACGACCTGCGGGCGGACGTGGCCGCGGTGTCCGACTTCGGGTTCGTCAAGGACGGCGACGAGCGGACCATCGCCGCGCGGATCGACGTGCTCGGGGTGAACTACTACCGGCGGACCGTGGTCTCCGCCGCCCCCGGACCGCAGCCGAACCCGGTCTGGGTGGGCAGCGAGCAGGTCGGCGAGGTCCGGCAGGGCCTGCCGGCGACCGCGATGGGCTGGGAGATCGACCCCTCCGGCCTGTACGGCGTGCTGCGCCGGATCACCGCCGACTACGGGCCGGTGCCGATCTACGTGACCGAGAACGGCGCCGCGTTCGCGGACGCGCCGGGGCCGGGCGGCGAGGTCGCCGACCCGGACCGGGTCGAGTTCCTGGACCGGCACTTCCGGGCCGCCCGGCAGGCCATCGACGACGGCGTCGACCTGCGCGGCTATTTCGTCTGGAGCCTGCTGGACAACTTCGAGTGGGCGTTCGGCTACTCGAAGCGCTTCGGGCTGATCTACGTCGACTACGCGACGCAGCGCCGGATTCCGAAGTCGAGCGCGCGCTGGTATGCCTCGGTCACCCGTCGCAACGGGCTGCTGCCGATCGAGGGCTGAACAGGTTCACCACTCGACTGGTTGATGAGGCACGGTGCACAGATACCAACCAAGTACCGTGCCCGTGTGGAAAGGCCGGAGTGGGCACCGCTGGGGATTGATCTGGACCGGCCCTCGGCGGCCCGCGTCTACGACTTCTACCTGGGCGGATTCCACAACTTCGCCGCAGACCGGGAGATGGGCCGTCAGGCAATCCAGATGTGGCCCGAGCTGCCCGAGATCATGCGATCCAACCGGGGCTTCCTGCGCCGGGCGGTCGAGTTCCTCGTACACGCCGGGGTACGGCAGTTCCTCGACCTCGGCTCCGGGATCCCGACCGTGGGCAACGTGCACGAGGTCGCGCAGCGGTTCGCCCCGGACACCAGGGTCATGTACGTCGACAACGACCCGGTCGCGGTCGAGCACTCGCTGGCGATCCTGGCCGGCGACGACCGGACCTCGGTCGTCCAGGCGGACATGCGCGACCCGGACACGGTGCTGGGCAACCCGGCCGTACGGTCGCACCTGGACCTGAGCCGGCCGATCGCGGTGCTGATGGTCGCGGTGCTGCACTTCGTACCGGACGAGGATGATCCGGCCGGGCTGGTGGCCCGGTTCCGCGACGAGATGCCGGCCGGCAGCTACCTGGCCCTCTCCCACGCGACGACCGGCGAGCGGGCCGACCGGGCGGCCGAGCACCGCGGCCTCTACCAGCGCACCGCCACGCCGATGACCATGCGGTCCCGGGAGCAGATCGAGCGGCTGTTCGACGGGTGGGAGCTGGTGGAGCCGGGGCTGGTCTACCTGCCGCAGTGGCGGCCGGAGCCGGGCACGCCGGCGATGGACCGACCGGAGCGGATGCCGGGGCTCGCCGGGGTGGGGCGCAAGCCGTGACCTGCGGGTGACCGGCGGTCGGTGGGACGGTCCGGCGCGCGACGAGCTCGCCCGGGCCTGGGCCGAGGCACTTCAGGGCACCAGCTTCGTCGCGCTCGGCCGGCGCGAGCTCAGGCAGCTGACCCGGCGACTGGCCGACACGGTGGCCGCCGCGGCCGACGACCCGGCCGTCGACGTGGCCGGTGCCGGCGAGCAGATCGGCCAGGCGCTGGTCGACGCCCACTTCACCGACTCCGACGCGCTGGACCGGACCGTGGCGCTGCTGTCGCAGCGGGTGGTCGGCACCGCCGACGACCCGCGGCTGCCGGCGCTGCCCGGCGCGGTCGCCGCCGGCTACACCCGTTCCCTGCTCGGCGTCGTGCTGGCCGAGCAGGAGCAGATCCGGCTGGCCGCGCTGCACGCCAGGGACCGGGCCAGGGCGGCGCTGCAGGCCAGCGAGGCGCGGTTCCGGGCGGTGTTCACCGACGCAGCCGTCGGGATCGGCATCGGCGACGTCGCCGGCAACATCCTCGACGCGAACCCGGCCCTGGTGAACATGCTCGGCTACCCGCTGGAGCAGTTCCGCCAGCGCACCGTGGCCGAGTTCCTGCACCCGGACGACGCGGCGTCGATGTGGGACGACTACCGCGACCTGGTCGAGGGCCGGCGCGACTCGTTGCGGTCCGAGAAGCGGTTCTTCCGCGCCGACGGGGCGACGATCTGGACCCAGCTGACCGTGTCGCTGATCCGCGGGCCGGGCGGCGAGCCGCGGTTCCAGGCCGCGATCATCGAGGACGTCACCGACCGGCACCGGCTGACCGAGCGGCTCGCGTACGAGGCGACCCACGACCCGCTCACCGACCTGGCCAACCGCTCGCTGTTCCTCAGCCGGCTGGCGCGGGCGCTCGCCGACCCGACTCCGGGCGCCCGGGTCGGGCTGTGCCTGCTCGACCTGGACAGCTTCAAGGTCATCAACGACTCGCTCGGCCACACGGTCGGCGACCGGCTGCTCACCGCGGTCGCGGACCGGCTCACCGCCGCGGTCACCGGGAGCGGGACGGGCGGGCTGGTGGCCAGGCTCGGCGGCGACGAGTTCGTCGTGCTGACCCGGCACACCGATCCGGAGGAGCTCGACGAGCTGGCCCGCGCGGTGCTCGCCTCGGTCGCCGTGCCGGTCACGATCGACGGCTACCAGCTGGCGGTGACCGCGAGCATCGGCGCGGTCGACGCGCCGGCCGGCGACTCCACCCCCGCCGACCTGATCCGCGCCGCCGACATCACCTTGCAGCAGGCCAAGGCCGAGGGCAGCGGACGGGTCGTCTTCCACGACCCGGACCGCAACGCCACCCAGCTCACCCTCTACACGCTGGCCGCGACGCTGCCCGGGGCGCTGGACCGCGGCGAGTTCACCGTGCTCTACCAGCCGCTGGTCCGGCTGGCCGACGGCGGGCTGCAGGGGGTCGAGGCGCTGTTGCGCTGGCAGCACCCGCGGTTCGGGACGCTCGGCCCGGACCGGTTCATCGCGCTGGCCGAACAGACCGGCGCGATCCTGCCGCTGGGCCGGTGGATCCTGGCCGAGGCCTGCCGGACCGCGGCGGCGTACCGGGACGCGTTGCCGGGATTGCTGCTGAGCGTCAACATCGCCGTCCGGCAGCTGCAACACCCGGGGCTGGTCGAGGACGTCACCCGCGCGCTGTCGGACAGCGGGCTGTCGCCGGACCGGCTGCAGCTGGAGGTCACCGAGCACGCCGTGATGACCGCCGACCCGGCCGGGCCGCCGGCCGTGCTGCGCAAGCTGGCCGAGCTCGGCGTCCGGATCGCCATCGACGACTTCGGCACCGGCTACTCCAACCTCGCGTACCTGCGCCGGCTGCCGGTGCACGAGCTGAAGCTGGCCGGCGTGTTCCTGGACAACCTGCGCGACCCCCGGCAGGCCGACCCGGCCGACCTGCATCTGGTCAGCACGCTCATCCGGCTCGCCCACGGGCTCGACCTCACGGTCACCGCGGAGGCCGTTGAGACCGCCGCCCAGGCCCGCTGCCTGCGCGAGTTCGGCGCCGACACCGCGCAGGGCTGGCACTTCGGCCGGCCGACCACGCTCGACCGGATCGCCGCCGCACGGTGGCCGGCGGCGGAGCCCGAAGCCAGCTGACCGCCCACCGGACCCGTGCTCAGCCGAGCCGGCTGACCGCCCACCGGATCGGTGCTCGGCCGCGCCGGCTGACCGCCCACCGGATCGGTGCTCGGCCGAGCAGGCTGACCGCCCTCCGGATCGGTACTCGGCCGAGCCGGCTGACCGCCCGCCGGATCAGTGCCATGCTCGTTCGGCATGACCGCCCTGCCACGCGTGCCTGAGCCCAGAGACGGGGACGAGCGCAGCATCCTGCTCGGCTGGCTCGCCTTCCACCGCAACGCGCTCGAAGCCAACTGCGAGGACCTCGACGCCGAGCAGCTGGCCAGCCGGTCTGCCCCGCCGTCGGCGCTGTCGCTGCTCGGGCTCGTCCGTCACCTCACCGAGATGGAACGGGCGTACGGCGTCTGGGCGCTTGGCGCGAAGGCCGACCTGGAGTGGGTCTGGGGCGACTACACCGACGACGGCCCGGAGTGGGACATCGACGCCGACGCCTCGATGGCGGAGGAGTCGATGGCGGCCTGGGAACGGGAGAGACAGGCCACCGACGAGCGGATCCGCAGGCACGATGGGCTCGACTCCGTCGGCGCCGGCAATGGCTACAGCGTCCGCTGGAACCTGCAGAAGCTCGTCGGCGAGTACGCCCGCCACAACGGGCATGCCGACATCCTGCGCGAGCGCATCGACGGCCGCACCGGGGAGTAGCCGGCTGGCGCCCGTACGGACGAGTTGTCCGTTGCTCATCTGTGTCAACCGTGGTGAGGTGTTTGAGTAAGGTCTGCGACGTCACTGCGGGAGGCGACGGGCTTGACCGGTCTGGCGGGGACCACCCCAGACGGCGGGAGGACCGGTGCCGGTACGACCGAGCCGCGCGGCGTCGTCGCGGTGGCGCCCCAGTCGTACCAGCAGGAGTGGATGGCCGCGGGCAAGCTGCACCACCCCAACCCGGGCTGGAACGTGCTGCTGTTCTGGCGGTTCTCCGGACCGCTCGACCACGCGGCGCTGCTGGCCGCCGTGGGCGAGGTGATCCGCCGGCACGAGGTGCTGCGCACCACCCACGAGGTCCGGGACGGCGACGCCGTCCAGGTCGTGCACCGGCCCCGCCGACCGGACATCGGCCTGTCCGACCTGCGCCGGCAGTCGGCCACGCTCCGCGCGACCGAGCTCGACGGGCTGGCCCGGGCCCAGCACGGCCTGGCCCTCGACCACGCTCGCGGCCCGCTGCTGAGCGGCCAGCTCGTCCGCGCCCGGGACCGCGAAACGTACCTGCTGCTCACCGTCGATGCCGCGGTGTGCGACGGCTGGTCGGTCGGCGTGCTGCGGTCCGAGATCGCCGCGGCGTACGCGGGAGCCGTCACCCGGCGGCGGGTACGGCTGCCGCACCTTCCCTTGCAGTACCGGGACTTCGCCTCCGCGCAGCGCGCCGCCGCGGCCGCCGGCGAGTACGACGGCCAGCTCGACTGGTGGGCCGGCCGGCTCGACCCCGGCGCGCTCGGGCTGGCCCCCGCGGTGCCGCGGGACGTGCCCGGCTTCACCGGCGTCCGCTACCGCCTCGTGGTACCGGCGGCGGTGGCCGACCGGTTGCGCCGGCTGGGGACGACGATGTTCCTCACGATGCTCACCGCCCTGTCCGGAGCGCTGGCCCAGCGGACCCGGACCGGCGACGTCGCCGTCGCGAGCATGGTCGCCGGGCGCCGTCGGCCGGAGCACCAGCGGCTGGTCGGCATGTTCGCCAACCCGGTGGTGGTGAGCACGACGGTGCCGGCCGGCGGCACGTTCGCGCAACTGCTCGACCGGGTACGGGCCGCCGTGGTCGCGGCCGGCACCCGGCAGGAGGCGCCGTGGCCGCTGGTCGCCCGGCGGGCCGGCATCGGGGCCGCGGAGATCTGGCTCAACGTCGCGCCGCCACCGTCCCGGGCGCGGTTCCCCGGCGTCGCGGTGGACGCGGACGCGCTGCCGCAGGACTTCGAGACCGACGTGCCGGCGGCAGCCTGGCGGGGCGAGATGCTCGTCTGCACGGTCGTCGACTCCGGGCCGGGCGCCGACGTCGTCGCGCTCGTCGACTACAACGCCCGGCAGCTGACCGCGACGACCGTAGCCGGGCTCGCGGTCGACGTCGCCGACCTGCTGGCCGCGGCCGCGGCCGATCCGCGCGCCCCGCTGCCGCCGCTCGGCAGCCGGCCGCCCCTCCCCTCCTGACCGGCCGCCCGCCGGGGTTGCCGCCACTCGGCAGGCCGCCGATGTCCATCGTGACCGCCGTCACGGAGGTATGGCCCGCGTGGTGGGATCATGGTTCTGGGGCGTGGGTGCGAGATGGGTGCGGTGCGAGACGGGATGGCGGGAACGTCCCCCGTGACGGGGTCGGTGACGAGCGCGGGGGTGCCGCGCACGGTCGTCGTGACCGGCCACTTCCCGCCCCAGCCCGGCGGCGTGCAGACCTTCACCTGGGAGCTGGTCCGCCGCCTCCCGCCGGACCGGGTCGCCGTGGTCGCCCCGCACCACAGCGCCGCGCGGGCGTTCGACCGGACGCTGCCGTTCCCGGTGGTCCGCCGGCGCGGCTACCTGCTCACCCGCGACCTGCGCCGGATCGCCGCCGACGCCGGCGCGAGCACCGGCTGGATCCCCGCGCTGGCCCCGATCGGCATGTACGCCCCGCTGCTGCGCCGCGCCGGCCTCGACCGGGTCGTCGCCTCCTCGCACGGGCAGGAGCTTGGCTGGCTGCAGGTCCGGCCGACCCGGGAGGCGATCCGGCGGGCCGCCCGCCGGCTCGACGTGCTGACGTACCTGACCCCGCACACCGGCCGGCGGCTGGCCCCGGTGCTCGACCGGCCGGAGATCCTGCGCCGGCTCGCCGGCGGCGTCGACGTCGGCCTGTTCCGCCCGCCGCCGGCCCGGCCGCCCGGACCGCCGACCGTGATCAGCGTGTCCCGGCTGGTCCGCCGCAAGGGCCAGGACGTCCTGCTGGACGCGTGGCCGGGTGTGCTGGCCGCGGTGCCGGACGCCCGGTTGGTGCTGGTCGGCGTCGGGCCGATGTTCGAGCGGCTCGCCCGCGCCGCCGCCGCGCCGTGGCTGCACGACTCGGTCCGGCTGACCGGCTACCTGCCGCGGCCTGAGCTGGCCGCCACGCTGGCCGGCGCGGACGTGTTCGTATTGCCGTGCCGGGACGACCACGGCGGACTGCAGACCGAAGGCCTCGGGCTGGCGATCCTGGAGGCGTCCGCGGCCGGGCTGCCGGTCGTGGTCGGCCGCTCCGGCGGCACCGGCGACGCGGTCCGGGACGGCTGGACCGGGCTGCTGGTCCGGGCCGAGGACCCGGCCGAGCTGGCCGCGGCGCTGGTCCGGCTGCTGCGCGACCCGGCTCGGGCCCAGGCGATGGGCCGCGCCGGGCGGCGCTGGGTCGCCGAGGCCTGGACCTGGCCGGCGTCGGTGCGATCGCTGGCCCGTGTGCTGTCCGACGGCGACCCGCAGCCGGAGGACCCGTGCTGAGCCGGCCCGGGCCGGGCCGGGTCCGACGGCGAGACGCAGCCGGAGGACCCGTGCTGACCGGGGCCGGGCCGGGCCGGATCCGACAGCGAGACCCAGCCGGAGGACCCGGGCTGAGCCGGCCCCGGCCGGGGCGCTGATCGCATGCTGGCTGTCGTCATCCCGCTGGCGCTGATCGCGGCGTTCTTCTACGCGCTGTCCGACTTCCTGGAGCAGCGGGCCGCGCGGCGGTCGGTCGAGGGAGAGGTCGAGGCGGAGTCGGACGAGACCGGGCAGAGCGCGTCGGACCGGCTCGCCGCGGCCGGCCGGTCCGCGGCCCGCGCGCTGCGGCGGATGACCCACGACCGGCTCTGGCTCCTCGGCTGGATGGTCGGTACCGGCGCGTACTTCATGCAGGCCGTCGCACTGCACCTCGGCTCGGTCTCGGTGGTGCAGGCCCTGCAGGTGACCAGCCTGCTGTTCACGCTGCCGCTGTCCACCGTGGGCCGGCCGGAGCGCCCGCACGCCCGGGACTGGCTCGGCGGCGGCGGC
>Ga0207702_10004713_pt1 | contig 12049 bp, 14 predicted proteins | sample KBSCornC62_FD_184302 | JGI IMG/M metagenome (GOLD analysis project Ga0207702, IMG submission 184302) | Corn rhizosphere microbial communities from Kellogg Biological Station, Michigan, USA - KBS Corn C6-2 (SPAdes) (version 2) | ecosystem: Host-associated > Plants > Roots > Rhizosphere > Soil ...
CGCCTGTTCGCCGAGATCGACGAGCGGTTCGGCCGGCTCGACCTGCTCTTCAACAACGCAGGGATCGGCGCACCGAATGTGCCGCTGGAAGAGCTCGCGCTCGACGACTGGCGCGCCGTCGTCGAGACCAACCTGACCGGGACGTTCCTCTGCACGCAGCATGCGTTCCGGCTGATGAAGCGCCAGCACCCTCGCGGCGGGCGGATCATCAACAACGGATCGATCTCCGCGAGCGCCCCTCGCCCGAACTCGGCTGCCTACACCGCCACCAAGCACGCCGTCACCGGGCTGACCAGATCCACGTCGCTCGACGGTCGAGCGTTCGACATCGCGTGCGGCCAGATCGACATCGGCAACGCCGCGACCGACTTGACCGAGCGGTTCCGCGCTGCGGGAGCGCTTCAACCCGACGGAACCACCCGGCCCGAGCCGACGATCGACGTCGAACACGTCAGCCGTGCGGTCGTCTACATGGCGACGCTGCCGCTCGACGCCAACGTCCAGTTCATGACGGTCATGGCGACGGCGATGCCGTACATCGGACGCGGCTAGGAGCCGACGCCGTTCCGGCGCGGATCTGCCGGATCCGACCGTGCCTGCTACCGTGGACGCAACGAAGAACAGGTCCGGTCTGCGCGAAGCGCCTTCCCTACCAGTTCACCAGGAGTAAGGGAGGTGTTTCTATGGCTAACGGAACCGTAAAGTGGTTCAACGACGCGAAGGGGTACGGCTTCATCACCCCGGCCGACGGCTCGAAGGACGTGTTCGTCCATCACTCGAGCATCGCGGGTGACGGCTACAAGTCGCTCAGCGAGGGTGCGCGCGTCGAGTACGAGCAGCGCGAGGGTGCGAAGGGCCCCGAGGCGGCGAACGTCGTCCCGGTGGCGTAGCGCCCCCGCCCGTGGCCCGGGTCGGATGCCGACCCGGGCTGCTCACGTCCAGGCGCAAGAAGAAAGGACGGTCCCGTGGCGAGTCCCGAGCAACGCAACTACGAGGAGATCGAACGCCTCGAGGCTCTGTTGACGGAGTTGCGCGGCAACCGCTCGACGGCCCGCGAGACAGAGGCGATCCGCGAGATCGGGCTCGAGATCGCGATCGCCGTCCGGGAAGTCGGCGCAATGCTCGTCAACGTCGGCTGGGAGCAGTCGTTTGCCTCGACCGAGACGGCGAGCGAGTGACCGAACCGCTGAGGCACCAGGGTACCCTGACCGCACTAGGCGTCGACGGCTTCGGCTTCATCGCCCCGGATCGCCATGCGGGCGAGATCTGGGTCCGGCCGCGCAGCGTCGGGCACCGCGCCACCCTGCGTGAAGGGCAACGAGTCGAGTACGCGATCGCGTTCGGCACGCTCGGCATCGAAGCGGCCGACGTTCGGCCTGTCGACGCCCGTCGTCCCTGAGCGTTCAGCCCGCGAGGCCGGCGTGCGCCGGCCGGCGCAGGGCGGCCAGGCGCACCGCATACGCCCCGAACACACCGCAGAGTGAAGCGGCGACGGCGCTGACCACGAGCAGGAGGCCGGAGGCGAGCGAGAAGTCGATCGCCACGTCCTTGGCGACACCGAGTGCGAGCAGGATCGCTGCGGCGGCTCCCGCGTTGACAACCGCTCCTCCGGAGGTGATCGGAAGGATCCCGGCCGCTGCGCTCAGACAGATGACCGTCAATGCCGTCTGCGGCGAGAACGAGAGCCCGAGCGCGCTCAGGAGCGCGGCGCTTCCGAAGGCGCGGGCCGACCAGCAGGCGAAGAGGTAGAACCAGGCAGTGACCGCGTCTCTCCGCCCGCCCGGCGACGTGTGCAGCGCGACGTGATTGCCGAGCGCGCACAGCCGGCGGCTGCGGCCGAGCAGACGCACGCTCGCCAGGCGCCTGCCGACGACGAGCAGGGTCGAGCAGGCGATGCCGAAGGCAACGACGACCAGCAGCGGGCCGCGGAGCACCGAGTTTGTGGTGACCGTCGCCGAGATCGACAGAGGCAGCATCGCGATCGCGTCGATCATCCCGAGCGAGACGATCGAAAGGGCGATCGCCCCCAGCCCGACGCGAATGCCTCCGAGCTTGCGCAGCACGCCGATCTTGATCAGGTAGTCGAGGCGAAACGGAAGGACCGCGCCGCTCGCCGCAGCGGCGCCCACGGACGCCAGGCACCTGGCCTGACCTGGACACTCGTCGGCCGGAAACAGTCTGTGCCAGGCGCGCGCCCGGAAGACGAAGCTGCCGAGATAGGCAAGCGCCGCGCCTGCGGCGAGCCACGGCTCGGCGTGGTCGAGCGGCCAGCTCGAGTGTGTCAGCCGGCGCCCGACGAGGATCGCCGCGACGACGGTGAGGGCCGCGAGGCCCACGCTCGCAACCAGTCGGCGGCGGGACATCGACGATCCGCTCGCCGCGCGGGAGGCGATTCGGATCACGCGGCGCCGCGCACCAGAAAGACGTCGCCGCGCACGCGCTCCTCGGTGACACCGGGCACTTGCCGGAAGAGCGCGATCATGAAGCCGGAGCAGCGCCCCGGCTCGAGCAGGTCGGAGCGGCCGATGCGGCCCAGCTCCTCGAATCTTTCCCAACACTCACGAATGCTCTCGACCGCCAGCCACCGTGGGCCGCTGCTCGACTGCAACAGCACGCGCCGCCCGGACTCGTAGCCGCCGATCAGGGTCGTCGACGTCGGCGTGAGCGTGATCGTCGCCCCCGCCCGGGCAAGCCCGTCGAGCACCTTCTCGGCGTCCGCCCACGACGGAACGACGGGCGGTCCTGCGTCGGCTTCGGGCGCGTAGTGCACCACGTAAGAGTTGCTGGAAGAATTCAGGGGTTGCTCCTGGGGTCGGCGTCTGGTTGCCAGACGAGAACCTCACGCGCTCCGCCGTTCAGGCGAGCAGACGAGAAGAGGGGCACCCAAGGAGACCGCCTCGGCACCGGAATCGTAGCGGGTCTGCTGGATTCTCGTTCTCGCTCCGCGGTCGAGTCACCGGGCACGCCGGAGACGACGGCTTCGTCCTTCCGGTGACACCCTTATGCTTGGCGTCTCAGAGGTGCTGTGGTGCGCAGGCGAACCTCGGCCCCATCGCTACGAAGGGAGAGTCGGGTTGGCCGCGCGGGTGCTGATTGCAACCTGGCAGGAGGACGGGGCGGCTGCCTGCTTTCGCAAGGTGCGAGCGGCAGCGGCGATGCAGCTGCCCGTCGCAGTCCGTGGCAGACGGACGGCGCGAAGCGTCGGCGCCTACTTCGACCTGATCACGAGGGAGGGGCGTCTCTTCTACGGGGACAGCTTCCACCTGGGCTACTTCTCGAACGGTGTGCAGAGCCTGGTCGAGGCGCTCGAGGCCCACACCGACCTGGTCGCCAAACTCGCGCGAGTCGATCTGGCGGACGAGGTGCTGGACGTCGGCTGCGGCCTCGCGGCTCCGGCGATTCGCATGACGAAGCGGTACGGCTGCCGGATCACCGGTGTGAACATCAGCCGCGAACAGGTGCGCCAGGGAAACGAGTTGATCTCAGACCTCGACCTCTCGGACCGCGTGATCGTCCGGCGCGGCGACGCTCGCGCGCTCGACTTCGCGGACGAGTCGTTCGACGCGATCGTCTGCCTCGAGGCCGCCGGTGACATCTGCGTCACCGAGGCCGACAAGAGCAGGCTCGTGAGCGACCTCTACCGGGTTCTCCGTCCAGGAGGTCACGTCGGCTTCTCCGACCTCGCGTTGCGGAACCCGGTATCGCCGGCCGACGATCGGGAGTTGCGTGCCGTGCTCTACCACTCCGGCGCCGAGCTGGTGACCGACTGGCCGGCGATCTTCAGCCGTGAAGGCTTCAGGATCGTCGAGTCGCGCGACATCATCGTCGAGACCTTGCCGACCTGGGACCACGTACGGGCCGTCTACGGAACACGCGACGGCGACGTTGTCCGGCGGTACGGGCGCAGGCTGGTCGAGCGGACAATCGCCCACCTCGAGCGCATCGCGGTCATCCTGGCCGAGCACGGGACCTTCCCGACGTTCGCCGCGCAGAAGCCCCTCGAAGCCGCGCGCCACGAGCTTCGCGAAGACCGCGTCGCTCCCGCTCTCGAGAGCTACGCTCTTTCTTCGTGAAGCGCCTGCGCGCCTTCTTCGACCGCTTGCCGGGTGGGCACCGGCCGCCGACGGGTCCGCTGACGACCGCGGAAGCGACCGACGCCGAAGAGCTGCGGGAGGAGACCCTGGCGAAGGGCAAGGAGCGGACGGAGCACGAGCAGGAAGGCGAGACCGGCCCGGCGGATCGTTAGCGAGCGCGACCGCGCTCGGGCGACGGACCGAGATCCCGCCTAGCTCACGTCGCCATCGACGACGTCGAGCCAAACCTCGGTCAGGAGCGCGACCGATTGCAGGGCGCTCAGCCCGATCAGTTCTTCGTGGCGCGGCTCGAGCGGCAAGGAGTCGAGGACCCGGTCGAGCTCGCGGGCGTGCACGGCATCGAGCTTCGCGTGGAGCAGGAGCTGCCGAAAGCCGTCGCGTGGAAGCCCCGTCCGCTCGATGAGCCGCTCCAGTGTCGGACCGTGGGGGTGGTACGCCTCGAGGTAGAGGAACCCCAGGATCGCGACAGGGTGGTAGTGGAAGATCCAGAAGTACTGGGCCCCGAGGAGGGCTGCCATCTTCGGCGGTGGTAGCTGCGATTGCAGCGCGTCCCGGTCTACCCCGAGAGCTTCGAGGTCGTCGAGGGTCGCGCCGCCGGGCTCGTCGCCGTGCATCTCTTCGGGGATGTGCTTCTCCAGATACGCGGCGAGACCCTCGGCGACCGGATCGTCCGGAGCAAGCTCCCGCGCACGTCCAAGGGCCGTCTCCATCAACGGCACCATCGCCTTCACCAGCCCGTAGCCGGCCGCCATTCCCCGAGGAAAGAGCTCACGCGCGCGTGGATGCTCGAGCAGCAGAGCGCCCGGCCTCGCCAACGCCGGAGCGACGAGCTCGACCTTGAGTCGCAGGCGCTCGCTGCTTGTCAACCGGAGGTTCGTGCCGAGCTTAGAAGCTATGAAAGTACGTCGTGTACCCGGGTTCGCCGGGATTGCACTTGTCAGCTCGGTCGAGCCGCCGCACCACGTCGACGAGCACGTCGATCTCGCCTGGTCGCAGCTCCTCGATCACGTCCGCATATTCCTCAGGGAGTTTCGGGTCGATGTCGAAGCCCTCGTCCTTCAGCCTCTGGATGTTGCTCCGGGGCATCCTCATCCTCCCTACTTCTAGTGGGCCGCGCCGCACGATCCTAACAGCGCGGCCGCGCAGGCGCAGCCTTGAGCTCCTCGAGCCTTTGGCCGGCTCGCCCGACCGCGACGAGATTGCCCTTCTGCTCGTACAGGGCGAGCGCCTGCTCTAGGTGCGCACGGCCCTCGTCGGCCTGCCCCGCGGCCACGTAGATCTCCCCCAGGTCGGCAAGGGCGTTCGCGTGGTAGTTGAGCATGTCAGTCTCCTCCGCGAGGATCACCGCTTCCCGGCCGAGTTGCTGGGCCCTGGCGTGGCGACCTCGACGAGCGAAGACTCGAGCCCGGACCTGTCGCCAGAGCATCTGGGACGAGACGTCGCCCTTCGGCGCGAGCCCCTCGGCGGTTTCCGTCCACTCGTGGGCCTCGTCGAGACGGGCGAGCGCGTAGAGCGATGCGGCCAGCTGACCGGCGGCGGTCGAGCGATGCCCGACGTCGCCCAGTTCCTCTAGGAGCTCACAGCTCCGCCGGACCGCGCGCTCGGCGGCGGAGAGGTCGCCAGCGAGCATCTCGATCTCCCAGGCATACATGCCGCCGGCGGCGAGCCAGAGCTTCTGTCCGAACTCCGCTGCGGCGGCGTCCGCCGAACCCGCGAGCGCACGCGCCCGGGCGAAGTTCCCGCGCATCGCCTCGAGAATCGCCTGCTGGTTGAGGGAGACCGGATGCTGGGCCTGCTGTTCCTCGAACCAACGAAGGGCCTCGTCAACGGGAGTCGGGCCCCAAAACATGCCGGTGCCCTGCCAGACCGGGAGCTCTCCTTCCCAGCGCGTCGAGCCGCCGCGGCGCGTGTGCTCGAGCGCATGCCTGCTCGCTTCGAGCATCGCCGCCCAGCGGCAACGGATCAGCTCGGCCCAGGCAGTCGCGAACCAGGCTTCGGCGAGCCCCAGCTCGTCGCCGACGCGCACGAAAACGGACCGCGCCTCCGCGGCGACGGCGAGCAATTCGGCGCTCGGCCCTCCGCCGTCGGTGTCCTCACTCGGCGTCTGCGCCGCAATCCGCGCGCCGAGGAGACGCGCACGCAACTCGCCCGCTTCATTTCCGGCGAAAGCGGCGCGGGCTGCCGCGTCTTGCGCCGTCTCGCCGGCAGCACGCAGGTCGCCGGACAGGAAGAGCGCCTGGCCGAGATCGAGCCTGAGCGCCACCGCCGGGTCGTCTTCGTCGCGCAGGGTGAGCGCGCGCCTGAGCAGCTTCACCGCCGCACCGACGTCGTTGCGCCCGAGCGCTCGTGAGCCGGCGCCGGAGAGGACCTCGCTCGCGCGGAGCGCGAGTGAGCGCCCGTGATCGTCGACCGGCCGAAGCTCGACCCGAAAGGCGTAGGCCCGCTCGAGATGGTGTCCGACGAGCTCGTCGATCTCGGCGAGCTCGGAACGGCGCTCTTCGAGCCAGTCGGCAAGCCGCTCGTGCAACTGCGCCCGCGCCTCCTTCGGCAGCGAGTCGTAGGCTGCGTCCCGGATCAGCAGGTGGCGGAAACGGAAGGCGTCCTCTCCCGCGAACTGCGGCCGATCCGGACGGATCAGTTCCTTGCGCACAAGCGCGGTCAGGGACGCACCGACCTGAGCCTCCTCCGGACCGAGCGCCTGCACGGCACCGCGGTGGAACACGCGACCCTCGACTGCTGCCCGCTGCAGCACCGCACGCTCGGCAGGCTCGAGCTGGTCGAGCCGGGCGCTGAGCAGCGCGGCGATCGTCCCCGGAACCGTCACCTCCCCGGCCGGCGCATCCCTGAGAAACGCGACCATCTCCTCCACGAAGAGCGGGTTTCCCTCGGCGGCTTCGCGAACGCGACGCGTCAGCCGTTCGGTGAGCGGGTCGCCCGCAGCGAGGTGCTCGATCAGCTCCCCCGTCTCGTCGGCGGACAGGGGCTCGAGCACGATCGTCGTCGCTTCGCTGTGCGCACCGACCCAGTCCGGGCGCCGCTCCATCAGATCCGGTCGTGCGATGCAGCAAAGAACGAGCGGCGCCTCGTGGGAGAGCACCGCCAGCTGCTCGATGAGCTCGAGGAGGGCTGGCTCGGCCCACTGGATGTCGTCGAACAGGCACACGAGCGGCTGTGCGCGGGCGGCCGCTTCGAGCAGCCTGCGGACTGCGAACGAGATCTCCTCGGTCGAGTGGAGGCTGTCTCCGGCCTCGAGCAGGCTCTGGAGCGTGGCGACCACGGGCGAGTCGAGCCCGAGCTCGGAGAGCCGGGACTCGAGCTGTCGCACGACCTCGATCACCGGCAGGTACGTGATCCCGTCGCCGTACGAGATGCAGCGGCCGCGAACCACGGCCGGCCAGTCGAGCGACGCGAGGAACTCGTGGGCCAGGCGAGACTTGCCGACGCCCGCGGGGCCGAGGATCGTGACCAGCTCGCAGCGGCGGTCACGCTGGGCGCGCCCGAAGCTGCCGACGAGCCGGCGGAGCTCCTGCTCGCGGTCGACCATCGGCACGTCGAAGTGGCGGCCGAGGCGGCTTTCGGAGTGCACGCTCACGAGCCGCCACGCCCGCAGCGGCTCGCTCTTGCCCTTGACGACCAGCGGCTCGACGGGATCTGCGATCACCGCGGCTCGCACGAGCCCGAACGTCTCCGAGCCGAGCAGAATCTCGTCCGACCCTGCTGACTGCTCCAGGCGAGCAGCGACGTTGACCGCATCGCCGACGGCGAGTCGTTCCTCGGTTCCGGTGATCACCTCGCCGGTGTTCACTCCGATCCGCAGCGTCAACCGTGCCCCGTACTCACGCTCGAGCTCGTCGTTGAGGTTGCCGGTTCGCTCGCGCAGGGCAGCTGCGGCACGTACCGCGCGAAGGGCGTCGTCCTCGTGCAGCACCGGCACGCCGAAGACGGCCATCACGGCGTCGCCGACGAACTTCTCGACCACTCCACCGTGCTGCTCGACCACGCCCCGGGCGGCGTCGTAGTACCGCGACAGCACCCGACGGAGCACCTCCGGATCGAGCCGTTCACCCATCGCGGTCGAGTCGGCGAGATCGCAGAAGAGGATGGTGATCCGACGGCGCGACTCGCGATCCGGCGCCAGGAGTGACGAGCCGCAGGCAAGGCAGAACCGCGCGTGCTCGGGGTTTCCCTCGCCGCAGGCGGGACAGGCCGGCATGTGACAAGTGTGGCAGCGTTCGCCGGCTGCCGATAGGCGCGGAAGATTCCGACCGTGCGCGGCGTCTACTGAACCAGTGGAGAGATCGAGTTCACGTGAGCCGTGGACTCGCCGTCGAGGGGGAGTGGACATGCCGAATCCGGGTCAGCCCACGATCAGTTCAGGCGCAACCGCTGGTGCGGTGCGACGGCTGCAGCGGGCCTTGCGGCGCACGCCGAATCTCGGCCTTGTCGTCGACGGGGTGTTCGGGCCGGCGACGGAGGCTGCGGTGAAGGAGTTTCAGCAGGGCGCCGGCCTGACTGCCGACGGGATCGTCGGACCGTTGACGTGGAACGCCCTGCCGGACGGCGGGCCGATGCCGCTTCTGAAAGAGGGCTCGACGGGCGACGTCGTTCGCAGCCTTCAGACCGTGCTCACCAACGGCGCTTCGGGCCAGTGGAACACCACGCCGCAAGGCATCGACGGCGTCTTCGGGCCCCACACGCGGGCGTCGGTGGAGGCGTTCCAGACCTGGGGCGGTGTCAGGGCCGACGGAATCGTGGGCGACCGCACATGGTCGGTCTCGCTCCACGCCGCCAGCGCCACCCTGGAGACGCAGGTCGGCCTTCAGTTCGTGATCGGCTGAGCTAGCCGGAGGGGGATTCGCCGGTGTCGGCCTTGTTCGGACAGACCTGCCGATGCTCTGCAAGGAGAGCCGGGCCACGGTGCTTCTCCGTGACAGCGACCCAGCCACAGGCCTCGCAGGAGACCTCCCGCTCGGCCGCCTTCACAGCCCGTCGGGTGCGCGCTGCCTCGCCCGCCGGGCAATCGTGCTCCTCGAACTCGCGAAGCGCCCACCGCAGCGAGGGCCGCTCCCAGCGTCGGCCGCAAACGCCACACGACGCGACGCCGGGATTGTCGAGCGCCTGCTCGGCCTCCTCCCGACGTTTCGCGCTCCCCCAGGTCACCCGCCCGACTCTACCGACCGGTACGGGGCTCCCCTCGTTTCGGGCCTCCGCGCCGGGCTGGCATTCGAGCCTTCGACGTGTAACGATGCGACTTGCCGTCGTCTGATGACTGATCCGATTCAGCCCTGGCCGTTGGTTCGTCGCGGTGCGAACGGGCATCCGGTGCGCACGCTTCAGCACCTGCTGCGCGCGCACGGCCAGCAGGTGAGCGTGGACGGCATCTTCGGCCCGCTCACGGAAGCGGCCGTCAAGGCGGTGCAGACGGCGAGCGGGCTGACCGCAGATGGGATCGTCGGGCCGCTCACCTGGCCGAAACTGATCGTGCAGGTGCGGCGCGGCGACCAAGGCGAGGCGGTGCGGGGCGTGCAGGAGGAGTTCCAGTTCCGCAACCTCTCCGGCGACCCCAGCCAGGGGGTGCAGATCGACGGGATCTTCGGGCCGATGACGGACGCAGCGGTGCGCGGCTTCCAGGACGCGCTCGGCCTGAGCGTGGACGGGATCGTCGGGCCGCTCACCTGGCGGGCGCTCGTCAGCGGCATGCTGGCCGGATAAGGCGCCCCGTCGCCGGCACGCCACCGCCCGGATTCCTCGAGGGCACAGGCGAGCGCGTCGTTCGGCCGGATGTCTCAGTAGGGCCGACCGACTACCAGGTACGGAACCAGGAAGCAGATAGCGGTCAGGGCGCAGGCGATGACGAACACCCCTGCATAGAGCAAGAACACGGCCTTGAAGAACGACGACTCGCTGCTCACAGACGACCGGGCGACCGGCGGGATCGCCGGCAGCTCGGGTACCGCCAGCGTGTTGCCGCTCGTTGCCCAGGAAGCGACGAGCGCGCCATGCGCTCCGACCTCGAGATGCGGCGGGTCGAGCTCGAGGAGGCGGGCATCCGCGCGGACCGCGATCGCGAGCTCGTCCGGCAAGATCTCGTCGATGTCGTCGTGGACTAGGAGACCGCGTTGTGCGTCGGGTAGGCAGACGACGACTGCTGTCGTCTGGCCCTCGTCGTCGAGCCACATCTCCTCGACCAAGCCGATCCGCCCACCAGGCGCCACGACGCGGAAGCCGTCGAGGTTTCCGATCGGTGTCCCTGCACCGATCCGCATGGAGACACAGTTCCCGTTCCGACATCGGGCAAACAGGGCCGCTGCGGAGTGACCGAGCATGCGGTGGTGATCGCCGGCGGAGGCCCGACTGGGCTGATGTTGGCGGGCGAGCTGGCGCTGGCGGGAGTCGACGTCGCGGTCGTCGAGCGGCGGCCCGGTCAGGAGCTCGACGGCTCGCGCTCCGGCGGTCTGCACTCGCGGACGATCGAGGTGCTCGATCAGCGCGGGATCGCCGATCGGTTCCTCGCGGAGGGACAGGCGATGCAGATCCAGGGGTTCGCCGGGGTCCCGTTGGACATCAGCGACTTCCCGACCCGCCACAACTACGGGCTCGCGCTGTGGCAGAGCGACTTCGAGCGCATCCTGGCCGCCTGGGCCGGCGAGCTGGGCGTGCCGATCGTCCGCGGACTCGAGGTGACGGGTTTCGCGCAGGACGACACCGGCGTCGACGTCGAGCTGTCCGACGGTCAGTTGCTGCGGGCGGGCTACCTCGTCGGGTGCGACGGAGGACGCAGTGCCGTCCGCCGGGCGGCCGGCATCGAGTTCGCCGGGTGGGATCCGACGACCAGCTGGCTGATCGCCGAGGCCGAGATGGACGAGGAGCCGCAGGTGGGCGTCCGGCGCGAGGGCGGCGGCATCGGTGCCGTCAACCGGACGGAGGGCGGCGGGCCGTACCGGGTCGTCCTGACCGAACGGCCCCCCGAGCTCGGCAGCGAACCCACCGTGAAGGATCTCCGCGACGGGCTCGTCGCCGCCTACGGGACGGACTTCGCGGTGCACAGTCCTTCGTGGATCTCCCGTTTCACCGACCTGACCCGGCAGGCCGCGTCCTACCGCGAGGGACGGGTGCTGCTCGCGGGCGACGCCGCACACGTCCACCCCCCGCAGGGCGGGCAGGGCCTCCAGACGGGTGTGCAGGACGCCGTCAACCTCGGCTGGAAGCTGGCCCAGGTGGTCCACGGAACCTCACCGGACGGCCTCCTGGACAGCTACCACGCCGAGCGGCACCCGGTCGGTGCCCGCGCGCTGCGCAGCACCATGGCCCAGGTCGCGCTCAGCAGGACCGACGAGCGCACCGAGGCCGTGCGCGAGACGATCGCCGAGCTGCTGGGCATGGACGAGCCTCGCAAGCGGATCGCCGGGATGCTCAGCGGGCTGGACATCCACTACGACCTCGGCGGTGACCACCCGCTGATCGGGCGCCGCATGCCCGATCTCGACCTGCTCACCGCCGACGGCCCCCGTCGCGTGTTCACCCTGCTCCACGACGCCCGACCGGTGCTGTTGAACCTCGGTGAGCCCGGGGGCCTGGAGACCACGCCGTGGCCGGGTCGAGTGCAGCTGGTCGACGCCGAGCACGTTGGTGCGTGGGAGCTTCCCGTGCTCGGCGAGGTCGGCGCCCCTTCGGCTGCGTTGATCCGGCCCGACGGATACGTCGCCTGGGTGGGCGACGGCACAGACGCCGGATTACGCGACGCGCTGACGACGTGGTTCGGTTAGCAAACGACGTCATGGACATCGACCAGGAGGTCGCCGCTCAATCTGGCACCTGGCCGACGTCGCCGAGGCTGTCGAGGCTGTCGAGGAAAGCTCGAGCCGTCTGAATGGGGAGCTCGTCGGCCAGCGCGAGGAGGTGCTGGTCGCCCGAGACGAGAACAGCACGCTCCTGCTCTGCGAGTGCCAGGAGGT
>Ga0207702_10004725_pt1 | contig 12033 bp, 12 predicted proteins | sample KBSCornC62_FD_184302 | JGI IMG/M metagenome (GOLD analysis project Ga0207702, IMG submission 184302) | Corn rhizosphere microbial communities from Kellogg Biological Station, Michigan, USA - KBS Corn C6-2 (SPAdes) (version 2) | ecosystem: Host-associated > Plants > Roots > Rhizosphere > Soil ...
GGCCAGTTCCGGCTCGGCTACCAGCCGCTCCCACTGGTCGCGGTGGCGCATGGAGTAGAGGAAGCCGTTTCCGATCAGGTTGGTCGTGGTCTCGTGGCCGGCGAACAAGAGCAGGATGCAGGTGCCGATGATCTCGTCCGTGGTGAGCGCGTCGCGGTCGTCGCGCGCCAGCACCAACTGGCTGATCATGTCGGCGGTCGGCGCCGCGGTGTGCGCCTCGACCAGGCCGCGGAAGTAGCCGGCCATCGCTTTGGCGCCGGCTTCGGCACGACCGTACTTGTTGCCGGCGACCTGGGCCGTACCGATGAACAGCGCGATTTCGTCCGACCACACCTTGACCTGCTCGATGTCGGCGCGCGGCACGCCGAGCAGGTCCATGATCACCGAGGCGGGCAGGGGATAGGCGAAGTCGGCGATGAAATCGACCGTCTCGCCCCGCCGCGCCTTGGCCTGCATGCCGTTGATCAGGTGGGCGACGATGCCTTCGATGTTGGTTCGCAGGTTCTCGACCGCGGTCGGCGTGAAGGCCTTGGTGAACAGCCGGCGCAAACGGGTGTGGTCCGGCGGGTCCCGGAACACCATCCAGTGATTGAGGTAGCGCACCAGGCTGTCGATGCCGCCGCGCCGGTACTCGGGATTGGTCTTGAAGAACGGCGTCAGCCGGTCGGCCGAGATCTGCCGGTTGTTGAGCGCCACCTGCTTGACGTCGGCATAGCGCGTGACGATCCACGCCTTCATCGCCGGCGACCAGTGCACCGGGTCGGCCTCGCGCAGCCGCGCGAACTCGGGGAATGGGTTGGCGTTGGTCGCAGGATTGCCTAGATCGAAGACGTAAGCCATGGCCGCGACGCTAGCGGCGGCCGGCTTACCAAACAAGTGTTTGGTTGGTAAGATTCGAACCGCAATGTCGCGCGCCAAGCTCCTGTCGGTATCGGCCCGGCTGTTCGCTCAGAACGGCTTCGAGGCGACGTCGATGCGCGACATCGCCAAGCGCGCCGGCATGCTGGCCGGCTCGATGTACTATCACTTCCCGTCGAAGAACGATCTGATCGCGGCGGTCTATGAGGCGGGCGTGGCCGAGATCGGCGCCGCGGTCGACGAGGCGCTGGAGACGGCGCGCGGGCCGTGGCCACGACTCGAGGCAGCTTGCGCCGCGCACCTCGACTCGCTGCTGGCCGATGCGGCGCACGCCGCCGTCATGACGGCCGACCTCGGCCAGCTCGACAGCCGGCTGAAGCGCCGGCTGGTGACTCTGCGCGACGGCTACGAGAAGCGCTTCGTCGAGTTGGTCGAGGCGCTGCCGCTGCCGGCCGGCACCGACCGCAGCCTGTGGCGCCTGCAGCTCCTGGGCGCGCTCAACTGGACCCGCACCTGGTACCGGCCCGGCACCAAGTCGCCCGCCGAAATCGCCAAGGCGATGGTGACGGCGCTGCGGTGATCAGACGGCCGGTCCGGCGAACAGCAGGAGATTGCCGTCGGGATCGCGCACGATGAAGGTGCGGGCGCCCCATGGCTCCTGCTTGAGGGGCCGGAAGAAGTCGATGCCGGCCGACTGGTATTGCAGGAACAGCTGCTTGATCTCGGCCGCGCTGTCGACCGTCATCGAGGCGCCAAGCAACTCCTCGCGCTCGCGGATGTCGCCGACATAGACCGGCTCGCAGACCAGGCGCAGGTTGATCGCCGCCTTGTCGCGCTTCACCTGGCCATAGAACGGCGGCTCGCCATAAGTGAAGGCGACCTCGAAGCCGAGCTTCGAGGTGAACCATTCGCAGGCGGTCTTGATGTCGGCGACGAACAGCTCCGGTTCGACGGCGCTGAGCTTCGGCTCGATGGTGGCGGGAGAAGTGTCGGGCATGGTTTGCACTCCTGATTTGAGCGCCTGCCATGTCTCGAAGCCCGATTGGCGGGCGACCAACTCCTGCGCGTCGCTGAGCTGGAATGCACCGTCGAGGATCTGACGGTCGGTCAGGTCCTTGAAGCGCGGCAGCACGGCGCGGATCTGGGCCGCGACGGGATGATGGCGCTCGCGGTGCCAGCGCAGATAGAGCTTCGCCTGCTTGCGGAGGTTTTCGAGATTGGGCATGGGCGCAACGTCGGTTGAGGTGACGTAGGTGGGCATAGCCCCTTCGGTGTGACCCGATGCGCCCTACAGCAGCGGCCCGAGCATGGGTGCCGGGCCGGCGCCTGTCAATGCAGCGCCGCGATGCCCAGCGCCTGGCCGAAGCGGCGGCTGCAGTCCAGCGGATCGCCGTACTTGCGATGGCGCGCCGTGTGATGCGCCGCCGCCACCAGCAGGCGGTTACGGTCGGGATTGCGGTTGCGGCTGTAATCCTCGAGCAGGCAGAGCGCGATCTCCTGGTTGTGCGGATCGTTGCCGAGCCGCGAGCAGGCCATCGCCAGCGTCTGCACCAGCTGCGCCGGATCGTGGCCGGCCTCGAGATAGGCCTCGACCCAGCCGTCCGCCTTGGGGGCGTCGAGGGCGAGTGTCGCGGCCTCGACCGCCGCCGCCATGCGCTCGGCGTCGAGGCCGGCCGCGTCAGGCTTCTCGATGCGCGGCGGCAGCAGGTCACCGATCAGCCGCTGGTGATGCGCTGCCTGGTTGAGATAGGCGGCGGCGAGGTAGAGCAGCTTGACGCGCTGCGGATGCTCGAATTTGTCCCAGAACCAGGCGAGCGAGTTCAGGTACTCGAAGCAGTGCTGCGGCAGGGAGAAGTTGAGCTCGCCGTGCGTCTCCAGGATCACTTGCGCCGCGCCGACCTGCAGCGCATCGAGCAGCGAGCGCGCACTCTTGCCGGCCTTCAGGAGTTCGGTGACCTTGAGGAGATAGGCCGGCTCCGGCTGGCGCAGCACCGCCTCGACCAGCGCATCGGATTCGGGCTTGGTAAGCGGCGCCTTGTTGTTGGCGAGGATCTCGCGCTCGACCTCGATCGTGCCGCCATAGGGCACGGCGTGCAGTGTCTGGCCGCCGAGATAGACCATCACCGCATTGCAGGCGACCTCGTACAACGAGTACCAGCGCGGGCCGACCGCGATGTCGAGCGCGCCGGCATAGAGCACGTCGTGCGCGGCGTCCCAGCCGATCGCCTCGCCGAGCTCCACCGTGGCGCGGGCGCGGAACGATTTGTGGCCGGTCGTGTAGGAGCGGTTCTGGAACGAGCGGTCCTGCACGTCGATCAGGCCGGCGAACACCAGCTCGGCCAGCGCCGCGCGCCGCTCGTTCGGATTGGCCATCAGGCCAAGGAACACGCGGTAGGCGTCGACCACCTGGCCGCGATGCACCAGCGTCGCCCACTGCCCGAGCCGGTCCTTCAGCGGACCGTTGAGTGCGAGCGGCTCCTGGTCCGGCCAGTGCACGACCGGTGCGGGCGGCGTGCCCTCGACCTTCATGCCACGCGAATAGTGGCCGGGCGCCTTGCCGATCTTCTGGTTCCAGATGTCGAGGCCGGTCGGGATGTACCAGATGGTCTGGGCCAACGGCAGGCCGGCGGCCGCGCTCGGCACCATCTTCGACAGATACAGCGTCGCCCGCGCGCTCAGCAGGCAGTGGTCGTTGTTGACGAAGTTCACGTACCCGTCGTCCATGCGCTCGTGATAGGGCACGTGGGTATAGGGCGCGTGGATGCGTACCGCCTCGCGCAGCATCTCAGGGAGCGGCCGGCCCGACTTCGCCAGCTTGTAGTAGACCTCGCTCGCGCCCTTCTGGTCGCGATCGAGGATGCGCTCCTCGAGCGCCGTGTAGAGAGGGTCGGACCGCGTACGCGCTGCGGACTGTGAGTCAGGCGACATGAGGCACCTCCGACGAGGCCTCCATTATCAACAAAAGTCGCCAATGAGCGAGAAAACTTCGCTTTGCCATTTCGCAGCCGCACCCATTTCGGTCCGGTCACCGACCGAAGGACTGCCGCTCATGAAAATCCAGGACTCCGTTGGCCTCGTCACCGGCGCCAATCGCGGGCTCGGCCTCGCCTTCACCCAGGCGCTGCTGACCGGCGGTGCGCGCAAGATCTATGCGGCGGCGCGCGATCCGGCTTCGATAGAGCTGCCCGGCGTTCACCCGGTCCAGCTCGATGTCACCAAGCCGGAGGAAGTTGCCGCGGCGGCAAAGGCGCTCGGAGACGTGACGCTGGTGATCAACAATGCCGGCATCTTGCGCGGCTCCGGCTTCCTGGGCGATGACGGCCTGGTGGCGGTGCGCGCCGAACTCGAGACCAATTTCTTCGGGCCGCTGGTCGTCGCCCGTGCCTTCGCGCCGATCCTGGGAAGGAACGGTGGCGGCGCGATCGTCAACGTGCTGTCGGCGCTGTCCTGGGTCAGCATGCCCACTTCGTCCACTTACTGCGCGTCGAAGTCGGCGGCGTGGTCGCTGAGCAACGGCCTGCGTCACGAGCTGCGCGGGCAGGGCACGCAGGTTCTGTCGCTGCACGTCGGCTTCATGGACACCGACATGGTGCGCCACCTGTCGGCACCGAAGAGCAAGCCCGAGGACGTCGTCGCCCAGACACTGGCCGCCCTCGAGGCCGGCGAGTCCGAGGTGCTGGCCGACGACGTCAGCCGTCGCATCAAGCAGCACCTGTCGGACGAGCCCGGTGTCTACCTGGAGCCGCGCCCCGTGGCCGCCTGAGCTACTCCGACCACGGCCCGAACGGCGGCATGTCCTTCGAGGGCTTGAGAGGGAAGGCGGGCGGGCGCTTCTCGAGGAAGGACTTGATGCCCTCCTGGGCATCGGCGCCCGCCGCGAGGTAGCCGACGCAGGCGACGTCGAGAGTCACGGCGTCGAGCGGGTCCTGGGCGCCCAGCATGCTCCACATCAGGCGGCGGTTCACGGCGGCCGCCACGGCCGACGAACCTTTGTCGGCGAACTTCTTCGCCAGGGCCTGGGCCGCCGGTACCAGCTCCTCCGGCGCATGGACCGAACGCACCAGGCCGCCCTTCAGCGCCTCCTCGGCCCCGAACAGCTCGGCCGCCATCACCCATTCCTGCGCCTTCTGCATGCCGACCAGCCGCGGCAGGAACCACGACGAACCCGCCTCCATCGCCATGCCGCGCTTGTTGAACACGAAGCCGATCCGCGCCGTAGTCGACATCATGCGGATGTCCATCGGCAGGCACATGGTGATGCCGACGCCGACCGCCGCGCCGTTGATCGCCGCCACGATCGGCTTCAGACAATTGAAGATGGCGAGCGTGATCGATTCCTTCGGGTCGCGCTTCACGGGCTTGCGGCCATCGTTCCAGACCTGGAAGGCACCACTGCCGCCCGAGATGTCGGCGCCGGCACAGAACGCCCGGCCGGCGCCGGTGACCACGACTGCCCGCACCTCGTCCATGCCGTTCACGCCGTGGAAGAAGTCGATCAGCTCCCGGCTCATGACCGTGTTGAAGGCGTTTAGCTTGTCCGGCCGATTCAAGGTGACGGTCATCACGCCGTCGGCGAGCTCGGTGAGCAGGGTTTCGTAAGCCATTGCTGCCTTTTCCTTACGTTCGGTCTCAGATCAAATTTCTCGTGGCGCGCGTGCAGTGTACAGTCATTCGATTCGGCGCGAGATTGCGGTCGGGCCGGACCTGCCAGAACGCGGCGCAATATCGAACTGCGGTCCTCCCTCGAAAGAGAGGCGTTGCGCGGCCTCCGGGATTGCGAAACAGTCGGCCGCAACAGCCAGCAATCCCGCAATTCCGGAGGACCTCATGCCCGACCTGCTGAAATCCGTCGAAGACGGCGTGATGAAGCTCACCTTCAACCGGCCCGACGCCATGAATGCGCTTTCCCGGGACATGATGGGAGCTTTCACCCAGTCGCTGGAGGAGGCGGCGGGCTCGCGGGACATCGGCTGCGTGGTGGTCCGGGGCGCCGGCGAGAAGGCGTTCTGCGCTGGCGGCGACGTGAAGTCGATGGCGGCGGGCCGTGACCAGGAAAAGACGTACGAGGACAAAGTCCACGACATCCGCATCCGCATGCGCGTGTCGGAATTGCTCCATGAAATGGGCAAGCCGACCATCGCGATGGTGAACGGCGTGGCGGCGGGCGCGGGGCTGTCGATCGCCCTCGCGGCCGACATGCGCTTCGTCGGCAAGAGCGCGCGCATGACCACCGCCTTCGCCAAGGTCGGCTTCTCGGGCGACTTCGGCTCGCACTATTTCCTGCACAAGCTGGTCGGCACCGCCAAGGCGCGCGAGCTCTACTTCACTGCCGAGATCCTGAACGCCGAGCAGATCGAGAAGCTCGGCCTCGCCAACCGGGTGATCGAGGACGACAAGCTCGACGGCGAGACCATGGCCTTCGCCAGGAAGCTCGCCGCCGGCCCGCGCGTGGCGTGGTGGCACGTGAAGAAGAACATGAAGGTCGCCGAGGAGGGCAGCCTGTCCGAGGCGCTCGACAGCGAGGCCGCGCGCATGATCCGCACCGGCGAGACCGAGGATCACAAGGAAGCCGCCCGCGCCTTCGTCGAGAAACGCGCGCCGGTGTTCAAGGGCTACTGAGCCTTCAAGAGCTCCGACGGCGTTTCACCAGGCCGGCGATGCCGTTGGGCATCGCCACGATGGCAGCGCTCATCAGCACGGCGTAGAGCAGGGCCGACAGGCCCTTGCCGAGGCCCGCGATCCAGCCGGGCAGGAACTCGAGCATCACGCCGCCGATCAGGGCGCCCACGATCGAGTTCATGCCACCGACCACCAGGCCGAACAGCATCTGGACCGACAGGGCGAAGTTGTAGGCGGTCGGGCCGACATAGCCGTACTGCATCGCCGACAGCGAGCCTGCCAGCGCAAGGCAGCTGCCGGCCAGTCCCGACGCGATCGCGCGCACCGAGACCACGTCGATGCCCTGCGCTCCTGCGGCGAGGTCGTGGTCCCGCGCCGCGACCAGCGCGCGGCCGGAGCGGCTGCGGAGGATGTTGGCGATCAGCCATGTCCCGCCGCCGAGCAGGGCGAGGCTCAGCAGGAACAGCCAGCGGTCCGCGCTCAAGCCCTTGAATGGCGCTGCCGGCAGGTCGAGGTAGAGACCCGACACGCCGCCGGTCCAGGGCGCGATCGGCTGCCAGCGCAAGAGCTGCGGGAAGGCGATGGCCAGCGCGTAGCCGATCAACGCCTGGGTCCATATATCGTGCTGGCCGGCGACGCGGCCCAGCCCATACCCCGCCGCGTAGCCGACCAATGGCGCGACCAGCAGGGCGGCATAGACGGGTAGCGCCGTGTGATTGACCACCAAGGCGGCCGAATAGGCCCCCATGCCGAACAGGGCGGCCTGGGCGAACGAGAACTGGCCGCTCACGCCGCACAGCAGGACGAGGCCCAGCAACGCCAGCGTCCAGATGGTCGCCTGGGTGAAGCGGAAGACAATGAAGTCGGGAAAGGCGAAGGAGAGGGCGGCCGCTGCCACGAAGCCCATGGTCCACACGGTCCGCATCGCGTTACCATAGGACGGAAAGCTGAGGATTTGGAGGAAACGATGAAGCTCAGGCAGGTGGTCTTTGTCTGCAAGGACCTCGAAAGCAACGCCAAGGAACTGTGCGAGACCCTGGGCATCGACATCGCCTACCGCGACCCGGGTGTCGGCAAATGGGGGCTAGCCAACGTGGTCTGCCCGACCGGCCACGACTTCCTCGAGATCGTCTCGCCGACCCAGGAGGGCACCTCGGCCGGCCGCTACATCCAGCGCCGCAAGGGTGACGGCGGCTATATGGTGATCCTGCAGGTCCCCGACGCGATCAAGGAACGCGAGCGCATCGCCGCGCTCGGCGTCCGCGCGGTCGAGAAGAAGGACATGGCCGAGTACAAGTACACGCACTTCCATCCGTCGGACACGGCGGGCGTGTTGCTGTCGATCGATCAGACGGTGGCGCCGGCCGGCACCGATGCGAAGCTGTGGTGGCCGCCCGCCTCCAAGGACTGGCTGCCGCATTCGAAGTCCAATGTCACCAATGGCCTGGGCGGCGTCGAGATCCAGGCGTCTGACCCGGACGCCGCGGCGGCGCTATGGTCCAAGATCCTCAACCGCCCGGTCGACGGCGACATCATCCGGCTCGACGACGAGGGCGAGATCCGCTTCGTGCCGATCGCCGACGACCGCGGGCCCGGCGTCTCGGCCTACGATATCAAGACCGTCGACCGTGACACGGTGCTGGCGCGCGCGCGCAAGCGGCACCATCCGCGACCGCATATCCCGAGCAGCCCGACGCAGATCGAGCTCTGCGGCTGCCGCATCAATCTCGTATGAAGCCGTTGCTGATCATCGGCAGCTACCTGTCGCCCTATGTGCGCAAGGTGCTGGTGTGTCTCGAGATCAAGGGCATCCCGTACGAGGTCGACCACCTCGTGCCGTTCTTCGGCGATGACCGGTTCTCGAAGCTCAGCCCCCTGCGGCGCATCCCGGTCCTCGTCGACGGGGACCTGGTGCTGAGCGATTCATCGGTGATTTGCCAGTACCTCGAGGACCTCGAGCCCACGCCTGCGTTGCTGCCGGCCGATATCCGCGACCGGGCGCGAGCGCGCTGGCTGGAGGAGTTTGCCGACACCCGCATGGGCGACGTCTTCATCTGGCGGCTGTTCAACCAGATCGCCATCCGCCCGTCGGTGTGGGGCGAGAAGGGCGATCGTGCGCTGGTCGACAAGACCCTCGCCGAGGATGTGCCCGTGGTGCTCGACTATCTCGAATCCGAAGCGCCGGCCGACGGCTTCCGCTTCGGCTCGCTGGGCTTGGCGGACATCGCGCCGGCCTGCTTCTTCCGCAACGCCGGCTGGGTGCGCTTCCAGATCGATGCCGGCCGGTGGCCGCGTGCGGCCGCCTGGATGGCGCGTACGCTCGCCTCGCCGGCCTTCGCCAAGCTGGCGGCGCTGGAGGACGGCGTCCTGCGCACGCCGATCGCCGAGCAGCGCGAGAAACTGCGCAGCCTTGGCGCACCGATCAGCGCCGACACCCTGGCCGCTGCGAGCCCGCGCCGTGGCGTGATGCCGATCTGAATCGTGCGTCCCGCCGTTCCGTTCATCTTCGGTCATATCGTCGGCGCGCTGCTGATCGGCGCGGTCGGCGGTGCGCTGATCAACACCGCCTCGATCGAGAGCTTTTCCATCATCATGGTCGTGGCCGCCGCGGCCAGCGCCACCGTCTGTCGCTGGTGGCCCGGTTACGACGGCCCGTGGTGGCAGCTCTGGCTCGCCGGCGCCGGCACCAACCCGCTGCTGCTGGTGGCGCTCTCCTTCTCGCTTGATGCTGCCGACTGCGTTGTCGGCGCGCGCACCGGGCGCGGCTGCCTGTTCAGCGATATCGGCCCGCTGGTGGTCGGCGTCTGCCTGGTGCCGCCGCTGTTCGGGATCGGCTTGCGCTGGCTGTGGGCTGGCGCGGCTAGGCCGCGACCGCCTGGCTCAGCCGACCTTTGATCATCGCCTCGGCCTCACCGACGATCCGCTCGACCAGCTCTCTGCAGCTCGGGATGTCGTTGATCAGGCCCATGCAGGTGCCGGCCGACCACACGCCATGCTCGAGGTCGCCGGTCTCGTAGACGATCCGGCCCTTGGCGCCCGACACGATCGGGCCGATCTCCTGGATGGTCTTGCCCTCGGCTTCCATCGCGATCGCCTGCTTGGCGATCGAGTTGCCGTAGACGCGGCTGGTGTTGCGCATGGTGCGGAAGATCAGCGAGGTCGAGCGTTCGTCGGAGGATACGATCTTCTCCTTCACGTTCTGATGGATCGGCGCTTCCCTGGTCGCCATGAAGCGCGTGCCCATGTTGATGCCGTCGCAGCCCAGTGCCAGCGCCGCGACCAGGCCGCGCGCGTCGGCGAAGCCGCCCGAGGCGAGCATCGGGATCTTGATCACGTTGGCGGCCGCCGGCAGCAGCACCAGGTTGGGGACGTCGTCCTCGCCGGGATGGCCGGCGCATTCGAAGCCGTCCATCGAGATGGCGTCGACGCCGGCCTTCTCGGCCGAGATGCCGTGGCGCACCGAGGTGCACTTGTGGATCACCTTGATGCCGGCTTCCTTGAACTTCGGCAGGAACGGCTTGGGGTTGTTGCCGGCGGTTTCCACGATCTTCACGCCCGACTGGCAGATCACGTCGATGTACTCACCGTAGGGCCGCGGCACCAGCGTCGGCAGGATGGTGAGGTTCACGCCGAACGGCTGGTCGGTCATCTCGCGGCAGCGCTTGATCTCCTTGGCGAGATCCTCCGGCGTCGGCTGGGTGAGACCGGTCAGGATGCCGAGCGCGCCGGCATTGGACACCGCCGAGGCAAGCTCCGCCCGCCCGACCCACTGCATGCCGCCCTGCACGATCGGGTGCTTGATGCCGAACATCTCGGTGAAGCGCGTCTTGATCATCGGTCCCTGTCCCCGCTGGAGAGGCTCCAGCATTAGCGAACAGGGCCGGGGCGCACTAGGCCTCCGGAACGCGCTTCCGCGGAGCGATTTATATCCTCTCCTCCTTCGAGATGTGCGGGGAGGAGGGTCAATTTGAAGGCTAGGCCTCCAATTTCGCGTCGAGCGTGATATCGGCCTTCAGGGCTTTGGAGATCGGGCAGCCGGCCTTGGCCTTGTTGGCCAGCTCCTCGAAGGTCCCCTGGTCGGTGCCGGGGATCTTGGCGCGCAAGGTGAGATGCGAGGCGGTGATGGCGAAGCCGCCCTCGACCTGCTCGAGCGTGACCTTGGCGGTGGTGCTCATCTCGGTCGCCGTCAGCTTGGCCTCGCCCAGGATCAGCGACAGGGCCATGGTGAAGCAGCCGGCATGCGAGGCGCCCAGCAGCTCCTCGGGGTTGGTGCCCTTCTGGCCCTCGAAGCGCGCCGCGAAGCCGTAGGGGTAATCCTTCATCGCGCCCGATTCGAGCGAGATCGCGCCCTTGCCGTCGCGCAGGCCGCCGGTCCAGTGGGCGGAAGCGGTGCGAACGATCTTTACGGCCATGTGATCCTCCTTCGGTCAGGCGTTGCCGCTGAGCGCCCGCACTTTCTCCGCGAGCGCCAGCGATGCGGTGAGGCCGGGTGACTCTATGCCGAAGAGATTGATCAATCCTGTGACACCGTGCTGGGCCGGCCCCTGGATCGTGAAATCCTGCGCCGGCGCGCCCTGCGGCACGATCTTGGGCCGGATGCCGGCATAGCCCGGCTGCAAGGCGCCGTCCTTCAGCGTCGGCCAGTATTTGCGCACAGCGGCGTAGAACTTGTCGGCGCGGTGCGGGTCGACCGAGTAGTCGATGTCCGGGATCCATTCGACGTCGGGTCCGAACTTGGCCTGCCCGCCGAGATCGACGGTGATGTGTACGCCGAGCCCGCCCGGGACCGGCACGGGATAGATCAGCCGCGAGAAGGGCGAGCGGCCGCTCAAGGTGAAGTAGTTGCCCTTGGCGTAGTAGGCGGTCGGGATCTTGTCCGCCGGCATGCCCGCGATCTTCGCAGCGAGCGTCGGCGCATGCAGGCCGGCCGAGTTGATCACCAGCCGCGCACGCAGCTTCATCGGCTCGGCGCCGCCGACCTCGAGCTCGATGCCGCCGTCGGTCGCGCGGCCGCACTCGACTGGGCTGAAGAAGGCGAGCATCGCGCCGTTGGCTTCGGCATCGCCCTGCAGCGCCAGCATGTAGCTGTGGCTGTCGACGATGCCGGTGGCGGGCGACAGCAGCGCCGCGGTGCACTGCAGGTTGGGCTCCAGGGTCATTGCCTCGGCGGCGGTAAGGAAGCGCATGCCTTCGACGCCGTTGGCCTCGGCGCGGCCCTTGATCGATTGCAGCAGCTCGGCTTCCTGCGCATTGGTGGCGACGATCAGCTTGCCGCAATTGCGATGCGGCACGCCGTGCTCGGCGCAGTAGGCGTAGAGCAGGCGCCGGCCGGCGACGCAGGTCTCGGCCATCAGGCTGCCTTTGGGATAGTAGATCCCCGCGTGGATGACCTCGGAATTGCGCGAGCTGGTCTCCGTGCCGATGCCTTCGGCGGCCTCGACGACGATGACCTCACGGCCGGCAAGGGCAAGCGCGCGCGCGACCGCGAGGCCCACGACACCGGCGCCGATGACGACGCAATCGACCGTTTCGAACGGGGACGAACTCATGGGCGCA
>Ga0207702_10004727_pt1 | contig 12029 bp, 9 predicted proteins | sample KBSCornC62_FD_184302 | JGI IMG/M metagenome (GOLD analysis project Ga0207702, IMG submission 184302) | Corn rhizosphere microbial communities from Kellogg Biological Station, Michigan, USA - KBS Corn C6-2 (SPAdes) (version 2) | ecosystem: Host-associated > Plants > Roots > Rhizosphere > Soil ...
GGTAGGCAACGGTATCGTGGTCGATTTCGCTGATCGAACCTTCCTGCGCCCGGACCACGCCCGCGAAGTAGCGGAAATGGTCGATGGCGAGCGGGATATCGGCGGCCATCGACTCCCGGATCGGCTTGCCGTTGTCCCAGGTCTCGGCCAGCGCGAGCGTTTCCAGGTTCGCTTCCATGCGATCAGCGATGCGCAGCAGGATCCGGGAACGATCGGCAGGCGGCGTCCGCGCCCATGCTTCCTTCGCCTGGTGCGCCGCGTCGAGCGCAGCCTCTACGTCCTCGGCCTGCGAGCGGGCAATCTCGCCAACGGTCCGTCCGGTAATCGGCGAGACGTTCTCGAAATAGCGCCCGCTCTTCGGCGCGACCCATTTGCCGCCGATGAAGTTGTCGTACCTAGCCGCGAACGGCGCAGCGGGAGCTTGAACATTCGGGTTTTCTGCCAAGGCGTTCATGACTCATCCTCTTCCAGGTTATTCTTTGCGTCGGCATTGTAGCGTCGGAACGCCTCCCCGTCAGGCAATCGACGCGGCAATCGCGTTGAACAGGGCGAAATGCTCGATTTCCTCGGCTTCGCTCTGGGCCATGTCGATGCCGTAGAGCGGGTTGGCCGAGGTCTTGGTGATGACCACGTCCCGCTGCGGATCGATCCAGATGAACTGGTTGTAGACGCCGATCGCGGTGTAGGGACCGCGGTCATCGGGCAGCCACCACTGGTAGCCATAGCCCAGAGGTGACGAAGCATTGGCGCGCTTGCCCGGGGCGAGATGCGGAGCCAACACCGTGCTGCAGCACTCGATCCAGCCGTCGGGTAGCAATTGCCGCCCGTCAACTGCGCCGCCGTTGGCATAAAGCAGGCCCAGCTTGGCATAGTCGCGAAGCGTCGCGTTGAGCCCGGCCGCGGCAAATTCCATGCCCTCGGAATCGAGGATCCAGAACGCATCGTCTTCCATGCCCAGCGGATGCCACAGCTCCTGCTCCAGGTACTGCGACAACTGCATTCCCGTGGCAGCCCGCAGAACCATCCCGAGCACGTGGGTGTCGCAGCTGTTGTAGCAGTTGTAGGTGCCCGGCGCGTGCTTGCGGACGAGCGAGCGGGCGACCGCGTCAAACGAACCGTCGCCGCGAAAGGCATTGTCGAAGCGCGTCACATCGGAATCGGGATCGGAATAGTCCTCGTTCCAGCCCACCCCGGAGGACATCTGGAGCACGTCGCGGATCGAAACCCCGCCATAGCCCGATCCGGCCAGTGACGGGACATAGCGATCGACCGAATCTTCAAGCGAGGCGATCAGTCCGTCGCGCAATGCGCAGGCAACAAGCGTTGCAACGAACGATTTGACGACCGAGAACGACATGGTCTGCATCGAGGCGGTCGTGCCGTTCCAGTAACCTTCGAACACCGCCTGCCCCCGGTGCATCACCAGCATGCCGGTGGTGGCAACCTTGTCGAGGAATGCGGCGGTATCGCGCTGGGTACCTTCGTGCACGAAGCGTTCGGGAAGGGAAAACTGCGCCGGGCTGGCCGGGATCGGCCGCGCAACGGACGGTGCGCTGACCCTGCGCGTGGGGAAGATGCGTGCCATGTTGCGGAACGTTTCGATCTGGTCGTCGCCGCGAAACAGCACCACTTCATCAGGGGTCTTGACTGGCATTGGTTTACTCCTGGGCGGCGCGCCGATTGTGCAACCGCAGGCGTGGGAAGAAGCGGTGCGGAAGGGGCGCGCGGCGCACCGCCGCCCCTTCCCGCCGGGCCGTGTGTGGGCAGTCAGGCCTCTCCCGCGGCAGAAGGCGCACGCGGGAAAGGCCGCCTGCCGCTTACCACCGTTTGGACAGCGTAACGCCGAAGCTGCGCGGCTCGCCGTAGATCTGGTAGTAGCTTCCCAGCCCGTCGCCGTTCTTGTCGATCACATAGGCCTTGTTGAACAGGTTCTTGACCCACAGTCCCAGGGACGCGCCCAGGCTGTGCGAAGTGATCGAGACCTGCCCGTTGGCAATGCCGTAGCCCGCGATGCCGCGCAGGGCCTGGTCCACCGGCGTAACGGGGCGAACAAGGGCCGAACGATAGCTGTAGTCCGCATCGATGCTGGCATCGAGATCGCCGGTCAGAGCGAATTCGTAGGAGGCATTGGCTGTCGCGCTCCAGGTCGGCGCATAGTCGATCGGCAGGCCGGTCCACGGGATCGCCTGTTGATCGAAGGTGAAGAACAGAACGTCGCTCTTGTTGACCTTGGCCTTCAGATACCCGATCGATCCGCCGACGCTGAGTCCGCGCACCGGGCGCAGCGTGGCGTCCAGTTCAGCACCCAGGTGGTATCCGTTGCCAACATTGGCCAGGCGGAAGACGAACTGTCCGGGGGTGAGCGTGCTGGGCAGCGTGGTGAAGGCCTGGATGTTCTTGTGGTCGTAATAGAATACGGCCCCGTTCACCTGCAGCTTGCGATCGAACCAGCTGGACTTGAACCCGCCTTCATAGGCCCAGATGATCTCTTCCTTGTACGGGGTCACGTCTTCCGGGGTTTGCGGGAAGCCCCCGAAGACGCCGCCCGACTTGTACCCGCGCGATACGGTTGCATAGAGCAGCTTGCCCGCGGACGGCTTCCAGGTGAGCGTGGCCTTCCCGGTCAGGTGATCGCCCAACCGGTAAGTGCTGGACAGGTTTTGCAGCAGCGGAAACCCGATCGTGGCGAACCCGTCCTGGCCGTCACGGTAATTGGTCTTCTCGTCGGAATAGCGCAGCGATCCGGTCAGGGTCAGTCGCGGGGTCAGATCATAGTCGAACTGGCCGTAGAGCCCCAGGTATTCGGTGGTCTGCCGGTAGGAAACGTCCAGAAATGCATCCTGGGGCAAAAGGGGAATGAACGAGAAACCGGCCTGCACATAGGCATTGTCCGACCAGTCGAACAGCTTCCGGTCACTGATGTCGACATGCGAATACTGCAGGCCGGCAATCCAGCGGAACCGTTTGCTGCTGTCGGATTCCAGGCGGAATTCCTGGCCGATGCTCTCCAGCCGAGCCGCTTCCGTCCAGCCGCCCAGATTGAGCTCGGACGCATCGTAATCATAGGTGAAGCCGAAATCGAAATGGTCGAAGCTGGTGATCGACGTAAGCTTCGCCGGCCCGAAATCGTACGATACACGCAAGGTGCCGCCCCACTCCTCGTTGTCCAGCCGGTCGATCGGCTGCGAGGTGACGGTGCGCCCGTTGTTCGATTGGCCGCCCGGGGACAGCGCACCCGGATCGATGACCTGGGACAGCGTTCCGCAGGCCCCATTGTCCAGCCTTCCCGCCAGCACGGCCGGGCAGAACGCCAGGCCGCCATCCAGTGAGCTCGACGACAGATCGTAGGCTCCGTTGGCGCTGGCAAGGGGGGTCTGCGACTTGTCGCGCATATATTGCAGCTTCAGCTGGACATCCAGGCCATTGCCCGGGTCGGCATGAAAGACCGCGCGCACCGCGGTGCGATCCGGCTTGCCCCACTTGCTGTTGTCCGCAAGGCTCGTCTGCCACCCGCCGCCGAAGCTGCCGTCGTGGAAAGCGGCCAGGCGCACCGCGGCGCCGCCGCCCAGCGAGACCGTCTGCCCGCCTTCGATCCGGTAGCGGTTCCAGCTGCCGTAGTTGGCGCTGACGTATCCGTCGTGATCGCCGTCGTTGGGTACGTTGCTGATGATCTGCACCGCGCCGCCCAGTGCGTTGCGCCCATAGAGACCGCTCTGCGGCCCCTTCAGCACTTCAACCCGCTTGAGGTCGAAGATGCCCGCGGCGCCCATGACCAGCGAGGGCTGGTAGACGTCGTCGACATAGACCGCGGTCGACGGGTTGTTGTTGATGTTGTAATCGAACAGGGCCACGCCGCGGATGGTCCAGTTGGGCTGGCTGGCCCCCTTGCTTTCGAAGACCTGGGTATTGCTCACCGAGGTGCCGATCTGGTCGATCGTGAGGATGCTGCGCTTCGCCAGCGCCTGGCCGCTGAAGACCTGCATCGCGATGGGCACGTTCTGGGCGCTTTCCGCGCGCTTCTGTGCTGTCACGATGATTTCGCCGCCCTCGGCGCCGGCGCTGTTCGCGGCCTGGCTTTCGGGGGTGGCGCTGTCGGGGCCAGGCGTCACGGCTTGCGCATGAGCAGGCGATTGCCCGACGAATGCACCTGCTGCCGCGGTCGCCAGAAGCAATGTCCGGATAAGACCCTTATCCACGCGTGCATTCGCGGATGACGCTTTTGTTATGATCATGTCAGTCCCTGTCTGATAAGAGGAAAACAGAATCAAATTTCGTACGTAATATTTCTTCGATTTCAGGATTGAAGTTCCGTCATGAATTCGCGCATGATCTGCACGTATCCATCAATTTCATCTTTGTTATGAGCAAATGATGCTTGCGGACCCGCACTGACGATGCAGTCCCAATACCCCCGGTTCGCCATGAACACGCGGCGGGCATCCAGCATGTCGAGATCCATCGAGAGGCGCGCTTCGGTATAGTTGCGCGGCAGTTCGGGCGTCAGGCACAGGCCGGAGCGCGGCCCGATCCGGAATGCGCGGCACGGCAGGTCCAGATCGGCGCAGATCGCGTCGATCCCGTCGGCCATGTGCGTCCCAAGTCCGGACATCCGGTCGAATGCTTCCTCTGTCAGCACATGTTCCAGCACGGCGCGCGCGCAAGCCATCGACAGCGCATTGCCGTAAAGCGTGCCGCCCAGTCCGATACCGGGCTTGCGATGCAGGATGTCGAGATGCCTCTCGACGTGTTCGCCGATCGCCGTCGACATGCCGTAGGCGGCAAAGGCGAGGCCCGATCCGAACCCCTTGCCCAGCGTGATGAAGTCGGACTCAAGCCCCCAGAGCCGGGTCAGGCCGCCATAGGCAAAGGAAAAGGTGTGCGATTCATCGATGCACAGCATCGTGCCGGTTTCCGCCGTGATCCGCCGCAGTCCCTCCAGATAGCCGGGGTCGGGCAGCACCAGGCTGCAGTTGGTGAGGGCGGGCTCGGTGAGGACCAGCGCTACCTCGCGGGATTCCAGCACCGCCGCCAGGGCATCAAGGTCGTTGAACGGCAGGATGATCGTGTCTTCCGCCCGGCGTCCGGAAAGGCCCTGGTATTCGGGAACGACCCGGTCGCCATCCATCTTGACGAGGGTTTCCTCGATGTGGCCGTGGTACTTGCCTTCGAAGACCACCAGCTTGCGCCGCCCCGTCATGTGCCGGGCGATGCGCATGATCTCCGTATTGGCGCCCGACGCGGCCAGCGTGAATTGCCAGTACGGCAGCCCCATCAGGTCGCCGAGCAATTCGGCGGAGGCTGCGACATCCTCGGTGGGCAGCAGGTAATGGGCGCCATTGCGGAACTGGCGAACCATCGCCTCCTCGACCGCAGGAATGCCATAACCCAGCGTGGCCGAAAGGTCCGCCACGTTCATGTCGACATAGGCATTGCCGTCCGCGTCGAAGAACCGCGATCCCTCCCCGCCCGAAACGTAGAGCTGCGGATGCATGTAATAGCCCGCCATCCACGACATCGGCGTTCCCGCAGGCATGACCTTGCGCGCGCGGCCCAGCAATTCCTTCGATTTTCCGGTGCGTGCCGAAAAGCGCTCCAGTTCACGCTGGTTCAACTGGGCAACGCGGGTCCGATCTGCCCTGTACGCCGGGGATCGCGCAAGCGTGGTCGACATCTGGTTCTCCTGTAAGATTGGATCAATCGTGGCGTGGGCACCGGCCATGCCTATTCGCCCGCAGGCTCGACTGCGTCCGCGGGACGCAGGACGGGCGTGAACGAGGCCGACGTCATCGCGACCAGCCCGCACAGCAGCAGGGCGGCAACGGCCAGCACTTGAGCCGCAAGGGCCGCCGCCGCGACGGAACTGCCATCGCCGACCAGTCCGGCGGCAAGCGCCGGTCCGATGAAGCTCGACAGGATCTGCGCACCGGGAATGAAGCGGGCGATGGTCGTGTGCTGGCCATAAAAGGCCGTCATCGACATGAAATAGGCAACGCCGAGCGACCATCCCCCGCAGAACAGCGTCAGGCCGCCTTCGAACATGGCAATGCTACCGGCATGGGCAGCCGCAATGCCTCCCGCGATCAGCATTGCGCAGGCAAGCGCCGCCATTGGCAGCCGGCCGGGCCGGTCCCCCAACACCATGGCGAGGACCGCGCACACTCCTCCGCCGATCAGGCCCAGGGGGATGCTGTTGGCCACCATGTCGGAATCGAGACCGCGCTCGATGCCGAGGCGCGTGGCGTAGCTCCAGTACGCGAAGACGCTCGTCATGAACAACATGAGCCCGACCAGCGACAGGACGGCGGGCAAGGCGTTGCGACTGCCAACCGGCGCGGCATCGGCAGCGGCGTCGCCGGCAATGCGCGGAACGGTCCGGCGCAACGCGAAGGAAAGGGCGGCGCAAAGGGCGAACCACAGCGCTATCGAGGCGATCGCGGGCGCGAGACCGACGCGTGCCGCAGTCCACGTCAACCCTGCGGCATAGATGACGGGAAACACGCTCTGGGCCAGGACAACGCCGCCAAAGGCACGGCCGAGCTGCCGCGCGTTGCTCACCACTCCGATTGCGGTGGAGTACAGCAGCCCCGCCCCAAGCCCGGACAGCGCCCGCAGCACCATCAGCATCGTGGCACCCGTGGCGGCCGGACTTGCAAGGTTTGCCACGAGCGAAAGCAGGGCGGCGACAAGAGCCAGGCGCGACCAGCTGACGCGCGGAAGGAGAAACAGCGCAAGTGCGGTTCCGATGCCGACGCCCATGAACTCCGCCGATAAAGTCCAGCCCGCTTCCCCAACGGAAACATTGAAGTACTTCACGAACATATCGGCGAAGATCGGCATCTCTCCGATCAATACGGTCGATGCGCCTGCGACTATGATGGCAGCTATGGTTGCGGATTCCGAAGAGCCCGATTCCGCATTTGCGATCTTATTTTCATCCCTCATTGCGCCTTATCCTTCGGATGCAATGAACAGATTATCAGATGCAACTCATCTGCATGACCGCGAGTCACGGAGTGACGAGCATCGACCTCTCATCTAACGCGAAGGTTTATTCGCATTAGACAGGGGTCGTCAAGCGATCTTTTTTCACTAGAAGGCACGCATGGACGACAAAGCCAAAGCGACGCCGCGCAAGGCGATCAAATCGCGGCGCCGGCCGATGCAGGCGCGCTCGCGCGAAATGGTTGCGCGGATCCTCGCGGCGACCCGCGAATTGCTGCACGAACAGAGCTCGGCCAAGCTCACAACCATAGCGATTGCGCGGGTTGCGGGCATGTCCGTGGGTTCGCTCTACCAGTATTTCCCCAATAAGGAGGCGATCCTTCTCCATCTGGTGCAGGACTGGCTCGCGGATGTTCAGGACGCCATGACCCTGTTCGCAACCGATGCGCCGCCAGAGAGGTGGGAAGAGGTCGAATCGACGCTACACACGTTCCACGAGAAGCTCCGCGGCATCTATCTGGAACGAGCGGACCTGCTTCCCGCGGTCGACGCCATGGGCGATTCGGCCGCTCTCGCCGGGATCTATCGCGAGCACAACGACCGCATCACCCAAAGCCTTGCCGCCTGGCTCAGTGCGATCGATCCGGCTCTGCCGCCCGCCACAGCAGGGGATCTCGGACACCTGATGCTTCAGGTCGGGCATACCAGCCTGGCGGCCAGCCTTGGGCACGATGCCGGCCTCGCCGATATCGTATCGGACATCGATGCGATGCAGATGGCGCTGATCCGCAGGCACCTGTCATTGGCCTAAGCCGCATGTGCCAGAGACTGTCCGGCACCGGCGGAACCGGTTCAGCCTGCTGTCCGCCACCGAGGCATGAGGCAAGCAGGCCGCTTCCGGCATGCGCGGGGCGGTTCGATTTGCGATGACCGGCGCCATTTTGTAGCGTCCCGGCCATGGCCTCTGCACGAAAAACCGATAGCGATCTGATCAACCCGTTGGAGAGCCATGTCGGATACCAACTCCGCCGCGCCTCCACACTGGTCATGGCCGCATTGGCCGATCGCCTGTCCACGACAAATCTCACGGTCACCGAAGCCTCCGTCCTGGTGATGATCCACCATAACCCTGGCGTTTCGCAGAGCGCCATCGGCCGCAGCCTTGGCGTGAAGCGCGCGAACATGGCACCAATCATTGCAACCCTGGATGATCGCGGGCTGGTGCATCGCTCCAACCCCAATGGGCGCGTGATCAGCTTGTCGGCAACGGAAGCAGGGCGCCAGTGCGCCGACACGGTCGAAGCGACGATGCGCGCCAACGACATGGAAATGCTGGGCACGCTCAAACCGGAGTCGCAACGCGATCTGCTTGACTGGCTCACCGCGATTCGGCGCGCGCGCGCTTGATCATTTATCACGGGCGATGATCGCCTCGCCCTCCGCTCCTGTCCGCCACCGTGCGACGGCAGACGGCAAGCGCCCTGTGCCGGACCGGCTTCCCGCTGGTTCCGGTGCCACGATTTCCCGGCGCTGAGCCTGCCCGCCGTGATGGCGAGCCCTGCCCCTCGCCCCGCTCTTCCAGCCCGATAGTCATCCCTCGCGCGCACCTGATGGAGCGATCACAACTGTCGCTTGCACCCCTGCCCGGACAATGCTATGTTTCATAGCATAAGGAGAGGAACATGGCCCTGGTCGACGTGCACATGATCGTTGGTGGCGAACCGCACTCTTGCTCAGCCACCTTCGAACGCGCCAATCCGCTGACGAACGTCGTCGTGACGCTGGCGGGCGCAGCCAGCACGAGCGACGCGATTGCGGCCGTGCAGGCGGCAGAGCGCGCATTTCCCGCCTGGTCGGCGCTTGGCCCCAATGCCCGGCGGGCGGCCTTGATGAAGGCAGCCGATGCCCTCGATGCCCGCGCCGATGATTTCATCGACGCGATGATGTCCGAAATCGGTGCCACGGAAGGCTGGGTCCGCTTCAACCTGACCCTGGCAAGTTCCATGGTCCGCGAGGCAGCCTCGCTCACGACACAGATCGGCGGTGAGGTTATCCCGTCGGACAAGTCGGGCTGCCTGTCCATGGCGGTCCGCGAGCCTGCCGGCGTCGTCTCTCCATGGCGCCATGGAACGCACCGATCATTCTCGCTACCCGCGCGATCGCCGTGCCACTCGCCTGCGGGAACACTGTGGTTCTGAAGGCTTCGGAACTGTGTCCGCGCACCCAGAGCCTGATTGTGGAAGCCTTTGTCGAAGCGGGCCTGACCGGCGGCATCGTCAATCTCGTTACCAATGCGCCATCCGATGCCAGCGAGATTGTGGGGGCGATGATCGATCACCCTGCGGTCCGGCGGGTCAATTTCACTGGCTCCACCGCCGTCGGAAAGATCATCGCCATGCGCTGCGCCCAGAATCTCAAGCCGGCGCTGCTCGAGCTCGGCGGCAAGGCGCCGTTGGTTGTGCTCGACGATGCCGATCTGGATGAGGCGGTCAAGGCTGCCGCCTTTGGTGCCTTCATGAACCAGGGGCAGATCTGCATGTCCACCGAACGGATCATCGTGGTGGATTCCATAGCCGATGCCTTCATCGAACGGTTTCGCCAAAAGGTCGGCACCATGGCCGTGGGCGATCCGCGCGAAGGCAAGACCCCGCTCGGTGCCGTGGCGGGTCTCGCGACCGTCAACCATGTACGCTCGCTGGTCGAAGACGCGGTGCGGGAGGGAGCGACGCTGGTCAACGGCGGGGCGGCCGATGGCGTCCTCATGCCGGCCCACGTGGTCGACCGCGTGACGCCGAAGATGCGGTTGTTCCGCGAGGAAAGCTTCGGACCCATCGTCGCTGTCGTGCGGGCGCGGGATGAGGCGCACGCGATCGAGCTTGCCAACGATACGGATTATGGCCTCTCGGCCTCCGTTTTCACCCGGGACGTCGCGCGCGGCTTGCGCGTGGCGCGTCAGATCCGGTCCGGCATCTGCCATGTAAATGGACCAACCGTGCACGATGAGGCCCAGATGCCGTTCGGCGGTGTCAAAGGCTCGGGATACGGCAAGTTCGGCGGCAAGGCCGGCATCGACAGCTTCACGGAATTGCGCTGGATCACCGTAGAGACCCAGCCCGGACATTACCCGATCTGATCACTCAACCTTGACGCATATCGCCGGAGATTTCCATGGCATTCGAAGACATCGACCCCGTCGAAGCAAGCACGGTCGCCTACACCATCGAAGACAATGTCGCATGGGTAAGCTTCAATCGGCCCGACAAACGAAACTGCATGTCTCCCCGGTTGAACCGGCAGATGATGCGCGTTCTGGACGAACTTGAGTATCGGGCGGATGTCGGCGTCCTGGTGCTCACTGGCGAGGGCTCGGCCTGGACGGCTGGCATGGACCTGAAGGAGTACTTCCGGGAAACCGAAGCACAGGGCCTGGCCGGCACGCGCAAGGCCCAGCGCGAGAGCTACGGCTGGTGGCGGCGACTTCGGTGGTATCAGAAGCCCACGATCGCAATGGTCAACGGCTGGTGCTTCGGCGGCGGCTACGGCCCGCTCTTCGCCTGCGATCTCGCCTTCGCGGCCGACGAGGCGCAATTCGGCCTTTCGGAAATCAACTGGGGGATTCTGCCCGGCGGCGGCGCCGCCAAGGTCGCTGCCGAGCTCACCAGTTTTCGCAACGCCATGTATCACGCCATGATGGGTGAGAACATTGACGGCAAGAAGGCCGCCGAATGGGGCTTCGTCAACGAGGCCGTGCCGCTCTCCGGGCTCCGCGAACGCGTCTCCCAGGTCGCGCAGGTTCTGCTCACCAAGAACCCCATCGCGCTCAAGGCCACGAAGGATGCCATCCGCCGGGTACGCGAGATGACATACGACAATGCCGAGGATTTTCTCGTCCGGGCTCAAGAAGCTGCAAACAGTTTCGATAACGAAGGGCGCAAGGAAGGGATCAAGCAGTTCATCGATGACAAGGCTTACAAGCCCGGTCTCGGAGCATACGACAAGTCGAAGCAGACTGGTTGAGTATCCTTCCTGAAAATCCCGCGCTGATCCTCGTGAACGGAAGCGCAGCCCTGGACTTCTGGAGATTCACTGAAAATGAATGTCGCACTTCAGGACGCTGAACGTGGCGCATCCTCGCTGGATCGTCTGCTCAGGCCGCGATCGGTCGCTATCGTCGGCGCCTCGGAAAAGCCAGGTGCGCTCGGTGCGTCCGTGTTGGGCAACCTCGAACGCAATGGCTTTTCAGGCGAGATCCATCTGATCAATCCGAAACGTGCGGAAATCGGGGGGCGCGCCTGCATACCTTCGGTCTCGGCCCTGCCTGAGCACGTCGATGTCGCCGTCCTGGCAATTCCGCGGGTTGCCGTGATGGAGACCATCAAGGCCCTGGCTAAGCGAAAGGTGGGAGCCGCCATCATCTTCTCGGCGGGCTTTGCCGAAGGCGGCGAAGAGGGCCTGGCGGAGCAGCGGGAGATCGCCCGGGTCGCAGCAACCGCCGGAATGATCGTCGAGGGGCCCAACTGCCTCGGGATGACCAACTTCATCGACAGGATTCCGCTGACCTTCGTGGAGACGAACGCGGTCCCCCTCGGCAACCGCAAGGGAATCGGGGTCGTCTCGCAGAGCGGAGCGATTGCCTGCGTCATTTGCACCACCCTCGCCTCGCGTGATCTGGGCCTATCGTTTTCCATTTCCACCGGGAACGAGGCGGCCAGCGGCGTCGAGGACTATGTCGAATTCCTGATCGATGACCCCGCAACCAGCGTCATCGCGATGGTCGTGGAATCGTTCAGAAGCCCGCAACGCTTCCTCGATGCTGCCCGCCGGGCCCGCGCGATGGGCAAGACGATCGTCCTCCTGCATCCGGGTCGCAGCAGCGCGGCGCGCCAGTCCGCGGCGACCCATACCGGGGCGATGGCGGGCGATTACGATGTGATGCGGGTCAAGGTGGAGCGCGCCGGGGTGATCCTTGTCGAAACGATGGAAGAGCTTGGCGACGTGGCCGAACTGGCGCTTCGCTGTCCCCCGGTTCGAACAGCCGGGACCGCGATAATGGGCGAATCCGGCGCCTTCAAAGCTCTCTCGCTTGA
>Ga0207702_10004729_pt1 | contig 12028 bp, 23 predicted proteins | sample KBSCornC62_FD_184302 | JGI IMG/M metagenome (GOLD analysis project Ga0207702, IMG submission 184302) | Corn rhizosphere microbial communities from Kellogg Biological Station, Michigan, USA - KBS Corn C6-2 (SPAdes) (version 2) | ecosystem: Host-associated > Plants > Roots > Rhizosphere > Soil ...
AGGGTAAGATTTGGATTTTTTAGTTTCAAAACATTCATTGCGGATTCGCAACGTTTTTCGTCTGGAAACATACCAATCGGACTAACTACATTATCCTTGTCTGTCCACAGCATGATCCACAAAACATCCGATATTTCTGCCCGTGCATAGGAATACAACAAAAAGAACACCACGGTGGCGATCTGGAAGATGCAAATTAGTTTGATTAGTTTGTCGTGCATGTTTCATCCTTCCTGAATTCTTTTTCAATTTTTATTTCCTCTGGTTCAGGCTGATCATCATCACAATAATCACAGGCATCGGGTGGACGACCATGTAGACACCAAAACTTTTGCATCATTCAAAACTTTCTACTTTCCAAATTTTTTAAGGTTGATTGATCAAACTTTCCATAAAGTCTATTGTAATTGGGTCAACTTTGTTGTCAACCCTTCCGGTGTCTTCGTCCGGAATGTTTGTTTGCGTATTTTTTTGTTTTTCCAACTTTTTTAGAGTAGGAACGGTTAGATCGATGGTGTTTATTTTCTGCATGTTTCACTCTCTTATATACAATGTTCCCAAAAGGATTCCATGTATCGTTTGGAGTTGCTTCTGGATTTCCGACCACATTGAAAGTAACTTCCCCCACCTGAGAAATTATATAATTTACATCGTGAACAAACTGATCCCAATTTTCCGGGGAAATTCCGACTCCAATACATCCAGCCGTTCCATTAGAAAATCGTAATCTGTGTAATTCAATGGCTGTACGTTTGATGCTAAGTTTATGATCATAAGCATCTCCATCTTCTTCCTGACCAACTTGTTTAAGCATCCAGCGTTTTCCAATGTTTTTTGGGTCTGGATCTTTTTTAGTTGGATCTCGAAAACGGCCGATTTTATATGTTCCAAAAGGGGCAGAACCATGGCCGAATCCACCTGTAGCGATTTTATAGGTTCCAAGTGTGATACCGAAAATAGGATCGCGCAATGTCAGCGTACCCGTATTACGATATTGTCGCTCGTGTTCATTTAATTTAAGATCAAAGGATGGTCGATTATCCCTCTGTGTGACTGTCCAATCTGGCGGCATTGCTTGTGCCGTTGCCACCGAAAGCCCAAAAAATAACATTGCAGTCGCTATCTGCTTCTTCATTATTTCCCTTTCCTTTAAGGTTTATTTAGCATGTAAAAGTAGCTTACTTTATAGGTTGCTTTTTTGTCAAGATCGGGTCGATTTTTCCTCCTTTGTTACCTTGACAAAAATAAATATATAATCATATACTGGGCGGTTCGAATGGTCTCTCCGGGGACCAATAACCATCAACCAAAGGAGCTAAACAACGATGACTTTTCAAATTTCTTCCGGTTCTGTATTCATGCAGAACGGCTCGGTTGGTCCTAACTGGATCAATCTCTACCAGTCGCAATCCGATACCCAGTCTCTGCTCGATTCAGACGGTTTGGTCCCCGCACCTCGTACTGGTCCGGAAATCAATTCGTTTGCTGGAAAGACTGGTCCCCAGGCATCGCTTGATTACGATATCCAGCACCTTCTGCAACTTGATGGGCATCAGGTTTCGGGTACGTCATTGACGCATCTAGACGCTGCTCATCTTCAGACGTTGAATAACCTGCTGATTCAGGGAACCGAAGCCTGGAATTCAGCGGAGATGAACGGCGGATATGACGTTGGCCACGCCTATCAGGCTTTTGATACGGCACTTGTTGGATTCATGCAAACGAATGCCGGTTGGCATATCGTTTAATCGTAATAAGCAGTAGACGAAGAAGAGGAGGGATCATTCCCTCCTTTTTTATTATACAAAACAGGTTCGGATTTTTTGTAATACTCTGAATCATGATACGGAATCTTACTTACAAGTAAAAGCATGGCAGCCGTCAAAGATAGGAAAAATATTAAAAGTTTCATATGATAGTTTCCCGGTCACCGACATGTTTTCTTTCTGGATGATCTTCCGGAAGTTCACGGCCGACATGAATACCGTGAATCTTTTTATCAAAATGACTCCAAACCCAGCGTTCCAGCGCTCTAAGTATCGCTATGCTTGAATTGGGCGCCATGACATACCCCCCAATATCTTCGTATTCGTGCGGGTCACTATTTAATTTGCTGGCATATATATCAATACGATACTTAGGCATGAGATCGACCCCCTACTTCGGCGGCAACGGTTGCCGACACATAGGATCACCGGGACCCTCATTGCAATAGATATTGATCGCCTCCATGATCATTCTTTTTTGCTGATCGAGGGGAAGACTCAAGAACGCCGACGTGTCGTATTGCGGCGCCGGTGTTGGGACGGGAACAGGGACCGCTTGAGGTACAGGAACTGGTTGTACGACCACTCCAGGAGACACAACAGGAGGTACCAAATACCCAAGGGCAGCGCCAAAGAAAGCACCAGCAATATCACCAAAGCCCACACCACCGCAACAGCCCCCGCCACCAAAAGACCCACCGCCAAAACCCCCAACTGAGGACGAATTAATAACGTTGTTGCCACCGTTAAAAGAATTAATGTTTCTATTGTTAACACGATTTCCTCCATGAAAATAATTTCCAAAGTTGTGAGAAAAATTCCCACCGCGACCAAAATTGTTGCCTCGGCCGTTAAAAAATCCCCGGTTTCCGCCTAATCCAAATCCGGGAGAAACGCGACCAAAGCCCATGCCACCACGATGAATCCCAAACCCACCGCGATTGAAACCACCGCCGAAGCGAGCCATGGAGCCATGAAAACCACCGCCAAAACCACCAACACGACCAAACGAACGACCACCGCCACCGAAGTGCGCAGCGCCACCACGAAATCCACCACCATGGAAACCTCCACCACCATGAAATCCGCCGCCTCTTGCATCCGCAAAAGTAGTTGTTACAAGAACAACAGAAGCCACCGCGATTAACCTACGCATGACTTTCCTCCGTTAGAATTCTCACTGCTTCGCTACTCAGAATCACGTTGAACCCGTCGCGTCTAACCCAGACACGATCATTTCCAATTAAAGACAGACCAAGATCGTGAACACACTTGATCCATTCAATAAGAGTTTCGCGTGTGGGTGTTTTACTCATATGCCGAAGATTTTTTTAAAGTCGCGTTTTTGATTAAGAATAAGTTGCGAATCGAGTGGGTCCTCACGGAGAACATTGTGAAGACGCTCAAGTCGATCTATTTCCTTTTCGTGAATTTCCTGAAAAGGATGTTCAACTCGTTTAGGCCAAGTCGGCAACTTTTCTGATTTTCGCGACATACACATGCTCCTTTCCTGGAACAAGATGATATCTACCACCTGACTTTGTAACCAAACCGCGACGTATCAAGCTCTCCATGATAACCCGGGTAGTTGAATAACTATCAATCACCCAACCTGGGTACATCGCGGGCCATTTTCGATAGCGTTGCAGATAGTGAAACGCCCGACGTTGATTGGTGCCCATAACCTGCATCGCGCTACTCCTATCCGATCCCCATAATGAAAGACTCGACCGCCATTTTAAGAGGGCAACCCCTCACCTTGCTCACTGGCGGCACCACACCGCATCCGGGCTTGGCCGTGTATCTCCCCTGGTCGATGGGGTGGGTGGTTAGCCCGCTTTCGCCTTGGTCTTTCATTATGGGGATCGATCTGCCTTCAGTCGTATCCGATTTCTATTATCCGCCGCCCCAACATACCCAAGCCCTCGATGTCAGAAACACCGGGCCGATATCCACGCTTTCAGTCGGTATAGGCGGGAAGCTTCCCATGGCGTGCGGGCATGACGATTTTATCGTCTCCAGCGCTTCCTCAAGGTCCGCTGCCACAGCAACAATCATGCCATCTGTGTAATCGGTCAGAACACCGTCGCCTTGCCAAACAAAGATTTTCATAGCCGACTATCTCTTATATACGACCCATCTTCGTTTACAGCGGAAGCAATAGAACCCTGTCACGTGAGGAAGTACACGACAGACGCGCCAGTGGAACAGGTAACACCAAGCGGACTGCCATATTGATTTTCTCCACATCGCCTATCTCTTGTATCTGATCCGCATTAGTGGGCCGCCACATAAGCCCGGATTCGTTCAGGCTTATTAACCCTGCCCCTCGCCAAGAAGATCAGGGCCGATGGCCGATGGCGGCCCGCTAATAGGGATCGCATCTCTGTCATATGCGTTCTTTGAGGTTCTCAGTCATTTCCCACAGGTCTATCCGTCTATATCGCTTGTCCGGTGCACTGGAGTGGCGGAAGGTAAACCACCCGCGTTCATACATGATTGCGTAGGGACATGGCTTCCCGTTGGCGGCCTCATAGGCCGATATGTAGTTTGAAATGATCTCTTCTGGATTTGGGATCATCGTATATCCATTATATTCGCTACCACCCGAGCACCAGCACATCTGCGTCAACGATGCGGTGCAGCGCGCGGATATGAGTTCGAATGCTTGTTGCCGAGTAGTCAGACAAGGTTGCCTCCAGCAGGAACTGGACTTCGCTGATTTTGGCGCGAAGGTCGCGCACAATCTGCTCGTCTAGGCGGCCTGGGTTAGTCATGTTCCTGACGGCCCCGCTTGAAGAGTGCATAGCCATCATCACCGTACTGAACCAATTCCCATCCGCTCTCGCCAAGCTCATTCAGCCTCTCATGGCGGATAGAGAGGGGGATATATTCTTCGCGGTATTCCCATTTCTCGATCATCGAATATCCGTCATATGTGTTCGCGCTTTTGCTTCTTGAAAGCCAGCAAAAGCCTTTCGCAGTCTTCGTTGCCTTGGCCAAGATATGAACGGACGATGTCTGAACATATCTCCAGCGCGTCGTTCCACCCTTCATCCTGAAGGGCTCGCGCTATCCTCTGTAAATATAGGTTCGATGATTCATACATCGGCAGCATCTTCCGTATGTGTGGCAGTCATTTCAGACTTCCATCAAAGCTTGCTGATATATGTCCATACATTCAACAAGCAAATCAGGATGACCACCTTTCATAACTTCCAGCAGAGCACCTTTTTCTTTCAGGTACACTACCGCAAAATCTTTATCGTGCTGCACAATGGATGCCGTATTGGAGATAAGATCGGCATACTTGATGGATTGTCCCCAGTACGACGCAGAGGCACTGTGCACTCGATCTATGGCCTTACGAGCTTTCTGATTCGGTCGCGGTTCCGGTAGGAATATGGATTGATCCGTCACTTCCCAAACCAGATGGGCAACATAAGACCCAAATTCTTGTTCCAGTTTCTCCCTGGTTGTGTCGGTGTCCTCAATTGTATCGTGTAGGTAACCGGCCATAACCACTTCATCGGGTGCCCTGTAGCGTTCCAGTATCCTGGCAACTTCTTCCAGGTGCACAAAGTAAGGTTCGAACGTGTATTTCCGCACTTGATCCCGATGGACCGTTTTGGCGAACAGAACGGCGGACAGTATCTTTTTATTCACCTCGGGCACGTTGTTTCCTTAGTACGAAGTTTGGGTTCCATAGTGTATCTATGTACCGCGTCTCCGCATTGTTAATAACAATAGCAACTCTTTTGCCCATTGTCAAATAATCTTTCCATAAATCTCGAATGTAATCAGAAAAAGTTTTCATGTCATCCTGCGACATATTGTCAAAAATGTAATGGTGCTTCAATCGTCCGTCTACGAGAACTCGCATCATTTTCAACTCTCCTTAGAAGGATGTTTAATCTTGAAATGCTATATTATTTCATTTTTTATAGGTGTCAACCAGTATTTTATAAATAGAATAGATACAATTAATAAAGGATTTATATGAGCCAGCTTTCAGATTTTTTTCACAAAATTAAAATTGACCTTCAAGGTGGCATTTCTCTGCCGACCGCCATTCAGATTTGGGCGGATATCAAAGCCGAAAGAGAAGTTGTCAAAGCTGATGTTGACGCCTTTGCCACATACGTGGTCAAAAATGCAGCAGTAGAAGAAGGGATTTTAACTGAACTTATTGCACTTGGTCCTGTGCTTGGAATTCCTGCCGTAGGAATTGTTGCACTTGAAGCAGCCCTTGTTGCGGTTAAGGCTATCGTTGCCTCGCAAGCAGTCGGTAATGATTCTGTCCACGCTATTGTTGACGGTTTCGCAACGTTAAATAAATCATGGGCCGAACGTACACTTCAGGTCCTGAAAGCATTAGGCATCGAATAAGGAGAAAAGTAAATGGCAGTCAGAAGCACCCAAAGCCCACCTTCCCCACTTTCTGCACCTCAAAAAGGAAATGCAGGTAGCGGCAAGGTAAAGAGTCCCGGACCAATTTCACTACCCAAAAAGGCGTAAAAAAAGGGCCGTGAGGCCCTTTTTTCTTATTTGTCGTCTACCATGTTCTGAAGTTCAGCAAGGATATTGTCCGAGTCCTCACTAGCTGCCCATGGAGGTGTTTCCTCCTTCATTTGGCGGGCCGGTGTTGAACGCTGAACGGGAGACGGTGCTACCGGCTCGTCGTCCATTTCTTGTTCCGCAGTCACAGTTGATACTGCACCCGAAACAACGCGGTCAAGCTTTGCCTTCAGTTCGGCATAAGACTTGTAATTTTTGGGATCGATAAATTCAGCGAGTGAATGTTGAGCTTCCCAAGTATTTTGCAGGTCTTTTTCATCCGTTGCGAGAGGTGACGGAGATGCCCATTCGGACTCTTTGTAGGTGCGCTGCTTATTGTCTCCCAACGTTGCCCGCAGGTAGAAATTAGCACCTTCCCAGAAATCAAACGGTTTGATTGCCTTCTTTGAAGCAAACTTAGGATGTTGTGCTTCGCGGATGAAATCAAAAATCTGATTTCCACAATTAAACAGAAACACCTTTCCGTTATTCTTCGGATTAAACGAGTCCTTGATAACCTTAATGTTCAACACAAAATGAGTTCGTGGACGGGTGTTTCCGGTCTTTGGTGCACCACCAAGCAGACCCTTGTTCCAATATTCCTTACCCTTGGCGGTATTGAACAAAGAATTATTCAATTCCTTTACAGGATCGGTCTGCCCAATTGATTCCAGGGATTTTTCGATATACCAGCCACCCGGACCCTTGAAACCGTAGTCAATATATTTGACCCACGAATCTTCGGAGCCTTTACTAGGAGGCAGGAAACGGATTTCGTATTCCCCAATACCAGTCTTATCGACTTCCGGTTTCCAAAAGCGTTCGTCTGATTCCTGGAATTGTTTGGATTGTTCAGCAAGCTTTGCTTTCAACTTCTCGGCACTTGCTCCGCGCGATTTCTTCAGATCCAAAAAACTATCAGCCATACAACTTTCCTTTCCTTTTTTACAGCCTTACATATCACATGTATCATTATGTAAATGGTGGGAAGGTTCCTAATTCACGTTTGAACTAGGAAAGAGAACTCGTGCCTTCCCTTTATCTAAACAATGTAGTCGAGCTTTATATTGTTGTCAACAAGTTTGTTACGAACTACATCAAACACTTTTGCCTGATCATAAGAATAAATCTCGCGATAACGATTGATACGATCAAACACATTATTCCAAACACGATCACCTTTAAGATTTTCCTGCCATTTCTTATCAATGTTTGTTAGATCAAACAAAACAAGCAACGATTCCAGGGAAATCTTGCGTCCCAAATACTTCTGTAGCGCGCGCGGATGCTGCCCGCGACCAGCATGGAAATCTTCGTTGGTCATACTAGCCAATTCCTTGGCCACTGTATAGGACAAGGATTCGCGGCGGCGCGTCCAATCCTTGTGACGTTCCACGGCTTCATCCTCCAACAAGTCGCTAACATGTAGATCAGGATTCGTTGAAAAATTAGCAATCAGGAAAAGTGATAGATCGTGTTTATGTTGCTTGGCTAGTTTTTCAAACATCCAACGATCAGGTCGTGTCTCAAAAGTTTCTTGCTTGAGACGACTGGATTTGGTTCCGTATTTTTTAACATCCCAATTTCCAGCAAAGAATAATTTATAGATTACGTAAAGCTTGTAGGCTTCGAATCCATTCATTTAAAACGGTCCCTATTACACGCGGACGAAAAAGCCGAGCCCTGACCCGGCCATCGCGTCGATTGATAACTTACCCATACCTAAAAGCACTATGCCGTGACCGGGTGCTCGACCGACACTGCCATCCGGCCGGATGAATTTTGTCTTACCCTTCGGGAATAACATCGCCTGTACCTTGATCGCCCACTGATGGAACCAAGCTGCCGATGTGTAGGCGCGCACGACGGCGATGCCGTTCGCGTGCTCAAGAAACTTCTTGAGCCAGGGGACGTGACCGTTCCGACCACCAAAGGGCGGGTTCATAAACACGAGCCCAGACCATGGTTGAGATAGTCCATCATCGTCCTTCGTGTAGATCCGTTTTGCTGGAACCCAATGATCCGGCCCCGGCGAGCATGGGTCAAGGTCAAACGTGAGACGCAACGCATCGAAGATTTCTGGCGGCGTGTACCAGTCATCCGATGCACCGATGCAAGGTTCGTGTTCAGCCAAGTCCAGGGCTCCTTTTACGCTTTGACTACCATCCAGGCCCTTTGACTACCATCCAGGCCATGGCTACCACGCACATGCTAAGGAAGAAGGCGGTTGGCCAGTCCATCGGGCGCTCCTATCGCTTCGCCAGCTTAGCGAGGGCTTCGCGGTTCTCTTCCATAACTTTCCTAGCCAATCGCATCTGCTTCTCGGCTTCCCGTTTGGCCTCTTCTTTTCCGGACGGATGGTCCGAATGCCATTCACCGCATTGGCTACAAATCCAGTCTCGCATCACGGGCTCCTTTTACTAACGGTCGTACAAGTCCCAGAGATTGTCATAAAGAACCCTCTCGAACTCGGGACCGAGACGCTGCTGGTTATCGAGCAAGGCTTGGTAGATCCGGCGCAGTTCTTCCGTTGGCCCGCCGCTCTCGCGGTATGCCTCATCTATTATCTTGCGCGCCTCTTCCGTACCGTCCATCACGGGCTCCTTTTACTCAGTAAACCAATGTTTAATACGACTCCAAACAGACGTAGAATTAGACACTGGAACAACAACCGGAGTATCAGGAACCGGAGTCACATCCGGCACCACAGAGTGATCCTCGATTGTTGTACTGGGCGGAAGATTAACCGGCCATTCCGAATTGGGAACATTCCATTCGCGTAGTTCGTCGGTTAGCGCATGAACACGAGCCGCCTGGAAATGCATATTGTCGGGTTTTGCCCAGTGACCACCCCAAATCCATCCTTCTTCTTCAAATGCTTTGACGATCAGGGAATCTGGCTTAAACAATGCATGATGCGACCCAAACTGATTTTCATCTGCATCAAAATCAATCGCAATTCCATAGGAATGCATCGACAAAGCATGTCCGCCGCGCATTGGACGAAAATTAAACGAACCGTCGTACTTGTGATAATGCAACGTTTCAATAGCGCTTTGGTCTCGGTGTACAGCGTCCCAAATCTTATTCAGAACAACCGTAAGAGAATGTGCGGCTTTCTTGTTGATTTCAATGGAATGAACCGGTGTCTTTCCAACATATAGTGTCCAAGGACAAGGGATATCAACAAGATAATCCTTTTTCCACTTGGTTAAATTGATACTTGGGTTACCATAAAATTTAGCAACATCGGCTTGAACAGGAAAACGATTAGTGGGCATTGGACTCCTTAAAATTTCTGAAATACTTTGTACATTTTACTTATTCAGTAGTTTATGTCAATCCAAATAAAAGCTGCGTAGTTCATTTTTAATTCGCTTGGAAAATCGATCAACATAAGCATCAATTAGTTTAAACTGGGTTTTATAAGCTTCCTTTTCCCATGGTAAATTCTTGTAGGTTTTTCTATCTTTGACTAAATCGTTAACTGTTCCATTCGCTGGCATTTCGTATCTCTTATTTTTGTAGATAATGATAATTTTCTTATTGTCTGCCGAAATATACTGACAGGGTTGAAGATCCCCGCGCACAAACTGATAAACATGAGTCAATTCGTGTGCTAACATCATAATACTAACAAACTTATCCAAACCATCTTTAAGATGGATATTGAATTTAGAAGGTCGTTTTTTCTTATTCAGCCCTGTAAGCTGACACTGAGCATCGAATTTATCGGTAGCAACTATCGTATTGAAATGTATACAAATAGATATATTTTTATATTTTGGTATTAATCTAGATGCAAAAAATGTAATGGCATCTTTGCATTCGTTCTGAGTAAGGACACTAGATTTTCCTTTGAATGAAATTTTCATAATATTCTATCCCAATCTTTTCATTGTTTCTTGCCTCAATTTCCCAAGGTTGTTTCAAATACTTTTGAAAATTTAAATATTCCTCGGAACCGTAATCCTTATAAATTTTATTTTTCCATCTAACTCGTGGGCCGATTTCATTCAAATTATCAGTCAAACAACCCGTGGCAAATTGCATCACATGCGACATTTCGTGAGCAATAACTTCGCAAACGCGCTTTGGTTTTTTTATTAACCTATTGATTTCTATTTGAAATTTACGAGGTTCCTTAATTCTATCGGTCCAGGTACAGGAACCATCGAATTTTTCCATTTTTTTAAAAGAAAAAGAAATGTATATATGTTTATTTAGCTGAGTAGTGAACAATTGATCAGCAACAAAATTTATACATTCTCTAAGTTGTTCCAATTTCACGTGTTTTGGTGGTTTACCATATATTCTTACACGCATTGAAAATCCTCGGGTGACGAGGATATTTATCTTTCCTTCTTGCAATTTTTACAGTCGCAATTCTTAATATATTTGATAGGAAGTCCGGTCTTTGTACAAGTTGGTTCCTGATAATATTCCTTGAAAAGCCAAGGATGGTCAATCATTTCCCGCATTTCTTTGACCGCTGCAATCACCCGACGACCAAATTCAGACATTATGACTCCTTTTTGATCATGTTTAGGTCCTTGCCTTCTTTCAAAAGCAAAGATTTGAAAACTGTGTTGGATTTGATTACGGAAGCAATTGTTTCAATTTCTATTTTTTCTTTGAAGCACCAATTAGTAACAAAATCAATATATTCGTGGACTGTATTTGGTGAAAGATTATTCAAATCTGTATAAAATCGATCTTGCAAAGTTGATAGTTCGATGACCGCCATTTCTATCCTTCTATTGTGGGAAAAATGAAGGGGATTCTGTTGCCAAGTTCCCCTCCGGACTCCGTTAGGCCGCAAAGGCTTCACTGATTGAGGCTAGTACGTTGCCATTTAAAACGAGCCGACTCGGCCAATGATTCATTCTCAGTTCGTTATTCGGTATCAATCGACTCTATTCGCCCCCATCAGAGACACCTGTGACCCCAAATTCGGACTTACTTATCAGTCCTACAAGGGTCATAAAGATCACCACTCAATTTGGGATTGGTGGTGCGAGTACGACCCGCCACAGGTGCCTTTGGTGGAGGCGCCGATCTCTGCCAATCGGGTGTTGTCTACCTATCACCGAACGTCAACAAATGACACTCTATTTATAGATGAACTCAGTAATTTACGTCAAGCATTATTCCAGTCTTTTTCGTAACCACCTTCGGCTAATTCAATTTCCTGCATCAAAGATGGTTCACTAGGATGAACTATTGCTTCCGGAAAAGAACGCCACGCTTCATCCTTCCAGGCAGCAAACTTTTGTTTCAGGATGCGCGGGTCTTCGTTTGAAAAGTAACTGACAATCTGCTCGACCCGGGTCCACAATTTATTGTTTGCTTCCGAATAAGGATTTGAATTGTGGAATTTAGCTTGCTTCTCGACCTTACGGAACGGATTGCCGCGCAGGAAACCATAAGCAATCAACGCAGCGCGAGCTTCTCTGCGCACAACGGTCTTTCGATGACCCTTTAGTTCCATCTTTAGCTTATGCTGATAAGACAGGTGATCCCATCGCGGTTCTGTTTTCAGAAGATTATCTTGCACAAACGTAGACGGAGGACATACTCGGGCATCGGCATAGATCAATGCATCCGGATCGAACCCTTGTTTACGGCGACGCGCCTCGTTGTTGATACGCAGCGCGGCATCCTTCATTCGCTGAAATTTATTTTCGGGAAACTTATCGTTCAAA
>Ga0207702_10004738_pt1 | contig 12018 bp, 16 predicted proteins | sample KBSCornC62_FD_184302 | JGI IMG/M metagenome (GOLD analysis project Ga0207702, IMG submission 184302) | Corn rhizosphere microbial communities from Kellogg Biological Station, Michigan, USA - KBS Corn C6-2 (SPAdes) (version 2) | ecosystem: Host-associated > Plants > Roots > Rhizosphere > Soil ...
AAGAAGCTGTTGTAAAAGCTTCAACAGAACTTGGATTTACTATCATGTTTGCTTTAGCTATTGCTGCAATGGGTGGAGATGATAACAGAAAAATAAAAGATAATAGTATACTTGAAAATAATCTATTATATGCTTTGAAAGGCATACAGCAACAGAATGAAGCATTCATGCCTATACCTGGAATAGGTTTTGATGATATGCTAAGAAAAATACAAAATCCATTTCCAATACTTGGTAAAATAAAGAATCTAGTTTCATTAATGAACGATGGAACCCATACAGCTTGGTATGAAATGGGACTACCTGGGATTGATGAAAAGGATGTAAAATACATGAGAGATGTTGGATGGCACAATAAAGGCGATTTTAAAATGTTTGCGGATTTACAAAAATTAATAGGTATAAAGAAATTCGAAAATTATCTATATCCGCGAGAAGCATTAAAAGCCCAAGAATCAATATCAAGGATAAAATAAAGAAAAGCCGAGGAATTAATCTTCGGCTTTTTTCTTGCACAATTCTCACAATCTAAAATTAATATGGTTCATCATCAAATGTGTAACGATGATCAATTTCATCATTATGTAAATGTGTTGGTGGAGGTATAGTTCTAACTTTTTTGTTTATTATTTCTAATTTCTCATTAAGTCTACTTTCATTTTTCATTTTATTTATGTCATACATAAAGTTACTTTTTTCATCCTTAGTATTTTTTATATATATGCCTTCATAAGGACTTTTAGATTTATATTTTTGTGCCATATTATCAATTTTTTCTTCTTGATCGACTTTTATAGGAGCAGGAGTAACTTCACTTTGATCATGGTGACTATAATGTGGTTGTTTGTAAGAACCATAATGACTAGCTAAACGATCAGCTATTTCATTAAAATTATAATTATAATAGCTAATAGTCTCATTAAAAATACCACTAGAAAATTTAAGTGTTGGAGGAGGTTTAACTTCTCCTTCTGCATTATAATTTGTTTTTTCAAATATAAAATTAATAGCATTTTCCTCAGTTTTATCACTACTAATTCCGGAATAACCATCTAAATTTCCATTAAAGTCAAGTTTTCTTTTTCTCCTCATATTCAATCTACGTATTTTCATTATCATTGTAAAATATATCCCTCTTCATTTTTAGACCATTTTTCTTTACATATAAAAAATCCTATAGAGTTTCCAGAACATATTCTTCCTGGTTTTAATATTAGATTATCTTTATTATCTAATAATGTCCATTGACTTTCTAATGGGTGATCTTCTAATTCATCCAATTCTTCTTCATCCATATCCAGCATTGTATTTTCATAATTAGATATTAATTTAACTGGATTTCTCTTTACTTTATATCTACTATAAAAATCATCGAAGCTTATTGTATTCATAATTTAAAATAATGATAATTGAGTATAAAACTCACTTATTATTTCAGGTTGTATTTCACATATTATTTTGTAAATCTTTTCAATATAGAAATTATAATTTATATCATAATCTTTTATTGGTTTTATAACATGTTTATTATATATGGTATGTTTCCAATTTCCAGCATCTTCTTGTATTTGTCTTCCGTCCGGATTACATTTAGTTAATTTAATACCATTATTAGAAACATAATATCTATTAGTTTTTTGTTGTTTGGTTCTAACTATATCATAATTATCAGTTGATATAGCATCAAGATACCAATCTCCTTTTGTTTTCATACCAGCACAAAAATCAAATATATTATTGTGATTAATTATGAAAGTTCTAGGATTTACATTTTTTACATAAAATGCTTCTAAAGCAAGAGCTATAATTCTATAGCTTTTATTTTTATGTAACTCGTGATTTACAGTAAAACTGGCACCTTTGTGTTTTGGTACGTCTTCTCCTTTATCAACCTTTACCGCAATATAATCATTTACTGATCTTTGAGCAAATAGTCTATAATCTGCATATTCCAGTTCTCCTTTATCAGATCCATTGAAACCTGTTAATTCTTCCCATTCTTTACATATCTTTTTATAAAGATCTTCTTGAGTCTTATCAAATAGAGAAACTATACCATCTGTATTTGCTGATATAACATTTATACCACCTAAGTATAATTTCTCTATTAACATCATTAAATCTATCTGCCCTCCTATAGTAACTTTGAAACAGGCAAATGGATCAAATTGCCAACTAGATTTTTCTTGAAGTTTACCAAATGATCCTCCATTAAGAGCAAGTTTGAAAGCTTCTTGAATAGATTGATATTTTGGATCTTTAGTTTCTTTAAAAAGTTTTTTAGCATTAAGTCTTTTTTGTATTATATCAGTGTAACCTTTTAACCACTGAATACCTAGATGACGTGGATATATTTCTCTTTTACGAATTATATTAGGATACATTGAACCTATGTCGGCATCTCTAAGTATTTGATCTTTAGTTGGAATAATTAATCTTGGACTATCATTACTATGAAGTCCGCCTCGAGCCATTAAATATTCAGTATTTCCTATCTTGAATGGAAATTCTTGTTTTTTATCTAATAGAACTTGTATATTACTTATTCCATTTATAAAATTATTTAGTTCTTTAGTAATAAACTTCGTATAACTCGGAAAACAATCTCCAAAAGTAAAAGAATCAATTATAGATCTCTTTTCCTTTAGTTGCTTTCTGGTTATATTTGTGGCCTTAAGATAATTAATCTTATTTATTTCATCACCTATCTTTACATCATCAAAATTTGTACAATCAAAATCGAATTCTTTTCTTATATTCTTTCTTAATTGTAATTTATCTATACCTTTGTATAAAATAAGATCAGTCTTACCTCTGGTTATTTCATAAAACCTTTTTGTAGATAAACAGTCATTTTTACAATATTCTATTATTAGGTCGGCTTTTTCTCTAGTATCAACACTATCAGTGTGATGTATGGGCATATCCTCTATATTGTCCCAATCCATCATATACTGAAGCCATTTCAAACCAACCATTTTAGCTTTATTATTGTAATGCCATACTTTGTATAAATCTACTTGTTTTATGGTCAAATCTCTATCCCAAAATTCCGGCCATTCTTGCTTATTAGCTTTTTCAATTGTGCTATTAGCTTTTTCGGATAATATTTGAGCTAATTGTTCTCCAGAAAATTTAGAGAATTTTCTTTCATTTCTAATTAAATATTCCTGAACCTGGGAGTCAAATGCAACGTTATTAAAGCCTATTTGACCTTTTAACCTTTGAAGATGAGATAGTAGAAGTAAATATTCGTTTCTAAACTTGGAAATTTCAAATATGTTGAAAGTATTAGAATTACTATCTAAGTCAACATAAAGAAAAAAATCTTTGAGAGTTTCTAGATCGTAGATAACTACCATAACTTTTTTTCACAAAGTTACAAATAATTATCCATATTTCCAAATTTATTACTCCCAAGGAATACTATTATTATAAGATTCTATTTGCTCTTTTATTTTTGCCATAAGTTTCTCAAGATATTTTAATCTACCATTAGATTCACTTTCTATTAAACCTTTACTATATATATAATTGATTTTACATTGTACTTTTTCTAAATCTCTTGTAAGAGTATATAATATTGGTTCGCTTTTTTCTTCTACTATATCTTCATTTTTATATGTTTTTCCTATATTTACCACCATTGAAATAACCTATGAATTTGTTAGCTTTATAAATTTTTCGATCGTTTAAATCTTTTTGAGTAATTTTCAATCTTTTTTTCAAATTGTAAAGCCTTATTTCTACATCTCCTAATTCTTCTATTAAATTTTGCCTTGGAGGTTTGTTTTCTCCTTTCTTATTCATCATTTTTAATAAGACTTCTTGGAGTTCAGTTAATTCTTCACAAGTTTTAGATAATATGTAATTATAATCATTCTTTCTAGCAAGTATTCTAAAGAACTTCTTTGCCCCTTGTATTGTCTTTATATTTTTCATTTTCATAAAATCAAAAACCCAGAGCTTTTGTACTCTGGGTTATTTTTTTTAATCTTGTTTTGCAACTATTTCTTCTTCAAATTGCTCTTGCAACATCCATTCTCCTCCTTCGAAATTAGCTACGTAATTATCAAGTATAAATTGAACTGCATCAGTATCATAAATTGTTACTCTATAATATTGTTCTGCTTTAGATTCTTTAAAAGTTACTTTACCAGTACTAGATTGCTTAGGTATCTGTACAAGGTTTTCCTTTGCTGAATCAAATTGGCAAACAAGCAATTTATCATAAGGATTCCAAGCTGCATGCATAATGGGGCAGCTTCCGAATGCAATTAAATCCCATGAATCTACTTCCTTTCCAATTTTTTCAATTCTTACTTTGTTCTTAACGAAAACTAAAGGCTTTGTCATAAAATATATATTTTTATGCAAAGATAAGAAGAATTTCTCAATTTACCAAATTTAATTTTAAACTATAGTTGCTTCATTGTTACTTATTATGATGTCTTTAGCAAAGCCTTGCATTACTATGTGTGGTTGTTGCTTATTATGTTTTGTAAAACAAGGAACTGTGCAAGCTATACCATTAACAATAAAACATTTATCTTTAAAATGAATTGACATTTTCTTTTGTTTCTTATTATAATGATAAAAGAATCTGTATTGTTTCATTTAAATAAAATTTGTCCTAACCAATTTACATAAATTACTATATTCTTCCTTAGATTCTTTATAATGTGATGCTAGTTGCCTTAGTAATCTTGATCTTTCATCAGGTTTCATATCTCTATCATGCATAAGAGTTTTTATTTGTTTTCTTATATCTAACATCTCTGATCTCCTCGAACCTATTTCAAAATCGTTTACTCTAGCTGTTGTTATAAATGACATATGATTAAATATTTAAAATTAAAAAGAGCCAGAGATATGCTGGCTCTATAGTTTTCATATACGGGATTTAAAAACGGGCGCTATTCATTATTTTTAGCAATTGCTTTACATATTTCTATAAAATATTCTTGACTGTATGATTGTTTCATCATATTTACATGTTTATGAACCCATTGCACATTATCTTCAGTATAATCTTTAGTTGAGTCTATTCTATCTAAAGAGGCTGTCATTTTATCAAAATTTACATTTGCATTCTTTCTTTCAGTAGTTAAAACTATTGGTATACCAGATAATTTACATTTTCCATTTTGCTTTTCATACAAAGCCCAGAGAAATTCTATAGAAACATTAAATTCAAGATTTCTTATTTCTGCATTGGTTTTATAGTGACTATACACAGTTTTAGTTAATTCACCAACTCCCTTATGACTATAAGGTATAAAACCTAACAATTTACCTTCACTTCTTGATTTTTGATAAACCTCCTTAGATTTACAAGATTTACAACACGTTCTAGAACCATTGACAAGCCAGTCAGCTCTAACAAATTTTTCTTTTCCACATTGACATCTAACCTTGAAATGATAATGAGTCTTATCGCTTATTATAGCTAATTCTTCTGATATTACGATATATTTTCCATATTTATCTCCTATAATAGGTTTGTACTTACATCCTATTTTATAATTGGTAAATTGTCCTTTTTCATTTCTCATTTTACAGGACAAGCACCTCCTTCACACTCCACTATAGAAAACTCAGATTCTTTTATATCTACAGAAGTTATCGGTTGAACTTTACTGATCATTTGATTATAAAATTCTTCCGGTATTGTTTCATAGGGTGCTTGTATAAAACCATGACCAGAATACAAAAGAAAAGAAACTGTTTTAAGTTCGTTTTTATAATACTTCTTTAAATATTCTTTAATGTCATTTATATCTTCTTTCTTATAATACACGGTACAGCTTACTGAATTATCAGACCATTCTCTCTGAACTCTCCTAACTGTATCCAATTGTTCTTTCCAAGAATAATTGGAAGCTATAGGAGTACCTTTAGAAACCTTACATGGAAATGAAACAACCATTGTTGTCTTATCATCCGTTCCATCAAAATTCTTCTGGTATTCTATTTCATAACCATGCTTTCTACAAACTTCAATTAAGTTTGAATTACTTGATATTCTAACTCTTCTAATATAGAACGGTCCTGCTGGATTTGGATGTACACCGGGTGTCACTCCTTTCAACAAAGCCATTGTACCATCGGGTTTTTCTGTCGTAAGTTTTATGCTAATTGGAAATCCACACTTTTTCGAATACTCTTTATCATATTCTCTTAACCATTTATAGGCAGAATCTAACCAAGACTTTTGTTCCTCAGATGCTTGTAAGTATCCAACCATACCTATACCCATCCTCATGTTCTTATGAACAATTGCTTCAGTGTCTTTTAAATGACAGTGTAAATTTAAAGAATGTTTACATACTCTATAACAGAGAGACAATACTTCTAATAGCTCGCCATAAGACGATATAGTAGGTAAAAATATATTACCTAAACAACATGTTTCTTTATTAGCAAGACTTTGTTCACCACAAGGGTTGAAGCCTTCTACTTCTAGGTCTGGGTATTGTGTTTCTCCAGTCCTACCTATAGATTTTGCTAGTTCAATGTTTATTAATCCGTAAGGTTCACCCTGTAAATAGGTATCCCAAAATTCTTTTGGTAAATATTCTATATTATCACAAGCAACAGAATTATTCGACATCGACCTCCAGTTAGGTATTGGCCCAAGATCCCATCTTTTAGCTTTAAGATATTCAATATCATCAAAATCACCTATTGCTATCTGAGCAGATCTTCGAACATTACCTGCTACGACTATCGCACCTATGATATTCATTATATCAAGGCAATCAATTGGCCTAAGTTTTCTACCCGATCTATTATTGAGTATTTTATTTATTTCTTCAATACCCCAACATAGTTCTTCTGGTCCAGATGCACTACCTCCAAATCCCTTTATTGGTGCTCCTTTTGATCTTATAAGTTGAGTTGAATAGCTAAAGTTTTCACCAGAATAAAAATGAGCTTTTAAAACTTTTCCAAGTAATTTAACCCATCCTTCTCTTGTGTCAGGCACAATGAAATCAGCATCTTCTGAATCTCGTCTTTCTACCTTTATTTTGGATTTTACTTTTGGAATTTGATAAACGTTATGTCTCTGTATATTATAACCAACACCAGATCCTAACATTAACATATCCATTGTCCAAGTAAACGGAGTAACCGGTTCGTTTATAATTGTAAATGCACAATTTTGTAGAGAAGGTAAACCAAGTCTTTTTACAGTCTTGGTACCTAATTGCCACATAAATCTACCAGCAACAGACCATTTAAGAAGCATTCTAGTTTCAAAATATTTCGTCTTTTCTTCTTCAGTAAATCCAACTTTCAATTGAGAATCAGAAGCTTCAATTTCTCTTTGTATAACTTGCCAAAACTCTTCAGTTCTACTATTAGGATCATCTTCTTTTAGCCTTCTGGCATAAGTTCGTTTAAATGTTATGTAACCTATTTCTCCCCAAGGAGTTTGTAAATCCAGATTCAAATTATTCATTATTTTGTAAACGTTTAGAGTACAAAGATAATAAATAATTACCACATAAACAAATATTAAACGGTAAACTTTAAATATTAAAAAACCCAGTATAGAAATACTAGGTTTATTGATTATCAACGTTACAACTTATTTTTACAAACCTGAAGATCCAAAACCTTTTTCAGCTCTTACTGTTTCTTCAAGTTCGGTTACTTCTTCTATTTCAACCTCAGGTAGAGGTAAAACTATTAATTGTGCTATTCTTTCTCCTACTTCATATTTCTTAGATCCTGGCACCCATTTAAATCTTAATTTAATTGAACCAGTATAATTTGGATCTATTGTTGCTGGAGAATTAGCTAAAAAAAGTCCAGTTTTACTTATAGAAGATCTCGGTACAATTTTACAGTAATAACCTTTTTCAGGTGTTACCGAGATACCAGTATCATATTCTATATAACCATGATCTTTTTCATTTACAATTGACATGTTAATAGCCTCCAAATCAAATCCTGCATCGTCAGGATAAGCTCTCGTCGGAAGTTTTGCTTTTTCATTAAGTCTTTTGACTTTTAGTTTCATTTAACTCCTTTTTTTGTGATAATATATAAGTTTCCAGTTTAAGATTTGGAGGATTACATAACTCCTTAATTTTCTTTAAATCTTCAACTGATAACCCTAATTCTTCAGCAAAATCCTTGAAACAGTTTTCATCTTTATTAGAATAAAGATAACAATGTAATTTTCTTTGTTCTATTGGTTGTAAAGATTCCCATTTATATCCCTTTATTATTTTCTTGGCTTTTTCACTCATTAATGTATATCTACCATCGATGAAATGTTTCCAATCATCATGCCAATCTGATAGATCAAAAGTATATAAAAATTCATCTTCTGATTCATGAAAACCAATAAATCTTTTATTAGACATTATAACTGTTTCATATCTATCCCAACCTGTTTCTTCAATACCTATATTCTTGAAATTTGCATTTACTTGATTATAAATATTGTCCTGTTTTATCTTGTATATTTTTGAATACGCAATGATTAATATCTCGTCTTCATAATCTATACCAGATGAATATTCGGATGAAATTAGATCGGGAGAAGATATATAAGTATTTGTTGATGGAAAATACTTATTTCTCGCAAGTCCTGTTAGAGGTAATAGAAATAGCCTGGACTTTTGTATATAGGTCTTTTGAAGTAGAGAAGGTTCTGTTTTATTCATTTAAACAAACTGATTTTGAACATTTTTATCATAAGGAAAGATCACCGAAACCTTGGGGTATTGATGTCTCACCTTTAACAGTGAGATTTATCAATTTCGATATTTCCGTTCCAAGATTTTTCTTCCATTTATTTAACGTGGCTTTTCTTACTGTAAAAGTTACAATATTAAAATTCTTGTCACACACAAAAATTTTATTTAAAAGATCCACTCCTTTCTTTACTAATCCTGATTCCAGTAATAAATCATCATTTAAAGCTATCTTAAAGGATAAATCTGAATTATCCATATAATCATATATTTTATATATATCATCTATATATGTAAAATACATAGCTTCTGGCTTGGAAACAGATGATAAATTTAAATTTGGAACTATACCTTTGAAATAAAAAGCATCTTGTATTTCATCAGCAAATGAAGATATTGGAGAAGTTCCAAATAATTCAAAAGCTTGCTTTTTTTTCTTTATTCCTTTATTAGATGTATTATGACTATTTTTATCTTCTTCTATAATTTTAATCAAATTGTCGAAGTACAGTTTTTCGTTTTCACTTATAATAGTTTTCTCTTCTTTTGTAAGGAGAAATCTAAAATATCCTCCATAATCTTTATGTTCATCTATTACGGTTTCAAAAGATTTACCCTCATAGCCAGCATAATTATAGGCTTCCCTTTGTAAAGGAACTATATTTTCTAATCCATTATCTCCTTCTGAGAGAAGTGCTTTATCTACTAATTCTGCTAACTTATTCAGAAATTTTACCATTAATGGAGATTCTGGTTTATCAACTTCTACTGTGAATATTTCATCAAATTGATCAGGATTTAACACAGCAATTCTAATCATTTTCTCTAGATTAGTTTCATCTTCTGGTATTTTATTAGTACCAAATATCTCCCAAAATTTCCTTATATTGTTTTTACAAAGATTTATATAAGGAACGTTTAAAATTTGTCCAGTATATTCTTTTTTATTTTCTTTTACTGGTTGAAAATCTTCAAATATTATAGGATTACCATGTATATCCACAGTTGGTAAGTCTCCGTATCCACTTCTAGAATTATAATTTACCTCATATTTATTTAAATCTCTCTTTCCTATGATACTTCCGTCTCCTCCACATTCATAACAAACACTGTTTAACTTATCTATTAAACATTTATTTGCATAAACTTCAGCTTGCTCGAAATCTTCAAGCTGATATCTTGTTATATATCCATATACACCATTTCTACCTGCAACTATTATAAGGTTATCATTATAGTATTTTTCAGATTTTTCTTGGTCAGGTGTTGAAACCTTAACCAATTTTTCTACTCCCATTTTTCATATTTTTTAATATTTCATAAAAATCTTCTTTCTTTAAAATGACATAATCACCACGTTTAAAAAAACGAGATCCTTTTTTTTCAGTAACCTCATGAAATATAATTAATGGTTTATCTTTTAATTTAAACTCCTCGAATATATCTTTGTACTTTATGGGAGTACTATAACTTTTACATTGTATGTGATATGGAAATTTCTCAGTGGATTCTGGAGTTTCTACTATATCAACATCCATATTGTCCATATACCTACTGTAAAGTCTAGAAGTACCTAAAATATATCCTAAATTCAAGTTATTAATTTCATTAACTATTTTTCTTTCCAAGTCACATCCTTTTCTTCTCACATTAATCATATACTTCTTTTAACCAAATATACGAAAAAGTAGTGAGATTTCCAAATTAAGATAGAACTTTTTCAGCTTTTATTGGATTTTCTTTCTCTTTAAACTCATTTAAAGATATGGCATAACAATCACAATTATGTTTGGTCATAAAATTATCATATCTAGAATTCGAAAAAGAATTGCAAGGTTTAATATCAGTTTCTTTCATTGATTGATATAAATACCTATTATCAATATCTGATAATATAAAATCAAAAGAAGAATATCCAATGAATTTAAACATTCTTTTCCACAGCAAAACTAACTCTTTTGTAATTTCCAGATATTTTTGATCTTCAATAGTTACAGTTTCTACTTGCTCATCGTAGTATTCTTTACCAAATTGTATTTTATGCACTATAGCTTTTCCACAACAAGATGGAAATTCTGACAATGAAAATTGGCAGATTGTTGCCTCCACAGAAGTTTCATATTTTATTTGAAATTCTAGGGTAAATAAGCGTTTAATTCTTCCAGAACCTTTAATATTGTATAAAATCACATCTTCTTTATCATAAATATTTTCTCCATCTATAACTTTGGCTTTAACACCTTTTAATTTTAAAGTTTCCTCTAAAACTTTTATAAATTGATTTATGCAACCCATTGTTTTTCTTTTATGAGAATTAAAATTCCAAATTCATCGCAGATTTTACCTGCAAGTTCTTTGTTATTTTCATTTATTGCTGCTATTATATCGCTAGACATTTCATTTATTTTATTCATACCGTGTTCATTATAATAGTCAAACATTTTCTCGATTTGATTAAACACATATTCTACATATTCGGCGTCAGATATCCAAAAATTAGATAAAGTTCTTGCTTCAAAACCTCTGGATTCATTCCATTCACAAAGTCTCATTTCTCCAGCTTTTCCATAGAATTGTCTTCTTTTATCATCCTCATCTAAAAATAGAGAAGGTATAGTTAAGAAAACGTCAAATACTTTCATCAAATCTATACAATTATCTATTGTTGCTCCATCAAATGAAAAATGTATGTGTCCACCACAAGTTCTAAGTTTACTTCCATCAAAACTGCATTTAGGATTCATTTCTCCGTTTAACCACGCATTATAACTTGGTTCGCAACCACTTTCTAATGCTTCAGGATGAGTTAACTGATCATCCTCTAATTCAGCTGATGGGCAACAGGTTAAAGTTAAACCTTGCTTTCTTGCAAATTTATTTTCAATATAACCTTTTACATATTCTATGTTTTCAACAAAAAGTTCATGTTCACCTAATCTAACAGGAGGAACATTACATTCAGTAAGTACTCCATCATGTTGAATACAACATCCTTGCTTAGATGTTAATTCAGGAGATTTCTTTCCAGCGGCAATAAAAGGTATTGCAGATTTAACTTTACCGTTTTTATCTATTAAAAACATTTCAAAATCTGATCCAATAAGTACGGAGTTTTTATTTATTTGCATTTTCATTCAGATTTAATATATAAATAATTAGCACATTTCCTGTCTTGGGATTCACAAATTCATTAGTTTTGGTCCATCCTAATTTATCGAATATTTTAATTTGGTAAGTGTTATCTTTTTTATCAGTGCCTTGTAGGACTCCATAACCATAATATTTGGAAAAATCTTCCATAAATTTT
>Ga0207702_10004740_pt1 | contig 12018 bp, 6 predicted proteins | sample KBSCornC62_FD_184302 | JGI IMG/M metagenome (GOLD analysis project Ga0207702, IMG submission 184302) | Corn rhizosphere microbial communities from Kellogg Biological Station, Michigan, USA - KBS Corn C6-2 (SPAdes) (version 2) | ecosystem: Host-associated > Plants > Roots > Rhizosphere > Soil ...
CGGCTTGGTCGCGTCGCAATAACCATTGCCGGCCCCTCGAGGGGAGATTCGTGGTGGGGATGGGCATTTCTCTTCAAGGCGCGAGGCGGCGCGCCTGCATCAGCGAATCCGTCTCTGACCCGAAGTCAGCTTCAGGACCAAGGTGAGCGTCAATGGCCGCTTTCGGGCGACCCGATAGAGGGCCGCTTTCGCGGCGACCCGATAGAGGTGATGAAGGTCCGGTCATGGCCGAACTGCGTCCGTTGCCGGCGATCGCTGCGCCGACCAACACGAAACTCGCGCTCACGACCCGTTGCCGTCGGTGGCGAACGGCCAGTTTTGGGCTGTCCAGTTTTGCGTCTTGGCGGGGTTCCCCTGACCGCCGCGCGCGCAGGCTCGCTAAGCGAGCCACCCTAAGCACAATGGCACTTACTTGAGCGCCGTCATCCCCGCGAAGGCGGGAATGACGGGACTTGAGACTTTGCGCCTCAAGTAAGTGCCATTCACCCTAAGCACACCTGATTTCCGCTGCGTTGCGCCCTTCCGGCCGAGGCCCGCTAACATTGCGCCGCGCGTGGCACCGCGGGGCCGCTGCGCGCACATCAGGGGTCTGCGTGGCCAACTTCCACCTGTTCAAGGAACTCAAACGCCGCAATGTGCTGCGTGCGGGTGTGCTGTATGCCGGCGCGGTGTGGGCGTTCGGGCAGGGGCTTTCGCAATTCAGCCCAGCGGTCGGGTTGCCTGATTGGGCGACGCGGTGGTTCCTGATCGCCGCCGCGACCGGCTTTCCATTCTGGATCGCGTTCGCGTGGTTCTATGAATTCACGCCGCAAGGTTTGAAACGCGAAAGCGAGATCGCACCGGACGATTCGATCGCGCGCTCCACCGGCCGCAGGCTGGACAAGTGGATCATCGCGGTGCTGGTGATCGCCGTCGTTTTGCTCCTGACGAACACCTTTGTATGGCGCAAGGGCGCAGGATTGGCGAGCGATTCCGCGCTCGCAAGCGCTCCCGCCAAGTCCATCGCGGTGCTGCCCTTCGAGAATCTGAGCGAGGACAAGGGCAACGCCTACTTCGCCGAAGGCATGCAGGACCTGATCCTGACCAAGCTCGCCGACATCGGCGATCTCAAGGTCATCTCGCGCACGTCCACGGCGAAATACGAAAGCCACCCGGACAACCTGAAGACCATCGCGCAGCAACTCGGTGTGGCGACGATCCTGGAAGGCAGCGTGCAGAAGGCCGGCAACCAGGTGCTGATCAATGTGCAGTTGATCGATGCGCACAGCGACAACCACTTGTGGGCCGAAAGCTACACACGCACGTTGGACAACATCTTCGGCGTGGAAGGCGAAGTCGCGCAGAAGGTGGCCGACGCGTTGAAGGCCAAACTCACCCAGACCGAACAACAGAACGTCGCCGCGATCCCGACGCAAAACCCTGCGGCTTACGATTGGTTCCTGAAAGCGGAATATCAGGGCAACAAGGCATTCGATTCACAGGACGCCGCGGACTTCAAGCTTGCCGAAGCCGACTATCGCCAAGCGATCGCGCTAGACCCGGGCTTCGCTTTGGCCTATGCCCGGCTTGCCTACTGGCAGATGGTCGGCCATTGGTTTGTTGCGCCGCTGAGCGCCGGGGGATTGGCCGAAGTCAAGGCGACGATCGACCACGCCCTGGCGATCGCACCCGGTCTGCCGGATGCACATCTGGCGCTTGGCTTTTACTACTACTGGGGTTATCGCCGCTATGCCGATGCCGCCCCGCAATTCGAGCAGGTGCTGCAACTCGCGCCCAACAATGTCCAGGCGCTCGGAGGGCTGGCCTTCATCGATCGCCGCCGCGGCCGCTGGCCGCAGGCACTGGCAACCCTGCAAAAGGCGCTGTTGATCTCGCCGCGCGATGCCGAGCTGCTCGGTGAATACGGTCGGACGTTGTGCACCATGCGGCGATACCGGGAATCGGAGCGGCAGCTGACACGCTCACTCGCGATCGAGCCGGGCAAAACCAATAACCAGGATGCGCTATGGACTACGCGTCTGGTCGGATTGGGCGATGCGCCGGGTGCACGCAAGGCTTACGATCCGTTGCCCGGCTGGCGACTCGATACACCCATTGCAGCCGGGGAGATTGTTGCGCTGATCAATCCAATCGTCTATCCGGATGTCTTCGAACGCAACTTCGATGCGGCATTGCGCGCCTGGGATTCGGCGCCCGTCAACACCGATGCGGAGCAGCTCACCCGCCGCGCCGCGCGTGTCGCGATCGAAGTCATCGCGGCAAGGCAGTCGGCCATTCAATCCGAATGCGCGCAACTGAGGCCGCCGCTTGAAGCGGAGCTCGCGAAGCATCCTGACGCCATCGGCAACCTGCAGCAGGTCGCCTGGGTGGACGTGTGCCTGGGCCGCAACGCGGATGCCATTGCTGCCGCGCGTCGCATTTCGGAAGTAATGCCCCTTTCCAGGGATGCTTACTTCGGTGCGTATGCCTTGGCGGGGTTGGCCGAGGTGGAAGCCCACGCGGGCGCGAAAGACCAGGCGCTCCAGTTGATCGACCAATTGCTGGCGATGCCGGCAGGCGACGTCATGAGCGTGACCCGCCTGAAGCTCGACCCGATGTGGGATCCGCTGCGCGGCGATCCGCGCTTCCAGGCGCTGCTGAAGAAGTATGAAGCGGCCCACCCCGTGACGAGTGTGGGCGGAGCTGCGCCATGAGTGAATTCCTGATTCGCCTGAAACAACGCAAGCTGGTGCAATGGGCGCTGGCGTATGTCGCCGCCGCGTGGGCGGTGTTGCAAGCGTTGGGCCTCGCCGTGGACAGCTACGACTGGCCGCACGACGTCATGCGCATTGCGTTCGCGGTCATCGCCCTGGGTTTCGTCATCGCGCTGGTGCTGGCGTGGTACCACGGCGAGCGCGGTGCGCAGCGCGTTTCGGGCGCGGAGCTGCTGCTGATCGCGCTGGTGCTGGCGATCGGTGGCGGATTGCTGTGGCGGTTCGAGCGAGCGCCACTATCAACTCGCAGCCCGGATATAGCGCAGGTCAGTAGCCCGGATGCAGCGCAGCGGAATCCGGGAAGCGTTATCCCGGATTCCGCCGCTGGCGCGATTCCATCCGGGCTACAAAAAGCTTCATCTGCATCAGCGCCAGTCAATTCGCCGGGGAGTCAAGCGACCGCGATCCCCGCCAAATCCATCGCGGTGCTGCCGTTTGTCAACATGAGCGGTGATGCGAAGAACGATTACTTCAGCGACGGCATTACCGAAGAGATATTGAATGCGCTGGCGCAGGTGCCGAACCTGAAAGTCGCCGCGCGCACGTCGGCCTTCGCGTTCAAGGGTAAGGAAGAGGATCTGCGCAAGGTAGGGCAGGTGCTGGATGTCGCGACCGTGCTGGAAGGCAGCGTGCAAAAATCCGGCGACGAGGTACGCATCACCGCGCAATTGATTGACACGCGCAGCGGCTATCACCTGTGGTCGGAGAAATACGATCGCAAGCTGACCAATATCTTCGCGGTCGAGGATGAAATCTCGAAAGCGATCACCGAGAAGTTGCAGGTGCAGTTGAGCGGCGGTGCCAAAAAGCCGTTGATTGCGCAGAAGACGATTGACCCGCTCGCGCACGATTTTTATCTGCGCGGCTTGAGCTTGCTGGCCGCCCGTGGAACCGGGCTGCGCGACGCGGTGGCGGCGTTCCAGAGTGCGGTAAGGATTGCTCCGCAGTACGCGGATGCGTGGGGCGCGTTGGCGGAAGCACAAGCGTTGTATCCGGATTACGCGCTGGGCACGATGCAGGCGACGAATCCATCCGCGCTGGCCGACGCGCAACACGCGCTTTCCCTGAATCCCGATCTTGCGTCCGCGTATGTCGCGCAAGGCATGGTGTACAAGAATCAGTGGCGGTGGCCGGAAGCCGATCAGGCTTTCCGCCGCGCCGTGTCGCTGGCGCCCGGCGATGCGGAAGCGCTCAATCAACAGGCCCAGTTCCTGTTGGCGATCGGCCAATTCAATTCTGCGCTCGCGGAAATCGAGCATGCCCAGAGGCTCGATCCGCTTTCGCCATCCATCGGCGATACGCGTGAGTACCTGCTGATGATATTGGGCCGATACGAAGCCGCCTCGGCGCAGCTGCAACGCACTTTGGTAACGCATCCGGATTTTGTGGACGCGCGGATTGACGAAATAGACCTTGCCGTCATTCGTCACAACTATGCTGATGCGGAAAGGCAGGCTCGCCTTCTGGCTCCGCTCGTCGGTATCGATCCGGACCTCATGGCATCGTGGGTACACGGTATTGCTGATCCGGCCCTGCAGGCCGCCGCCGTGCGAAGCCTGGAGACTGCTCCCGGTGCTGCGCATTTGCGCCGTGATCCGCTGGCCTATGCACATTGGCTGGCCCTGCTTGGCGCGCGCGATCGCGCGCTTGCCGTGCTCGAGCGCTTGCCCACCCAGCGCAACAGTCCGGAACCGGATTGGATGTGGGATACCGCCTTCGACCCGATCCGCAACGATCCGCGCTTCAAAGCGGTGCTGGAAAAGATGGGCTTGCCATACACGCCGGCGACTGCGCCGACGCCGTGAGTCGTTTCGCGAACCGGGGTTGATGTAATCCGGAAACATCCGTCATCCACACAGGGGAATTCGAGATGCATACCGAATCGAAAAAAGGGATCGCCGCTGCCACTGCGATGCTGCTCGGATCCTTGTTGTTCGGCGCTGCGATGGCCCACGCGCAAAACGCCGGCGCAGCAACGAATGCGGAAATCACCGCCGCGGAAGCGTGGGCGTTTCCGCTGAATCCACCATCGGATTCGCACGCGTCGAAACCCGATCCGCACAAGGTCGTGCATGTTCCCGGCAGCACGCGCAGTTACACGCAGGCGCAACTCGACGTCAATCACTTCGTGCCGGACTGGTTTCCGCAGGATCATCCGCCCGCGCCGCAGATCGTCATGGTTGACCGCAAACCGGGTTGGCCGTGGCCGTGTGCGGAGTGTCATCTGCCGAATGGCCAGGGCGACATCATTTCGGCGTCGCCGGCAGGTTTGCCGAAGGCATATATCCTGGAACAGGTCGCGGCCTTTCGACATGGTCAGCGCGGCACGAGCTTGCCGCGGCCCTCGCAGGGCATGGCGCTGGAAGCGCGCGCGATCAGCGATGCCGACCTGCAACTCGCCGCGGATTATTTTTCGAAGCTACCGTATCAGTCGCGCACGCGCTTGATCGAAACCGCGACGGTGCCCAAAACCCACTGGGGTTTCTTCGTGCTGGTGCCGAACAAAGATGCCGCGCGCGAACCCATCGGCGAGCGCATTATCGAAACCCCGGCCGACTTGAACAACCACGACATCGGCGATGAGCGCGTCGAAAACATCGCCTACGTGCCGCCCGGCAGCATCGCGCGCGGTGCGGTCATCGCGGCGAAAGGCGTGCGCGCAGCGCCGGCGTGCGAATCCTGCCACGGCGCGAACCTGCAAGGCGCGGGCATCATTCCGCCGCTGGCCGGGCGCTCGCCGACTTACATCGTGCGCGAGCTGATCCTGTTCCGTACCGGCCAGCGCAGCAATCCGCAAGCCGCGCCGATGCGCGTGGAAGCCTCGCAGCTCAGCATCAACGACATGGTCGCCGTGGCGGCCTATGCGGCTTCGCGCAAGCCCTGAGACACCTCGAAAGGAGAACGGCGGTGATGAACCTGTCCAGATTCGCGATGCTGCTTGGCGTGCTGTTGGCGGGAAGCGCCTCTGCGGCGACCCCGCCGGTTTCGGTGCAGCAACAAATCAAAACGCTGTCGGATGACATGGCGCGCGCGGCGAATGCGCACGACACCGAACGCTACATGGCGTTGTTCGAGCATGACCCGAACCTGGTGTTCGCCATCAATGGTCGCGTCATCCATGGGTGGGATGCGCTGCACGCGCAACAATTGAAATGGTGGCGGAATGGCAAGAGCGATGTCGTTTACACGCAGTCGGGCCCTACCGAATTGCTGCCGCTGGATATCGATGCCGTGGTGACGACGCAGACGCTGTCGTCGCGGCGCACCGGTCCGGACGGAAAAACCAGCACCGGAAGTTTCGTCGTGACCAGCGTCTGGAAAAAACTGCCGCAGGGCTGGCGCATCGTGTATGGACACGAATCATGGGCGCGCTGACCGTGGACCCGATCATGCCGCTTCGCGCAGTGAACAAGGCGGTGTATGACTGACTTTCTGTCGCGCCTGAAGCAACGCAAGCTGGTGCAGTGGGCGCTGGCTTACGTGGCGTTCTCGTTCGCGCTGTTGCAGGGCGTCGACATCGTTGCGCAAAGATTCGCGTGGCCCGACCAAATCGAGAAGCTGCTGATCCTCGCGCTGGCGATCGGCTTTGTCGTCGTGCTGGTGCTGGCCTGGTATCACGGCGAACGTGGCGCGCAGAAGGTCAGCGGCACCGAAATCGTGATCCTCGCGCTGCTGCTTGCGATAGGAGGAGGGTTGCTGTGGCGGTTGGCGCACAACGCCCCTGCGTTCGCATCGGGCGCGAGCATTGCCAATTCGAACGCGGCGGCGAATGGGGTGAGCGCCGATCGCAAGTCCATTGCCGTGCTGCCCTTCATCAACATGTCCGGCGACAAGGACAACGAATATTTCTCCGACGGGGTTGCCGAGGAAATCCTCAACGTGCTGGCGCGCATGCCCGACCTGCACGTGGCGGCGCGGACTTCGTCGTTCTCGTTCCAGGACAAGCAAATGGAAATCCCGGCCATTGCGCGTGCATTGGGCGTGCGCATGGTGCTGGAGGGCAGCGTGCGCAAGCAGGGCGATCGCGTGCGGATCGCCGCACAATTGATTGACGCCGCGACCGACGACGAGGTCTGGTCGCAGACCTACGACCGCGAGCTCAAGGACATCTTCGCGATCCAGGACGAGATCGCGAAATCCATCGGCGACGAGCTAAAAGTGAAGCTCGCCGGCGCGCCCCAGCCGGGAAAGAATTCGGTCGGCACCACCAGCATTAAAGCCTACGATCTTTATCTGCGCGGCATCGCGCTGTGGCAGCAACGGCGTGGCGATGCGCTCTGGCAGGCCATTGACTTGTTCGATCAAAGCACGAAAGCCGACCCGAAGTTCGCGCAGGGTTATGCGGGCCAGGCGCTGGTCTATGCGGTGATCGGCGATTACAGCGTGCGCATGCCTTATGCGGAAACCCTGGCACGCGCAACGGATGCCGCTGAACACGCGCTGGCGCTGGATCCCTCATCGGCCGAGGCTTACGCGGCCTTGGGGAGTATCGCGACCTTCGAATTGCGGCGGGCTAGCGCAGACGCACTGCTGGGCCGCGCGATCGCTTTGCGGCCTTCGTTCGCAACCGCCGATCAGTGGCGCGGAACGCTGTTGACCAGCAGCGGCGATCTCGCCGGTGGTCTCGCTTCGATTGAGCGTGCATCCGCGCTCGATCCGCGTTCGCTGGTCGTGGGCGAAAACCATGCCTTTGCCTTGCGAACCCTGGGCCGCGACACCGAGGCCAAGGCTCTTTGCATGCGCATCCTGGTGTTTGCGCCGGAATATGTCGGGTGCATGGATGACATTGCCATGGCCGATCTGCAACTTCGCGATTACGCGGGCGCGCGATCCATGCTGGAACGCTTTGCCGCGACGCTGAACCCGAGCGCGGCTGCGATGGGGCGCGAATTGACCGATGCACTTGCCGGCCACGGCGATCGTCATGCGCTGGCGGTCCGCTACGCCGCTTTGCCTTTGCACAGCAATCTGGATCCGGCCAGCGGCAATGTACTGGAGGACTACGATCTTGCTGCCGTCATCGTGATGCTGGGCGAACGCGAATTGGCGCTCGATTATCTCGAACGCATCGCGGCGGAAGGGGGCGGTTATGCCGACTGGGCGATCATGTTGCCCGCGATGGACCCGATCCGTTGCGAGCCGCGCTTCATCGCCGTGGTCAGAAAAATGAAAACCCGCGATCCGTATTACGCCAAAGTCTGCGCGGGCAAGCATTGATGCGATACATGACCGCAAGCGAAAGAGCCATGACTGAGTGCGCAGAATTTTCTTCGCTCGTCAAAGCGAGCCGGCGTAGGAGCACGCCTTGTTCCCGGCTTCGTCATTCCGGGGCTGCGCGCAGCGCAGAACCCGGAATCCAATTCTGTTTTCCAACATCGCCGAAAGGCTGGATTCCGGGTTCGCTCCTGCGGAGCGCCCCGGAATGACAAAATGAAGGGGTTCGGTCATGTCTGAAATCATCGCCCGCTTGAAGCAACGCAAGCTGGTGCAATGGGCGCTGGCGTATGTCGCCGCCGCGTGGGCGGTATTGCAAGCGTTGGGCCTCGCCGTGGACAGTTACGACTGGCCGCACGGCGTCATGCGCGTTGCGTTCGCGGTCATCGCCCTGGGTTTCGTGGTCGCGCTGGTGCTCGCGTGGTACCACGGCGAACGCGGCGCGCAACGCGTCTCGGGCGCGGAGTTGCTGCTGATCGCGCTGGTGCTGGCGATCGGCGGTGGGTTGTTGTGGCGGTTCGAGCGGAGTTCGCCGTCAGCAGCGACCATTGCGAGCACAGCGCCGGCCGCGGCCCCCACGATGGAGATTCCCGCCAAATCCGTTGCCGTGCTGCCGCTGACCAATGAAAGCGGCGAAAAGGATCAGCAGTATTTCTCGGACGGGTTGTCGGAAGACCTGATTACCGCGCTATCGCAATTCGCCGGACTGAAGGTCATCAACCGCGACTCCTCGTTCCAGCTCCGGAATAGCAAGGACAGCGTGCGGGCGATCGGCGAGAAACTGGGCGTGGCGCATCTGCTGGAAGGCAGTGTGCAGCGGCTGGGCGATGAAGTGCGGATCAGCGCGGAACTGGTGAACTGCGCCGACGGCAGCACGTTGTGGTCGCAGCACTACGACCGGCCGTACAAGGATCTGTTTGCGCTGCAGGACGACATCACCAGGGCGGTGGCGAATGCCTTGAAAGCCAAGCTGCTGGAAGGCGGCGGCGCGGTGGTGCAGAGCGACCGTCCACCCAGCGGCAATCTCGCCGCCTACACCGCCTACCAGCGCGGCGTTGCGTACGCAAACCTTGGGACCGCGACGGGTCAGCACGAGGCCATCGCACAGTTCGATCAGGCCATTCGGCTGGATCCTCGTTACGCACAGGCTTATGCGGCGGCGTCGGGTTCATGGGGCGGCTTGGCTGGGACGTTCGACACCGATGCAGTCGCTGTGCGCAACGACATCGCCCAGTCCCGCGCCGCTGCGAACATGGCGCTGCAATTGGATCCCGATCTGGCGGCCGCGCATGGGGCGCTTGCCGGGCTGATGGTGGCTTTCGACTTCAACTGGACAGGGGCATTGGCCGAGTCCCAACGCGCAGTGGAACTGGCGCCGGGCGATTCCGAGGCAAAATTCGGTCTTGCCGACACTCAAGCCAGGCTCGGGCGCGTTGCGTCTGCCGTAAAACTCGTCCGCCAAACGCTAGCCAGCGCGCCGTTGAATGCCTTGGCGTATTTTGGCTTGGGTCGGAAGCTTGTCGGACTCGGGCAGCTCGACGACGCGGAATCCGCGCTGCGCCAGTCCATCAAATTGGCGCCGGGTGCGAGCCGTCCCTACGCCTACCTGGCAGTCATCGCGGTGCTGCGTGGCGACGCCGCAGCGGCGTTGTCGGCGGCGCAAACAACGCCGCCCGGTTATTGGCATGATTTCGCAGTAACGCTGGCACTGCAGGTCGGCACGGATCGCGCCGCCGCGGACACCGCGCTGAAGAACATGATCGATAAATATTCCAGTACCACGGGCTACCAGATCGCCGAGATATACGCGGTGCGGAAAGATCCCGACAACATGTTCAAGTGGCTGGATCGTGCTGTAGCCAACCGCGATGCCGGCATCGAATTGCTGCTGTTCGATCCGTTGGTGCTGCGCTACCGCAACGATCCGCGCTTCGTCGCGTTCTGCAAGAAGGTCGGCCTGCCGACCACCACCGATGCCAAGGCAATGCCGTGAGCGATGTTGGCGCCAGCGGAATTCTCACCCGCCTGAAGCAGCGCAAGCTGGTGCAATGGGCGCTGGCGTACATCGCCTTCGCGTTTGCGTTGATCCAGGTGCTGGATGTGGTGGCGGGCAGTTACGACTGGCCGCACAGCGCGATGCATGTCGTGTTCGGGCTTTTGACGCTGGGCTTCGTCATCGCGCTGGTGCTGGCCTGGTACCACGGCGAGAAGGGCAGGCAGCGCGTGTCCGGTGCGGAGCTGTTGCTGATCGCCCTGGTGCTCGCGATCGGCGGCGGATTGCTGTGGCGGTTCGAGCGCGCGCCGAACGCGTTGGCTGTAGCTGCTCAGACGCGTAGCCCGGATGCAGCACAGCGAAATCCGGGCGCAACTCCGTCAACGATCCCGATTGCAGCCATCCCCGCGAAGTCCATAGCCGTGCTGCCGTTCGAGAACCTGAGCGGCGACAAGGGCAACGCCTACTTCGCGAACGGCATGCAGGACCTGATCCTGACCAAGCTGGCCGACATCGGTGATCTCAAGGTCATCTCGCGCACGTCCACGGCGAAATACGAAAGCCATCCGGACAATCTGAAGGTCATCGCGCAGCAACTGGGCGTGGCGACGATCCTGGAAGGCAGCGTGCAGAAGGCCGGCAACCAGGTATTGATAAACGTCCAGTTGATTGACGCGCGAACGGACAATCACCTGTGGGCCGAGGCGTACACACGCACGCTGGACAACATCTTCGGCGTGGAAGGCGAGGTCGCGCAGAAAGTGGCGGATGCGCTGAAGGCGAAACTCTCGCCGGCCGAGACCGCCCGTGTGGCCGAAGCGCCGACCCGAAATGCCGCGGCCTTGGATGCGTTTCTGCAGGCCGGAGAACTCGCGCAAAAGGCGACCGAATCGCAATCGGAAGCGACCTATCTGGCGGCCGATACCGACTATCTGCAGGCGATCGCGCTCGATCCCGGCTTCGCGCTGGCGTATGCGCGGCTCGCCTATAATCAGCTCAAGCGGCATTGGTTTGCCACCCCGTTGACGGCGGCGCAAATGGCCACCACCAAGGCCTATGCAGACCACGCGTTGGCCCTGGCGCCGAATCTGCCCGACGCGCACCTGGCGCTTGGCTATTACTACTACTGGGGTTTTCGCCAGTACGCCGCCGCCAACGTCGAGTTCAAGCGCGCGTTGCAACTGGCCCCCAACAATGTCAATGCACTTTCCGCGCTGGCCGCTGTCGCACGACGATCCGGACAAGTGCCGCAGGCGCTGATCTACCTGAAGCAGGCCGTGGTGATCTCTCCGCGGGACCCAGAGATCCTCACGGCCTACGGTTGGACGCTAGCACTAATTCGCCGCTATGCAGAAGCAGACGCCCAAGTGCGACGCGCATTGATCCTGGCGCCGGATGATGTGAATTCGTTTGATGCGATGCTGCCGATCCAGTTGTTCGGATTTGGCGATGCCGATGCCACTGGCAACGCGGTGAAGGTGTTGCCGGGTTGGCGGATTGAAGGTTCAAACATCATCGCCGGCGACATCATGTTACTAGTCAATACGCGGACCTATGCCGACGTTTTCGCCCGCCGCTTCGATGCGGCCCTGCATGCCTGGGATTCGGCACCCACCGAGACGCAAGAACAGCGGCGCACCGGACAGGCGGCGCGGATCGTGATCAAGCTGCTCGCCGGTCGAGGCAAGCAGGCGCGACCGGATTGCGAGCAACTCGCACCATCCCTGCAATCGGCCCTGGCGCAGGATCCGAAGTCACTCTCGCTGTTGCAGCAGTCGAGTTGGGTGGATGTGTGCCTGGGCCGAAACGCCGACGCCATCGCCCTGGCGCAACGCGCCGTGGCCGCCCTGCCGATTTCCAAGGACAGCTGGTACGGTGCCTATCAACTGGTCGGTCTTGCGCAGATTGCCGCGTGGACCGACGCGCCCGATCTGGCCGTGAAGACCATCCGCCAACTGCTGGCGATGCCCGTTGGGGACGTGATGTCCATCGAGCGCCTCAAGCTCGATCCGGTGTGGGATCCGCTGCGGGGTGACCCGCGGTTCCAGGCGCTGTTGA
>Ga0207702_10004742_pt1 | contig 12009 bp, 7 predicted proteins | sample KBSCornC62_FD_184302 | JGI IMG/M metagenome (GOLD analysis project Ga0207702, IMG submission 184302) | Corn rhizosphere microbial communities from Kellogg Biological Station, Michigan, USA - KBS Corn C6-2 (SPAdes) (version 2) | ecosystem: Host-associated > Plants > Roots > Rhizosphere > Soil ...
AGTATAATAAATTAGATCTCTTGCATAATTAGAAGGGTATCAAAATTTTGCAAATTATTAATGAGTATTGATAAGATTTACAAACATTATTACTAAAGCCGTCTAGTTATGCACATGGTTATAGAAATTTTTTTAATGTTGCTAATTATGCAAGAGATCTAATTCAATATCTAAGTATAGTATTTAAGTATAACTTTTGCGATATATATTATATGTCGTCTAATTTAAACGATAGTCCTAGTCATTTTATGGTGCTAAATTCTATCTCTAAAAATATTAATACATCAAATAAAATTGTAAAGTTTACAAATTTATCAAAGGCAGAAGTAGACAAAATTCTCAAGGAATTGGAGAGTCAAAAATTAATTGTAAAATCTGAAAAAAAGAGTTTCATTTTCGGAAAAAAAATCCAATATGATTTAACAGAAACTGCTTTTAAATTATTAGATGCAAAAAATAGAGAATTAGAGAGTAAAATGAAACAAGTACAGCAGTGGTATACACAAGGAGACCAGACGCAAGTTCAATCATTTATGGGAAACAATAGAGCTTGGATACCATTGATGGTTGCTTCGGGTATAATGGATATGTTATTTTTTACCTCTCTTATGTCATTTGCAGGTATGTCACTTAATCCTATGGAAAGCCATCTAATGGGTAATAGTGGAGATTCAAATACTGCTGCATCGGCAGATCAATCTAGTGCAGATAACAGTGATGCTTCTTCTGGTTCTGATGCTGGATCGGCAGACTTTGGTGATGCCAGTGGATTTGACTTGGGTGGAGGAGGATTCGATAGTTTTTAAGGATATATTAATCAAAAATAGGGAATTTCAATATTCTTTAAAAATTATTCTCGAAAAGCTCAAAATATAGAATAGGGTACTTTGGGCAAAAATTTTATTTATAATATATTAAATTATTTTTAAATAGAATATCTATAATAATCATCGTTATAGAGAAAATATCACTATAAAGTAATAAAAATATTTTTAAATTTATTTAATATAAAAGAATACAAAAATAATGAAAAAATTTGAAGTTGTAAAAATTTTTTTTATTGCGTTAATTACTGGAAATATTATGGGAATAGTGTTAATTCAAATTTTTCATAATTTGACAATAAAAAATGTGATAACTATGGAAATTATATTGGTTCTTATTATTATCATGTTATTTATTACTACTACATTGTGGAATAGAAGACAAAATCGAAAAAAAAATCAAAATATTTTGTAACTATTTTTTTATTTGTTATTGAGCTTTTATTAAGAATAATGATTGAGCGAAAACACACAATTAGGTTAATTTTCAGAAATATTTATAAAATATGAAATAATAAAAAACGTTTGCTTTTTTTTAATTTATATTAGAAATACCAGGAAATTTTTCTATTTTGTATTATTATAAATTGACTATTATGTAGGATATACATACATTTTTCAAATTAGGGTACCTATCTATTGCTATAAATATACCATAGTTTTATTGTTTTTACATATATTTAATATATTTTAAATTAAATAAAGCATATTTTTAAAATATTTACATTATAATATCTGCCTTAATCTAATTTCCAAAATACGGCAAATTTTTGTAAAGATCCCAAGGTTAATATATTGATAATGGAGTATTAATTATGAACGCTTAGTTCGATGACAGCAGCTTCAGAATAGAAGTTTGCTATTAGAATAGAAAAAAGATAGCGCTCATTACAATAATATAACAGAAACAGTTTATAATTGTAAAAATATAATTAAATGAAAAAAAGAAATGATATCATGGAGATTCGACCAACACATCGGCTCTGACCCGATCGATCGAATCTGACTTGGGAAATGATCAGATAGACAACAAAAATATTAATTTCTAAAATTAATAATACAATGATAAGAAATAAAAATCAATTTTATAATTAAACAATACTATTAATAAAAAAATAAGATATAGGTGCATAGAAAATGCTAGCAAAAAGAGATTAGCAAAAATAAAAATAGTATATAATACTATTGATAATGTCATGATCTAGTTTGAATATGTATTTTTGTACATGTGTGTAAAATACAACGCAATACCTTTAGGTAATTTTTAGTTTTTCTTTTCGTTCGTACTTCCATAAGACTCAATAGACGTTCTCTTCTTCTTTCTTTTTCTTTATGTTTATTTGTATAACACAAAGACGATAAAAAGATCAAGAAGAAGAAGAGAAACGATCCATTATTTTAAAAATCGATCAACCGATCGGATTTTAATTCTAAAATAAATAGAGAAAGAGAATATATACAAATATGCTCTCTATTCTTTAATTTATTTTAGATATTGACTCCGGTTGATCCTGCCGGACCCGACTGCTATCAGAGTGGGACTAAGCCATGCGAGTCAACATAGCAATATGTGGCATACGGCTCAGTAACACGTAGTCAACATGCCCAGGGGACGTGGATAACCTCGGGAAACTGAGGATAAACCGCGATAAGTCACTACTTCTGGAATGGGTAATGACTCAAATCTATATGGCCCCTGGATTGGACTGCGGCCGATCAGGCTGTTGGTGAGGTAATGGCCCACCAAACCTGTAACCGGTACGGGCTCTGAGAGGAGGAGCCCGGAGATGGGCACTGAGACAAGGGCCCAGGCCCTATGGGGCGCAGCAGGCGCGAAACCTCTGCAATAGGCGAAAGCTTGACAGGGTTACTCTGAGTGATTTCCGTTAAGGAAATCTTTTGGCACCTCTAAAAATGGTGCAGAATAAGGGGTGGGCAAGTCTGGTGTCAGCCGCCGCGGTAATACCAGCACCCCGAGTGGTCGGGACGTTTATTGGGCCTAAAGCATCCGTAGCCGGTTCTACAAGTCTTCCGTTAAATCCAACTGCTTAACAGGTGGGCTGCGGAAGATACTATAGAGCTAGGAGGCGGGAGAGGCAAGCGGTACTCGATGGGTAGGGGTAAAATCCGTTGATCCATTGAAGACCACCAGTGGCGAAGGCGGCTTGCCAGAACGCGCTCGACGGTGAGGGATGAAAGCTGGGGGAGCAAACCGGATTAGATACCCGGGTAGTCCCAGCTGTAAACGATGCAGACTCGGTGATGAGTTGGCTATATGCCAACTCAGTGCCGCAGGGAAGCCGTTAAGTTTGCCGCCTGGGGAGTACGGTCGCAAGACTGAAACTTAAAGGAATTGGCGGGGGAGCACCACAAGGGGTGAAGCCTGCGGTTCAATTGGAGTCAACGCCGGAAATCTTACCGGGGGCGACAGCAGTATGAAGGTCAAGCTGAAGACTTTACCAGACAAGCTGAGAGGAGGTGCATGGCCGTCGCCAGCTCGTGCCGTGAGGTGTCCTGTTAAGTCAGGTAACGAGCGAGACCCCTGCCTCTAGTTGCTACCATTATTCTCAGGAGTAATGGAGCTAATTAGAGGGACTGCCGTCGCTGAGACGGAGGAAGGAGGGGGCTACGGCAGGTCAGTATGCCCCGAAACCCTCGGGCCACACGCGGGCTGCAATGGTAAGGACAATGAGTTTCGATTCCGAAAGGAGGAGGCAATCTCTAAACCTTACCACAGTTATGATTGAGGGCTGAAACTCGCCCTCATGAATATGGAATCCCTAGTAACCGCGTGTCACTATCGCGCGGTGAATACGTCCCTGCTCCTTGCACACACCGCCCGTCGCTTCATCGAAGTTGGTTCTTGGCGAGGTGATGCCTAATTGGTACTATCGAACCTGGGGTCAGCAACGAGGGAGAAGTCGTAACAAGGTGGCCGTAGGGGAACCTGCGGCCGGATCACCTCCTTAGTTTTCATATCGAAGAAGAGAAAAATAGAGAAAATTTAGCTAAAAGTATTGCATACACATGTGTAGAAAATATATACTCGTATACGGAAAATGATGGTCAAAAGCATTATTTACTTGTTATGCTATTATTATTATTATTGCTAATAATCTATTTAGCTAGCATTTGTGTAAATTTCTATGTTTTATTATTTAATTTTATAAAATTGTGATGCGATTTACATTTATAAAACAAAGAATAAAAAATGATAAATATATATTTCCAATTGTCTATCTGATCATTTCTATATAATAATATTAAAGTCAGAAAAAACAAAACAAACGGATGCAATTCTTTGTCATAGATGAACTATATGGTAAAGTTCAAGACAAAGGATGAAGAGGGCGTAGTAGATGAGATATTCATCAAAATATTAAAATACTGTTCTGGAATAAAGGAATGAAAGGCAGTAAGTCTACAATGATCGTCGTGTATAGGATGAAACCATCGTCATATAACAATCAATAACAAAAATTGTTAAAATTAAATTTCACCGAACAGAATTAATCGATTTTAACAATAAAATAAAAAAAAATTAAGAAAGATAAATAAATATTCGCGTAATAACAAAATAATGATATTATATATGTTGTTGCTGAATATCATATAAACATATACAAGATAATTATATCGATGAACTTTATTAGAAATCAATTGAATTTTTGATAAAATAAGTGGATTATTTTATTATCGTGTTTTATATTATAATTGCATTGTATTAGATATTTGAAAAAAAAATGAAAAATAGTGGTAGAATAATGTTGTAGGCAAAGAAAATATTATTATTGTCATACGTATATGTATACTCGTACATATATACAAATTAGACATGCTCATGTAGAGGTATATCTTTTTCTTATATTATAAAGAAAGGATATATTGTTGTTATTATTTTTATACACTAGAGATTAAAAAAAAGGAATTAGAAAACACAGACTAGATTAACCATTTTAAATCTCTTAACCAATCTCTAATATTACTATATTTTCGATTTACAAATCGATTTTATAGTATTAATAGAGCCTAAACTGGAACTGGTGCAAAGACGCCGATTGGTGGATGACTCGGCTTGATAAGCGAAGAAGGACGTGGCAAGCTGCGATAAGCCTGGGGTAGGTGCATGCGACCGCAGATCCCAGGATGTCCGAATGAGGTCTCTCTTTTACACTCCCTTTTTTTATAAATTGGGAGGGCGAACCGTCCGAAGTGAAGCATCTGAGTAGGACGAGGAGAAGAAATCAATAGAGATTCCGCTAGTAGCGGCGAGCGAAAACGGAACAGCCCAAACTGAATCTGTTATGGTAACATAATAGAGATGTGGTGTTACGGTTATAGCGCATAAAATCCTGTCTTTAGAGCTAAAGTGTACTGGAACGTACCGGAATAGAGGGTGATACCCCCGTAAGCAAATAAAGATGGGATTTTGCTATATCCAGAGTAACTGGCCTTGGCAGTGGCCAGTGAAGGTGGGTAAAAGTAGTATCCAAGGCTAAATATTCATCAAGACCGATAGAATACTAGTACCGTGAGGGAAAGTTGAAAAGTACCCCGGAAGGGGGGTTAAAAGCGCCTGAAACCAATCGGTTACAGACGTGTATGGCTCGAAAGGATTATCTAGAGTCATACGTTCCGTCTAGAAACACGGGCCAGGGAGATTGCTGTCATGGCAAGCTTAACCTTTAACAGAGGGAAGGCGAAGGGAAACCGAATTTTGCGCATTTTTTCTTTACGAAAGAAGAGGCAATGGATCTGAAAGGGTCTCAAGTCATGGCAGTAAGGCTAGAAACCGGACGATCTAGTCCTGGATAAGACGAAGGTGAGCGAAAGCTCGCTGGAGGTCTGCAAGGGTCCTGACGTGCAAATCGGTCCTCTGATCTGGGATTAGGGGTCAAAAACCAATCTAGTCCGGTGATCGCTAGTTCCCACCGAAGTGGATCGCAGTCCTGCCTTAGCTGAGATAGCCTGTATTGTAGAGCACCGATCGGATGGTAAGGGCTCGAAAGAGCTCGCCATCCATTCGAACTCCGAAGATACGGGCGTCGTAGAAGCTAGGAGGCGGGTTTATGTGGGGTAAGCCTCATAACCGAGAGGGGGACAACCCAGACTAAAGTTAAGGTCCCCAAATGTCTACTAAGTGTCAAACCAAAGGGTGTTTTCGAGCAAAGACAGCAGGAAGGTAGGCTCAGAAGCAGCCATTCTTCAAAGAGTGCGTAACAGCTCACCTGCCGAGCTCGAAAGCCCCGAAAATGAACGGGGCTCAAGTAGACTACCGATACTTTAGACCACCGACGATGTCGGTGCGTGGTAGGTGGGCGTAGTGTTTGGATAGAAGCAGGGCTGTAAAGTCCTGTGGACCGAACTACTAGTGCAGATCCTGGTGGTAGTAACAGCATAGCCGGGTGAGAATCTCGGCGACCGCATGGGCAAGGGTTTCCCGGCAATGCGTCATCAGCCGGGAGTTAGCCGGTCCTAAAAACAACCTCAACAGAATTGTTTGAATGGGAAACTGGTTAATATTCCAGTGCCTTGAGAGTTCGTTAATACCTTTTCTGTTGCTTCCGGATAAGGCAAGCAGAACCGTCGTTCTGTCCAAGTATTCTAGCTTTGAGGAGTGCCGTAATGGCGAGAATTAAAGCGAGATGCGAATGGCCTTCTGCAAGGAGGGTTTGCTTGATTCCAGGAGACAATGAAAGCAGAAATAGGGAGATACTTTCAAGTCCGTACCGAGATCCGACACTGGTGCCCTGGATGAGAAGTCTAAGGTCTATCGGGTATACCGTATGGCAAGGGAACTCGGCAAAATAGCTCCGTACCTATGGTATAAGGAGTGCCTGCAGTTTTTACGAGGAGTAGGGACTGCAGGTCGCAGTGACTAGGGGGTCCCGACTGTTTAATAAAAACACAGGTGGTCGCTAGTCCGAAAGGATGTGTATGGCCTCTGTATCCTGGCCAGTGGCGGTACCTAAAACCTGGGTTCAACCGGGCTAAGGGCCGCTAAACGCCGGGAGTAACTCTGACTCTCTTAAGGTAGCCAAATGCCTTGTCGGGTAAGTTCCGACGTGCATGAATGGAACAACGAGGGCCCCGCTGTCCCTGCCTACAACCCGGTGAAGCCACATAACGTGGACGAACAGTCCACGAACCTCTGTCGGGGAGAGAAGACCCTGTGGAGCTTTACTGCAGCCTGTTGTTGCGATATGGTTGCAAATGCAGAGAGTAGCTGGGAGCCGTTATGGTCAGTTCTCCGGGACTGATCTAGGCGTCAGTGTAACACCAGCCATTTGTTACCGTATCGCTAACCTGTAATCAGGGACATCGGCAGGTGGGCAGTTCGGCTGGGGCGGCACCCCCTTGAAAATGTATCGAGGGGGCCCAAAGATTGGCTCAGGCGGGACAGAACTCCGCCGGTGAGGGCAAAGCCAAAAGCCAGTCTGACTGGATTCCCAATGATACGGGATTCAGAGGCGAAAGCCGGGCTTAGCGATCCATCATGTCCTCACTATTGGGGGCTGGTGGTGACAGAAAAGTTACCCTAGGGATAACAGGCTCGTCGCGGGCGAGAGCTCCCATCGACCCCGCGGTTTGGTACCTCGATGTCGGCTCTTCCCATCCTGGTTCTGCAGCAGGAGCCAAGGGTGGGGCTGCTCGCCCATTAAAGGGGAACGTGAGCTGGGTTTAGACCGTCGTGAGACAGGTCGGTCTCTGCCTGACAGGGGCGTGGTTGTCTGAGGGGAAGTTGCCCCTAGTACGAGAGGAACAGGGCAGCGCAGCCTCTGGTTTATCAGTTGTCCGACAGGGCAAGCTGAGCAGCTAAGCTGTTTAGGATAACTCCTGAAAGCATCTAAGGAGGAAGCCTTTCCCGAGACAAGACAACCTTCCGTAAGGAGAAGGGCGGCCATAGAAGATGGCGTTGATGGAATGGGGGTGTAAGTATCAAGCCTTCGGGCGAGATATTCAGCCTGCCATCACCAATAGCCCAACGCACCTGTAAATCCAACGACAGAAAAAAATATTGTGGGTATTAAGAAAAAGAAGATTAGAAAATAGTATTAAGAAGAACAAGTAGACATTTAAATTATACTACAACTATTTGTAAATACAATCATATTATTGATAGATTACTATTTTATGCGTAAAGAATCTTTTTTATTTGTTAAAATAATACCATTCTTTATTATCAAATTATACATGCATTTAGATTTTGATCGAATTTAGAATATTTCATATAATCCTTCTGAAGAAGGATAATGTAATCGATTTGACTATTGATAATGTACATAAAGAGACTATGGATTTTGTTCAAGTATTAGGATATCAAATCAGATATATTAAAATAACAAATCCTAAATCAAATAAAACAATAGTTCTGCTTCACGGATTAGGCGCATCTGCAGATAGGTGGTCGGAATTATTACCTTTATTAAAAGATTATAATGTTATTGTTCCTGATATTATTGGTTTTGGATATAGTGATAAACCCTTAATCCATTATGATATACCTTTTTTTTTAAAATTTTTAGATGAATTCTTTTACAAATTAAAAATAATTAACCCTATAGGAATAGGTTCTTCTTTTGGTGGTCAATTAATATTAGAATATTATTTTAGAAACAAAGATTTTTTTAAAAAAATGATCCTTGTATCCCCTGCTGGAACTTTGGATAAACCTACTCTTATATTACGTCAATATATTTTCTCTTCGCTTTTTCCTACCTTTGAAAATTCGAAAATTGCGTTTCAATCTATGGCACATAAGAATTTCAATGTAAAAGATTCAACGGTTAAGGATTTTGTAAATAGAATGAAATTGCCAAATGCAAAACATGCATTGATATCAACACTTTTAGCATTAAGAAAAGATAATGATTTTCAAAATAAATTAAAACAAATTGATATTCCCACATTGGTAATATGGGGAGAAGATGATTCCTTTATCCCAATCGACAATTTAAAATATTTCAAAGAAATTCCGATAGTACAAACTACAGTTATGGAAGAATGTGGTCATTCACCATTTGTCGAAAAACCATTGTTATTTTATAATATACTTAAAAATTTTATTGATTGTTAGTATTATTTTATTGAAACGCATTTAACATTAAAATATTGTTAATATTAAATTCATTTTTATGAGTAATGAAAATGAGGAAAATAAAAATATGGATTTTAAGAAGTCTATAGAAAAAGTAACAGAATTCCAGCAGGATTTATTGCGGCAATTCTCCTCTATACAATACAATGCATTTCAAAATATGTTTTCATCATTACAAGGTTTTACAAATTATAATGCAATGTTTAAAACTAATGTTCAAACTGGCGGTAGAATTTCTATACCCGAGGCAGAAAGACAGGCTTTAGGAATCGAAGAGGGAGATCTAGTTCAAGTTATAATTATACCAATAACACGAAAAAAGAATAGATCATCATCATAGGTATATTCTAGTGCATTTTTATCCACTTGCTAATTTTGGGCAATACAGCTTTTTGTGAAAACCCACTGGCAATTAAACCAACATGTCCTGTTGGAAATCTCATTAAACTTTTATCTGAACTAGAAACCAATTTATTAAGCGAAGCACTGCATTCTGGAGAAACTAGGTGATCAGCTTCAGCTACAACATTTAAAAGTGGAACTTTAATATTTAATAGGTTAATCCTATTACTACCAACAATCATTTTGTTTTTTGCAAAAAGATTTTTTTGATATATGTCTTTAACCCATTGCCTAAAAGCCTCTCCTGCAATAGGTGGAGTATCATATATCCATTTTTCTATTCTTAAAAAATTTTGAACAAAATTTTGATCTTCTAGATTATTAAATAGATTAAAATATTTATTCACACCTTGTTTGAAGGGTTTTAGAACTGAAAAAACAAGATAAAGATATTCATATGGAAAATTTTCATGAAATGATAATACTTTATCAATATCCATAAATTGAGCCATGTTTTTTACTACTGACTTATCTTGTTCTGCATCAACAATAGGAGCAATGGTAATTAAATTTCTAATATTTTTTTGATAAATGGATGTATACATTAAAGACATTGTAGCACCCATACAATATCCTTGTAATGAAATCTGCTGAACTTTCTCAATACTTTTGATTTGTTCTACACATTCATATATAAACTGGCTAACGTAATCATCTATGGTAGTAAATTTGTCAACCTTGGATGGTGCTTTCCAATCTAATAGATAAACATTTATGCCTTGCTCTAAAAGATTCTTAACCCAACTTTTATCATCCTGTAAATCAAATATATATGATCTATTAATTAATGCATATACAATTAATAGAGGATACTCGTAGCTCTGCTCTCGTATTGGTTTATAATGGATTAAGCGAAAGAGAGGAGTTTCTTTAATAATTTCATATTGAGTTGAGCCTGTTTTAATCTCATCTATATTTGATAATAAGTTTCTCATCTTATTCATTTTTATAATATTTTTAGGATCTTCTACAAAGGAAGAATAGTCTTTAATTAAATGATTTAAAATTGTTTTATTCATTTTTATTCTCATCTATTTTCCTTTTAATTTCAAAAGAAAGCTTCTTTATTTCGTAGAGATTATAGAACAAAAGATCCTTTTCTTCTTTTGAAAATGTTTGTGAAGAATATTTAAATAAAAGGGGATTTGTATCAATAAATCTTTGATAGCTTTTATTCAGATCAATAATTGAGTTAAGCAAGTTATTATAATTTATGGAGTATTCGGATGATTCAAACATGGTTGAATATATCTCTTCAAAAGTATTTATTGTTATTTTTCTAAATTCTTCTGATGTCATTTTCTCTGTAGCAGAAGAGGCTATTTTATTTATTGCCAAAAAATATGCTTTTGTCATTGCTGATATATAAAAATTAAGGTTCGATTGATATCTGACTAATAAATTACCATATTCCTTTAATGCATTTAGATTCAAGTTAGGATCATTCATTAAAGATGTAAATGGTCCAATTGACACAAGGCTATTTAAATCTGCCATTTGTTTGATAAATGTTCCAATTGAAGATCGTATCTTTTCTGAATCATAAAAATTTTTATTATCTTGGTTATCTTTCTTTTCTTCGTTTATATCATCACTTTTTGACTGCAATTGTTATATCTCCTTGTAAATAAATATTTAATTATTGTTCTCATTGAATTATTGTACAATATTTTTTCTCGATATTTATTACATCTATTTTATATATAAAGGCTAACAATTTTATAAGGTAAAACTCTCAAAAGAGGTCGAGGGTCCGTAGCTCAGCATGGATAGAGCGCCTGCCTTCTATCAACTAGGAAGAAAGCCGGAAGTCGAGGGATCGAAGCCCTCCGGGCCCGTGATAATAAAGGAGCTTTTAAAGGGATTCTACTAATAATAAGGTGTAAGTAAATAGTGGTAGAAAACCAATATCAAATTAATGAGGGTGATAGCAATTAAAGTGTATGGTCACTGTATTTATATGCGATGAAATCGCCAGTGACAAGACAAAAGTATCAATAGAGACTCGAAAAGTTCTTTGATTTTTATAGGACTTGAAGGCAATACGATTGAAGACAAAAGCATAACATTTGTTAACAGATCAAAGAAAGAAAGTATTGATTGGACTTTTAACAATGTATTGAAATTCATGCAGTTTCAATTTGATAGAGCAAACAGAAAGGAAATAACAGGCTCCACTGTAAGAAATTATCTTAAAAGTATAAAGTTATTCTGTGAGATGGCTGATCTCTCTATCGCATGGAAAAAAATATCTAGAGGTTTACCTAGAGCAAAAAACTATGCTGATGATAGGATTCCTACCATGGAAGAGATTAGAAAACTTCTGGAATATCCTGATAGAAGATTGAAAGCCATCATATATACAATGGCCTCATCAGATATCCGACTTGGAGCATGGGATTATTTAAAGTGTCATATTCGTCCAATAGAGAAAGATGGTAAAATAGTGGCTGCTAAAATTATTGTCTATGCAGGGGAGGAAGATGAGTATTTCTCTTTCATATCTGCAGAGGCATACAAAGAACTGCAGTTCTGGATGGACTACAGGTCTTTTTCAGGAGAGACAATAAATGAAGACAGCTGGCTTATGAGAGACCTTTGGGATACAGGCATTATACAGGGGAAAGCTTTTGTTACAAAACCCAATAAGCTTGCTCAAATTGGAATAAAGAAATTAATCAACAG
>Ga0207702_10004753_pt1 | contig 11988 bp, 9 predicted proteins | sample KBSCornC62_FD_184302 | JGI IMG/M metagenome (GOLD analysis project Ga0207702, IMG submission 184302) | Corn rhizosphere microbial communities from Kellogg Biological Station, Michigan, USA - KBS Corn C6-2 (SPAdes) (version 2) | ecosystem: Host-associated > Plants > Roots > Rhizosphere > Soil ...
ACCCGTCGAGCACGTCGTTTGCGTGCGATAGGCGGCATTCGTCGCACCGTGGCGGCTCACGTCCGTGAACGCGAACGGCGCATCGCCGCAGTTCGACACGCTGACCGTCGCGTACGTGCTGCTGCCGACCGGCTGCTGGCCGAACATCAGCGTGTCGGTGCTCATGCAGATCCGCGATGCCGCGAAGGCGGGCGACGACAGCGCGGCGACGACGACGGTGGCGAGGCGAGCGAAGGCGCGAAGCGACGGCATGGCACGGGCGCCGACCGCGCAAGATTACGCGCACATCGGCGAGGCGCGGATTATTGCGGCTTCGCGGCCCGGATCAGTTCAGCCTGCGCGTTTACGCCGCGCGCTTCAGATCGCGCTCGAGCTCGCGGAACACCGCACGGATTTCCCGGACCGCCCATTCGAGGTCGTCGCGCGGGATGTTGAGCGGCGGCGCGATGCGCACGACGGTGCCGTGGGTGTCCTTCGACAGGATGCCGCGGGCGAGCAGGCGGTCGACGACCGGGCGCGCGGTCGTGTAGCGCGCGTCGACTTCGATGCCGACGAAAAGACCGCGGCCGCGCACGTCGGACACGATGTGGCTGCGCAGATCCTGGAGCTCCGACAGGAGCCACGCGCCGAGCTCGGCCGAGCGCTCGATCAGCTTCTCCTCGAACAGCACGTCGAGCGCCGCCATCGCGACCGCCGCCGCCAGCGGATTGCCGCCGAACGTGCTGCCATGGTCGCCGGGATGGAACACCTGCATCACGGCGTTCGTCGCAACGAACGCCGACACCGGCAGCAAGCCCCCGCCGAGCGCCTTGCCGAGAATGACGCCGTCCGGCTTCACGCCTTCGTGCTCGCTCGCGAGGAAGCGGCCCGTGCGGCCGAGTCCCGTCTGGATCTCGTCGCAGATCATCAGCACCCGGTTTTCGCGGCAGATTTCGCGACAACGCGCGAGGTAGCGCGGCGGCGGCACGATGATGCCGCCCTCGCCCTGGATCGGCTCGACGAGGAACGCGGCGGTCCGCGGCGTGATCGCCTTCGCGAGCGCGTCGGCGTCGCCGTAGGGAATCGTCGACAGCCCCGGCGGGAACGGCCCGAATCCGTCGCGGTACTGCGGCTCCGTCGACAATCCGACGACGGCGATCGTCCGGCCGTGGAAATTGCCGGCGCAGCCGATGATCTCCGCGCGGCCTTCGGGAATGCCCTTGATCTTGTGGCCCCACTTGCGCGCCGCCTTGATCGCCGTCTCGACGGCCTCGGCGCCCCCGTTTGCCGGCAGCGCGCGGTCGAGTCCCGTCAACTGCGCGAGGCGCTCGAGGAGCGTCGGCAACTCGTCGTTGTAGTAGGCGCGCGACGTGACACCGAGCTGATGCGCCTGCGCGACCAGCGCGCCGACGATCCGCGGATGCGCGTGGCCGAAGCTCACCGCCGAGTACGCGGACATCAGGTCGAGGTAGTAATGGCCGTCGACGTCGGCGACCCAGCTCCCGTTGCCGCGAGCGAGCACGACCGGCAGCGGATCGTAGTTGCGCGCGCCGAACGCCTTCTCGCGGGCGATCAGGTCGAGGGACGCTTCGGACAGCGGCTGCGAAGCGGGATCGCGGCCGATCGGCGACGCGGCGCGGCCGTTGCGGGCCGGGGTGTTGGCGTGCGGCGCGCGTGCGCCGTCTTTTTCGCGGGTTGCCATCGCAACCTCCTGATGAGGACCGACCGCACAACGGCCGATCAGGCGGCGTTCGTGCGCGGGCAGCGGTTACGAGCGCAGCTTTTGGCCGCGCCGCAGGGGATGTTAAGCATAACTCGCGCCCGGGATTTCGCCTAGGTGCACCGCACAAAGCCGGCTTCCCCGTCCACGCCGCAAAACCGCAGGATCGTCGGGATATGGCGCGCAAAATCTTGATACGCGTGATCGCCGCCGCCTTCGACGCTCTGCCATGCGGCGGCGTAGAAGGCAATGGCGTCGCGGTAGGCGAGCACTTTGTCACCGGACTGGACGAACAGCAGGTAGCGCCAAGGCCGCGTGATCGAGCCGACTGCAAGCGCGAGGAGCTCCTCGAAATGGCGATCGGTGACGTCGAACCGGGCGCCGGTGTAGAGATTGGTTTGCGGACCCCGGTACGCCGCCAGGTCGTCGGCGGGTCGGACGGCGGGATTGATCAGGATGGCCCGCGCGCCGGTTTTCTCGGCCGCACAGGTCGCATAGTAGCCGCCGAGCGAGCTGCCGACGAAAGTGAGCGCTTCCTTACTAACGTCGCCCACGAGCGCGAGGATCGACGCCATCGCCTCTGCGGGCCGGTCCGTCAGCGCGGGGACGTGCAGCCGCGGACGCTCCGCGTGGGGCAGGCGTGCGATCGCTGCGGCCAGCTCGCGCGCCTTCGTGCTTGCCGGCGACGAACGGAACCCGTGCAGATAGACGATCGTCGGCAACAACGTGGGCGCCCCTCGGCCGACCTTCTCACGCCGCGACGCGCGCCCGCAACGCGTCGAGCAGCCGCCCGTGGACGCCGCCGAAGCCGCCGTTGCTCATCACGAGCACCCGATCGCCGGGCTGCGCGTCGCGGACGACGGCCGTGACCAGCGCGGCGAGGTCGTCATGCACTTCGGCGCGGCTGCCGAGCGGCGCCAGCGCCGCCTGCGCATCCCAGCCGAGATTCGCCGCGAAGCAATAGACGCGGTCGGCGTGCGCGAGGCTCGCTGGCAACGCCGCCTTCATCGCGCCGAGCTTCATCGTGTTCGAGCGCGGTTCGAGTACGGCAAGCACGCGCGCGTTCGGCTCGCGCATGCGCAGGCCCTCGATCGTCGTCGCGATCGCCGTCGGGTGGTGGGCGAAGTCGTCGTAAACGGCGACGCCGCCGACTTCGCCGCGAAGCTCCATGCGGCGGCGCACGCCGCGAAATGCGCGCAGCGCCGCCAACGCCTGCTGCGGCATCGCGCCGGCGCGACGCGCGGCCGCAATCGCCGCCAGCGCGTTCAGCCTGTTGTGGCGACCCGGCTGATCGAAGTCCAGCGTGCCGGTCGGTTCGCCGCAAAAGGCGACGCGACCGTCACCGGCGATCGTCCACTCGGCCGGCGGCGTCGCCTGCGACGGCGCCTCGTCGAAGCGTTCGACCGCGCTCCAGGCGCCACGGGCCAGCACGCGCGCGAGCGCGTCGTCCCCTCCGTTGGCGACGATGCAGCCGTCGCCGGGAATCGTCCGCACGAAGTGATGGAACTGCGTCTCGATCGCGCCGAGGTCGGCAAAGATATCGGCGTGATCGAACTCGAGGTTGTTGAGGATCGCCGCGCGCGGCCGGTAGTGGACGAATTTCGAGCGCTTGTCGAAGAACGCGGTGTCGTACTCATCGGCCTCGATCACGAAGAACGCGCTGTCGGTCAGGCGTGCCGAGATGCCGAAATCGACGGCCACGCCGCCGATCAGGAAGGACGGCGCGAGCCCCGCCTGCTCGAGAATGTGCGCGAGCATCGCCGACGTCGTCGTCTTGCCGTGCGTGCCGGCGACGGCCAGCACGAAGCGATCGCGCAGCACGTTCTCGTAGAGCCACTGGGGTCCCGAGACGTACGCGCGGTTGGCGTTCATCACCGCTTCCATCAGCGGATTGCCGCGTGAAACGACGTTGCCGACGACGAACACGTCGGCGGTCTTTGCAACGCCGTCGAGCTGCGCCGCGTCGTAACCTTCGGTCAGCGCGATGCCGAGCGCTCCGAGCTGCGTCGACATCGGCGGATAGACGTTCGCGTCGCAGCCGGTGACCGTGTGCCCGGCACGCCGCGCGATCGCCGCGATGCCGCCCATGAACGTGCCGCAGATGCCGAGGATGTGCAGGTGCATGTGTCGCGTCGGGCGTGGCCGGCGGGCGTCAGCCGCGAAAGATGAAATAGACGGCGCCGAGCATGCAAAGGCCGGCCCACAGGTAGTCGAGCTTGAGGTGCGCGCCCATGAACAGCATCGCGAAGGGCACGAACACCGTCAGCGTGATCACCTCCTGCATGATCTTGAGCTGCGCGAGCGAAAGCGTCTCGTAGCCGATCCGGTTCGCGGGCACCTGCAGCAGGTATTCGAAGAGCGCGACGCCCCATGAGATCAGCGCGGCTATCCACCAGGCTCTGTTGCCGAAGAGCTTCAGGTGCCCGTACCACGCGAACGTCATGAACAGGTTGGAGCAGCACAAAAGCGCCGCGCAGACCACGGCGGGGCGAGCGACGAGCGGCAGGGGATTCATGAGGCGGCGGGAAGGGCCGGGAGGCCGTGGGACGCGCGATCGGGAGGGCTTGCATTATCGCCGATGACAACGGCATGCTCCTTGCGAAGGTCGCGCTCGCCATCAGCAGGGATGGGCAAGGCCGAACGCACGGACATGGCGGACGACAATTCGACCCGGCGCGTCATCGTGAACGCTTTCCGGAAGGCCGCGCGCGCCGCGTTCCGGGGACGCTTCGCGCGCCGGTTGCGCGCGGGCCGGCGCGTGCCGTTGCGCTCGTCGATCGGCGTGCGCCTTGCGCTGCTCGTGCTCGCGCTCGGGTTGCCGTTCATCGTCTACGTCGGCGTCAACGCCGAACGGCAGGCGGCGGTTGCGAACACGTTGGCGAAGCAGCGTACGCTCGCGCTCGCCCATGCCGTGGCGGGGCGGATCGACGACGTTGTAGCCGACAATTTGACGACGCTGGGACTGGTGCGCCACGGCGTGACGGTCGACGCGGCGGCGACGGCGGCGAACGACGCGCTCCTCGCGAAGATCCGCGACGATCTGCCGCCTCTCGTGCACAACGTCGGCGTATGGACGCCCGACGGCCGCAACGTCGGCATGCTGAACCCGGGCATCGCGCGACCGGGCGCGTCGATCGCCGATCGCAGCTATTTTCGTCGCGCGGCGCAGGGATCGTCGGTCATCGACGGTCCGGTTCCTGCGCTGGACGACGGCAAGCCGGTCGTCGTGTTCGCCGCTCCCGTCGTGGGCGAAGCCGGCAACGTCGAGGGAGTGGTCACGCTCTCGACCGATCTGCAGCAGGTGCAACGGCGACTCGACCTGGAAGGCGCGATACCGCCGGGCACCGTCATCGCGATCGTCAACGCCGACGGCATCGTCATCGCGCGGAGCGTCGATTCCGCGCGCTGGATCGGCAGGAGCATCCTCGACGTCGGCAAGGCGCGCGAGCACATGGCACGGCGCGAGGGCGTCGACGAAACGCTCGGTGCGGACCACGTCGCGCGGATCGCCGGATTCACGCAGACCAAGCGCACCCGCTGGCACGTCTTCGTCGGGATGCCGACCGACGCGGCGCTCTCCGCCGCCCGTGTCAACGTGCTCGACACGGTCGGATTGGGTGCGCTGTCCCTCCTGCTCGGTGCCGCCGTTTCCGCGTGGCTCGGCACGCGGATCGCCCGGCCGCTTCGCCGGCTTGCCTACGATGCGACGCTGCTCGCGCGCGGCAACCTCGCGCACCGCACGCGGGTCGCCGGCGACGACGAGACCGGCGTGCTCGCGAGTACGCTCAACCGGCTCGCGCAAACGGTCGACGAGCGCACGCGGGCGCTGCGCGAGAAGACCGCGGCGCTCGAGGACAAGACCGCGGCGCTCGAGCGCGGCGTCGCCGACCTGCGCGCGGCGCAGGAGAAGGCCGAGCAAAGCGAGCAGCGCCTGCGCAGCATCACCGACAGCATTCCGTCGATGGTCGGCTACATCGACCGCGAGCGCCGCTATCGCTTCAACAACCGCTACTACGAGACGTGGCTGCAGCGTCCGCTTGCGGAGATCACGGACCGGCGCGTCGAGGACGTGCTCGGCCCTGCTGCGTACGCGAATGTCGCGGCGAACCTTGATCGCGCGTTCCGCGGCGAGCGCGTCGACTTCGACGTCGAGGCGCCCGGACCTGCCGGCTCGCGCTTCGTTCGCGGCAGCTACGTGCCGCACTTCGACGAAGCCGGCCAGGTGATCGGCGTCTACACGTCGTCGACCGACATCACGCCGCTCAAGGAGGTCGAGCGACAGCTCGAACGGCTGGTGCAGAAGGACACGCTGACCGGGCTGCCGAACCGGCACGCGTTCAACGACGGCATCGCGGCGGCACTGCGCCGCTCGCAGCGCAGCGGCACGCAGGTGGCGCTGCTGTTTCTCGACGTCGACGGCTTCAAGAAGATCAACGACACGCTCGGCCATGCGGCCGGCGACGACGTGCTGCGCGAGTTCGCGCGGCGCCTGTCGTCGTCGGTGCGCGCGACCGACCTCGTCGCGCGGCTCGCCGGTGACGAGTTCGTGATCGTCCTCGAAGGCATTCACACCCGCGACGAGTGCCGCTTCGTCGCGCGCAAGATCATCGCGGCGATGCGCGCGCCCTTCCCGGCGGGCGACCTTACGGTCAAGGTAACGACGAGCATCGGCATCGCGCTCGGCCAGGGCGGCGCCACGACACCGGAGGCGCTCCTCAAGCGCGCCGACAGCGCGCTCTACGCCGCGAAGGGACAAGGGCGCGACACGTTCGAGATAGCGATTTAACCCGTCGCGTCAAATCGCTATCTCGAACGTGTCAGGGATCAGGTATCGGGCATCAGGGATCAGTACACTGCGGGCGCGCCCACGCCTTTCTGATACCTGATGCCTGATGCCTGATACCTGACACTGATGCCTGATACCCGATCCCTGATACCTGTAGCCCGCTCCGCCGTCCGCGCGCTCGAGGGCTCGCGGATCCGCGAAATCGCGAACGCCGGCATCGACGATCCGGACGTGCTCGCGTTCTGGTTCGGCGAGCCCGATCAGGTGACGCCGGCGTTCATTCGCGATGCGGCGACGGCGTCGCTCGCACAAGGCGAAACCTTCTACTCGCAGAACTTCGGCATCGCCGAGCTTCGCCGCGCGATCGCCGCCTATGTTGGCGCGCTGCATCGGCCGACGACGCCCGACGAGATCGCCGTCACGGCGTCCGGGATGTCGGCGCTGATGCTCGCCGTCGAAGCGCTCGTCGCGCCCGGCGACCGCGTCGTCGTCGTCACGCCGCTGTGGCCCAATCTCGTCGAGATACCGAAGATCCTGTCCGCGCACGTCGTCTGCGTGCCGCTTGCGTTCGGCGCGAACGGCTGGACGCTCGACCTCGACCGGCTGCTTTCCGCGCTGACGCCCGGCACGCGCGCGCTGATGCTCAACTCGCCGAACAATCCGACCGGCTGGACGATCGACCGCTCGGCGCAGCAAACGCTCGTCGCGCATTGCGAGCGCCACGGCATCTGGATCGTCGCCGACGACGTCTACGAGCGCCTCTACTACGCGGACGATCTCGCGTGCGCGCCGTCGTTCCTCGACATCGCGGGGAGCGAGGCGCGCGTCGTCAGCACGAACAGCTTCTCGAAGGCGTGGCTGATGACCGGATGGCGTCTCGGCTGGATCGTCGCGCCGAAGGCGCTGATGCCCGATCTCGGCAAGCTGATCGAGTACAACACGTCGTGCTCGCCGGTGTTCGTCCAGCGCGCGGCCGTGGTTGCGCTGCGCGATGGCGAGCCGACCGTCGATGCGACGCGCGAGCGCTTGCGGCGTGCGCGCAACCGCCTGGTCGACGGCTTGCGCACGCTGCCGGGCGTCGACGTCGCGCCGCCGGCGGGCGCGATGTACGCGTTCTTCCGCGTCGACGGCGTCGACGACAGCATGGCGTTCTGCCGCCGGCTCGTCACCGAGGCAAAGCTCGGGCTGGCGCCCGGCCGCGCATTCGGACCCGAGGGCGAAGGCTTCGTCCGCTGGTGCTTCGCCGCGAGCGACGAGCGCCTCGACGACGGCATCGCCCGCCTCGCGCGCTGGGGGTCGACTTGGGTGTTCACGTGCTGAAACGTCTGTGCATCGCGCTCTGCACGCTCGCGTTGGCATGCGTCGCGCACGCGACCGACATGCGCAAGACGCTGCACGTCGCCTTCCCCGTCGCCGAAGGCGGATTCGATCCGCAGGCGATCAACGACACGTATTCCGACGCCCTCTGCCTCGCGATCTTCGACCCGCTCTATCGCTACGACTATTTCGCGCGGCCGGTCGCGCTCGAGCCCAACACCGCGGACGGCCCGCCGCAGATCACCGACGGCGGCCGCACGTACACGGTCAAGGTCAGGCGCGGCATCTATTTCGCCGCCGATCCCGCGTTCAACGGGAAGCGGCGCGAGCTCACGGCCGACGACTACGTCTACAGCATCAAGCGCGTGCTCGACCCGAAGGTGCGTTCGTACTGGCTCTACCTGTTCGAGGGCAACCTGCTCGGCCTCGACGAGCCGCTCGCGCGTGCGCGGAAAAGCGGCCGCTTCGATTACGACGAACGGATCGAGGGCCTGCAGGCGCTCGATCGCTACACGCTTCGCATCCGTTTCCGCGAGCCGGATTACGGCTTCAAGTGGTGGCTCACGACGTCGAGCTTCGCCGCGGTGGCGCGCGAGGTGGTCGAGCGTTACCAGGACCCGTCGCACCGCGTCATGGAGCATCCGGTCGGTACCGGCGCGTACCGGCTCAAGTCGTGGACGCGCGGCCAGCGCATCCAGCTCGAGGCGAATTCCGACTTCCGCGACGAGCGCTATCCGGCGCCCGCAGCAGTCGAAGCGACGGATGCCGCGATCGCGAAAGGACTCGCCGGCCGGCGTTTGCCGCTCGTGGGCAACGTCGACGTCGCGATCATCGAGGAGGCGCAGCCACGGATGCTTTCGTTCGACCGCGGCCAGCTCGATTACGTGAACGTGCCCGCGTCGCTGTCGGCGACCGTGCTCGACGGCGGGCGGCTGCGGCCGGCGCTCGCGAAGCGAGGCGTCGTCCTGCATCGATCGCCCGAGCCTTCGCTCGGCTTCTTCTTCTTCAACATGGACGATCCCGTCGTCGGCGGATACGAGCCGGCGAAAGTCGCCCTGCGGCGCGCGATCGCGATGGGCTACGACCGGCCGGCCGACATCCGGGAGCTTGCGAACGGCCAGGCGATGATCGCCGATCAGCCGGTGCCGCCGGGGCTCTTCGGTCACGATCGGTCGATCGGCGTCGCCTTGACGCACGATCCCGTTGCCGCGCGCGCGCTGCTCGATCGCTTCGGCTACAAGGATCGCGACGGCGACGGCTACCGCGAAACGCCGGACGGCAAGCCGCTGACGATCGTCAAGGGCTCGACGACCGACGCCGCCGCACGCGCGAGCGACGAACTCTGGAAACGGAGCATGGACGCGATCGGCATCCGTATCACGTTCCTGAAGAACAAGTGGCCCGAGCTCAACAAGATGACCGAGGCCGGGCAGATGATGATGTGGGGGCTCGGCTGGATCAGCGGCATTCCCGACGGCACGCCGTTCTACAGCTACCTCGTGAGCCGCAACATCGGCACGTCGAACGACGCGCGGCTGCGCCTGCCTGACTACGACCGCCTCTACGACCGCGCGCGCATCCTGCCCGACGGCGCCGAGCGCAACGCGATCTTTCGCAAGATGAACGAGCTGATCGCCGCCTACGCGCCGTGGATCGTCAGCGACTACCCGTACCGGAACGACCTCGCGCAGCCGTGGCTCCGCGGGTTCAAGCCGAACCCGTTCCAGCGGGCGCAGTGGGCGTACTACGACGTCGACGGTCACTGACCCGGCAACAGCCAAGCTGTCGGCAAGCGACGGACGCGCGTGCGCGCCGCGCGCTGATTGCGTAACGGCTGAAGCCGCCGCTACGCTTCGCTACGATGGCGCGCGAGGCAAGACGCCTGCGCCGCGAAGGCGGGGAGGCTCCAATGTCGACAATCAAATCACTGTGGTCGCTGACCAGGGAGTCGGTCAAGCAGTGGTCCGACGACTACGCGCCGAGCATGGGCGCCGCGCTGGCCTATTACACGATCTTCTCGATCGCGCCGCTGCTCGTCATCGTGATCGCGGTCGCCGGCTTCGTCTTCGGCGAGAAGGCCGCGAGCGGCCAGATCTTCGGACAGTTGCGCGGACTGATCGGCGAGCACGGCGCGAGCACGATCCAGGCGGCCGTCGCGAGCGCGAGCCAGACCGGGCACGGACTTTTCGCCGCGGTCGCCGGCATTGTTGCGCTGCTGCTCGGCGCAACGACTGTCTTCAACGAGTTGCAGACCGATCTGGACCGGATCTGGGATACGCCGAAACCCGAGAAGACCGGCGTCTGGGGAATGATTCGCAGCAAGGTGCTTTCGTTCGGCGTCGTCCTCGGCATCGGCTTCCTGCTTCTCGTCTCGCTCGTGCTTTCCGCAGGGATCTCTGCGCTCGGCAAGTTCTGGAGCGGCTGGTTTCCGGGCTGGGAAATCGTGCTGCAGGCGGTCAATTTCGTCGTGAGCTTCGCGGTCGTCACCGGGTTGTTCGCTCTGATCTACAAGCTGCTGCCGCGCTGTCACATCGGCTGGCACGACGTCTGGATCGGCGCCGCGGTGACGTCGCTCTTGTTCTCGATCGGCAAGTTCCTGATCGGGCTTTATCTCGGACGCAGCAGCGTCGCGTCGAGCTTCGGCGCCGCCGGCTCGCTCGTCATCGTGCTGCTGTGGGTCTACTACTCGGCGCAGATCTTCCTGCTCGGCGCCGAATTCACACGGACCTACTCGTACCGGCACGGATCGCGACGCGGGAAGTCGATGCCGGCAACGGCCGGCAAACCGACGCAAGTGACGCAGGGCGCCGCGACCCCATCCACCGCCAGACCGCCGCGCGAGCCGGACGCTTCGTTGGTGCCGCCGACGTCACCGCCGCCGGTCACGCCGCGCGAGCCCGCGTGGACGCGACTGCGACTCGCGGCCGGCGTCGCGGCCGCGGTGGGACTCGTTGCCGGAGAAGTGCTGAACGAAGTGCGGAGGCTGCGCCGGTTCCCGCGACGGGCTTAGCAATTCGACCTAGGATTGCAAAGGGTCGTTGGCGGGTCCGCGGCCCGCGTGAATGTCGTCGATCCAGTCGACGCGCTCCGGGTTCGGCTCGACGTTCGGAATGTCGAGGTTGACGACGACCGGCTCGCGGCCGCTTCGACACAGCACGCACGACAACGGCTCGTCGTCGCTCGCGTTGATCTCCTGGTGCGGCACGAACGGCGGCACGTAGATGAAGTCACCGGGACCCGCTTCGGCCGTGTACTCGAGCCGATCGCCCCACTTCATCCGCGCCTTGCCGCTGACGACGTAGATCACGCTCTCGACCGCGCCGTGGTGATGCGCGCCGGTCTTCGCCTTCGGATGGATGACGACGGTCCCTGCCCACAGCTTCTCGGCGCCCATCCGCGCGTAATCGATCGCCGCCGCGCGGTTCATACCCGGCGTCTGCGGCGTATTCGTATCGAGCTGGCCCGCCTTCACGACGCGCACGCCGTGATGCCGCCATCTGGACTCGTTCATAAGCTTAGGCGCATTCGTTATTTTGCCTCGCGCGAGGCCGTCGCTATCTTGAACGCAAGACCGGCAGCCGCGAGGTATTCGTCATGTCCCGCATTTACGTGATCCACGAGAACGACGCCTGGGTGGAGCCGCTGCGCGCCGCCTTCGCCGAACTCGACCTGCCGTACGCCGAATGGTTCATCGCCGACGGCCGGCTCGACCTGTCGACGGTACCGCCGCGCGGGGTTTTCTACAACCGGATGAGTGCATCGTCGCACACGCGCGGCCACCGCTACGCGGCCGAGCTGACCGGCGGCGTCCTCGCGTGGCTCGAGTCGCACGGCCGCCGCGTCGTCAACAACTCGCGCGCGCTCGCGCTCGAGATCAGCAAGATGGCGCAATACGGCGCACTGCGCCGGGAAGGCATCCGCGTGCCGCACACGGTCGCGGCCGTCGGCCGCGACGGGATCGTCGAGGCGGCGAAATCGATGCGCGGCCGCTTCATCACCAAGCACAACCGCGCCGGCAAGGGTCTCGGTGTACGCTTGTTCGACGGCGCCGATGCGCTCGTCCGCTACGTCGACAGCCCGGCCTTCCAGGATTCGGTCGACGGCGTCACGCTGATCCAGCAATACATCGCCGCGCCCGAGCCGTTCATCACGCGCGTCGAGTTCGTCGGCGGCGAATTCCTCTACG
>Ga0207702_10004761_pt1 | contig 11974 bp, 11 predicted proteins | sample KBSCornC62_FD_184302 | JGI IMG/M metagenome (GOLD analysis project Ga0207702, IMG submission 184302) | Corn rhizosphere microbial communities from Kellogg Biological Station, Michigan, USA - KBS Corn C6-2 (SPAdes) (version 2) | ecosystem: Host-associated > Plants > Roots > Rhizosphere > Soil ...
CTGCTGTTCCTGCCGTTGGTGTCCTTGCCCGAACCGACCCACGCGGCTGCGTACCTGGATCGGCTCCGCCGACTCGACGGCTATCTGGCTGCGGCCGCCGAGCGGCATCTCGCCGGGCTCGAGGCGGGACGCCGGCCGGTCGCCCGGCTGGTACGCGCGGCCGTCGAGCAGATCGACAGATATCTCGCGTCGCCCGACCTCGACCCTCTGCGCGAGCCCGAGCCGCCGGCGGAACGGGGCGGCGCCGATCGGTTCCGTCGCGATCTGGACCAGGTTCTCGCCGACGTCGTCCGTCCCGCCTTCCGGCGCTACCGCGACGGCCTCGCCGACGCGATCGAGCCGTCGGGTCGCAGCGACGATCACGCGGGGCTCTGCTGGCTGCCCGACGGCGAGCAGCTGTACCGGGTCCTGGCCCGGACTCACACGACGACGGCTCAGACGCCGGACGACCTCCACGCTGCCGGGCTCGACCTCATCGCCAGGCTGGCGGAGGAGTACGCCGAGTTGGGCGGCCGCGTGTTCGGCCGGACCGACCCGGCAGAGGTGATGCGGCGGCTCCGGGACGATCCGGAGCTGCGGTGTTCGAGCGCGGAGCAGATGCTCGACGAGGCTCGTCGCGCGGTGGCCAGAGCGGAGACGGCAGCGCCTCGCTGGTTCGCCCGCCAGCCGCGAGAGCCATGCGTCGTGCGGCCGGTGCCCGCGGCCGAGGCCGCCCGGGCCCCGCTGGCCTATTACGTGCCCGCAGCCCTGGACGGCTCCCGTCCCGGCACCTACTGGCAGAACACTCGCGACCCCGCCGGGCAGCTGCGAAACGCGATCCAATTCACCGCCTACCACGAAGCGGTGCCGGGCCATCACATCCAGAACGCGCTCGCTCAGGACATGCAGGAGGCGCCGCTTCTCCGCCGGGTCGTCGAGTTCGACGCCTTCGACGAAGGCTGGGCGCTGTACAGCGAGCGCCTCGCCGACGAGATGGGCCTCTACACCGACGATCTCGCCCGGTTGGGCATGCTCGCCGGCGACTCTCTGCGCGCCAGTCGGCTCGTCGTCGACACCGGGATCCATGCTCTCGGCTGGTCCCGCGCCAGGGCCGTCGAGTTCCTCGGGAACAACACGCCGCTCGCTCCCGCCGAGGTCGAGGTCGAGGTCGACCGGTACATCGCCATACCGGGCCAGGCGCTGGCCTACATGGTCGGCCGGTTGGAGCTTCAGCGGATGCGAGCGAGCGCTGAGCAGCGGCTCGGCGACAGGTTCGACATACGGACATTCCACGACGCCGTGCTGGGGGCCGGATCCCTCCCTTTGTCCGTCCTCGACGACCGGATCGGTGGCTGGCTCCGGGAACAGGGCGGCTCGGGGCTCAGCTGATTCCGAGGTAGCTTTCTCGAACTCGCTGATCGGCGAGCAACTCAGCGGCGTTTCCGGACAGCACGATGTGGCCGGTCTCCAGAACGTACGCCCGCTCCGCGACGGACAGAGCGGCGTCGACGTCTTGGTCGACGAGCAGCACCGACGTCCCGGCCGCCGCGATGTCGGGGAGTCGTTCGATGATCTCGTCCACGATCATCGGGGCAAGTCCCAGCGACAGCTCGTCGATCATGATGAGATCCGGTCGTCCCATCAGCCCGCGTGCGATCGCCACCATCTGCTGCTCGCCACCAGACATGCTGCCGGCGATCTGGTTGAGCCGGTCACCGAGCAGCGGGAACAGTTCCACGACGCGACCGATGTCGCGGTTGTCGGTCCGCCAGCCGCCCAGTCGCAGGTTGTCCCGGACCGACAACCCCGGGAACAGTCGGCGGCCCTCCGGAACGTGCGCGATACCGAGATCGACGATCTGCTCTATCGACCGTCCGCCGACCTCCAGCCCGCGGAAGCTGGCCTGGCCCGCTGAGATCGGGATCATCCCCGACAGCGCCCGCAGCAGCGTGGACTTGCCGGCGCCGTTCGGCCCGACCAGCGCGACGATCTGCTGCTGCCCGACCGACAGCTCGACGTCCCAGAGCACCTGCACCCGGCCGTAGCCCGCCGACAGGCCAGCCACCTCAAGCATCCCGCGACACCGCCCGTTGCCGCTTCACGTACCGGTGGCCGAGGTAGGCCTCGATCACCCGCGGGTCGGACAAGACGGCGTCGGGTTCGCCTGAGGTCAGAACCCGCCCGCGGTGCAGCACGAGCACCTCGTCGCTGATCGCGAGGATCGCCTTCATCACGTGCTCGACCGCGATGATCGTCATGCCCTGCTTCTTCAGCGAGCTGATGAGCGCCAGGCTGGGCTCGATCTCTCGATGCCGCAGTCCGGCCATCACCTCGTCCAGCAGCAGCAACCGGGGGCGCAACGCCAGCGCCTTCGCCAGTTCGAGGCGGCGGGCATCAGCGACGGTCAGCTCGCCCGGCGGCCGGTCGGCGAGCGCACCGAGACCGACCTGCTCGAGCACCTCGTCGGCCGCGGTGAGCGCGTGTGACATGATCCCGGTGCCCTCGGGGCCGTAGAGGATGCCGACGGCGACGTTCTCCCGCACCGTCATTCCCCGGAACGGTTTGACGATCTGGAACGTACGGGCGACTCCCGCCCGTGCCACCGACCACGGTCTGGCCCCGGTCATGTCACGGCCGTCGATGAGAACGCGACCCGAGGTCGGCCGGATGTGCCCGGTCACCAGGTTGATGAACGTGCTCTTGCCGGCGCCGTTCGGGCCGATGATGCCGAGTGTCCGTCCACGTGGGACGGTGAACGAGACGTCCGCGAGGGCCTGCAGCCCGCCGAAGCGCCGGCCCAGTCCGCGGACGTCCAGCACCGGGGTCTCGGGCGCAGCGCCGCCCTCGCTCACAGCCGGTACCGCCGGACGTTGCGCAGCAGTGAGAAGTCGCGGGTCCGCGCCGCCTCCCGGGCGTAGTTCACCACTCCCTGGGGGAGCAGGATGACCGCCACGATGATGATCGCGCCAAGGATGAACGTGTGCAGGTTGGTGTAGTGCTGCCGGAGATATTCGGACAGGTACTGCAGCGCGACCGCACCGAGCAGCGGGCCGAGGACGGTGCCGCTGCCACCGATCACGACCATCACCACCATCAGCACGGTGATGTCGACGTCGAACAGGCGTTCCGGGAAGATCGTCACCTGCTGGAAGGCGTAGGACGCGCCGACCAGCCCGACGAGGAAGCCGGAGAGCGTGAACGCGGCCACCTTCGCGAGGGTCGTGTTGATGCCCATCGACCCGGCGGCCGCTTCGTCCTGGTTGATCGCCCGCAGCGCGAGGCCGAACTTGCTGCGCGAGACCAGGCCGGCGCTCAGCACGGCCAGCGCGGCCAGGAGCAGGAACAGGATGTAGAAGCCGTCGTTGCCGAGGTACGCCGTGGGTGCCCCGGGTCCGACCGTAGGGATCGAGATGCCGGCCCCGCCGCCGGTGAGGTCCGGCAGATTGGTGACGACCTCCCGCATCCCCTCCGCCACGCCGAGGGTCGCGATGGCGAAGTAGTGGCCCTTCAGGCGCAGCAGTGGCAGCCCGATCAGCGCGCCGAAAGCGGCCGCGAGCAGCCCGCTGACGACGAGCGCCAGCCAGAAGTTCCACTGCCAGTGGTACATCACCACGGCGGTCGTATAGCCGCCCAGGCCGAAGAACACGACCTGGCCGAACGACGCGTAGCCGGTGAACCCGCCGATGATGTTCCAGGCCTGCGCGAGCGCGACGAACATGAAGATCGTGGTGACCGTGCGCTCTTGCCCGGTGTAGAGCTGGGTCTGCAGCCCTAGGCAGGCGAGAACCACGAGCGCGCCGGCCGCCCATGGCAGTGGCCGCCGCCATCTCGCCTCGGCCCGCGGCCGCGCGGTCGTCGTCGCCACCCTGGCCGGCGTGCTGACGTCGGCCGAGGACGTGCCCATCAGACCTCCACGCGGGAGGCGTAGAAGGGCCGGCCCACCAACCCCGACGGCCGGAACAACAGCACGAGGATCAGCACGAGGAAGGCGAACGCGTTCACCCAGGTGCCGGGCAGGTACTGGCCCGCCCACGCCTCGACCAGACCGATGACAAGACCGCCGACCAGCGCGCCGTACATGTTCCCCAGGCCGCCCAGCACCGCGATGACGAATGACAGCAGCGTGTATCCAGCAGCCGCGGCGGGGTTGAAGGTGCCGACGGTCCCCACCATGGCCCCGGCCAGCCCGGCCAGCGCCGCCGCGAGGCCGAACGTCAGCGCGTAGACGTGCCGGGCGCGGATGCCCATGAGCCGGGCCGCGCCCCGGTCCATCCCGGTCGCCATGATCGACAGGCCGGTGCGGGTGCGGGTGACCATCGCGACGAGCAGCAGGGTGACCGCCACCGCGACCCCGAAAGCGATCAACCGGCCCAGCGGGATCCTGATGTCGCCCAGCGCGAGGCTCTTCCCGGCCCAGGACGTCGGGATGCTCCGGAAGTCCGCGGTGAACGCGATGTTCATGCCCTGCACGAGCATCAGGTCGAGACCGAAGGTCAGCAGCAGCGTGAGGTAGATCGGTGCATTGATGACCAGGTTGATCAGACCCCGCTGCACCGCGTAGCCGAACAGGAACAGCACCGCCGCGGCGACGAACATGCCGAGGAGCGGGTCGAGACCGAGCGTCGAGTTCAGCGCAAACGCGATGTAGGCGCCCAGGACGACGAACGCTCCCTGGGCCACGTTGATCACGTTCATCACGCCCCAGACCATGGAGAAGCCCACGGCGACCAGCGCCAGCAACCCGCCCTGCAGCAGGCCGTAGAGCGTTGCCTGGACGAACGCGGTCACTGCTTGGCGCCGGGCCAGACGAACTTCGCCTCAGCGGCCTCTGTCGGCCACACCGTGACGGCCTTGCCGTCCTGGATCTGGATCACCGACATCGGCTTGTAGACGTTCTTGCCGGACGGGTCGAACTTGATCCGGCCGAAGAACGAGTCGGTGTCCAGGCCGGCGAGCGCATCCCTGACCTTGTTCGGGTCGGTCGAGCCGGCCTTCTCGGCGGCGAGAACGAGCGCGAGGCAGGCCGCCGTCGCCTCGGCATTGTGGTAGTCGGTCCGGTGGCCGTACTTCGCCTGGATGTCGTCGCTGTACTGCTGTGCGGTGCCGAAGTACTTGTCCTTGCCCTTGACCGTCTCCGTCCACTGGCTCGACCCGAGCACGTTCTCGGCCTGACCGCCCAGCGTCTTGACGAAGTCCGGAGTGGGAGGTGCGACCGACTCGCCGAAGCCGCCGGATGGCGTGACCCCGAGCTCGTGCGCCTGCTTCATGATCGCGATGCCCTCGACCAGGTGGACCGAGCCGACGATGACGTCCGGGTGCTGTCCCTTCAGCTTGGTCAGCGCCGAGCTGACGTCCGACGTGCCGTTGGGGACGTACTGCGCGGGCAGCACGGTGAAGCCCTGCTTCGTGGCCTCCGCGATACCCCCCTCGGTCGCGGTTTTGGAGAAGCCGTCGTCGGCGGACACGAACGCGATTGTCCGCGGCTTGGGCTGGGCCAGTTCGGCGATCGACTTCACGATCGAGGCGAGGTATTCGGTTGCCGGGGACAGCACGGCGAAGGTCCGCCGGTAGCCCTTCTCGAAGATCTTGTTGTCGGCGCCGGCCGAGTCAGCCATGACCTGGCCGTTGCGTTCGATGACGGCGGCCTGCGCTTCGCTGTTGGCCGAGCCGTAGGAGCTCAGGATGAGCTTCACGCCCTTGTCGTTGAACTGCTCGACCAGCTGGGCCGCCGTGTCGGGCTTGGACGTGTCGTCCTGGTATTGGATGGCCAGCTTGAGCTTCTTGTCGCCGACCGGGACGCCCCCGGCAGCGTTGACCTTGGTCTGGCAGAGCTCGTAGCCCTCCTTGGTGAGGGCTCCCTCGCGCGCCAGTTGGCCGGTGAGCGAGACCGCCGCGCCCAACGTGAGGGTGTCGCTGCCGGCTGCGCTCTGCGCCGAGCCCTTGGAGCCGCAGCCGGAGAGGGCGAGGGCGCACGCGGACGTGATCACCACCAGCGTCGAGAGTCGCATGGCCGCCGCCTCTCATGATCAATGCCGTTGCCCAGGTATACCTTGACCGGACGTTGAAGCACAAGCAATTCATATCAGTGCAAGATCGACAGTAACTCGCAGTGTAGATACATGACAGGATCAATCGCCCGCACTCGGACGCATTGGACGATGCCTGGCCGCTGGGCTGGCCAGGGTCGCCAGTGCGGCCGCCAGCACACCGAGCAGGCCGAGGGTGAGGAAGACCGCTGGATAGCCTCCAAGTGGACCCGCGAGGGCAGCGCCGGCCCACGGGGCCAGGGCGGCGGCGAGGGTGCTTGGCGCGGAGAGCAGCCCGTTGAGCCGGCCGTAGTGGGCGGCGCCCCAGCGGTCGGTGACTGCCGTGGCCTGCAGGAGCGTGTAGATGCCGCGGGCGGCGCCGGCGAGGACGGCGGCGATCACGAGTGCGAGAGCCGGGCCTGGGAGCACGCCCAACAGGACGATCGTCGCGGCCGCGGCGAGCAGGACGACGGCGGTACGGTTCCGGACGTTCGTCGCGGCGGTCAGGCGGCCGTAACCGAGCCGGCCGAGGACCTGGCCGACGCCGCCGAGCCCGAGCGCGACGGCACCTTCCGAGATGGTGAGGCCGCGCTGGTGCAGCAGCGGGATCAGGTTGACGACGGCCGCGTAGATGGCGAACGCGGCCAGGCTCATCGCGGCCGCCAGGGTCACGAAGGCACCGCTGCGGGCGACGGCGTCCGGAGCGTGTGACCGGTGCGGGTGGACTTCGGCCGCCGTCCAGGGCAGTCGTAGGCCGAAGACGTGGCCGGGCAGCGTGATCACGGCGAGGACGACGGCAAGGACGACGTACGTCTGCCGCCAGCTGAGGCGGCTCACGAGCGCGGCGGTGATCGGCGCGTAGACCGTGCTGGCGAGTCCGGCGGCCAAGGTGAGGACCGTGAGCGCGGTGACCCGGCGGGGTCCGTACCAGCGGGTGAGGGCGGCGAACGCCGGCTGGTAGAGCACGGCGGACATGGCCAGGCCGGCCAGCACCCACGCGCCGAGGAACTCGGGCAGTGTCCGTGCCGCGGCCAGCGCGAGCGTGGCGGGGATCGCCAGCAGCGTGCCACTGGTCATCACCGGCCGCGGGCCGATGCGGTCCAGAAGCCGGCCGACCGGAACGCCGGCGACGGCGGACACCACCAGTCCGATCGAGAAGCCGGCGGTGACCGCGGGGATCGACCAACCGGTGTCCGTACTGATCGAGGGCAAGAGGACCGGGAAGGCGTAGTACAGAACGCCCCAGCTGGTCACCTCCGTGATGCACAAGGTGATCAGAGGGCGCCGGGGCCACAGCCCCGGCCTGTTTCCTAGAGTGTCCACTGAGGATGCTCGGGCCGCCCGGTCAAAGGACGTCGGCGATGTGTCGGCCACCCGTCTCCGGGCGGCGGGTCGGCGACGAGGCCGGCCACGCGACATCGTCGATCGCGAGCCACGGCGCGACGGCCACGGCCGAGGGCGTCAGCCCGGCGAACGCCTTCACCTCGCGGTGCAGGTGCGACTGGTCGGCGTACCCGCTGTCGGTGGCGACGCCGGCGGGGGTGTGACCCGCCGCGAGGAGATGGACGGCGTGGTCGAACCGCACCAGTTGGGCGGCGCGTTTGGGCGTGATGCCGAGCTGGGCGCGGAAGCGGGACCACAGCCGCTTGCGGCTCCAGCCCACCTCGTCGGCCAGGCCGTCCACCCGCAGCCGCCCTCGGCTGGTCAGTGTCCGCCGCCAGGTGTAGGCGACCTCCGGATCCACCGGTGCGCGGGCGCCGAGCCGCCGGCGGAGGACGTCCGCCGCGATCGTGAACCGTTCGTCCCACGACGCGGCGGCCCGCAGCCTGTCCTCGGTCCGCTCGGCGTCGCGGCCCCAGACATCCCCGAGGGATGCCAGCGTCCCGCGGAGGTCGGTCGATGCGCCGAGAACCACAGCCGCGGCGGCCGGGTCCAGACGGATCTGGAGGCACTCGCCGACCCCCCGGCCGGCCACCCGCAGCTCGCCGGGCAGGAGCCCGACGGCGACGCTGCCGCGCTCGCGCCGGCCGTGGGCGTCGCAGACGAGGCACTCCCGCTCGCTCAGGTCGACGAGGAGGGTGACGGATGGGTGCGCGACCATCGCGATGTCCCAGTGCGCGGGGGCACGCGTGCTGAACCCGGCCATGCTGATCCCTGGCAGCCGACATGACGGGCGGGGGACGACGACGTCCACCGACGCCCAATCGGGGTCTGGTCCGGGCGGCAGCACGTGTCCAGGCTAGGACCTGGGATCAGCGGAACGTGGCGGCGAAGGCCAGCAGCAGTGCGCCGGTCGCTTCCGGCGCTTCGAGCATGGGCACATGCCCGACGCCGGGCAGGAGCTCGACCCGCGCATCCGGCACCGCGTCGTACTGGTGTGCCGACGACGGATCCCAGCGGCGGTCGGCAGCGCCGAAGACCACCAGCACGGGGACATCGAGCGCGGCAAGACGCTCCGGCACGCTCCGCTCGGCGATGTACGCGCCGTTGCAGCGCAGCACTTCCCGGAACACCCGGTACGTGACGTTCTTCAGGTCCGCCACCGCGTCCTCCGGGACGTCCACCGGGCGAGCGGTCGTGGTGCTGATCCCCTTGCGGATCATCGCGTCCGAACGCCTCCGCCACAGGAGCGGCCCGAGAGGCGGGGCCAGCAGGGCCCGGAGGATGACCGGCTGCGGCAGGAGGGCACCGGGACTCGGGCCGGTGCTGACCAGCTCGAGCGAGCTCACCAGGTCGCGGCGCCGTTCGGCGAGCGCCGTGGCGACGTAGCCGCCGCTGGAGTGCCCGACCACGGTGACGCGACGAAGCCCGAGGTCGTCCAGCAGCGCCGCGACCCGGCCCGCTTGCACGGGCACGTCGTACGAGTCCGCAGGCGGCGACTGGCCGCAACCCGGGAGGTCGACCCGGACGACGTGATGGTGGCCGGCGAGTGCGGGTACCACCGGGCCCCAGGAAGCCCCCGACGCCCCCGATCCGTGGATGAGCAGCAGTGCCGGCGCCTGCCCAGGCCCGTCGTGGACCACGTGCATCCCCTGCGAGTGCTCACTCATGCCGGCGATGATGCACAGTTCGCCGCCTGTAGGTCTTGGACGAATGTCGTCGCGGAGTCCGCGACGGCCGAGCCGGCCGGCCACAGTTCGCCACTCGCTATGTATGATGAGCATGATTCCGCCCGGCCGTGAATCGGGGCGCTCTTGACTGTCGCGAACAGGCCACGCAAGGCCGCCATGTTGGTTGCTCAGAGAATCGTGCGGGACGTCGTGCGGGGTGGGCTCAAGCCGGGCGATCTGCTGCCTCCCGAGCGCAAGATGCTGGAGAAGTACCAGACCGGGCGCGGCACGCTGCGAGAAGCTCTGCGCCTGCTGGAGTTCGAGGGCGTGATCACGCTGAAACCGGGCCCGCGCGGTGGCCCGGTTCTGCTCGACCCGGACGCATCGCATCTAGCCAGCACGGTCGTGCTGCTCATGCAACTGAAGCAGGCGCCGTTCCGGACCATCGTCGAAGTGCGGTCAGCGCTGGAGCCGATGATCAGCTCGCTGGCGGCGGACCGGATCTCTGAGGAGGCACTCGCCGACCTCCGCAGCACGATAGATGAGATGCGTGAGAATCTCGGCGACCAGCGCATGTTTCTGGAAGTCGACAAGCGATTTCACGACATCATCGCCTGGTCCTCGGGCAATATGCTGTTCGGTTACATCCTGGACTCGCTGCTCGCGATTACGGATGGCACCATAATCGGGATTGACTACCCGAGTTCACGTCGGGCGGCGATCCTGAAGGCGCACCAGAGCATCTTCGAGGCGATCGACGCCCGCGATGGGCAGGAAGCCCAAGCACGGATGCGCAAGCACATCGACGAGTACGTCCGGTACGGGCAGCGCAAGTTCCCGGAACTGATGGACGAAGTCATCCAGTGGGACCAGACGCTCCTGTAGCTGCGCGTTGAGCCGCGCCGCCCGACACGTCGCGACCGGCGAGACCCGTCCTGTAGCCGCCATCGCGGAGTCACCGGCGGATCGCGTGGTCACCCGCGCGACGGCGCCCAGGACGCGGGCAGGCGCCGCACCCGGCGAGCCCGACCAGGGGCGGGTCGGGCGGGTGCCCGTGGGCGCTGCGGAGGTGTACCTGTATCGCCTGCTGAGCGAGATCGATGCCGCGACCCTCAGCGAGACAGTCCTGCGTCCGCCGGCAGCGCAGGGTGCTATCTGCTGGCGTGAGGGCGTCGCCGGTTTCCTCGAACGGCGGTACGGATGGCCGGTGGCGTACGTGGAGGACCTGGCGGTCCCGGGTTTCCACCTCTTCCGCTACGACCACCCGGGCCGCCACCAGGGCGGCGGCTGGCACTTCGACCAGTTGGCATGGCAGGTCCCGTACCTCGCCGAACGTCCGTGGCTCGTCCGGCACATCGTGAACTTCACGTTCCCGCTCGTGGTTCCGAGCGGCGGCACCGGCATGGACATCACCGACACCTGCTCTTCTGGTGACGCAACTCCGGTCGACAGCCCAGCCGTTCGGCGGCGCCCGGGCCGGCCGGGCGGTCGGCAGCCTCAGCGGGACGCAATGACCCCGTCGTCGTTGACCCAGAACAGGTCACCCCCGGGGTTGAACATGGCCAGGCGAGGGTTCGCCCCCGCGGCGGAGGTGATGATGTTGATGTTCGCTTCGAGGTGCACTTGCCACGTCGCCGACATCTGCGTCCACGTCAGGTTCGAGTGCGCTCCGTCGTAGGCCATCGACGTGATGAACGCAGTGCCGGGAGCCTGCTTGACCTGACCGTTGCCGTCACTGGAATGCCACACGACGGCACCGTTGCGGTCCGCCACGAAAAGGGATCCGACCAGCGGAGCGCAAGCTGCGACGCCGGTGGCGGTGGTGAAGAGGATGCGCAACTGGGGCGGGATGACCCCGGGTCCGTTCACCGGCACGTGGTACACGACGCGGCCGACCGCGTAGATGAGGTCGGGACCGACGAGGTGCAGCCCGGTCACCGGCCGGGTCAAGGGCGTCGTGTCGAGAATGGTGGCCGCTCCGCCCCGGATCGGCAGCTTGCTGACCGCCGTATCGCTCTGCCAGTAGAGGAACGATCCGTCCGTGACCAGGTTGCCGTGGCTTGACGCGATGTCGATGTCCGAGATCGGTGGTCCGATGATCTCGGCGACCTCACCAGGTTGCGGGGCGAGCGGAATCCGCCTGATCGTCGTGACGCCGCCGGCGAGGGCGAAGAAGTAGCCGTAGAAGACGTCGTCGACCTTCGCCCACACGATGTCTCCGAATCGGCAACTCGGCTCGTGGCAGAGCACGGTCTCTCGACCAGGGGTTGCGGACTGCGCCGTGCGGAACACCGTCGCGCCGGTTCCGTCGTGGGCCGTGAAGTAGAGGTTGGCGTTCGACAGCACCATTCCGTCCACGGCGCGCTGCGCGACGATTCGACTTGACATGGCAGGCTCCTTAGCCCGACGAACTGTGACGCGTTCTGCCTGAACCGAGGTCGTCGCCGCCCGGCTGATACAGGCCCGCGGGCCGGGCTGTGAACACGGCGGCTACTCGCTGCTGGCAAGAGGTCGGTACGCCCGGCTGAGCGGCTGTCCGACGGCGGCGACCTCGTGCCCGTGCGATCGCGCCGACCGCGTGGTTGCCACGGTCGGGGCGGTGGACCGCATGGTTGCCACGCTCCGGGGCGGTGGTGGACCAAGCGCGCGAGGGCGCGTGACGCGGGGAGAGCCCAGCGCGGCTCTTACCCTCCGTACCTGGCGTTGACGGCCGCGAAGTCCTTGGCGTCCGGCCGGCTGCTGGCGCGTGGATCGATGTAGGTGTGCATGCACGTGCTGAACTCACGGCGGTGTGGCCGGCCGAGCGCATGGCCCAACTCATGGCAGGTGGCTTGCATGCGATCGTGCGCCGAGGCGGACCGAGCGTTGCGGTTCAAGCGGATCAAGCCGATGAAGGCTGTGGTCTCACCGAACTTGCCG
>Ga0207702_10004764_pt1 | contig 11969 bp, 7 predicted proteins | sample KBSCornC62_FD_184302 | JGI IMG/M metagenome (GOLD analysis project Ga0207702, IMG submission 184302) | Corn rhizosphere microbial communities from Kellogg Biological Station, Michigan, USA - KBS Corn C6-2 (SPAdes) (version 2) | ecosystem: Host-associated > Plants > Roots > Rhizosphere > Soil ...
AGTCTCCGACCGACTACACCTGGGACTTGAGTCTCCAGCGCCAGGTCGGCAAGAGTTGGACGGCCACGGCGGACTACACCGGAGTGCGAGGAGTTCACCTGCTCATGCCGCTTTGGGGATGGAGTCTGAACAACGTACCGCTCCAGTACTACTCGCTGGGAGCAGCCTATGAAGCCGCTAACCCCGGGTCGAACGTGTTCACAACGCCAGTGCCTAACCCGTTCTATGGACTCTCCCAAACATTCTCCAGCGAACCGACGCTTCCCCTCGGACAATTGCTTGGCTTGTCACCCCAGTATGCCAACACGACGCCGGGGCAGGCGACCTGGGGACGCTCGTTCGCGAATTTTCTCAACCTACAGATTCAAAGCCGCAGCTATCACGGCTTGACGCTGCTTGCGTCCTACAACATTCGCAAGACCCTTACAAACAGCTGGGGCAAGGACATTCAGCACGGTGGCCCAGCTGGGAGTGGATTCCTGCAAAACCCGCACAATATTATGGAGGCCTACGGAGTGGCAGGCTATGAGGCGCCGCAGACCCTGCTGCTCAACTACTCCTACGAATTGCCCTTCGGGAGAGGTCGGCAGTTCGTTAACCACGGTGACGGATTCGGCTACAAGGTCCTAGACAGAGTTATCGGCGGATGGAACGTTGCCGGAGTTAGCACGTGGAATCCAAAGGGCACGCCTGTGCTCATGCCACAAGTTCCGGGAGGACTTACCGTACCGGGAGCTGCCCTCCGCTATTCCCTAGCGTCGGGCACCAAGGTAAGAACGTCAAGCAGCTACTCCGCCGCATTGGTTGACCCAAGCACTGGACTGTTTTTCTCCAACAGCAACAGTCCGAACAGAGTTCTCAATTCGTCTGCTTTTGTGCGGACGCCTGACTTCTCTCTAGCGAACACTCCGTTCATTTTCCCCAACCTGCGCAATCCGGGAGCGTTCTACACGGATGCCACTCTGCTGAAAAAGTTCCCAATCGCAAACGACGGCGCAACCTACTTCGAAATTCGCATCGAGGCGCAGAACGCCTTCAATCACGCGAATTTCAACAAGATTGACAATAACCCCACAAGTCCGACATTCGGCGGCGTAATAGGCAAGACCGGTCAACGCATTGCGCAGATCGGCGCTCGCATCTTCTTCTAATGCAATGAGGGCTGAGTTTCAGCTCAGCCCCATATTTTTCTTTCCCGATTGCTCATGAAATTGCGCGTTTTCCACTCCGCTGGCGTCCTGCTGATAGTTCTTCTCGGTTCATTGTCGTGGTCACAGGTGCGGTACGGCCTGCGAACAGCAGACACCGATCTTTTATTTGAAGCCGGCGCGTCCTCTCCGAGACTGTTGAGCCTCGCCTTTCCTGGTCAGCCCGGATGGAGGAATCGAAGCTCCGAACCTTTGATCCCATTCGTTGAAATGTCCGGCAAGCAGGTGCCGGTCTCATGGCAGCTCGTTCCCCAGTCGAGCCAGGCTGACTCGGCACACGTAGATCTCGTTTACGAATCCGCAACTCCGCACCTGCGCCTGACTTGGGAATGGCGCGTCCGTCAAACCTACGGACCAATCGAGCATGACGTCCGCATAGAAAACCTCGAATCGCAGGAAATCTGGATTCCACTACAGAGCACGCTGGCTTTTGACTGGCAGCTTAATGCTCATGAATCGCTGCAACACTGGTTCGTAGAAAAAGGAGCCAACAGTCCTTCGCCAATCGGCACGCACGACGTCTCGTTGGACGACGGCTATAAATGGACCGGCACCTCCAGCACCTACGGAGACATTCACGAGCACGACCCGCGCGAGATCATCCCCTGGACGCTGGTGGAACGGCCCGACTCCGCGCATTCCGGCTGGTATGTCGGCATCGAGTTCAGCGGCCGCACCAGCATCGCTGTGGAACGGAAGCAGGACTCGCTCAAGGTGACGGCCGGTCTCAATCCCGACCCTGGCCCATTCGGAACGCGGCTCAAGGCGGGAGAGGTTTTTGAGGCGCCCACCGTGTTTCTCGGCGGATTCCGCGACGGCCCCGATGGAGCCGGTAACGTACTCCGGCCTTGGGTGCGCGCCGTGCTTGGCAATCCGTTGACTTGGAAAGATCCGAACTATCCGCTGGTGGTCAATAACAGCTGGGGCGGCGGCATGGAAGTCAACGAAGACATCGCCCTCCGCATGATTCGCGATTCCGCCGAACTCGGGGCTGACATGTTCCACGTTGACGCAGGTTGGTTCCGCGGCGTCGGCGACTGGTATCCACATCCGCAAAAATTTCCTCACGGGCTGGCCGCGATCGCCGACGATGCCCACAAACACGGCCTGCGTTTCGGCCTCTGGGTGGACTGGACCCAGGCCGGCCTTTCCACCGAGCACGGAGCATTAAACGCGCGCGACCCCAAAGTCCGCGACTGGATGGTCACTGACATCCCCACGAATTGGCAGCCCGAACCTTTCAAGGGACAGACAATCGACCTGGGAGTGCCGGAAGCAAAGGACTGGGCCGAACGCGAAGTCGAAAGACTTGTCACGGACTATCACCTCGACATGCTGGAACATGACGGCTATCTGGTAGCGCATGGATGCGATCGGGTTGACCATCCTCATGCCGCGCCCGATCCGCTCAACAAGTGCATATACAAGGATTGGGGCTCGTACTTTGTCGACAGCACGAACTCCACCGACGTCAGTTATCACGCCGTCCGCGCGTACTACGAGATCTATTCGCAGACACGCGGGCGTCATCCTGGCCTGCTGTTTGAGATCTGCAACGACGGCGGCAGGATGGTGGACTTCGGCAGCGCCGCCCACGGCGACTATTTCTCCATCACCGATACCTACGATCCGCTTTCCAATCGCCGCGCGTTTTATGACACAAGTTATGTATTACCGGCGGCCATGCTAGAGAGCTACGTCGAAAAGTGGCCCACACCCAGCATCGAAAATTTTCGCTATATGCTGCGCAGCGGCATGATGGGCTGGTTCACCATCATGCTCGACACCACTTCCTGGTCGACCGAGCAACACACAGCCGCCCGTCAGGAAATCGATCTGTACAAGAAAGAGTTGCGCTCTCTCATCCGCGACGCCGACCTCTACCATATCTCTGCGCGTCCGGACGGCGTGCACTGGGATGCCATGCAGTACTGGGATCCGAAGCGCGGCAAAGGCGTCGTCTTTGCCTTTCACGGGTCGAGCGAGGAAGAGAAGGCCCACGCATTTCAGTTGCACGGCTTAAAGCCCAACGCTCGCTACCGTCTCGTCTTCCATGATCACAGCGCATCTGATCGCGTCGCTTCAGGCGAAGAACTCGCGACCGGCGGACTCAACGTCAGCCTGCCGCTGCCCAATAGCTCCGAGCTGATCTTCATTGAAGGAGTCGAGTAGTGACAGATTCGTTCCACAGCGAGGATCTAACCAACGTCCACGGCAGAAACGGGAATCGCCGCCTTGACGGCCAGGTGGCGCTCATCAGCGGTGCAGCGCAAGGAATCGGCCAGGCTATCGCCGCCCTGTTTCAACACCAGGGCGCCAGCGTTGTCATCCTCGATTGCGACGTCTCCGCAGGATCGAAAACAGAGGAATGCCTCACTTCGCGGAACCCTGACCTACCCGCATGTTTCGTGCCCGCCGACCTACGCGATCTCCGCCAGATCCAAAAGGCTGTCTCCGAGGTACAGCGGGTCCACGGCCATCTCAACGTTCTGGTTAACAATGCCGGAATAGAACTCGATAAATCTGTGGAAAGCCTTACGGTCGAAGATTGGAACCGCGTGCTCGAAGTCAACCTACGCGGAGCCTTCCTGCTAACCCAAACTGCCCTGCCGCTGTTTCCCTCCACCGGCGGCGCGATCGTCAACATCAGTTCGATTCACGCCACCCATGCCTTCCCTAACTCGATTCCGTATGCCTGCTCCAAGGCTGGCATGGTCGCACTGACCAGAAATCTTGCTCTGGAATTGGCTGGCCGGCGGATACGCGTAAACTGCATCAACCCCGGCTACATCGACACTCGGCTGTGGGAACACTACCTGCACAACTCCGAGAATCCCGAGGGGGTTGCGCGCCAAACTGCGGAATTACATCCCCTAGGCCGGCGGGGGACGCCCGCAGACATCAGCCAAGCCGCGCTGTTTCTCGCTTCTGAGAGCTCAGGATTCGTTACCGGCACCGACCTAGTGGTGGATGGTGGCTTGACCATTCGCGCGCATCCGTAAGCAGATATCCGACAAGCCAATGCCGTTTAAGCGAAGGTAACTTTACTTTTAATGATGCGGCCCTGCCTTTCCGGTAATACAATCGCTCCCTGCATTGCTTGACGTTCTCTCGGAGAGCCACTTGAAAAGGCACAATAGCGTGCTCAGCGGCGCGCTGAAGCTCGAGTTCCAGAAGGATCTGGAACTCTTCAAGCACTTCCTCTTGCTACTCAACAAAACCAGCCCGATTCGTAATGTCGAACTGATGTGGCACGAGGAACAGGAGGAGTTGGAGCCGGATAAAGAGAAGTTCAAGAGCCGCGTTGGGACGGTTGATGCTCTAGTGCAAATCCAGCCCACAGGCCCCGGGGGCACGCGCAACTCGCCCAGCACTCTGTTTTGCGACCTCGTGCATGGCTTCGGCTCTCATGAAGAAGAAACCTGCGCCCGCTCAGACGCGCCCGCCAAGCAGCGTTGCCGGGCAACTGGCTGCAGCCAAGTTTACAACTGTCACGTGGGATTGACCGACATTGCTGTCCCTGTAGTTTGCGACGATCGGTACCTTGGCACACTTTTTTCTGGTCAGATTCTGACGTCTCAACCCACGCCCGAAGGTTTTCGGGTCGTCTCCGAAGCTCTTAGCGGGCAACTGCACATTAATTTCAAGAGCCTCGAATCGGCTTACTACCAGGTCCAGGTCGTAAGCCAGGCGCAGGTCGCCGAAATGGTACACATTCTTGAGCTCTTCGCGCGCTACATATCAAATTCCTGGAAACGTCTCCAGATGATCGGCGAGTACCAGCGGAACCACGACCGCGAGCTCAATCTGGATCGCAAGGAAATGGCATCCATTCTGCTCTCCGGGGACGTTGGTGAACTGCGAGAACTGAGATCTCTCGCGAGACGAGCCGGACTCGAGCGCTTGCCGGAGCGGGTGCTGGTTCTGCGAATCGGACAGCTGTCGGCGGAGTCGCTCCAACCGAGAGGCACACCGTCGCTGACCTTGAATCGCCTTTCCCATGTCATGGAGGACTTCTGCCAAAGCCTGCCGAACTCGCTGGCCACAGTGATTCGGCCCGGGGAAGTATGCGTATTCACCAGCCATGACGCACGTAACCCCAGCCACCATCGGCTCTCAATCGAAGAAATGGGGCATGACATTCTGCGCAACTTGCGTTCGCTGGCGAGCGTAACCGGGCGCATCGGGGTCAGCGAGGAGCACGCCCAGCCTGCCCATTTGCTCAAGGCGTATCAGGAAGCGTGCGCCGTGCTTGATTCCAACGGCAACAACGTAGGATTCTTCAGCGACCGGAAACCGCACAAGGCCCAGGCTCCGGAAGTGATGGCACAGCTGGTCAAGGCGTTGCGAAATGGATCGAGTATTTCGGGGGTGATGCGCGAATTCCTGGCTCTCGTTCTTCCGGCTGATCGCTCTGCGGCCGACGGTCAGCAGTCGCGCGCTTTGCTGACCTGGGCGATCGAGCACCTTGCTCTTGAGACGTCGGGTATTGGGCTCGATCCCAGGCAAACGGCAATTGCAAAAGAACAGGCGATCACCAGCGTGTTGCACGCTCCAAGCCCGTTCACGGCCTCAGAAGCATTTCGCAGGTTCGCTGACTTCATTGCCGGACAAATGGCTTCCGCCTTCGACAAGCGGGAACACAAGATTGTTCAAACGTTGACACAGCTTGTCCAGGAGCAAGGCGCGGCCCACATCACGATTCAACAACTGGCCGCTTCGGTTCATCTTTCCTGCGGGCATCTCAGCCGCGTATTTCGTCGCACAACGGGAATGACCCTGGAGCAATTTCTGATCCGGCAACGGGTCGAGATGGCCAAGCAGGCCCTGCTCGATCCGCGCCTGAACGTCGCGGAAGTCGCTGAGCGTTGCGGATTCTGCAATCCCGCTTACTTCGCCTCGGTGTTCAAGAAATATGTGAACTGTACGCCGCGAGAATTCGCCAGCCAGCCGCATCGTTGGGAGCCTCTGGATGCAGCCGCGACGTGGCGCGGATTGAGCGCCGAAGCCTGAGAACGGCATTATGCGCGTGCCCCTGCGAGAACGGCTGCCCGTCCTGCGTCGGACCAACGGCTGATCGCGGCGAGAGGATCAAAGAAGTTGCCCTTGAGATTCTTGGTGGATTGTGCGGAAACACTGAAAGCCCTGAAACAACAACGGCAGGAACGGCATGAGCGTACGCTACGTCAGCCTGAAGGCTATGCAGCGGCCGCCACGATCAGCGTCAGAGGAAAGCACAGTGCATCCGACCTTGCTGGGCGATGCCGACAGAATATCGTCACACACCGTGCGAACGACCGTGGAGCGTTTGGCACAGATTCTCGGAGCAACAGCAAAAGCCAATCAGTATGGAGAATATCTTTCGGCCCGGTTTTGGTGTGCTCAGCCTGTCGCCTTTTCGACTGGAACGTAAGCTCTGAAATTGTTTTTGCCAGAAACACCCGGGATAGGAATTTTAGAGGGCCCAAGTCCATTCGAAGTCGGTATCCGTTTTCGCGAGTTTCTCGTTTTGGCGTGTGTGCAGCATGTTTTCTCTTAGTTACGAGTGAAATGGTCACTGTCGCGGCAGAGGGCACGGGCTCGACTCCGGTCGTTTACCAGACTGTTGATTTCGGCACAGAGCGCGATTGAGCCCTAATTGAGACCGGGTCGCTCCTACGCGCGACTGTGGACACATCGGGGACACATTAATTTGTTTTCTGTTGCTCTTGGAATGCCGTCCAGTGCGTTCCGGTTCCTGTGGTTTCTTACGTTTGCGACTTGGCCTCCCTCTTTCACGGCGGTAACACGGGTTCAAATCCCGTCGGGGACGCCAAATTTCAACATTTGTCATGGCATTTGGTGGACTCAATCACTTTTGCCCTAGCGCACCTGCCTCGTTCCTCTCGCGTCGCACTTAAGAATCTGCTTAGCGTGTCTCCATGATGTGAGATTGCGATCGCTGCAAAATGTAACACTGCCGCCGGCGATTCGTTGACGTCACCTTTTCCAGGCTTTCGAATCAGACAGCCCGCAACACAAACTTTTCAAGGAGGAGCAACATGAAATTTCTCATTAATGCGCGGGCTGCCTTCAGCGTAACGCTGTTCCTGGCTTTTTTGCTGAGCGGCGCCAGCTTTGCGCAGGACGCGCACACCACAAACCAATTCCACGGCGTGAAGGTGAACGGCGGAACCGTTACGCACTCGAAGCAAGGTGATCGCAACGTGCTGACACTCTCGGATGATTTCAAGTCGCCTGAAACGCCGGATCCGCACTGGCAAGTAGTCGATTCCAAAGGCAATGTGTATACGCTTGACCGGCTCCAGGCCAAGAATGGCAAGTTTAATAAATCAATTACCCTTCCCACTTACATTCCAGATGTTGTGAAAGTGCAGATCTGGTGCGCTTTTGCCGAGGCGCTGCTTGGGGAAGCCTCGTTCAGTTCGCCGGTGATGTGAACTTTTCGCCGGCTGATTGACGCCTCAGAACCAGGAACGGCGGTTCGAGATCAGCCGGAAAGGAAAAATTATGAAGACGCAGAAAATTATTCTCACGCTGTTAATTACCGCACTGTGCGTCAGAGTTTCGACCGCACAGATTGCAGACAAAAAAGTATTAACCCTGGACGGCGCCAAACGGGTAATCGCAGCTGCCGAGGCTCAAGCCAGACAACTCAACGCTCCCGGCGCGGTGATCGCGGTGGTCGACGATGGCGGCAACCTGATGGCCCTCGAACGTTTAGACGGAACCTTTTCCGCGGGTGCCAACGTCTCGATCGGCAAAGCGCGAACCGCGGTCAGATTCAAGAAGCCCACACGGTTCTTTGAAGAGCTGATTAACTCCAGCGGCAAGGGCCGCACCGTCATGGCTGCTTTGGAAGACTTCACTCCGCTCATTGGCGGAATTCCGATCACTCTTGACGACCAGATTATCGGTGGCGTTGGCGTGAGCGGGGCTTCTTCAGCGCAACAGGATGAGGAATTGGCGATCGCCGGGGCAGCGGCTGCCAAGGGCTTCGGCAAGAGCAGCGTCGCATCCGCGGCAATCAGTTATTTCGATAGAGAGCAAGTGAAGGCCGCGTTCGCGAAAGGCACAGTCCTGCTCGATGGTAGTAATGACCGCAATTACATGATCCACGCCAGCCGGCGCGAAACAGCAGGCATGGCCGAGATACATACCAAAGACACCGACATAATTTATGTGCTCGGCGGCAAGGCGACATTCGTGACGGGCGGAAATGCGCTTGAAACCAAGAATGTCGCTGCTGATGAGATTCGCGGCATATCCATTCAAGGTGGAGATACGCGAGAGATCGCCGAAGGCGATGTGATCGTCGTGCCTAACGGTGTGCCGCACTGGTTCAAGGAAATTTCAGGGCCATTTACCTATTACGTCGTGAAGGTACGGTAGCAGGAGCTCATGATGAAAACGCGATTCGTCAATTTAATTGCAGCAATCAGCGTGTTCCTGGGCAGCGTTTCGGCGGGAGCGCAATCGATAATGGATCCGCCATTTGGCAGGCCGGATGCCGTAATCGACCTCGCGACTCGCAAAGGAGCTGAGCTGGTCAAAGGTCAGTGGCGATATAGCGACACCAGAATTATTGAGGTCGACTCGCGTGGTGTGGGCCCTGACCTTAAGCCGTCGGGCCCGCCTAACAAGACTTACGACTACACACCGCACGCCGGAACGGCAGATTTTGACGATTCAAAATGGGAGGCGATTGATCCAACCACTCTCGATGCGCGGCGATCCACCGGGAAGATCTGCTTTAACTGGTATCGCATTGCGCTGACGGTTCCCGAAAAGATTGGGAGCTTCGATCCAACAGGTTCGACCGTCGCTTTTGAAATCGTGATCGACGACTATTCGGAAATATGGGTTGATGGCAAGCTGCCACGAGTCCTGGGGCAACCGGGCGGTCCGGTGATCAAGGGTTTCAACGCACCCAATCGCGTTGTAATCGGGCGTGACGTTAAGCCGGGCCAAAGAATTCAGCTCGCAGTGTTTGGCGCAAACGGGCCCATCTCTTACTCACCGGAGAATTTCATTTGGATAAAGTCAGCGACGCTCGACTTCTACAAGGCGCCTAAAGTCGGGACTGAACAGAAAACCGAGATTCTGCGGGCCGATCCGGCATTGGACGAAATCGTTACGCCCGGCACCAAGATCGAAAAGTTAGCCGGCGGCTTCCTCTTCACAGAAGGACCAGTGTGGGTGCCGCGCACTGCCGATTCGGACGGCTACCTTCTTTTCAGCGACCCGAATAACAACATTATTTATCGTTGGACTCCCGACGGTCAGCTGTCTATTTACCGGACCAAAAGCGGATACGCGGGAGCTGACATCGGCGAGTATGGGCAGCCTGGATCCAATGGTTTGACACTTGATCGGGAGGGGCGCCTGACCATCAATCAACATGGCTACCGCCGTGTGGTGCGGCTTGAAAAGAATGGCCAATTGACGGTGCTTGCTGATCAATTTGAAGGCAAGCGGCTCAACAGCCCCAACGACCTCGTGTACAAATCCGATGGAGCGCTGTACTTCACCGATCCGCCGTTCGGCTTGCCGAAGTTCTTCGACGATCCGCGCAAAGAGCTGCCCTATAGCGGCGTGTTTCGAGTCTCGCCGGATGGAAAACAAGTTAAGTTGCTGACAACAGAATTGAAAGGACCCAACGGCTTGGCTTTTTCCCCGGACGAAAAGTATTTTTATCTCGATAACTGGGACGAAAAGAAAAAGGTCATCATGCGGTATGAGGTCAATCCCGACGGAACCCTAGCCAATGGCAAAGTCTTCTTTGATATGACCAGTGCCCCTGGCGAAGACGCTCTGGACGGGTTGAAGGTCGATCAAAAAGGAAATTTATATGTTTCCGGGCCTGGCGGCCTTTGGGTCATATCTCCCGAAGGCAAGCATCTGGGAACGATTAGTGGTCCCGAGCATCCGCATAATTTTGCCTGGGGAGACGACGATGGCAAGACCCTTTATCTATGTGCGCGGACCGGTCTATACCGCATACGACTGAATGTGCCGGGAATACGCCCGCCGCTTGTTCCTCTTGAACTCGCGAAGAAGTAAGAAAAACGCACAGAATGGCGCGGTTTTGATACGATTTTGTCACAAGCTGCCGGGCTTTTACAGCCGTCGGCAAGGTCCGTCAGGAAGCGTTGGGTGAAGGCTCCCGTACCAGCAAATGAACCGGAACGCTTGGCAGCGTTGCGCGCGAGCGGCATTCTCGATACTGCTCCCGAGCGCTCGTTTGACCAATTGGCCGAATTAGCCGCCAGCATCTGCGGCACTCCAGTTGCGGTTGTGAGCTTGATCGACTCCGATCGCCAGTGGTTTAAGTCGAAGCTCGGGCTTTCCGTCACAGAAACTTCTCGCGACATCGCATTCTGCGCGCACGCTATTGTTCAAGGAGATTTGTTCGTAGTTCCAGATGCCGCAGCCGACCAGCGCTTTGCCGGCAATCCTCTAGTCACATCGGACCCGCACATCCGCTTCTATGCCGGCGCGCCGCTCATCACCGCTGAAGGTCACGCTCTCGGCACACTTTGCGTGCTCGATCATGTTCCGCGCCAGCTCACCGATCAACAACGCGAGGCGCTGCGCGTTTTAAGCTCGCAGGCGGTTGCGCAGATTGAGCTTCGTAAAACCAAAGCCGAGCTCAGAACGGCTGAGACCAGCACCGACTCTGTAACGGAGGCCCTTCGCGCGAGCGAAGAATTCAAGGGACGATTGCTGGCATGCAGCCGCGATTGCATCAAAGTCCTCGACCTGGAAGGCCGCCTGGTTTACATGAACGAAGGCGGGATGCAGTCGCTCGAGATTTGTGATCTCGCTCCCGTCCTGAACAGCTCATGGATTGATTTCTGGGATGGCGAAGATCGTGAAGCGGCGCGAGTTGCAGTCGACTCAGCCCGTCGAGGCGAGACTGGCCGTTTCACAGGTTACTTCGAAACCAGAGTTACACGTCAGCCCCGCTGCTTTGACGTAATTGTAAGCCCGATATTCGACAGTGCCGGTCGGCCAGAGCGGATTTTGGCTCTGTCACGCGATGTGACGGCACAAAAGACCAGTGAAGCTGCGCTTCGCGACGCTATCGAATTCAACAAAGCCATTATCCAGGACGCTGGTGAAGGCGTCGTGGTGTATGACCGCGAGCTTCGTTACAAAGTCTTCAACCCATACATGGAGCGCTTGACCGGCAAGCCTGCAAACGAGGTGTTGGGCAAAGTTGCACTCGAGGTGTTCCCTCGTCTGCGCTTGAGCGGCATCGAAGTGCTGCTAAAGCGCGCGCTCGCGGGCGAGGTGGTCAAAATATCCGATGTGATTGTGCCCAAGCATTCGGCGCAGGGGCAGGATGTATGGGAATCATGTACCTTCGCGCCCCAATACGACGCCGACGGGAACATCATCGGTGTCATCGGGCTCGTGTTTGATGTAACCGATCGCCATCTGAGCGAAGAGACTTTCCGCGCCATCGTAGTCGGGACGGCGTCGGCCACCGGAAGCGACTTTTTCCCGTCTCTGGTGAAGCATATGGCGGCGGCATTGCGAGTTCGCTATGCCTTCATTACGTCCTGCGATGATGGCAAACGTGCGAAGGCGCTGGCTTTCTGGAAAGGTGACAACTTCGGAGAAACCTTCGAGTTCGACCTGGCAGGCACCCCTTGCCAAAAAGTCGTCCAAGGCGAGATCTGCCACTATCGAGATGAACTGACACAGCTGTTTCCGTTGGACATTCCGCTCGCTGAACTAGGCTGCCGGAGTTAT
>Ga0207702_10004768_pt1 | contig 11956 bp, 10 predicted proteins | sample KBSCornC62_FD_184302 | JGI IMG/M metagenome (GOLD analysis project Ga0207702, IMG submission 184302) | Corn rhizosphere microbial communities from Kellogg Biological Station, Michigan, USA - KBS Corn C6-2 (SPAdes) (version 2) | ecosystem: Host-associated > Plants > Roots > Rhizosphere > Soil ...
CTCGTCCATATCTCCTTGCCCGGTGATACCGGCGAGCGCCGTGTTACGCAAGCGCGCCATGGTACGCGCCTCCCGGAAATAGCGTGGTGGATATGGGCTTCTGGGTTGTTTTGGTGCACTATAGAGCTCCGAATCCACCCAGAAGCCCGAATCAACCCCGTTAATCAGTAATCAATCGCACTAGATATCGATTAGTGATACTTATGAGGTCGTTGATGCAACTTAAGCGACCGGTCCTTGGGCGTCGGCCCGCTCTCAGGTGACTCCGGCCCCGGTGCAATCCGCGGGCCGCGCAGCACCAGGGCCGAACGGGGCCCGGCAGTGACCCGCTCGCCGAGGCGACCGGCAACGGTTGACCTGGACCGGGCGCCGGGGCTAGCTTGAAGTGCTTTTGCCGGATTGTTCCCCTGATCGCAGGCCTGGAGAGGATCGTGCGGACGCAGGACCTAGTCCGCCGGCACCCGCCACCCGCGCCCGCGCCGGACGTGGCCGGTCCGCGTGACCAGCCGCCGGCCGGCCTCGCGCCGCGCGGGGGCCTGCGGCGGCTCCGCCCGGTGGCGCCGGACATCGCCTGGGCGGTATTCGCTGGCCTCAACCTGGCCGCGATGCGGCTGTTCCCAGCCTGGCAGACGGTGCCGTTCCTGGCCATCTGGGTCAGCCTGACCGTGATCTACGGATTCCGGCTGTGGCGTCTGCAGCCGACCATGCTGACCTGGGCGGCGGTGACGCTGGCCACCGGCGGGATCATCGGCGTGCAGGTGATCAAGGGTCAGCAGGACGCCGACTACCTGGCCGAAGTCCCGCTGATCGCGCTGATGTTCCTGGTCATGGTCTGGCACGGCCGCCGGCGGCTGGCGGCCACCCAGGAACGGCTGACGGCAATGGAGGAGTTGCACCGGGTCTCCCAGGAGAACCTGCGCCTGCTGGAGCAGCAGCGCCAGTTCCTCGTGGACGCCTCGCACGAGCTGGGCACCCCGATCACGGTCGCGCTCGGCCACGCCGAACTGATCGAGCAGACGGTCACCGACCAGGGCGTGGCCGCGGACGCTCGGGTGGTCACCGGCGAACTGGCCCGGCTGCGCCGCCTGACGAACCGGCTGCTGCTGCTGGCCTCGGCAGAGACCCCGGGCTTCCTGCAGGTTGCGCCGGTGGCCACCGATTCCCTGATCCTCGACGCGCTGGAGCGCTGGGGGCACGTGCCGCGGCACTGGCAGCTCGGCGCGGCCGCCGAGGCCACCGTGTCCGGTGACGCCGACCGCCTCGTCGTGGCGCTGGACGCGCTGCTGGAGAACGCCGTCGCGCACACTGAGCCGGGCGACCGCATCGAGGTCAGCGTCCGCCTGGAGGGTAACAACGCGGTCATCGCCGTGGCCGACTCTGGCTGCGGCATCCCGCCGGACGACCTGGACCACATCTTCGGCCGCTTCACCCGCGCCGAGCCGTACCTAAGCCGCGAGGCCGGCGGGTTCGGCCTCGGCCTGCCCATCGTGCAGGCCATCGCAGAGGCCCACCACGGTTCGGTCCGAGCCCGCAGCACCAACGGCCAGGGCGCTACCTTCGAGATGGTCATCCCCGCCGTCTCCGCGTTACCCCGGCCCGGTGCCATAATGGCCAGATGTCGCGCCGAGTAGTGAGCACGATCCTGATCGCGGTCGGCTTCGCCGCGGGAGGCACCCTGATCGCGCGGCGCCTGGGCTACAACCTGGGCGTCAACACAGTGGTGCGGTGCCGCAAGGGGCACATGTTCAGCACTATCTGGATCCCCGGCATCAAGCTGAAGGAAGTGGACCTGGTGGTGGCGCGGGTGCAGCGCTGCCCGGTCGGCCAGCACTGGAGCCTGGTCGTCCCGGTCCGGGAGAAAGATCTCACCGAGGCCGAACTCCAGTCCGCCCGCGAGCACCACGACATCCGCATCCCCTGACGCGGGCTCTCCCCGCCGCGGCCCGGCCGCCTGCCTCACACGTCGAGGTCCAGGGACGCCTCGTCCAGGCCGGGCAGCGTGTAGGGGACGGTAATGCCCAGCCGTTCGGCCAGGGTGCGGGCCCGGGTCAGCAGCGGGTGAGCCTCACCGAGGGCGGGCCGGCCGTGCACGAGCAGGGTCCGGTCCAGCACCGGCGCCAGCAGCCTGGCCGCCTGCCTGGTGTCGCCGACGGCGGTGCGCCGTTCGGCCTCGTCACAGCGGGCGGTGAGGATCACCGGGTGACAGGGATCGACCCCGGCGGCCGCGAGGCCGGTGACCGAGCGGAAGCACTGCGCGGCGCGCTGGGTGTCGCCCAGCCGGGCCGCCGCCCGCGCCAGCAGGACGAGGGTCCAGCCGTGCGCGGGCCGCGGCGGTCCGCCCCTGTCCCCGCCGCCAGCCTCGGCCTCGGCCAGCCGGGCCAGCGCGTCCGCCGCGGCCGCGGCCTCGCCGCGCAGCAGAGCGAGCTCGGCGAGGGACCGGTCAACGTCCGCGGCCAGCGGGTCGAGCCCCTCGTCCAGCGGCCGGCCGGCTAGTTCCGCCCGGGCGGCGAGCAACCCTTCGGTCGCCTCCCCGGGCCGGCCGAGCTCGCCGCGGGCCATCGCGGCCAGCCGCCGGGCGGTGTAGCCGAGCCGGAACGAGACCTGGTCGCGGAACCAGTCGGTCTGCGCCGCCTGGCCGTCGAGCAGGTCGAGCACGGTCCGGGGGTTGCCCAGCACGAGGGCCGCCTTGGCCAGCCAGATGAGATCTTCCTGGACCCGGTAGGAGGTGAGCAGGAACCGGCTTCGCCGGGTGTCGGCGGCCTCCTCCAGGTGGCGCCGGGCCACGGCCGGGTGGCCGGCCGCCAGCAGGGTCTGGCCCAAGATGATCTGCGCCTCGGCGGTATCGGCGTGCGCCGGGTCGCTCAGCCGGGCTCGCCGGTCCGCCAGTAGCGCCATGGCGAGCCGGACGCTCTCGGTCGCCTCGCCAGCCAGCCGCGCCACGTCCGTCCGGGTGCGCTCGGTCACGGTCAGGCGCCGCCACGCCGCCGCGTCCTGCGGCCCGCGGTCCAGCAGGGCCAGCCGGGTCCGGTGCACGTCGGCCACGACGATCCCGGCCTGCTCGCCGTGCCCGGTCTCGGCGGCCAGCGCGGCCAGGTTCGTGTCGGCCCGGGCGATCCGGGACTGGTCCCGTCCCAGGCCCTGGTCGGCGACTCGCCGGGACAGCTGCCACGCGTCCGCCGCTGTCCGCCGGTCCCCGAACTTGGCCGCGGCCAGACCCAGATGGCTGGCGGCATCGCTAAGCCGCTGCAGGTCGTGCGCTGTGGCGTCGGACGCCGCCGGGCCGTCCAGGTCGGCCGCGAGGCTCTGCCAGAGCGCGACCGTCCGCTGTGCCTCGCCGACACAGCGCCGGTGCAGGGTGCCGGCTTCGAGCAGAACCCGGACCACGACGGCGTTGGCGTTCGCCTCGGCCCTGGGATCGGTCCGCCGCCTGGCCACCGCGGCCAGTGCCGTCTCGGCGCTTTCCAGGTCCCGCGGCAGCGCCCCGGCCAGCCTGGCCAGGTCGCGCTCGAACCACAGCGCCGCCAGCCCGCGCGCGAGCAGATCGACCGGACCTTCCCGGTCGGCCAGGCAGGTCCGGAAGGTGATGTCGGACAGCCGCGAGGCGCTCTCCGTGATGTTCGGCTCGGCCAGGTGGGTGACCGACTCGGCGCAGGCCCGGAGTACCGGGCGGAGGAAATCGGTGAAGATGTCGCACCGGCCGTTCCAGCCCGCGGCCGCGGCCCGGCCCCACGGGCTGTCTGGCCAGCTGGGCGCGGTGACTCCGGTGCCCGCGGCGAGCTTGCGTTTCTCCGCCGTGGAGATGTCGCCGATCCCGTAGCCGACCTGGGTCATCAGCGGGTGTTCGGCGCGGTGGAAGGCGATGATCACGCCCAGCGCGGCGACAGCGGCGGACCTGGCCGCCGTCACCGAGCCGATCGGGTCGGGCGGTGACCAGCTCGCCTGCCCGGCGAACTCCTGCCAGGCGTGGGCCGCCGCCAGCGCCACAAGAACCCGCCGGTTGTGCACCTCGTTGTACAGCCAGACGGCAGACCGCCCGGCCTGGCCTGGCAGCCGGACCACGGCCGCGACGTCCCCGGCCCGGACGACGTGATAGGGCGTCTGGCGCAGCACGGCCGCGGCGGCTGCGGCGATGGCCGCGAGGCGGTCGTCCTGTGCTGGCACCGCGCCCCTCCCCTCGCTGTCATCTGGTCGCTCACCTGCGCCAAGACCGTCATCATAGGCACAAACCCGGAGGTGGAAGTGCCCGGATTTTTCATAACTAAAGACAAAGTCTATTTTTTCTCTTGTTTCAGGTATTAGGCTCCGGGCTGCCGGGTTCTACCCCTCCCGGCTTACCACAGTCGAATTAAAAGTCACCCAGCTAGCTTCGGAGCCGTGTCAATGCCGGATGGGTAGTGAGGTGCGCGGCCCGGGGGCGCAAGGTTCCGGGCTGCCGCATGTCGCGGCGCCTATTGCGCGCGCGTGGGCGGTCGCAGCGGCGACCGCCGCGGTGAGGGTACCGGCGGGGAACGCCGAGGCTGACGCCTGGACGGTCCGGGGCTGGGCCGACGTGGCCATCGGCTGCGTCGCCCTGGACGGGCCCGGGTTTATCGACTCGGCCCGGGACCTGGTCCGCCCGGACGGGCCCGGCGCGTTCAGCGGCCTGGACGAGGTGATCAGGTCGCTGCGTGTCGTCTCCGGCGGTCAGCACGCCGCCCGGCTGCGCGAGCTGCGGCGGTTCGCCGGACCGGTGCCGCCGTGGTACCCGGACACCCGGCCGGTGGCGGGCCCGATCCGGGACGTCAGGGGGATCGTCTGGCGCGGCGCCGGACTAGTCACCGGCTTCGGCGAACTGCTCATAGCCACCGCCGCCACGCTCCGGCACGGGGCGGCCTTGCCTCTGGTCAGCGCGGCCCAGCTGGCCTGGGGCGCCCGCTACCGGCCGTCACCTAGTACGGGCCACGTCACGATACGCCTGCCGCTGAACCGGTGGCTGGCCCGACGGACATGGATGTGCCTGCCCGGGCTGCCGGGCCCGGGCACGGCGATCGCCGAGGTGTCGTCCACCGCGACCGCGATGGAGCAGCAGATCTGGCGCGGCATCCACGAGGGGGCGCACCTGGACCACCTCAGCTCGATGGCCAGGCTGCGCCGCCCGATGGCGCCGAGCCCGGGGGAGTTCGGGGCCGGGCTGCTCGTGGCCGAGTCGTACGCGATGGCCGTGGAACTGCTGGCCGGTGTCGAGTGCATCCTGGCCGGCGAGGGGCATGCGGTGTGGCAGCTCGGCGCCGGCCTGATCGAGCGGGCGACCAGGCTGCCCGGCGGCACCAACCCGGCGGCGGAGTTCGCCGACCTGCCGACCCTGGCCGAGGTGTACCTGCTCGGGCCGCTCGACGTGCTGTCCGGTGGCCACGCCTCCGCCGTCCTGCCGGCCGAACTCACCACGTCCCTGCAGAACCGGTGGCGGGCCGCCTGCGCGGCCTACCCGCCTGCCGCCGCGTTCGCGGCCAGCGCTGCCGAACTCGTCGCCCGGGCCGATCCGCTCGTGTAGGCGCGATCCGTCCTGGGTAGGAGGCCTTACACCGTGTGAGTGCCGGCCTTTTCCGGGCCGCTATCACGGCTTCCGTCGCAGGTCGGCGCCGCGCTCAGGTATGCAGGGCAGGAAAACTTTATTTACGTAAATCCCGTATAGATAGACATGGTTTATCTAGCTACACTAAGCTCATCCATGGTGCTCACGGGATCTGGGACGGACAACGCCCTAGGTGGGCCGTAAGGGGCGGATGAGGGGAGGACCGCGCAGGTCTGGGCAGCTGATGCCGCATGGCGTCGCGCCGGGCCGGCGGAAAGGGTCATGAGGGATGAATACAACTTAAAACAGGGTCATGTGATGCTCGATCGCATCGTCGTCCATGAACGCTCGCGTGGCCGGGCGGGCACGCCAGCCGCTCCCGGCTCCGGGCGCCTGGCATTTTGTTTCGCTAGTCAATGGGTCGCATTCAATTTCGCTCGCAGCGTTCTAGCGGGATACCTGCCGGATACTTGCCGATCACCGGCAATCTCCGGCCAGGAAATTGCCGGTGAATCAACAGCCTTTGGGGGGCAGATGATTCAGCCGGTCGGATCTTCTTTCCCGCTGCGACTCGCGGCTGAGGCGGCGCCGCCGTCCAGCAGCATCCTCTCCAACCGGTCACGGTTCCGCCCGTGACACTCAAGACTCCAGGTGACGGCCGCCACAGCCCTGACGGAGCTGGCCGTCACCTGGCAAAACTCGTGGAGGGGCTGGCCGCGCTCCTAGCGGCGGGCGAGCCCCCGGCCGGACGCACTGGATCCGGGGTTTCACGGCGTCAGAACGCGTTGGATCCAGGGTTTCATGACGTTCGGCCGGGTCCGGCACGCACGAACCGTGATGCTGATGATGCCCGCGTGGCCTGAGTCCGGCTTTCTTGAACGTGGCGCCCGGCCGCGCTAGCCGCACCCTCGGCCGAACCGAGCGACCGCGCTAGCTGCGCCCTTCGCCGGGCGCAGGCACGCCGATCGGGCTGGGGTAGGGGAGTGCGGCCGCGCACGCCCGCGCGAGCGGGGTGAGGGCCGCCGCGATCTCGGCCGTGGCCTCCGGGCCGAGCCGGGCCCAGGGCCGGGACGCGGCCCGGTCGGTGGCGTCCTCGACCGCCGCGTGCGCCTCCCGCCCGGCGCTGGTCAGCGTGCCGTCCGCGCCGACCCAGCCGCGCGCGGCCAGCCGGGACAGGGCGCCGTCCCACGCCTCGTCCGTCCAGCCCCGCACCGGCTGCATGTCTTCCCGGCGCAGGTCCAGGCAGCAGCGCAGGACTACCGCCTCGCAGCCGTCGATGTCCGCCGCGGCCAGCGCGGCGAAATGCCCGTCGCCCCGGTGCTCGCGCAGCAGGGTGGCCGCCTGCCACAGCCGGCCCAGCCCGGCAGCGGCCGAAGAAGCCGACGAAGCCGACGAAGCCGCGACAACCTCCCCGGGCAAAACCGGCAGCGCGGCGTTCGCCGCGGCCAGCACGCGACCGGAGAAGTCGAGCTCGCCGATGGCCCGCCACAGCAGGTCGCCCGCTGCGGCCGCCTCCGCCTCCTGCCCGGCCAGCAGCCTGCCGAGGCCCTCGGCCGCGCCGGCCAGCCGGACCCGCAGCGCCTCCTCCGGCGTGATCAGCTCCCAGACGCCGGGGATGGCGCGGGCCACGAAGGCGGGCGCGAAGTTGAAGAACGAGGCGGCGACCACCGCCGCGCTGGCCGCGCCGAGCGGTGCCGCGCGGCCGGCGAAGTAGCCGCGCCAGAACCCGCGCAAGCCCGCCTGCTCATAGGCCGAACGCGCCTCGGCCGCGAAGTAGGTCACCGCGTGGACCGGCTCGAACAGGGTCCACATCGAACGCGCCATGGCCGCGTCAGTCACCAGGGCAGGATAACGCTTGTTACGGATGTGCCCGCGTTCTTGCCCGCAAGCAGGGTAGTAGGGGTCTTATGCGGACTGACCCGGCGAAAGCCGGCCGGAAGCCCGGTGGAGACGCGGACGACGCCGACGAGCGGCAAGACCAGCAACAAGACGAGCGTCAGGGCGAGCGGCAAGACGGGGGACGGGGAGAGCGACTTAGCTGGTGGCGGCGCTGGCGGACCTGGCTCCCTTTCGTGGTCAAGCCGTTGCGCCGCGGCATCGTCATCTTCGCCCTGCTGCTGATCGTCGAGTACCTGGTCGTGCCCGAACTGGTCGGGGCGAGCAAGGACCTGCACCTGCTCGGCCAGGTGAGCGCCTTCTGGCTGGCCGCCGGCGTGATCCTGGAGTTCCTGTCGCTGTTCTGCTACGGCCTGCTGACCCAGGCGCTGCTGCCACCCGGCGCGCACAATCCCGGCCTGTCCGTGCTGTTCCGCATCGACCTGGCCGCCGCCGCGATCGCCCACGTCATCCCGGCCGGCACGCTGGGCAGCGCCGGGCTCGGCTACAAGCTGTTCACGGACGCGGGCATCAAGGGCCGCGACGCCGCGGTGATGATGGCGACCAAGGGCCTGGGCTCCACCGTGGTGCTGAACGTGCTCCTGTGGCTGTCCCTGGTCATCTCCATCCCGCTGGCCGGGTTCCACCCGATCTACGTGACGGTGGCGGTCACCGGCGCCGTGATCCTGCTCGCGATCGCCGCGCTGGCCTTCGGGTTTATCCGCGGGGCCGAACGCGCCTCCCGCATCCTGCACGCGATCGGCGACCGGATACCCGGCCTGTCCGGCGACCGCCTGGAACAGGCGCTGCTCGACGCGGCGAAATCCCTGGCCGCGCTCGGTCGCGACCGGCGCACCCTGGTCCTGTCGCTGACCTGGGCCACGCTCAACTGGCTGCTCGACGCCGCGTCGCTGTGGTGCTTCGTGGCGGCGTTCGGCCGGTTTGTCAACCCTGTCGAGCTGTTCGCCGCCTATGGGATCGCCAACGTGGCCGGCGCGCTGCCGGTGACCCCGGGCGGGCTGGGCGTCGTCGACTCGATCGCCCCGCTGCTGCTGGTCAGCTTCGGCGTCACCCGTAGCGTGGCCACGCTGGGCGTGCTCGGCTGGCGGCTGGTCAACTTCTGGCTTCCCATCCCGGTCGGCGCCATCGCCTACGTGTCCCTCAAGGTGCCCCGCGGGGCCGGCCTCAAGGCCATGCGCACGGCCGTGTCCGCCCTGCTGGCACGCCCGGCCCCAGCCGAGGAACCCCCGCCCGAGGAGCCCCAGGCCGAGGAACCCCAGCCCGAGGAACCCCAGGCCGAGAAGCCCGAGGACCGCGCTAGTGACAGGTGAGCTTCGGGTTGCCGCCGAGGTAATTCACCGGGCCGAACGCAATGGTCACCAGGATCGTGCCCACGCCGGCGCAGTTTGCCGACGCCGCGGTGAAGTAATTCCGCTGCCAGGCGGCGAGAGCGCCGATGAGCAGCCAGACGGAGAGCACCACCAGGAACATGCGCATGGCCACCTCCGGACTCCTGGGCGGGAAGCCGTGACCGGGCCGTCACCCGCCACGTTTTCAGTGATACCAGCCGGCGCCGCCTCCCGGAAGGCCCGCCGCGCCGTGAGCAAGAACCCACTTATGCGGATATTCCGGTTCAGCTCTGCGTTGAGCCAGGCCAGGGCCGGTCAGATTTCTTAAAATTCGGCCATGTTCTACCCATCCGATCCGGCGTTGGCTTCGAAGGTGACATATGAACCCGAACGATTCGGACGCGTCCAGGTTCACGTCCGCGACCACGGATAGGAGGGGAGAGCGGGATCTAGACCTCCTGCTCGTCCACGTGGCACGTGGCGACACCGAAGCGTTCGAGGCGGTGTACGACCGGCTGGTCGGCCCGGTGTACGGCGTGATTCGCAGGGTTCTGCGGGATCCGTCCCAGTCCGAGGAGGTAGCCCAGGAAGTCCTCCTCGAGGTGTGGCGGACCGCCGCCCGGTTCGACCCGGCCGTTGGTGGCGCGGCGACGTGGGTGATGACGATAGCCCACCGCCGCGCCATCGACCGTGTCCGCTCGACCACGGCGGCGGCCGACCGCGAGCACAAGACAGCCGAGGTCCACACACCACATGACGAGGTCGCTGAGGCGGTGGAAGCGAGCCTGGACGCCGAGCGGGTGCGACGCTGCCTGGACGGGCTCACCGACGTGCAGCGCGAATCGATCACCCTGGCTTACTACGGCGGCTACAGCTACCGTCAGGTGTCCGACCTGCTCAAGGTCACCCTGGGCGCGATCAAGACCAGGATCCGCGACGGCCTCATCCGGATGCGCGATTGCCTGGGGGTGAGCTGACATGCGGCTCCTCCGGCACGACCTGCACGCGCTGTCCGGCGCCTACGCCCTCGACGCGCTGGAGCCGGGGGCCGAACGCGACCGGTTCACCCGCCACCTCGACCGGTGCCCGTCGTGCGCCAGCGAGGTACGGGGATTCCGCGAGGTAGGCACCGCGATGGCCTTCGCCGCCACTACCGAGCCGCCGGCCGGGCTCCGCGATCGGGTGCTGGCCGCCGCGGCGCGCACCCGCCAGCTGCCGCCCGAGATCAGGACTCACGCGCGGCCGCGGGGCACCCGCACCCGGGTGCCGTGGCTGCCGTGGCTGTCCGGGGTGGTAGCGACCGCCTCGATCGTGGTCGCGGTGCTGTTCGGCTTCGCGCAGGCGCACACGCGGGACGAGCTCAACCAGGTCCGGGCCGAGAACCAGGCGATCTCGCTGCTCCTGTCGGCGCCGGAGGCCAAGCTGCTCACGCACACGGTCACCAACGGCGGCGTGGCCACCGTGGTGCTGGCCGCGGACCGGCACGAGCTGGCCGTGGTCACCACCGGGCTGCCCGCACTGCCGCCCGGCAAGGTGTACCAGCTCTGGCTGATCGGCAAGCCGACGATCACCTCGGCCGGCCTGCTGCCCCCAGCCAAGGACGGGCGGACTCCGCCGGTGCTGGCCACCGGGGTGGTCAAGGGCGACACGCTCGGCCTGACCGTCGAGCCGGCTGGCGGCTCGGCTCAGCCCACCACCAAGCCGATCTTGGCCCTGCCCTTGCCCGTATGAGGCGGGAGAGGGTCACACCCGGCCCGTTCGGTAGCCATTTATCCCGAACGGGCCGGGTACCCGCCTTTCCGTCGGCCTAGGGCTCAGCCGGGCCAGTGACAGCTGCTGACCTGCCCGCCGGTCACCGTGACGGCGGTCACCGGGGTGTGCGCCCGCCACACGGTGTAGCGCCCGGCCGGCAGGCCCGGGTAGACCGCCGCGTACCTGGTCTGCCCGGGCAGGTGCCGTGGCCGCACCCGGGAGTGGGTGCGGGGCGCCCCGTCCCGGCTGATCTCGATCTCCTCGCCTTCCAGGCCGGCCGGCGTGTACAGGATCAGGGCGCCGACGCCGGCGCCGAGTTCCATCACGACGGTGCCAGGACCGGACGGCCCCGGAGCTGCCTCGGTCATGACGGGTTGCTGAAGCCACTGTACGGAACCCCGAGGTAGGGGAAGTGGCCGAGCGGCGGGTCGCTGACGCTGGCCGGGGTCAGCCCGTCGGTGAGCTGGCCCGCCGCCGCGTCGGGCTTGAACGTCTTGTCGATCAGCGGATACGTCACGCCGGCCAGCGCCCGCAGCTCGATCGCGACCACGTCGTCGGTCACCCGGCGGCCGTTCGGGAAGCCGCCGGGGTCGCCGCCGACCAGCCCGTAGATGCTCTGCTTGCCCGCGGGCGTGGGCGCGATGGAGGTGTTCAGCCGGAGCATGTCGGCCAGCACCGGCCCGGTGAAGTTGGTGAAGCCGGGGATGATCCCGGTGGGGATGCCGGTGAGCAGGATCGCTTCCAGGTCGGCCCGCGGCTTGCCCGCCGAGACCAGCGCGGCCAGGTTCGGGAACACGCCGGGGTACAGGTCGGGCAGCAGCGCGGCCAGGCCGGGATGGGTCACGTAGCTGGCGAACCGCTTGTCGTCCGATGGCGGCAGCGAGTTCCACTGGTCCTTGTGCCCGAGCGGGATCAGCACCTCGTTGACCAGTGGGTTGCCGAGCCGGGACACCTGCCGGAACGGGCCGCTGTCCACGTTCTGGCCGTTGTCGGCGTCCCACAGCCGGACCCGCTGGCGGCTCGCCGTGGTCCACACGCCGATGGTCGGGTGGCCGCTCCTGGTCAGCGTGGAGACGGGCACCTGGATCGCGATCGAGTGCACGTTCAGGTGGTCGGTGGCGTTCACCCCGGGCCCCGCCTTGAGGCCCGCCAGCCCGAACGTGGCGTGCAGGTTCGCGAACGGACGCAGGTCGGCCAGGTCGAAGATCGAGCCCAGGTCGACGTAGAAGGCCTCGGCCCGCTGCCCGGCGAACACCGTGATCCCGCCGCCGAGCTGGTGCACCGCCTGGGCGGCCAGCGCGCCGTAGTCCGGCGTGGACAGCGGCCCGATGTTGCACGGCGGGCAGGCCAGCCCGGTGCCGATGGTCCGGCTGCTGAAGCCGGAGGACACGGTGACGTCGTAGTTCTGGCGGCGGTTCCAGTTCACGCT
>Ga0207702_10004774_pt1 | contig 11945 bp, 8 predicted proteins | sample KBSCornC62_FD_184302 | JGI IMG/M metagenome (GOLD analysis project Ga0207702, IMG submission 184302) | Corn rhizosphere microbial communities from Kellogg Biological Station, Michigan, USA - KBS Corn C6-2 (SPAdes) (version 2) | ecosystem: Host-associated > Plants > Roots > Rhizosphere > Soil ...
CGCCGACCACCAGGACCAATCCGCGCGGCAGCAGCACCAGCTCCTTGAGCACGGGCGGCAGGTGCAGTGCGTCCAGGGTGGGCAGCGTGTGCGGGATGTAGCGCACGGCCATCGCCGGCTCCCCGCGCTGCCGGTACAGGCTGACGCGGAAGCGGCCGAGGCCGGGCCGTTCGAGCGTGAAATTCATCTCGTGGCGCGCGGCGAAGATCTGCTGCTGGCGCTGGTCCAGCACCGAATCGACCAAGTCCGAGAGTTCGCGCGACGCGAGTGCAGTATCGCGCAGCATGAGCATGCTGCCTTCGATGCGCAACGCCGGCGGCGAACCGACGCTCAGGAGCAGATCCGACGCGTTGCGTGCGACCATTTGTTGCAGCAGTTCGGGCATGGACATGGGCGGTCTCCGGTTTGTGCCGAGCATGGGCGGGCCCCAGCCTGCCGGCGGCGACTTGGATCAAACACGCGACGATCGCGCGGAAAAAGCTCGCGTTCGATTGATCTGGATCAAGTGTCGGCGGGAAATTCACGCCCCCGGCAGGGCGAGTTCCTCGTCGATGCAGCGGCCGAGGTAGTCGAAATAGCCGTCGATGTAGCTGATGCCGTTGGTGTGGTCGATCAGGTATGGATTCATCAGGGTGTGGCGCAGGATGGTGAGTCCTTCGCCCTCGTCGCTATCCGGCACCAAGCCCAGCGCCGGGAAAATGCGCTGCGTCTCGGTGGCGCCGAGCAGCTCCGGCTTGAGCGACGTGACCGAGCCAAAGAACTCCTTCGTCTGCACGGGCCGGTGCGGATCGGCGTGCAGGCGTTCGTACAGGCGCGCGACGAACGCGTTCGCGCGCACGATGGACGCGTTGCCGCCGGGATTGAGCGCGAGGCAGACCAGGTTGCTGTCCGGCGCGAACGGCACCAGCGCCGCCACGCGACCGCCCAGTTCCGCGGCGAAACGCTGCGCCCGCGCATGGAATGCTTCGGCCGCCTGGATCGTCGCGCGCGGCAGGCGTCCGAACTGGCTGTGATCCAGCGGCAGGGTCTTGTGCACGACATACACCGCCGCCGCGGCGGCGCCGGATTTGGAGCCGTCGAGAATGTACTGGCCGAGCCGCCGGTAGCGCGCGAAATAATCGGGCGGCTCGTCGCCGTGGAAGACGTACGGCGCGTGCTCAGCGAGCAGCGACATGGCGCGGTGATCGCGGCACACGAACGCGCCGGCGCCGTACGGCAGATAGCCGAGCTTGTGGGGATCGACCGTGATCGAATCCGTCTGCGCCATCGCGGCGAACGCGCGGTACACGCCCGGGGTGGGGAATTCGCGAAAGTCCTGCGCGACGTCGTTGGCGGCACGGCGCGTGCCGTCCGGATTGCGAAACAGGGTCGCGAGATAGCCACCCCAGGCGGCGTCGACATGGACCGAAAAGCCCAGGCCCGCCTCGCGAACCCGCGAACGCGCGCCGAGCACGGCATCGATCGGATCGACGGTGCCATATTCGGTGCTGCCGAGAACGGCCACCGCCATGAGCACCGGACGTCGCTCGCGCGCGCAGTCCTGCAACGCCTGTTCGAATGCGCCGGCATCCAGGCGCATGCCATGCGTGGCGACCAGGTGCAACTGGTCGCGTCCGAGGCCGAGCAACTTCAGGCCTTTGCTCCACGAATAATGTGCCGTGATCGGTGCGAGCACGCAGGGCGCACGCAAGGTCGGATGCTGTACGAAGAAATCGGACAGGCCGCGCTGTTCGATGCGTTCACGCTTCACGCGTTCGTGCCAGTGCTGCCGATCCGCCGGTGTCTGCGCGCCGAGCCAGGTCTGCCAGCGCACCAGCAATTCGATGCCGTCCTGCGGCGACAGGTTGAACGCGGACCAATCGTCCGGCGGCAGAGCGATGTCCGGCACGCCCGCGGCGCGCAGCGCGACCGGAAACGCCTTCAGCGCGAGCGCCAGGCGTAGCGCCTGGAAGTTGGCGCCGGTGCCGCCGGCGGTCAAATGACCGAACGCGCAGCCCGTCTGTTTCGGATCGTGCGCGAAACCGAACAGGCGTGCGAACTGCAGTCCGACCTCGATTTCCAGGTCGACCGTCACCGGCGCCGCCTCGCCGCTGACGTTGTTCGGGTTGTACGGCAAGGTCAGGATTTGCGCGAGCAGGCCAGGCAGCAGCAGGTCCGACACCATGTGCCCCAAGTAGCGCGGGCTGTGGAACGGCACCGATTTCTTCAGCGTTGCGGAGAGCTGATGCAGCTCGCGCCGCATGCGTGCTTCGAACGCGACATAGTCCGGGTGCCGCGCGGCCGCCGTGGAGATCGCCGGCGGATCTTCCGGGTGGAAGTTGCGCCGCCAGTACACGTGGTCGCGCAGGAACTCGACGACCAGGCGTTCGAGCAGCGTGTCGTTCTCGCCGTACGGTCCGAGAAAACACGCATCGATCGCGTGGTCGACCGACGCAGGTTCACTCGTGGGCGCGGATACGGTCATGCGTGAAGCACTCGATCGAACAGTCGGCACCAGCGTAGTCGGCCGCTAGCCATCGGTGGTTGATGCAGGTCAAGCTGATCCGGGCGGTTGGGCATCGCCGGCAACTTGACCTGCGTCAGGTCGCAAACGTGCCGGGCCGTCCAGAGTGCCACGTGCCCGTCAACGGAGAATCGCATGGAATACCACGTCAAGCTCACCGCGCCTGTCGCGGACCTCGCCGCGATTGCCGCAGCCATCGAGGCGCTCGATCCGGCTGCGCAGGTCGATATCGATCGCCCGAAGCAGCATTTGCGCGTCGCGGCGCAGCTCGAAGCTTCCGAGTTGAAGCGCCTGCTCGATCGCGCCGGGTATCCGGTGCAGCCGAATCAGATCGCGCAGCAGCCGTCGATCTGCTGCGGCGGCTGCGGCGGCTGAGCGCGCGCGGCGCGGCGGTCAGACGGTCTTGAAGACCAGGGTCACGTTCGTACCGCCGAAGCCGAAACTGTTCGACGTCGCCACGCGCGCGCGGGCGGAGCGGGTTTCGCGCAAGATCCCGATGCCGCCGGCGCGCTCGTCCAGCGTCTGGATGTTGGCCGAGCCGGCGAGGAATCCATCGCGCAGCATCAGCAGGCTATAGATCGCCTCGTGCACGCCCGCGGCGCCGAGGGAGCGTCCCGACAGCGCCTTGGTCGACGACAGCGCGGGAACACCCGGCCCGAACACGCGCCGCAGCGCATCGAGTTCGACCAGGTCTCCGAGCGGTGTGGAGGTGCCGTGCGCATTGATGTAATCGACCGGCGCGTCGACGTCGCGCAGCGCCATGCGCATGCAGCGCTCGGCGCCGTCGCCGGACGGAGCGACCATGTCCGCGCCATCGGAGGTCACGCCGTAACCCACCAGTTCCGCGTACACGCGCGCCCCGCGTGCGCGGGCGTGGTCGTAGTCTTCCAGCACCAGCATGCCGCCGCCGCCGGCGATCACGAAGCCGTCGCGCGCTGCGTCGTACGGGCGCGAAGCCGCTGCCGGCGTCGCGTTGAACGCGCTGGAGAGTGCGCCCATGGCGTCGAATTGCGTCGCCATGCCCCAGTGCAATTCCTCGCTGCCACCGGCGAACATCACGTCCTGTGTGCCGTGACGGATCAGGTCGGCGGCAGCGCCGATGCAATGCGACGAGGTGGCGCAGGCGGCGGAAATCGAATAACTCATGCCGAGGATGCCGAACGCGGTGGCGAGCGTGGCGGAGACCGTCGAGCACATCGTGCGCGGCACCATGTACGGGCCGACCTTGCGCACGCCTTTTTCGCGCAGCAGGTCGCCGGTTTCGATCTGCCAGCGCGCCGAGCCGCCGCCGGAACCGGCGATGACGCCGCTGCGCGGATGACGTACGTGCTCCAGCGCGAGCCCCGCGTCGGCGATGGCGTCGCGCATCGCGACGTAGGCGTACGCCGCCGCATCGCCCATGAAGCGTCGAAACTTGCGCTCGATCGCGGCCTCTAGATCGATTTGCGGCATGCCCGCGACGCAACTGCGCAAGCCGCGCGCTGCGAACTCCGGCGCGGCGGCGATGCCGCTGATGCCGTCCTGCAGCGCGCGCGAAACGTTCGTCAACGCGTTGCCCAGACACGACACGATACCCATTCCGGTGACCACGACGCGGCGCATGCTCAGAATCCCTCCGTCGATTGGAACAAGCCCACACGCAGGTTTTTCGCCGAATAGATGGCGCGCCCGTCGACGTAAGTCGCGCCGTCGGCGACGACCATCTTCAGGCGTCCACGCACGACGCGCGCGATGTCGATCTCGTAGCGCACCAGCGCGGCGTTTTTCAGTATCTGCCCGGTGAAGCGGACTTCACCGACGCCGAGTGCGCGGCCGCGTCCGGATTCGCCGAGCCAGGGCAGGAAAAACCCGGTGAGCTGCCACATGGCATCGAGTCCCAGGCAACCGGGCATTACCGGATCGCCGTTGAAGTGACAATCGAAGAACCAGAGGTCTGGCCGGATGTCCAATTCGGCGTGGATCACGCCCTTGCCGTACGCGCCGCCGTCGCGTTCGATTTTCGTGATGCGGTCGAACATCAGCAGCGGCGGCTGCGGCAGGCGTGCGTTGCCGGGACCGAAAAGTTCGCCGCGCGCGCACGCGAGCAACGCTTCACGGCCCAGGGAGGACGGGGCGACGGACATGGCGACCGATGGGGAAGGGGGGAGGCGCAACGTACCCGGTGCGTATGGGCAAGCGCCTTGACCTGGATCAAGGCGAAGCGGGCTCAGGCGCTGGCGCTTCGGCGCGCGGCGCGTTCCATCCAGGCGAAATATACCAGCGGAATGATCAGCAGCGTCAGCAGCGTGGAAACCAGGATGCCGAAAATCAGGGACACGGCGAGGCCCTGGAAGATCGGATCGTCGAGGATGAAAAGGCCGCCGATCATCGCCGCGAGCGCGGTCAGTGCGATTGGCTTGGCGCGCACCGCGGCCGCTTCGAGCACCGCATCGCGCCGCGGCTTGCCTGCGGCGATCGCCTGGTTGACGAAGTCGATCAACAGGATCGAGTTGCGCACGATGATGCCGGCGAGCGCGATCATGCCGATCATCGAGGTCGCCGTGAACTGCGCGCCGAGCAGCGCATGCCCGGGCATCACGCCGATCACCGTCAACGGAATCGGCGCCATGACGATCAGCGGCACGGCGTAGCTGCGGAACTGCGCCACCAGCAGCAGATAGATCAGCAGCAGCCCCGCAGAATAGGCGATGCCCATGTCGCGGAACGTCTCGTAGGTGATCTGCCATTCGCCGTCCCATTTGATCGCGTAGCGCTCGCGATCCTCCGGCTGCGCGATGAAATGCTGCGCAATCGGCCCGGTGCCGGCGTCGGATGCGCGCAGGCTGGCGACCTGGGAGAACATGCCGTACAGCGGGCTGTCCAGCGCACCGGCGTCGTCCGCGAGCACGAGCGCGTACGGCAGGAGGTCCTTGTGCAGGATGGCCCGCTCCCAGCCTGCCTTGCGCACCTGTACGACCTCGGACAACGGCACGAGCGCGCCCCCGGCGGCACGCACGTGCAAGGCGAGCAGCTGTTCGATATTTGCCTGGTCGCCGGCGGGAAGGCGCAGCCGCACCGGCACTGCGTACTTGGAACGGCCATCCATCACGTAGCCGGCGTCCTCGCCCGAAAGCGCGGCACGCAATGCCTGCGCGATGCCGGCCTGGTTCAAACCGAGCCGCGCCGCGCGTTCGCGGTCGACGACCACGATTTCCCGCTCCGCGTCGCTCTCCACGCTGGTGTCGATGTCGACGAGGTCCGGAGCCTTGTGGAACTGCTGCTCCAGAGCGCCGGCCAGGCGCCGGATGCCGTCGTAGTCCGGCCCGTACACCTCGGCCACGATCGGCGCGAGCACGGGCGGCCCGGGCGGAACTTCGACCACTTTGACCGCGGCACCGTAGCGCTGCGCGACGGGGGCGATGGCCTGGCGTGCGGCCACTGCGATCGCGTGGCTTTGGCGGCGGCGCAGGGATTTGTCGAGCAGCACGACTTGCAGATCGCCGACGTTCGAACCGCTGCGCAAGTAGTACTGGCGCACGAGGCCGTTGAACGTCAGCGGACCGGACGTACCGGCATAACCCTGATAGCTCGCCACTTCGGGAATCGCGTCGAGCACGTGCGCGATCTCTAGCAGCACGCGGTTCGTGCGTTCGAGGCTGCTGCCTTCCGGCATGTCGAGCACGACCTGGAATTCGGACTTGTTGTCGAACGGCAGCATCTTGAGCACGACCACGCGCAGCACGGTGAGACTCGCGGCGAACACGACCAGCACGGCGCTCGCGATAAAAAGCCACCGTCGCTTGCGCGCCGCGCCCGGGCCGTCGACGAAGGGCGACAGCGTGCGCGCGGACATGCGCTGCAGCCGCGACGGTGCCGGCGCAGACGGATCCGACGCGGATGTTTCCGGTGCGGTGTGCTTGGCGTGCGGGAGCAGCTTCAGCGCGAGCCAGGGCGAAACGACCAGTGCGACGGCCAGCGACAGCAGCATGCCGGCGGAGGCGTTGATCGGAATCGGCCGCATGTACGGGCCCATCAGGCCCGAGACGAAGGCCATCGGCAGCAAGGCCGCGATCACGGTCAAGGTTGCCAGCACGGTCGGTGCGCCGATCTCCGCGACGGCCAGCGGGATCGTTTCGCGCAGGGGTTTCGCCTCGCGCAGGCGGTGGCGATGGATGTTCTCGACCACGACGATTGCGTCGTCCACCAGGATGCCGATCGAGAAGATCAACGCGAACAGCGAGACGCGATTGAGCGTGAATCCCATCGCCCACGAGGCGAACAGGGTCAGCATCAGGGTCAGCACCACGGCGCTGCCGACCACGACCGCTTCGCGCCAGCCGAGCGCGGCGAGCACCAGCAACACCACCGACAGCGTCGCGAACAGGAGCTTGTGGATCAGCTTGTCCGCCTTGTCGGTCGCGGTCGCGCCGTAGTCGCGCGTGACCTCGACGTGGGTGTCGACAGGGATCAGCGTGCCGCGCATCCCCTCCACGCGCTGCGCCACGGCGCGCGTGATGTCGGCGGCGTTGCTGCCGGTTTTTTTCGCCACGACGAGCGTCACCGCCGGCGCCGTGCCGGTGGCCGGCCCGCCCTTGCCGGCCGGTGTGCCGAACCAGGCGTAGCGCGTCGGCAGGTCCGCGCCCTGGCGCACCGCCGCGACGTCGGACAGGAACACCGGCTGGCCGTTCTTGAGGCCGATCACGAGCTGCGCGACGTCGTCCGCATCGGCCAGCAGCGTGCCAGCGGTGAGCGGCACCGCGCGATCTGCTGCGACGCGTTCGCCGGCTTGCGTCGCCACGTTCGCGTCCTTCAATGCGGCAGTCAGCGCATCGAGCGAGAGCCCATACGCAGCCAGCCGGGGCGCGTCGAGTTCCACCACGACCGCGCGCTCCGGCGCGCCGAGCGTGTAGACGTCGCGCGTGCCCGGGATGCGTTTGAGTTCGGTCTCGAGCGAGTGCGCGACTTCGGCGAGCTCGGTGGTGCCGCGCTGCTCGTCGTCGGTCCACAGCGTCAGCGCCATCGTGGGGACATCGTCGATGCCCATGGTCCGGATCAACGGCGCGCCGACACCGAGACCGGCCGGCACGAAATCGCGGTTCTGGTAGACCTGGTTGTAGAGCCGCACGATGGCGGTTTGGCGCGGTACGCCGACTTCGAATTCGACCGTGACGACGGCCATGCCCGGCCGGCTCACGGAATACACGTGCTTGACGTTCTCGATCTCCGCCAGCTTCTGCTCCAGCGGAAACGCGACGAGGTTCTCGACGTCCTGGACGCCCGCGCCGGGAAACGGCACGAACACGTTCGCCATCGTGACGTCGATCTGCGGCTCTTCCTCGCGTGGCGTGCCGGCCAGTGCGAACACGCCGAGCAGCAACGCGACCAGCGCCAGCACGGGCGTCAGCGGCGATGCCTGGAATGCACGCGCGATGCGCCCGGAAAAACCGAGCGGCGGAGTCACCGGCCGCCTCCGCGCGCGGCGGCCACCGCCAGCGCCGCGGCGCGCGGATCGGTCGCGATGCGTTCGCCCGGCGACAAGCCGGCCAAGACCTCGATGCGCGCACCGTAATGCCGCCCGACGCGCAGCTGCCGCAAGCTCACGCCGTCCGGCGCCACGACGTAGACCGCGCTCAGCTCACTGCGCTGCACCAGCGCCGTCGACGGCAACAGGATGCGCTCGGTCTCGCCCACGGCGAATGCCGCTTTCACGGTCATGCCGGGGTACAGGCCGGTTTCCTGTCCCGGCAGGTCCAGCCGCACGCTGAACGTGTGCGTGTCCGGATCGGCGTAGGGAAACAGAGTGAGTTTCTTCGCCGCGACGCGGCGCACGCCGTCCGCGTCCAGCAGCACGTCTGCCGCATTCGACGCGCGGATCGCATCGACCACGCTTTGAGGGACCTGGACGTTGACGCGCAGTTCGTCGAGCGACAGGCCGGCGATCAAGGGCTGGCCGGCGCGGACCGATTCCCCGACCTGCACGAAGCGTTTGGTCACGATGCCGGAGTAGGGCGCGCGCACCACGGTGTAGTCGACCTGTTGCGCGGCTTCGCGCGTTGCCGCCCGGGCCGCGTCGAGCGCCGCTTTTGCGCTGTCGCGCTGCGCCGTAGCCTGGTCGAGCTGCGCCTTGGCGACCAGTTTGCGCTGATAGATTTCCGCGATGCGGGTGAAGTTGGCCTGCGCTTCGTCGTAGGCCGCCTGCGCCGCATCCGTCTGCGCCTGCGCGCGGCGCTGGCCGGATTGCTGTTCGACCTGGCTGAACCGCACGATCACTTCGCCGGCGTGGACGTAGTCGTTGACATCGAACGGCAGCTCGACGATGCGTCCGGCGGTTTGCGCCGACATCGTCGCCTGGTTCGTCGCTTCGACCACGCCGTCCCAGGTCTGCTCGCGACGGGCTGCCTCCAGTGTGACCTCGACGGTCTGCAATGGCGCAGCGGCGGGCGGCGCCGCCGCGGGTGGCGCCGGCGTCGAACACGCGCCGAGCGCGGCCAGGCACAGTACGAGGGTGGTGTGGCGTTTCATGGGGTGAGCGCGACCATCACGGGAACGCCGTCCCGCCCTTGACGCCGAAGCGGCGCAGGACGATGGCCAGCGGACAAAAGCCGGTGAAGGCCGACTGCAACAGGTTGAGACCGACGAACAGGGTCAGCAGCAGCCACCACGCCGAGACGAAATGCGCCAGCGCGAGGCTGAGCACGACCACGGACCCTGCGAATGCGAGCACGACGCGATCGATGTTCATGGGGTTTCTCCGGGCTTGGGCCAAGCTTGCACGCCTGCCGCCCCGTGCGGAGTGACCTGGGTCAACAGGCGTCTATATATTAGACATTGCTAATATATGTCACGCCTCGGTACTATTCAATAGCGCGGCAGCGGGGGAGCCATGAAGAAGTCAGCACGATCCGGATTCGATTTCGAGGCGTTGGGGCGGAAAGCCGAGGAGGCTGCGCGCTTGCTGAAGATGTTGGCGCACGAACAGCGCCTGCGCGTGCTGTGCCTTTTGGTGGAGGGCGAACTGCCGGTGGGACAAATCAACGAGCGTGTCGCACTGAGCCAGTCGGCGCTGTCGCAACACCTGGCGAAATTGCGCGAGGAGGGACTGGTTGCGACGCGGCGCGAAGCGCAGACGGTCTACTACCGCCTGGCGAGCGGACCCGCGGCGCGCGTCATCGGCGCTCTGCACGGCATTTACTGCGCCGATGACGACGCGAAGGGGCGGCGGCGAGGGGCGCGCTAGGCACCACGTGCCAACCTCAGCAGTGAGGGCACGAACCGAGCGCGACTGCATCTCGGCGCGAAACTGAATCGGCGTGCAACGTCGCGTCGCCGGCCTGACGCGGTCGTACTATGCTTGGGCTTGTAAGCGGCAATGAAACGGAGCAATGGCGCGCGCCGAACCGACACCGGAGGTCGTCATGTCACGTCAGGGTCATGCCGTGTCTTTCGTTGGCGCGAGCGCGGTAACGCGGAACACGCCGAACCCTCACGCCGTACGCCGTCGCACCGTTCTGGGGGACATCGCGCTGCTCGCTGCCGGCACGCTGCTGATCTATCTCATCGCGGCGCAGCAGGATTGGTTCGCTCGCATCTCGCACTGGGCATTGACGAGTCGGTTTCATCAGCTCGACGAAACCTTGCTCGCAGGCGTTTTTCTCGCTGTCGGATTGGCGATCTTCGCTGTGCGGCGCTGGCGCGAGGCGCGCCGGGACGCGATCGCGCGCCAGCGCACCCAACGCGAGCTCGAGGAACTGCATGCCACACTCGCCGAGCGCGTGTGGCAGCGCACAGCCGACCTGACCGACGAGGTCGAGCGCCGCAAGCAGGCGCAGGAAAAAGCGGCCGCGAGCGAGGCGCGCTACCGGCAGTTGTTCAGGGCGAGCCCGCTGCCGATGTGGATCTACGATCTGCAGACGCTGTCGTTCCTTGCGGTCAATCACGCCGCGATCGCCCGCTACGGTTTCAGCCGGAACCAATTCCTGCGCATGACGATTCGGGACATCGGTGTCGCCGACCAATCGCCGACAGCTCAGGTCGAACAGCCCGACGTCGTCGACGCCAACGGCCACACCGGCGTCGGCCGCCACCGCAGGGCGGACGGCTCGATCATCAGCGTCGAAATCACCTCGCATGCAATCACCTATGACGGTCGCGCGGCGCGACTGGTCATGGCGCACGACGTGACCGAACGCCTGGAACAGGACCGCCGCATCGCGCGCCTGAGCCGCATCCGCGCCGTGATCGGCGGCGTGAGTTCGGCCATGCTGCGCCTGCACGATCGGCAGGATCTGTTGCGCGAAGCCTGCCGCGTTTCCTGCATCGAGGGCGTGTTCCCCGCCGCCTGGATCGTCGCCTTCGAAGGTACGCCACCGCGGCCGAGCGTGCTCGGCTTCCATGCCAAGGATCCGGCCGACATCGAACTCGTCCGGCGCGTGCTCGAGCGCGTTCCGCTCGAGGATCAGCCGGGCTATCGCGCGACGCGAACCGGCCAGCCCGTGATCGTCAATGACGTCGGCGTCGATGTGTCCTTAGCGCCGATGCGCGAGGAATTGATCGGCCGGGGTCTGCACGCGTATGCGGCGTTCCCGTTGATCCGCGGCGACCAGGTGAGCGCGTCGATGGTGCTCGTGGCCCGCGAGCCGGGTTTTTTCGACGAAGAAGAAGCCGCGCTGGTGCAATGGCTGACCGGCGACATTTCCTATGCGCTGGCGCATATCGAGGCGTCGCAGCGGCTGGACCGCCTCGTCCATTTCGATCCGCTGACCGGACTGGCCAATGCGCAGCTTTTCCGCGAGCGCCTGGATCAACTGGTGACGGCGGCGCGGCAATCGCGCGACGCGCTCGCCGTCGTGGTGCTGGATCTCGAGCACTTCACGCGCGTCAACGACGCGTTCGGGCGCGGTGTCGGCGATCGCCTGCTGCGCGAGGTCGGCGAGCGCGTGCGCGTGCGCGTGCCGGAACCGCACCTGCTCGCGCGCATCGGTGCGGACACCTTCGCCGTTTCGAAACGCTTGCAGCACACGTCCGATGTCGGACGCCTGATCGACGAGGTGTCCGCCAGCCTGAGCGAGGCGTTCGTGCTGGACGGTCATGCGATTCGCGTGTCCGCCCAGGCCGGGATCGCCGTGTTCCCGGCCGATGGAGAGGACGCCCAGCAGCTGTTCAAGAATGCGGAAGTGGCGCTCAAAGCGGCGAAAGACTCCGAGCGTCCGCACACGTACTACTCGCACGGCATGCAGGAACGCATGGCACGGCGCGTGGCACTGGAAACGCAATTGCGCAGCGCGGTGGAGCAACAGCAATTCGTCCTGAACTATCAAGGGCGTATCGATATCGTCAGCGGCGAACTGGCCGGCGCAGAGGCCCTGATCCGCTGGAACCATCCGCAACGCGGCATGATTTCGCCCGGCGAGTTCATCGAACTCGCCGAGGGAACCGGCCTTATCGTGCCGATCGGTGCGTGGGT
>Ga0207702_10004775_pt1 | contig 11945 bp, 10 predicted proteins | sample KBSCornC62_FD_184302 | JGI IMG/M metagenome (GOLD analysis project Ga0207702, IMG submission 184302) | Corn rhizosphere microbial communities from Kellogg Biological Station, Michigan, USA - KBS Corn C6-2 (SPAdes) (version 2) | ecosystem: Host-associated > Plants > Roots > Rhizosphere > Soil ...
GCGCGTCACCGACGCCCGCGCCAACCGTTCGACGCGCGACCAGAGCCCGACGTACGTCGACGGCGCGTACTGCGCCTGGACGCACCCCATCAGCTCGACCGCTCGAGGCAAGGCGAGGCGACGCCGCTCGAGCAGCAGCTGGCGCTCGAGCAGCGCGCGGTTGAGCTCGCGCTCCGGAAGGACGCGCTCCGGCACGTCGCTGAAGCTAACGCGGCTAAGCTCGCGCCGAGAGGAGGCCAGATGGCGATCAAGCTCCACCGCTGCAAGAACCTGTGGGTGAAGGGGCCGCACCCGTGCTGGAAGGTGCAGAGCGCGCTCGACGACGCCGGCGTCGAGTACGAGGTCGTCGTCGAGAAGTACTTCGGGCCGCGCGAGCACACGGTGGAGCGGACGGGCCAGAAGCGGTTCCCGTGGATCGAGCTCGAGGACGGCTCCGTCTACCGCGCGGAGTCGAAGGAGATGGCGCAGCGGATCCGCGAGGGCAAGCTGCAGGAAGCCGCGAGCGCCCAGTGATCGTCTCCGACGAGATCGACGCCTACGCCGAGGCGCACACGACGCCTCCGCCCGAGCTGCTGGCCGAGCTCGCCGCCGAGACCCGCGAGACGATGAGCGCGCCGGGGATGCTGACGGGCACGGTCGAGGGCCGCTTCCTCGAGCAGCTCGTCTTCGGCCTGCAGGCGAAGCGCGTGCTCGAGCTCGGCACGTTCACCGGCTACTCGTCGCTCTCGATGGCGGCGGGCCTGCCGCCGGGCGGCCACATCGACACCTGCGAGGTCTCGGAGGAGCACGCCGAGGTGGCACGGCGCTACCACGCACGCAGTCCGGTCGGCGACCGGATCACGATTCACATGGGCCCGGCGCTCGAGACGATCGAGCGGCTCGGCGGCGAGTGGGACTTCGTCTTCATAGACGCCGACAAGGAGAACTACGGGAACTACTACGAGGCCCTCCTGCCGCGGTTGGCGCCGGCCGGCCTGATGGCGATCGACAACACCCTCTGGAGCGGGCGCGTGCTCGACGGCTCGGACGACACCGAGACGACGCGTTCGATCCGGGAGCTGAACGACCGGATCGCGGCCGACGACCGCGTCGTCGCGGTGCAGCTCAGCGTGCGAGACGGCGTGACGCTCGTGCGTCGCCGCCTGGCAACGGCGCACTAAAGAATCCCCTCCGGCTGCCGATTCTCTCACTACCGCCTTCACGGCAAGACGACGGGTGCCGTCGAGCGGCTGATGCAGCAGGGGAGGGAAGTTCGCGTTGTCAGGCCTGGAGAAAACGCACCAACCGCGCTATGTTTGGTCGGCGAACGACACGCTTGCAAAGGGCGGTCGACGACCCAGCCATGTTGAGATGAACCGGCGCTCCGCCCACCTCTCGCGAACAGCACTGGTGCTGGTCGCGGCGGCCGGGACGGTCTGGCTTTCTGCCTTCTTCCTGCCCGGCGCCGTCGTGGAGCCGATCCCGCTGCTGCCGGCCATCGGCAGCGCGGCCGGCAAGGTCATCACCGTGCCCGGGCTGTCGAAGAGCAAGGCGGTGGCCACGACCTCCAGGACGACGGCCACCTCCGGCGCCGTCGCTCGCTCGCAAGTCGCGACGGCGACGTTCGTGCCGCAGCGAGCGCAGATCCGGCGGCAACCGCGCCTCGTCCAGCGGACGCGGCCCGCGCCGCGTCGCCATCCCGCGCCTCGGCCGAAGCGCGTCACGCCGGTGCCGAAGGCTGCTCCGCCTCCTGCCCCGGCTTCGACCGCCTCCGCTCCTGTGTTCGACAGCGCCGCTCCGCCCGGTCGCGCGGTCGGGTGGCACCGCAAGCACGACGCTCCGACGGCGCCTACAACGCCTGTGCCCGCGGCCGGACACGGACGCGGAAACGGGAACGGGCACGGCAACGGGCACGCCAAGCACGACGCGCCCGCCGTTCAGCCTGCGCCCCCGCCGGCGGCTCCGATCGCGCCGGTCGCGCCGCCGTCCCCGCCGGACGGCCACGACAACGGCAAGCATCTGGGCGAAGGGCACGGCAACGGCGGTCAGGGACACGGCCCCGGAGGCATGAAATAGCCCGATTCTCGAGCGGACGCCTGCGGCTCGCTACGGGATTGCTGTTGCTCGCGCTCCCGCTCGCGGTTGCGGTGTGGGCGTTTGGCGCGGTTGCCGACAAACGCGAACGTAGCAACGTCGACCAGCGGCTGGTCCATACGATCAACGACGCCGTCGACCAGTACGAGGCGGCGGCCATACCGGCGCAGAAGACCGCGAACCGGGTCGCGTCGAACCCGCGGGTCCAGCACGCATTCGCCGGCCATCAACGCGGCGCCCTGCGCCGGCTCGGTCGCTCGGGCGTGCTCCTGCTTCCCGGCGCGGCGCGCTCTCCGGCGGCGCTGGGACGGGCCGACGTCAAGGTGCGGGGCACGATGGTCGGGACCGTGGTCGTGGGCGTCCTCGACCAGGGCTTCGCGCGCCGTCTTGCCAGTGGCTCCGGCCAGCCGCCGAATCGTGTGGGGCTGATGGTCGACCGTCGAGTCGTCACGGGAGCGGGCGTGACCGCCGTCCGTTCGTGGCCCGTGCTCAGAAAGCCAACCGACCTCTCGTCGTACCGTGTCGTCGCGGTATCCGTCCCCGCCCACGTTCCGCGCGCGGCGCTCGTGGCCCTGGAGCGGCGGTCCACGATCTCCGCGGCCGCCAACCGCGCTCGCTGGGAGGCGATCCTCGTCGGGCTCGGCGTGATCGCCGCGCTGCTCCTGATCGCCTACGTCGCCGCCCCCGCGATCGCACGAAGCCGCCTCTCCAGGCAGCAGCGCGACCAGGCCGAGCGCGTGCTCGCGCATCTCGGCGACGGCGTGGTCGTCGTCGACAGCGCGGGCGTGGTGCGCCTCTGGAACCGCGCGGCGGAGGCGATCACGGGCCTACGCTCTGCGGACGTCACCAACCGTCCGGCCGAGGAGGCGATCCCCGGGTGGACGACGATCGCGGCGTTCGTGCCGGTCGCGAACCGGCCCGGCGAAGGCGACGGAACCTCGACCGAGGAGACCGTTCCGGTCGAGCTCGACGGCCGTGAGCTGTGGCTCTCGGTCGTGGCGGTGGCGCTCGACGACGACACGGTCTACGCGTTCCGCGACGCGACGCACGAGCGCCGGCTCGAGAACCTGCGTTCGCAGTTCGTCGCGACGATCTCCCACGAGATCAGGACGCCGCTGGCCTCGCTGCACGGCGCCGCGTTGACACTGCGGGAGCACGAGCTGCCGGCCCAGACCCAGGACGACCTGCTCGCCATGATCGCCGAGCAGTCCAACCGTCTGGCGCGCCTCGTCGAGGAGATCCTGGTGGCCGGGCAGCTCGAGAGCGGCTCGCTCAGCGTGGTCGCGGATGCCTTCGACCCGGAGAAGCTCGTCCGCGACGTGACGGCGATCGCGGGCACGCGCGTCGGGGCCGAGACGACGATCGAGGTGTCGCTGCCCGACGTCCTGCCGAAGGTGCACGGCGACGAGGAGCGGACGCGCCAGGTCCTGCAGAACCTCGTCGACAACGCGATCAAGTACTCGCCCTCCGGCGGCCGCATCGACGTGACCGTCGCGCCGGTCGGAGAGTGGCTCCGCTTCACCGTCCGCGACGAGGGCCTCGGCATTCCGCTCGGCGAGCAGGAACGGATCTTCGAGAAGTTCTACCGCCTCGATCCCGACCAGCGCCGCGGCATCGGCGGCACCGGCCTGGGGCTCTACATCTGCAGGGAGCTCGTCCGCTCGATGGGCGGCCGCATCTGGGTCGAGTCCGAGCCCGGCCGCGGCACGACGGCGTCGTTCGAGCTGCCGGCCGAGCCCGTCACGGTCGCCCGGGCCTCGTAAAGCGCCCGCCGACGCGCGGCTACACTGTGCCCGCGCGGGGCTATAGCTCAGCTGGGAGAGCGCCTGGATCGCACCCAGGAGGTCGCCGGTTCGAGTCCGGCTAGCTCCATCTTGAAAGGCCCAGGCAACAGGGCCTTTCTGTATTTGCGGCGTCCGTGCGGGCTCGCGGCCGCAGCCTGGTCATTGCGACGACGTGGAGCGCGGATCAAGGCATGCGCAGACCGGGGCGGTCTTGCACCGCGGTCTGCGGATCGATGCGACGCACGTTCGACGCAAGTTCTTCAGAAGGTCTCCGGACGGATGCGACGGGCAGCCTCACGTGCCGCGACCAGCTCGGCCTTTGTGAGTGGCTGAGCTCCCGCTCCAGGAGTCGGCTGCCCGGATACGCCAGCTACGGAAGGCGTGTGCGAGGGATGTGAGGAAGTTCCTCTTGCCAGTGAGGCGCCTTTCGTTCGTCCCCGTTTGAATCGCACTTGGTTCTCCTCCCCACAAGACCTTGCGTTGCGAAAGATCTAGCCCGGCGCTGGCTACCTAAGACAGCTCGCGAACATCGTCACGTCCGCGGGCGTCGAGCTGCTCGTGTTGAGCAGGCCCATCGTCCAGGCCTGGTCGCTCGTGGGAGCGGAACCGACCGCGATCAGGACAGGCCCATCGGAAGCGAAGCCGGCACTCACGATCTTCTGGCCGGCGTCGCACGAGATCGTGAACGCCTGGCCAGCGCCGGCAGCGATCTGGCCCTCGGCCTCGCTCTTCACCGTGACCAAACCAGCCGCCGTACTGGCTGGCCCGGGTACGCGCGCGGCCTGCTGGACGAGTGCGCTCGGGGTCTTTCCGGCGAGTGCTCTCGCGTTGAGGGCCACCTTGGCCTTGTCTGCCACTAGCGCGCGCTTGGCGAGGGGCACGATCTGCTGGGCTGCAAATGCAGTCCCAGAGAGCGCAAGCAGTAGCGCGAGCATCGCCACGACGAACGACGGGCTTGGGAGTCGGAAGGTACGCATTCTCTACTCCTCCTTTCGAGCTGCGGTTCGAGATGGGCCGAGGGTGTCGGGCGCCCCTAACGCGGCGCTAACCGCGAGCGTCGGCCGCCTAAGACGTCGATAACGGGCCAACCCGCGAAGCGACGTCGCCGTGACCTGTTCAGGAATGGCTGGCGGTGCTAGAACCGCCATGTCGTGGACTTTCGGATCCTCGGGCCGCTCGAGGTCTGGGACCGCGGACGGACCATCGAACTGGCGCGGCGCAAACAACGTGCGCTTCTCGTCTTCCTGCTCCTGCGAGCGGGTGAGACGGTCTCGACAGACGCCCTGATCGAGGCGCTTTGGGGGGAGGAGGCTCCCCGCACAGCGCGTGCGTCGCTGCAGAACACCGTGGCTCAGCTCCGCAGATTGCTCGGGCCGGGCGTCGTCGCCTCCGACCCAGGCGGTTACCGGTTGGAGGTCGTTTCCGAGCAACTCGATCTGGGCCGCTTCGAGCGATTGACGGCAGAGGCCCGCTCCGGAGTCGCCGCCGAGCGAGGCGAACGCCTCCGCGAGGCCTTAGGCCTCTGGCGCGGCCCCCCGCTCGCCGAGCTGGTCTACGAGCCCTTTGTCGCACAAGAGGTCGCTCGGCTCGAAGAGTTGCGTACGGCTGCATACGAAGATCTGATCGATGCTGAGCTCGCTCGCGGGGGAGGTGGCGACCTTGTAGCCGAGGTGGAGTTGTTAGTCGCCGAGCACCCCTTCCGCGAGCGGCTTCGCGCGCAGCTGATGCTCGCCCTCTACCGCGCCGGCCGGCAGGCCGAGGCGCTCGATGCCTACAGGGCCGCCCGCAGGATGCTGGTCGACGAGCTGGGGATCGAGCCCGGCACACCGTTGAGTGAGCTCGAACGAGCGATCCTCAGACAGGACTCGTCGCTCGCGCCCGCCGCGCCTGCCGAGCGCGCAATGGCCCACCCGCCTGCGGAGCGGCGCAAGACGGTGACAGTCCTCTTTGCAGACCTCGAGGCCCACGACGTAATCGATCCCGAGCTTCTGCGCGAGGCGACGATGGACGCGCTCGGTCGCGTACGCGACGTCCTGGAGGCTCACGGCGCGACGATCGAGCAGCGCGCCGGAGACGAGGTGATGGCGGTCTTCGGCATACCGCAGGCGCACGAGGACGACGCGCTTCGCGCGACGCGCGCCGGGCTGGAGCTCGTGGCGACTCGCGACGCAAAGGTCGAGCTGCGCATCGGGGTCGAGACCGGTGAGGTCCTCGCCGGCGCCGACGACACTGGTCATGGATTCGCGACGGGGTCAGCGGTAACGGTCGCGAAGCGGCTGCGGCAGCACGCCGGGCCAGGCGAGATCCTCGCCGGGCCGGGACTCGTCCACCTGCTCGGAGATGCCGTTGCAATCGAGCGGGCTGCGGACGGAGATGCACGGATCGTCGAGCTCGTCGAGGGGCGCGAAGCACCTGCCCGCCGGGCGCGAGGACCGCTCGTCGATCGTGTGGCGGAGCTCGAGGCGCTCCGCGACTCCTTCGCCGAGGTGGTCGCTCAAAGCGCTTGCCGCCTCCTCCTGCTGCTTGGGGAGGCCGGCATCGGGAAGACGCGCCTCGCGAGCGAGCTCGCCGCCGAGCTCGACAGCTACGCCACGGTGCTCGTGGGACGCTGCGTGTCGTACGGGAAAGGCGCGACCTTGCTCCCTCTGGCCGAGATCGTCCGCCAGGTCGCCGAACGCCGGCCGCTCCGCGAGCTGCTCGCGGGCGACGAGCACGCCGAGTTGATCGCATCGAGACTTGCGGGGCTGACCGAGGAGGGGGATGCACCGGCCTCGGGAGGAGAGACGTTTTGGGCGGTGCGCCGGCTGTTAGAGGCGCTTGCCGTGGAGCGGCCTGTCGTGCTCGTCTTCGAAGACCTGCACTGGGCCGAGCCGGCGTTGCTTGATCTGCTCGACTACTTCGCCAAGCGGGTCTCCGCAGCGCCGGTGCTCGTGCTGGGGATCGCTCGCCCGGAGCTGCTGGAGACGCGCGCCGAATGGCGGTTGACGGCTGGAACGATACTGGCGCCACTGTCGAGAGAGGAAGGCGAGATCTTGTTGGACACGTTGGGCGGAGCCGACGACCCGCTCGGCGCGGAGATCGTTCGTACCGCCGGCGGAAACCCGCTCTTCATCGAGCAGCTGCTCGCCCACGCACGCGAAGGTGGCGTCCAGGACAAGTTGCCTCCGACGCTGGATGCGCTGCTCGTGAGCCGGCTCGATCGCCTCGAGCCCGAGGAGCTGACACTGCTGCAGCGAGCCGCCGTCGCCGGTCGCGAGTTCTCCCGCGAGGGGGTCGCCCACCTCCTCGAGGCGGATGCGGACCGCTCCGAGATCGATCAGCGGCTGGTCGCTGTCGCCGATAAGGGTTTGGTCGACGCGATGCCCGCTGGCTTCCGGTTCCACCACGCCCTCATCCGCGACGCTGCCTACGGAACGCTGCCGAAGGCGCACCGCGCGAAGCTCCACGAGCGCTTCGCCCGGTGGCTCGACACCCGCACGGCCAAATCGGACGAGCTGATCGGCTTCCATTTCGAGCAGGCCTACCGCTACCGCGCCGAACTCGGAGCCATCGGGCCGGCAGTGGAGGAGCTGGCTGCCGCGGCTGGAGACAGGCTCGCCACCGCAGGGCTGCGGGCGGCGAAAGTCGGGGACGCGCATGCAGCGTCCAACATGCTCGCGCGCGCCTCCTCGCTGCTCATGCTCGACGAGGTTGTGCGCCGCGACTTGCTGGCCGAGCTCGCACTCGTCTACTGGAGAGCCGGCGACCTCGACGCGGTCGAGAAGGCGCTCGAGGCGGCTCGCGAGGCGGCTGCGTCGGCGAGCGACCCGCGAGCTGAGCTGCGCGCGCGGGTCGAACTCGCGTACCTGAAGCTCTTCCGCGAGCCCGAGGGCGGTGCGGAGGACCTCCTGTCGGTCACGGCGGAGGCGATCCCGATGCTCGAACGAACAGAAGACGACCGGACGCTCGGTCTGATCTGGTACATGCTCGCCCACGTACACGGCGGCTTTCACTGCCGCTACCGCGAGTCCGCCGAGGCGGCAGAGCGGGCGCTCGAGTACTACGCCCGAGCGGGCTGGCCAGTCACCCCATGCCTGCAAGAGCTCGCGGTCAGCCTGTACCTCGGTCCGGTCCCCGTGCGTGTGGCGGTTCAGCGGTGCGGCGAGCTGCTCGAGCAGGCTGATCGAGGCGGCGCGGCGCACGTGCTGGTGTTTCGTGCCGGGCTCGAGGCAATGGCCGGAGCCTTCGAGGATGCGCGCTCGCTGGCGGCTAGCGCGCGCGCGACATACGAGGAGCTCGACTGGGCCGACAAGGTCTGGGAGAACTATGCGCCGATCGCGGCCGAAATCGAGCTCCTCGCCGGCGACTACGCGGCGGCCGAGCGCCTACTTAGAGAGAACTGCAGCCTGCTCGAGAGGTGGGGAGAGCATGCCCGCCTGGCGACGCAGGCGGCGCGCCTGGGCGAGGCGCTCTATCGCCAGCGACGGTTCGACGAAGCCATGCGCTGGGTCGAGGTCGCCGAGCGCAACGCCGCGAGCGACGACGCGAGCGCCCAGTACCTCTGGCGTTCGCTACGTGCCAAGGGCCGTGCGCGTGACGGACACTTCAACGAGGCGGACGCTCTTGCCCGCAGGGGGATCGAGATCGCCGCGTCGACCGATGCCGTGAGCCCACGCGCGGAAGTGCTGCTCGACGCCGCCGAGGTGGGTCTCCTCTCGAACCGTGCGGAGATCGCGGTGGAGTGGGCGAGGGGGGCAGCTCGGCTGTTGGAGGAGAAGGAGAACATCGCCGTCCTCCCGCGGGCGCGGTCGCTGCTCGAGCAGTTGACGGTCGACTGACCCTGTTTACCCAGCACGGAAAGCCCTCTCGGGCTCTCCGTGCACCTACTCGGAACCACTCTCATCGGCTCACACCGACGGGATCGCCGCCTCCGCCGCCGGGGTACGACGCGAGCCCGGTCGCCGGCGCGACGGCCGCGAGCGCTCCGACCACGGCGCCGACAGCGAGCAGCCGGCGAATTCTTGTCGTATGCAGCATTTTCGTCACCTCCTTCCGCACGTCGATCACTTGACCGACGCTAGGAAGGAGCCGCCTTGCCGATAACCGGGCGGGCCTCGGACTCCGGTAGTTGCTCGCCCGGGTTTCCGGAGCGGGCGAGCTCGGGGCCTTCCCTAGGAGCGGAGGAAGGCGAGCACCGCGAGGACGCGGCGATGGTCGTCCGGAGCGGGCGAGAGGCGGAGCTTCGTGAAGATCGAGTTGATGTGTGTCTCGACCGTCTTCGGGCTGAGGAAGAGCCGATCGCAGATTCCGCGGTTGGAGAGGCCTTCCGCCATTAGCGCGAGCACCTCGCGCTCGCGCGCGGTGAGCTCCTCAAGAGGGTGGCGCTCACGGCGGCGACCCATCAACTGGCCGACGACTTCCGGGTCAATGGCTGTTCCACCGGCCGCCACGCGCCGAACGGCGTCGAGAAAGTCGTCGATCGCGAGGACGCGGTCCTTGAGCAGGTAGCCGAAACCCTCGGGCCACTCGCTAAAGAGATCGAGCGCGTGCTTCGTCTCCACCACCTGCGAGAGGATGAGCACGCCGAGCTCGGGCAATTCCGCCTTGAGCTCCTTGGCAGTGCGCGTGCCCTCGTCGGTTTGAGTCGGGGGCATCCGAACGTCGATGATCGCGACGTCGGGCCGTTCCCGCTCGACGAACGTCCGCAGCTCGTGGGCGTTCCGTGCCTCGGCCACGACCTCGACCTCTGCTTCGGCGAGCACGCGGACGAGGCCCTCGCGAAAGAGCGTGGAGTCCTCAGCGACTACGACTCGCACGGAATCTCCGCAGAGAGTCGCGTTCCGCCACCGGTGGGACTGTCTAGGCGCAGCGTGCCGCCGAGAGCCTCGACGCGGTCGGCGAGCCCGCTGAGGCCCGAATTCTCGAGCGGTTGCGCACCACCGACACCGTCGTCGGCGATTTCGACGGCGAGCAGCCCGTTGCGGCGGGCGATGGACACCGAGGCTCTGGTTGCCCGTGCGTGCTTGGTGACGTTCGCGAGCCCTTCGCAGGTGACGAAATAGGCCGTCGCCTCGACCCGTGCTGGCAGGCGACCCTCGAGCACGTCGAGGTCGATCGGAAAGGGGTTGCGGAGAGCGAGCGACTCGAGCGCCGCTGCGAGGCCCTCCTCGGTCAGGATCGTCGGATACACGCCGCGCACCAGCTCGCGCAACTCCTCGTTCGCCGCCTGCAGCTCGAGGACGGCACACTCGAGCAGCGCCTCGACCGTAGGGTCGGCCTCGCGGGAGTCCAGCCGCCGCTGCGCCGTCCGGAGCTGGAGCGCGAGCGCGGCGAGACGCTGCTGGGCGCCATCGTGCAGGTCGCGCTCGATCCGCTTCCGCTCCTCGTCCGCGGCCGCGACGATGCGCACGCGCGACTCCTGCACCTGCGTGAGCTGCGCGCGCATGTCGGCCTGGAGTTGAGCGTTCTCGAGCGCCAGCCGCGCCGCGGCACCGGCTGCGCGCACGAGCTTTGGCTCGTTCAGCAGCGACGGGTCGTGGACGATGGCCGCCAACGGCTCGCCATCGTGCTGGAGAAGCGTCACCGCCCGCGCCTCGTCCTGCGGCAGCCCGACCGGCTGCCCCTGTGCATCCGCGTACGTTCCCGCGTCGGGCAGCCAGAAGGCCACGTCGAGCGTCGGGTCGTCGAGCGCCTTCGCCAGCGCGCCGCCGACCTCCTCCGGTGGCGCATACTCAAGCTCGACCACGAGGTCGCTCACGCGCGCGCGGGCAAAACCTGCGCGTAACAGGCCGGCGAGGAGCGCAAGGGGGAGTGCGAAGAACGCGGTGATCTGCCACCAGAAAAGGTAATCGCGCGCAAAGCGGTAGTGGACAAAGATAAGGACGCACTCGAACACCGCGCGCAGCGCGATCGCAACTGCCGCCAGCAGCAGCGGCGCGAGGATCCGACGCGACCTCGGCGTCGCCCGCGCAAACCTTCGCGCGATGAGGAGGATGAACAGTGTCGCGACGAAGCCGTAGTAGAAGACGACGAATGCCTTCTGAAGCACCTCGACGGTGTCTGCGCTCCCGTGCAGCAGGAGCAGGCTGTCGTGCGGCCTCGGGTCGAGCGGGTTGTACGTCAGCAGAGGCCGCGTGCCGTCGTAGAAGAACAAGATCGCAAGCGGCAGCGTGAGCACGCAGGCGTAGCCGACCTTGACGAGCGCGCGCTCGTAGCGGTCCACCACTGTGCCGCTGGGGTACGCGAGCACCGAGTGCGGCACCAGCCCGTAGGGCAGCTCACCCAGCACGAAGAACACGGTGAAGAGCCAGGCGTCGAAGCTGTAGCGGAACTGCCGCATGAGGAGCGCGAAGCCCGCCGCGAGCAGGAGTGTCCACAGGCGGTTCGAGGGGCGGCGCAGCCAGGCCACGAGGCCCGCAACGACGAACGACCAGCCGACGGCGACGGTCGCCCAAGCATGGTCGTGCGGCGAATGAAGGTCCGTGACCTGGACGTCGTAGGCGAACACGCCTAGCGCGACCGCGACGCCACCCACGCCGAGAGCGACCAGCTTCCTCATGTCGAGCTCCCAAGGAGCTCTGCAAGCACGGCACCGGTCAACCGGTCCTTTGGCACGAAGCCCAGCGCGCCGCTCGCTTGGACGCGGCGGCCGAGGTCACGCAGCTCCCGGCTCGAGGTCAGGATCACCTTCGACGGCCCCCTTGCCAGCCGCTCGGCGACCTCGAACCCGGTCGTGTCGGGCAGCGCGATGTCCAGCAGGACGAGCTCGGGCTCGAGCGCCGCGGCGACCTCGAGCGCCGACGCGCCATCTGCGGCCTCCCCGACGACCTCGAAGCCCTCGAGCTCGAGCAACGTGCGGGCAGATGTCCGAAAGGAAGGGTGGTCGTCGACGATCACGACCGTTACGGCCATGAAGCAAATGTCACACAGCCGGGCGTCCTTGGCTACCGGGCGAACCCTGAGCGCGCGACTGACCCGAGTCAGGGCGAACCCTGAGATCTGTGTCATCGGTCAAGCGTGCTTCGCGCCACTAACGGGTCGCCAACGGACCAGCGGATGCGAACGGCATCGCCCATACGCATGAGCGGGCGGTGTTAGCGCTGCATTAGA
>Ga0207702_10004776_pt1 | contig 11945 bp, 10 predicted proteins | sample KBSCornC62_FD_184302 | JGI IMG/M metagenome (GOLD analysis project Ga0207702, IMG submission 184302) | Corn rhizosphere microbial communities from Kellogg Biological Station, Michigan, USA - KBS Corn C6-2 (SPAdes) (version 2) | ecosystem: Host-associated > Plants > Roots > Rhizosphere > Soil ...
CGAGAACCGCGGTTTGAGTGCCGCCCGCAACACAGGGCTGGCAGCAGCGACGGGAGAAATCGTCGCGTACATTGATGACGACGCATTCCCCGACCCGGACTGGCTGAGCTATATGGCGGCCACTTTTCTAAAGACGAGATGTGCCGGCGTGGGCGGTCCGAACATTCCGTTTCCGGAAGATGGACCCATCGCCAGTTGTGTTGCCAAAGCGCCCGGCGGACCTGCCTGCGTGCTTCTCGCCGACACCGAAGCCGAACACCTCGCAGGCTGCAACATGGCTTTTCGAAAATCCTGGCTCGAAGCCATCGGCGGGTTTGATCCTCAATTCCGCGTCGCCGGCGACGACGTCGATGTCTGCTGGCGCTTGCGTGAGCGTGGCGGAAGGCTGTGTTTCAGTCCAGCCGCTATGGTCTGGCACCATTACCGTAATTCTGTTCGTGCCTATTGGAAACAGCAAACAGGCTACGGCAAGGCCGAAGGTTTGCTCGAGAGGAAGTGCCCGGAAAAATTCAATTGCGCAGGGCACCTAACATGGAGCGGGCGTATTTACGATCATGGCCTTGTTCGCGGACTGGAATGGGGACGCGGACGAATCTATCAAGGAACCTGGGGTACGGCCGCCTACGCACGAGTCTACTATTCTTCCTCGGCGGCGCTGAAGGCAATGCCGTCGACGCCGGAATGGTACCTGATCAGTTTCACCTTGGCCGTCCTGGGTGCAATCGGGTGCTCATGGAAACCGCTGCTGATTGCTTTGCCGGCCTCTCTCTTTGCGGTTGGATGGTCATTAATACGGGTAATACAGAGCGTTTTGGGCGTTCACTTGCCGGGCGACCTGCGAAATAGGTTTGGTCGCTGGCGGCTTCAAATCCTCACGGTCTTGCTGCACCCTCTTCAGCAACTAGCACGCTTGAGAGGCCGGCTCAGCTTAGGACTCACACCATGGCGCAGGCGCAAGTTGGCCATGTCGGCGCCCTGCTGCCGGACACTTTGGCTGGCGAGCCGGACTTGGCAGGACTCCATCGAACGACTATCAATGCTGGAATCAGCTCTGCGCGCCAATGGCGCCATTGTCCGGCGAGGTGGCTGTTTTGACAATTGGGATCTGGAAGCGAGGAGCGGCATGCTCGCGAGCGTACGAATTCTGATGGCCGAGGAGTACGCTGCTGGCCGGCAACTAGTGCGCGTGCGCGCCTGCCCGAGGCTTTGCCGGCCCTGGCTTGTGCTCGCTGTTTTCTTCACTGTCGTATCGATCACGGCTGCCTTCGATCGGGCGGCGGTAGCGGCGACGATTCTTGGTAGTGTTGCCGTGGTGCTTGGGGTGCTTTCATTTCAGGACTGCGCGGGCGCTGATGCGATCGTGCGGCGCTCGTTGATGCAGCAGGGCTTCAGCGAAAGGAACCGGGCATGACCCTCTCCACGCACCGCGATGTCGTTCTCTATAGACGCCTCTTGCGTCAGGCACGGCCCTTCGGGCTTCACATCACCGGCTTCGTCCTGCTTAGCCTACTGGGCACCCCCTTGGCGCTTCTTAGGCCGCTGCCACTTCTGATCGCGGTAGACAGCGGCATTGGTTCGCATCCGCTTCCGGCTGCGATCAGGATATTCGTGCCGGCCACCATCTCTCATTTCTCTGCGCTCCTGCTCGCGGCGACACTCTTGCTAGCGGTCACGTTCGCGAGCCAGCTTCAGGGATTGGCCGCATCTCTGCTTTCAACCTATACGGGTGAAAAGCTGCTCCTGGCGTTTCGGTCCGATCTCTTCGGCCACATGCAACGGTTATCGCTTCTGTTTCATGACACAAAGGGCACCGCCGAATCGCTTTATCGCGTTCAGTACGATGCCACAGCGATCCAATCGATTGTCGTGGAGAATGCTGTGCCCTTTATTAGCGCCAGCATTACGGTTGTCGGCATGCTCTACGTCACCGTGCACACGACGTGGCAACTGGCCCTTATCGCGGTGGCGATTGCGCCCATTCTTTTCGTGATTGGGCGACGCTATCGCCGCGGGCTCCGAGCCGGCTCGCGCGAAGCGCGAGTCCTCGAAAAATCAGCCCTGGCCGTTGTTCAGGAGGTGCTTCAGGGCTTGCGCGTCGTGAAGGCTTTCGTCCGAGAGGAGGGTGAGCGGGACCGGTTTGTGTGCCGGTCCGCGGAAGGCATGCGCGCGCGGCTTCGCCTGGCTGTAGCGGAAGGCCAATACGGCCTGATCGTAGGTTTGACCAGCGCGGTTGGAACTGCTGCCGTGCTGCTGATGGGCGCTCATCAGGTCCAAACTGGCGTTCTTACCCTGGGCACGCTTCTTCTCGTAATGGGCTACTTGACTCAGCTTTTCGAACCTTTGAAAACGATGGCCAAGAAGTCCGCGAGCTTGCAGTCACATCTGGCCAGCGCTGAACGGGCGTTTGCACTTCTGGACGAAACACCGGAGGTGATCGAAAAACCCAACTCGCGGCACTTGGCGCGGGCCTCCGGGGCAATCGCCTTTCAGAATGTCTATTTTGCCTATGGGTCTGGTCGTCCCGTCCTCCACAAAATTTCATTTCAAGTTCCGCCAGGGACGCGAGTGGGCATTGCGGGCGAGACAGGGGCTGGCAAGAGCACGCTGGTCAGTCTGATGCTGCGCTTTTATGACCCCACGCAGGGCCAAATTCTTCTCGACGGTGTCGATCTTCGGGAGTACAAGCTGGCCGACCTGCGGAACCAGTTCGCTTTCGTGCCGCAGGAGCCTTTGTTGTTCTCAACCAGCATTGCCGAGAACATTGCTTACGCGCGCCCTCAGGCGCGCTTCGAGGAGATCATCGCCGCGGCAAGGGCAGCTCACGCGCATGAGTTCATCACGCTTCTTTCCGAGGGCTACAACACACTTGTCGGGGAGCGCGGGATGTGCCTCTCGGGCGGCGAACGTCAGCGGATCGCACTTGCTCGCGCCTTCTTGAAAGATGCGCCGATTCTTATTTTGGATGAACCCACAAGCGCCGTTGACATAGGGACCGAAGCCGTGATCCTGCGAACGATGGAGCGCCTGATGCAAGGCCGCACCAGCTTTCTGATTTCGCACCGGCTGAACGCGCTCCAAAGCTGCAACATGGTACTCGAAATGGAGCACGGAAGATTGGTTCCAGTGCCCCAGACAAAACTCCCGATAGGAGCCGAAGATGCTTTGGCCGGCGCCATTGTTTCTCAGAGGGGCGCCGATGTCTAAACCGATCGGCTGCGCAGTTTTTGCGGAGTGCTTGGGTGAACACCCCGCGGTCCAAGCTTGGACCCGGTTAGAGCCGAATCGGAATCAGCCGGAAGGCGTCGAAACGCTGAAACTGAAACGCAAGAAGTCGGCTGTTTACCAGCTCTCCGGAGCCGGACCGAGTGGCTCATCCGTAATTGCCAAGAGGTGTCCACTCCGAACAGGACTAATCGAGCGGATCATTCATGAAGAGTACCTGCCTCGCCTGCCGGTTCCGTCGCTGCGTTTCTATGGCTTCATCCAGGATCGTGACGACGCGGAGTTCTGCTGGCTCTTTCTGGAAGACGGCACTGCGCAGGCATATTCGCCCGAGAGGGTCGAGGATCGCGAATTAGCCGGCCAGTGGCTGGCTATGATCCACACCACTCCTGCACCTGAATTAATCAGGCGGCGTCTTCCAAGCCGAGGACCGGGCCATTACTTGGAGCTCCTGCGGTTATCACGGGCTGCGGCGTTCAAGCAGGTTGCCAATCCCGTACTGCCGCCGGAGGACATTGCCACGATTCGAGCTATAGTCGCGCAGTGCGATTTGGTGGAATCACGCTGGGCCGAAGTCGAGATGTTTTGCAGCGCCATTCCGCCAGTTCTCGTTCATGGAGACCTGGTCATAAAGAACGTTCGCGTAAGGAGTTCTTTGGTGGGCCGGGCTCTTCTGGTGTTCGATTGGGAATACGCCGGCTGGGGGGTGCCTGGAACGGATCTCTGCCAGTTCACGGGACTTACCATCAGTCCGGATCTCAGCGCCTATTCCGCGTGCCTCGAAAGTACTGGCTGGCCCTCCAACCTCTTTAAGCCACAAAAACTCGCTGAATATGGCAGCATCTTCCGGTTGATCGATGACATGAGCTGGGAGGCCCTGAGCATGGATTTCGAAGCTTATAGATTTCTCGTGCGGCCGATCTCTTGCCTGAGGAGATATGAGCGCCTGATGACCAAAGCGTTGAAAGCAGTCAAATGGATGTAGAACTCAAATACGCTGCTCGAGGCAAATCAGCCTGTCTGAAGAACCTCGACGACTTACTCGAGGACACTAATCTGGCCGGGTTGGTGGAGCTGCGCGTCGCCTTGAACGAAATGCTCGGCAGCGAACGTAACTACGAACTGCTTGAACGGCGGGAACTCCGGCCCCGACGGGTCTACCGGTTGCGCTTCGGTAACGATCGCGGAATTCGCTCGCTGGTAGTTAAGCGGATGGAGCTTGCCACGGCCCAACGCAATCAATTGGCGATCACCCGCTGGCTCCCTGCCATCGGTCTGGTTGAAAGCGCTCCGGCATTGATCGGCGTCGCAGCCGCGCGAAATGGGCAATGCGTGTGGCACGTTTACGAAGACCTGGGCGACTCGACGCTGGATGGTGATCGTGCGGACCGCGAACGTGTAAAGACCGCCGTAGAATTGATCGCAAAGATTCACACCCGCTTCGCAGGTCATCCTTTGTTACCACACTGTCGGCTGTATGGCGGAGATTTGGGAATCAACTTCTTCACCGCAAACGTGCGCGACGCGATCCGTAACCTGGAGTTGCTGCGGCCGCCCACGATCGAATTGTGTTCGGAAAACGCGGATTTGCGCGACCGTTTGCTGCTGCGGTTGTACAGCCTGCTGGATGAGCAGCCAAGTCGCTTAGAGGCGCTGGCAGAGTTCGGCGGACCGGAGACACTCCTTCACGGCGATCTCTGGAGGACAAATATCTTCGTCCTTTCCACATCACGTGGGCTCGAAGCGCGGCTCATCGATTGGGATCACGCGGGCATTGGGCCCGTCAGCTACGATGTTTCGACATTCCTGGTGCATTTTCCCGAGCACGACCGTGCCTGGATTCTGGATGCATATCGAGCGGCGGTATCGCGGGCCGGTTGGCAGTTGCCCGCTGCATGCGATCTCAATTTCCTGTTCGAAACTGCCGAGTGCGCGCGCTTTGTCAATTGGATCATTTGGCCCGCAGCCGCGCTGTTGACCGATCGCGCTGGATGGGGATACGAGACTTTGGCTGAAGTCGAGCGGTGGTTCGAAGCCATGCGGCCGGTTCTACCCGAGGCCGACCTGGAACGCGTTGAGGTGCCGCAATGAAGAAATGCGCAATGAAGAAATATTTGATCGTCAATGGAGATGATTTTGGTGCAACTCGCGGTATCAACCGCGGAATTAACCAGGCGCACCGGTGCGGGATTCTGACCAGCACAAGCCTCCTCGTGAACACGCCTTGGAGCCAGGAGGCTGCGGAGCTCAGCCACACCTCACCGGAGTTGAGCGTCGGCTTGCATGTTCATCTTGAAAACGGCGTGAGAGAGCTGAATAGCGGACCAAGCCAGGTTCGAACGGCCTTGGACGAGCAGTTATTCCGGTTTCAGATGTTTGTGGGCCAGTTGCCGACTCACCTGGATTCGCATCACAACGTTCACCGCGATCCAGAACTCCTGCCCTTGTTCCTCGAACTGGCGCAGAGATATGGACTGCCTTTGCGTGACCATTCGGAGGTGCATCACTTCTCGAAGTTCTATGGGCAATGGAGCGAAGAGAGGCACCTCGAGCAGATCAGCACGGGAAGCCTCACGCGGATGCTGGAGACCGAAATCGAGCACGGCATCACGGAATTGGCCTGCCATCCGGGCTATGTCGATCCGCAGGACACAAGCAGCTACTCCGTGGAACGCGAAGCCGAGTTATGGGCCTTATGCGAGCCGCGCATCCGCCACGTGCTCGCAGCGCAATCGATTCAACTCATCAGCTATCACGATGTCCCGAGACTTCTCGCAGGGGCAGCAGTATAAGGAGAAAGCCGGTGCCTGTAGTAGTCATCTCTCCGTTCAACGTACTCGATTTTCCCGAAGGCGGGGGACACTTCTGGGTTTATATGCAATACGCGCAGGGTCTCCGCGAATTGGGGTGCCAGGTCTACTGGATGGAACAGTTCCGCGGAACCGGGGATGAGGCGACTGATGAAAGCGTACTATCCGAGTTTCGGGCGCGTATGGAACGGTTCGGAATGCATAGGAACCTCATACTGTATCGATGCGGTGGTTCAGAGCGAGCAACCGGCCTCCCGGAGCGATACGCAGGCTTGAGCCGTGCCGAAGCTGAGGCGATCTTTGAGAGCGCAGACCTGCTATTGAACTTTCATTACGCGATCACGCCCGCGCTGCTGGATCGCTTCCGACGAACGGCGCTGGTGGATATCGATCCAGGCCTCCTGCAATTCTGGATCAGTCGCGGACAGCTCTCGGTTGCGCCACACGATCTTTACTTCACTACGGGCGAGACTGTGGGGACAGCGGCGGCGCGTTTCCCGGACTGCGGTTTGCAATGGGTTCGCATCCGGCCACCTGTGAGCTTGGAACGGTGGCCCTTCGTATTCAATCCGCACGCAGATGCTTTTACCACGGTGTCCTGCTGGGACGGCGGTGATTGGATCGTTGACGGCAACGAAACTTACGAGAATACCAAGCGCATGTCGTACCTGCAGTTTGCGGAGCTACCAGGGCTTACACGGCAACCCTTGGAACTCGCCCTGTTTTTGAGAACACAGAAGGATCGGGAGGAGGGGCGGCATATGGAGGCCCGAGGCTGGCGCATCCGCCACTCACGCGAAGCGGCCTGCAATCCCGAAACATATCAGGCCTACATTCAGAGCTCACGCGGCGAATTCAGTTGCGTAAAACCTTCGTGCATTCGATTCCAAAACGCCTGGGTCAGTGATCGCACACTCTGCTATCTGGCCAGCGGGAAACCGGTTATCGAGCAGAACACTGGACCGAGCTCTATTCTGCCGTCCGGCGAGGGAATGTTTCGCTTCTCAACGCTGGAGGAGTCGGCGCAGGCGATCTCCACAATTAACAGCGATTACGAGAAGCACTGCCGCGCGGCCCGTCAGATTGCCGAAACGCTTTTCGACGCAAAACAGATCGTCGGAAAGATCTTGAGCGATGCCATGAGCGGGTCGAGACGGAAGCAGCGCGCTTTCGCAATTTAACGGCGAGTCCCGGCAGGAGGTACTTATGAGATCCAGCCTCATCTACAGAGCGCCGAAGCGTGGGACCGCGATAGCGCTGCTCGCCGTCTCCATGGCTCTGGTGTTTCCCCTTGCGATCTCGGCAGCCGAAGGGCCTCGAGCTACGGGAGTGCTCTCAGGATTGGTGGAAGATTCGGGCGGGGTTCCGATACCCGGCGCTAAGGTGAAGCTCATTCAGAAAACAAGCACAGACCCATTTAAGGCCACTTCGGATGAATCAGGCCATTTTGAATTCATGAATCTGCCCGAGGGAGAGTACGTGCTTTCCGCCCAAGCTCCGGGCTTCGAGAAAGCAGATAAGAACGTCAAGATTGGCTCCTCTCCGATGCCGTCTGTTCATCTCCGATTGGATATCGCCGAGAAGAAGGAAGAGGTCACTGTCACCGCGGACGATTTATCTTTGCCATCGGCACAAAACAATGTCGACTCGGTTGAATTCGGCCATGATTTGCTAGACGGACTGCCGGCCAAAGATGATGATCGTCTTGCTATTCCCTCCTTGTTTGTCAACCCGGCTGCAGCTGGCACGGGAGGCGTGAAAGTTCTGGTGGACGGCGTGGAAACAGACGCGCCTGATTTGCCTGCCTCGAGCATTCGGCACGTCCGCGTGAACAAGAATCCCTACTCGGCAGAGTTTAGCCGTCCCGGAAAAGCGAGGATTGAGGTGACCACGAAGCATCAATTTCACCGGAAATACCACGGCTCCCTGTCTGCGCTCTTCCATAATTCCGCCTTGGATGCGCGTAACGCGTTTGCCACAGAACGCCCCCTGCAGCAGCGTGTCGCATCCGAGGCCGAACTCGACGGACCGATAATTCCTGGCAGCAGCAGGCTGACCTTCCTTCTTGCCGGCAAATATGACTCGAACAATCAGGGCCGGGTGGTACGCGCCGAAACCCTAGATGGACCACTCGTCGAAAACGTGATGGCTCCGGAGCACAATGCGTACCTCTTCAGCCGTCTGAACTTTCGGATCAATCCAATTCACAAGCTGAGCGCCACTTACAAATTCAAAGACAAGTATTGGCAAAACCAAGGGATCGGGGGCACTGCAGGGGCCTCCAACTTGCTGGGGGGCGCAATAAACTTCAACCTGCCGGAGCGCGCAACAGATCTCTTTGATCATGGGAACGAACTGAAAATTTTCGAGACTTCAACGCCAACGCCCGAGATCCAGAACGAATTTCGTTTGACAATCAGACGCCGGGGCCAAGACAGCAGCGCAATTACGAACCAGCCAGCCATCATCGTGCTAGGCGCCTTTAGCTCAGGGGGGGCACAGATCGACCGGCGCCAAAAGGACACACTCACTTTTTTTGAAGACGCCGCGACTCTTGCCAAGACCAAGCACACTCTGCGGTTCGGAGCCGGTGTTCGACCTAGGTTCATTTGGGCCGAAGACGCTTCCAATTTTGGCGGAACTTTTAGTTTTTCGAGCTTATCGGCTTTCTCCCAGAACAGCCCCTTTTTGTTCACGCAGAACGCGGGGAATCCCGTTGTCTCTTTTGCGCAACACGAAACCTATGCTTTCGTACAGGACGAAATGCGGCTGCGGCCGAACTTCTCTCTGATGCTGGGTCTGCGCCATGAGTGGCAATCGAACGGAAACTCCCTCGAGAATTTCGCGCCGCGTTTGGCTCTCGCGTATTCGCCGCACGGCGGCCAGATCGTCTTGCGCGCGGGATTCGGGGTGTTCTATGAACGGCAGCCTGAGATCATAGAGCAGCAAAGTCTTCTGCAGGATGGCGTACGCATCCGGAAAACTGTTATCTCCGACCCTCCTTTCCCGATACCTTTCAGTCCGGTTACGCCAGTGATTGCTGCAATGCCCAGCGTGGAGCGCATTGCTCCTGGTATTGGGTTTCCATATCTGATGCAGGGAGGCATTGCCCTCGAGCGGAAACTGGGAAGTGGACAGAATTACCTGAGCGCCGAATACATGATTCTGCGTGGAGTGCATCTCTATCGCATGCGAAATATCAATGCACCCGGGCCCGGAACACCCGGATCAACAGTACGGCCGAATTCTAATTTCGTCAACATCGATCAGTTCGAGTCATCCGGAACGTCCCGCAGCAATAGCCTGACTCTCACGCTTCAGACCCGCGCACACAAAAGACTGAATTTTCTTACCCAATATACGTTCTCACGGATAATGGACGACACAGAAGGGCCGTCTTCCCTCCCCGCAAACAACTATGACCTGCGCCCGGAGTGGGGGCGAACCGATTTCGATCGGCATCACCAGTTGAACTTGGTAGGAACATACGCGTGGTTGCGGGGGTTGAAGCTTGGGGCGGTTCTTAGTGCCCATTCAGGCCCACCTTTTAACATCACCACGGGATTCGATGATAACGATGATACGGTGGCAAACGACCGGCTTCCTGGAGTTCATCGAAATAGCGGCCAAGGTCCAGCTTTCGTCGAAGTGGACCTGCGCTTGTCAAAAGGAGTGCGGTTCGAAAAGCGGAATGGAGTGCAACAGGCTGAGTTTTCGGTGGACGTCTTTAATCTAGTGAACACGGTGAACTTCGTGAACTTTGTGGGTACGCAAACCTCTCCGCTTTACGGGCAGGCCAATGCTGCCTATGCGGCTCGTAAAGTGCAGCTCTCGATGAGATTCAGCTTTTAAAGTGACTTCCGGAATTCACAGTTGTGACGAACGAGTTTCAGTGGATCTGAGGTTCAGCCGGTTTCTTTAACTGCGAGGAATTCGCAGTCTGTGCCTGAAAGAAATTAGAAGGCGTTGACACCCGGCGCATTTGCGTGAGGGGCCCAGAGGTTCTCGTAACGACATCTCGCGACCCGACCGTGGCCGGAAAGTAGCTGATTAGGAAGCGTTAGCGCGCACGACGGCTGGCTACGTTCTCCCTAAAGATTTGATCCGGTTCTGACGTGTGATTGATTTCCTTAGGCGGCCTGGCGTTCGTAATGGTGGTGTAGACCACCGACTTCACGAATTCCATTGACTAACCCGCAACGAGAGACTCTGGCGGAAATTGCCAAGCGGATGGCGTATGGCCCGAAAACTCGAATCAGGGGCGTGAGAGCGTTGGATTTAGAGTTGGGATGAGACAATCACGAGGCGGTGGAAAAAGCCCTCAATCCCTTTCAGTTTGTGGTGATCGTGCTGGCCGGTTGGATGAATCAGCGGCAACAGAATGTTATCGAGTATCTGCGTGAAGAGAACCGAGTACTGCGCGAGCAACTCGGAGAACGTCGCTTGCGGTTCAATGATGATCAACGTTGCCGTCTAGCCGTTCGTGCGAAGGGCTTGGGCCCATAGGTTTTGATGGAAATCGCCACAGTAGTAACACCAGCGACGCTGCTAGCTTGGCACCGCAAACTGATTGCACAGAAGTACGACGGCAGTGCGAGGCGGAAACCCGGCCGACTTGCTACCAAGAAGGACCTAGCGGCCCTGGTGGTTCGCATGGCAGAAGAGAATCACGACTGGGGTTACCGGCGGATTCAGGGCTGAAGTTCGCCAATATTCCATCGGCTCGTAAGCGGTTGACCGGTACGGGAATAGATGGAAACAATCGGAGACATGCCAGTCCTTTTACTGCGGTGTTTCGATTCACCCGACTGCTTCTCAGCGGTCATGCCGTGGCCATCGAGAACGCAGCGCTACGAATGCAACTAGCCGCGTTTCAGCGAAAACACGAGCGTCCGCGGCTAACGACCTTGGACCGGATATTTTGGATCGCTCTCCGCAGCCTATGGTCCGGCTGGCGACATCCCCTGATTTACGTCCAGGCGGACACCGTTGTCCGCTGGCATCGCGAACGGTTCCGGAAATTCTGGGCCCGGCTTTCCAAGCCGCAGCGCCGGCGTCGAGGTCGTCCCGGCACCGCCCGAGAACTCCGCCGGTTAATCGAGCAAATGGCCACGGCCAATCCGTTGTGGCGCGCATCCAGGATTCATGGCGAACTCAAGATGCTCGGCATCGCCATCTCAGAGCGCACCGTGTCGCGCATTCTGCGCAAGCAGCGCCGCCCGCCTAACCAAACATGGAGGACCTTCCTGCACAACCATATCGGCCAAATGGTATCGACCGATTTCTTTACCGTGCCGACGATCACAATGAGGGTACTGTTCGTATTTATTGTTCTGGAACACGATCGTCGCAAGCTGTGACTGAGCATCCGACCGGGGCTTGGACCGCACAACAGATCGTGGAGGCGTTCGCAGACAGAGAGGCTGCCCATTATCTCATCCGCGACCGAGACAGCAGGTACAGTGCTGAGGTTCGACTGCGAATCAAGTCGCTCGGCATGCAGGAGATTCTCACGGCCCCGCAAAGTCCATGGCAGAATCCATACGCCGAGCGATTGATCGGCTCGATTCGGAGGGAGTGTCTTAACCACCACATCATCTTGAACGCTCGCCATCTCAACAGAACGTTGTCTTCTTATTTCCGCTACTACCAAGAATCCAGAACTCACTTGAGCCTCGGTAAGCAATGCCCGTTTCCTCGAGAGGCGTTGACCGTTGGAAGGATTGTCGCAATTCCACAACTCGGCGGCCTCCATCACCGCTATGAACGTACTGCAGCATAGCAATTCTGTCCGGATCGATTATTGGCGAACGAGAACCTCGGTTCTCCTTACGCAGATGCTCAATTGACATTCTGCTGCCGCTGATTCATCCAACCAGCCAACGCGATCACGAGGTTGATCGCGGACAATCA
>Ga0207702_10004777_pt1 | contig 11945 bp, 3 predicted proteins | sample KBSCornC62_FD_184302 | JGI IMG/M metagenome (GOLD analysis project Ga0207702, IMG submission 184302) | Corn rhizosphere microbial communities from Kellogg Biological Station, Michigan, USA - KBS Corn C6-2 (SPAdes) (version 2) | ecosystem: Host-associated > Plants > Roots > Rhizosphere > Soil ...
GGACGCCACTTTGTCGGCCACCGCCAAAGTTCATAATTTTTCCGATGACTCCGCAGTTGCCTGCGAATTGCAAGTAGAGCTGTTTGATCACGAAGGTCATTCCGTTGCGAAAGGCGGGGCTGACGTTCCGGCGCTCGCCGCTGGTGAAGAGAAGGCCGTAAAAGTTAGTTTTCCGGTTTCCGATCCGGCCAAGTGGACGGCGGAAACGCCGAATCTCTACACCACCGTGTTGTCGCTTTCGGGTGGCAAAGAGGGGGAAATCATCTCCACCCGCACTGGCTTTCGGGAAATTGAGATCAAGGGACGCGTTTTCATGGTTAACGGGGTGCCGGTGAAACTCAAGGGCGTGAACCGCCACGAAAACTGGCCCGATACCGGTCACTATGTTCCCGAAGAAAAAATGATCCGCGACCTGGAAGTGCTCAAACAAGGCAATGTCAACCACGTCCGCACCTGTCATTATTCCGATGACCCGCGCTGGTACGAATTGTGTGATGAATACGGAATTTATCTCAACGCCGAGGCGAATTGCGAATGCCACGGTTACATGCATGTGCTTGATCGTGAGCCGAAATATGAAAAAGCCATCGTGGATCGCAGCATCGCCAACGTGGAAAATTTCAAAAACCATGCCTCCGTCATAATGTGGTCACTTGGCAACGAGTGCGGCGGTGGCAGCAATTTCGTTTCCGCCGTGAAAGCCGTCAAGGCGTTGGACACGAGCCGTCCGGTACATTACGAACCCTTCGGCATCGGCGAAAGCAATCCCGCCGACGTGGACAGCCAAATGTACACCGGCGTGGCGGATGTGGCAAAGATTGCGACCGACAGCCAATACACCAAGCCATTTTACCTCTGCGAATATGCGCACGCGATGTTCAATTCGATGGGCTCCCTTGGCGATTATAACGATGTGCTTGACCAATATCCCGCGCTAATGGGTGGCGCGATTTGGGAGTGGGAGGATCAGGGCATTTGGAATCGTCGCGATCCGAAGCGCCAGTTTCTTGCGTTTGGCGGCGGCTTTGGTGATTATCCCAACGACCATTATTTCATCCACAAAGGCGTAGTATTTTCCGACCGCTCGCCCAAGCCGCACTATCCTGAAATGAAACGGGTTTATCAATGGATTAGTGTTACTGCCGATGACCTGGCTGGTGGTAATGTGAACATCCGTAACAAATACGCCTTCCTCAACCTGAATCAGTTTAAAGGCCGATGGACCTTGTCTGAAGATGGCAATGTGATTGATCGTGGAAATCTCAGAACTTTGAACCTGTCACCTGGTGGGGAACAATCCGTGAAGATAGGTTTCAAACAATATGTACCGAAATCTGGCGCGACGTATGATCTGCGAGTGTCGTTTATTCTTGGGCATGATGAAATATGGGCAAAGGCCGGTTATGAAATCGCCGCCACTCAATTCAAGATGCCCTATACGATTCCGACCGTGGCAGTCGACCCGGATCGCATGCCCGCTGTGCAATTGAAGGATACCGATAGTGACATTACCGTCATTGGCAAAGGATTTTCCGTCAACTTTGACAAAGGGCAAGGAACCATTTCCCGATTGGCTTGCAACGGTCGGGATATGCTTCTGACCAATGGCGGACCGCGATTGAATCTCTGGCGGGCACCGCATCAAAAGGATGACATGTGGGCTTACCAAAACTGGGATTTTTATGGTCTGGACCAACTGCAATGGGAAGTAAAGCAAATCGGCGTCATCCGGGTTTCCGATTCCGCGGTGCGCGTGGAAGCTATCGTAAAAGGAACAGGCAGGAATCGTTTCAGCGTGATCCATTCCGCCAATTACACGGTTTACGGCGACGGTTCGATTGCCGTGGATAACGCCGTGTTGCCGCAAAGCCGGAAAATTGCGCTGGCCAGAATGGGCGTCCGGCTGCAACTGGACAAGGCCTTTGACACGTTCACATATCTGGGGCGTGGACCCATGGAAAATTATTCCGACCGCAAACGCGGTTCCGACGTGGGCCTATATTCCAGCAGGGTCAAAGAACAAATGACGCCTTACGCCAAGCCGATGGAATGTGGCAATCACGAAGATGTCCGTTGGGCTGTGTTGACCGGGAAAAATCTGCCCGCTTTGATGGTGCAAGCTGACGGCAGCGACCTGCAGGTTTCGGCCTTGCCCTACACCGATGAGGTCATGACGCCGGTGGAGTATTCAATCGATCTGCCTGAAAGCGCCAGCACGGTGGTCAACGTGGCCACCCACACCTTGGGCGTAGGCTCAAACGGCTGCGGTCCGCGTCCGCTGGAGCCCTACCTGGTATGGTCAACCCCGGATATCTTCTCCTATGTCATGCGCCTGCTGCCGCCGGATTCGAACAATCTGGCCGTTGAGGCAAGAAAGGCTGCGCCGCAGGATCGCCGCAAGCCGGCCCTGCCCGCTTTCGATCAAACTAAAGCCGTTTTGGGAAAAGTAATAGCCGTCAGCAGCTTTGAAAGCGGCGAGGGCGATCCCCAATATGCGGTGGACGGCGACCCGGAAACATTCTGGCACAGCCGGTGGAGTCGCGACGAAGCTCACCCGCCGCATTTTCTGCTGCTGGATTATGCAACGCCGTTGGAAATTGCCGGCGTGATTTACACCGCCCGTGTGGATGGGGAGAACGGGCATGTCAAAGATTATGAGCTTTATGCGAGCAACGATGCCGAAACCTGGGGAAATCCGGTGACGCGCGGCCGTTTCAGCGCCGACCATCCCGAGGAAACCATTCAACTGATCCATCCGGTCAATGCCCGCTATTTGAAATTTGTGATTTTAAGCGAACAGCACAACCATCCGTTTGCTTCCGTTGCGGAATTGGAGGCGGAGGTCGTACCAGCGCCACAGTCGTCTCATGCCGAGAACAAGGCCGCGCCAGTCGGCGAAAACTGAACACGCCTCGCCCAAATGAGTCGCTCTAACTTCTTAAAATTATGCTGAATCAATCCAAGTTCGTTTGCCGTTGTGTCAACCTGCCCGTGCTGGCGATGTGCGTCTGGTTTTTCATTGAATCCATGGGCCGCAGCGCGGAAGTTTTAACGCTTAAGAGTCCTGACGGCCAGGTGCTGCTGCGGGTCCAGGGCGGGGCGCAGCTGACTTATTCTGTCGGGTTTCGTCATGCGACCGTGGTGAATCCCTCGAAGCTGGGCATCAGCATCGATGGCTTAAATCGGCGGCCGCCAAATAATCCTTTTGCCTTATCAATGAAATGACCAGAGCGTCTTTGCAGGAGATTCAACCGTGAAAATTAACAGACTTTCTTCCCGTTTCCCGGCGCTGAAGTCATTCCGGAGGTTTGTCTGGATTGCCTTGATTTTCTTGGGTGGCGGATGTGAGGCCCAGGCAAACGTCATTACGAGTCCGGACGGCAATGTTGTGGTCACAGTGAGCGCAACGACAGGCAACCTGGCTTATTCGGTAAATTATCGCGGAGTAAACGTGGTGGAAACTTCCCCGCTGGGTGTGACGGTTAACAACACCAATGTGGGAACGGCTGTGGCTATTGGCAATTCTTTCACATACGCCACAAATGAGACCTTTGCTTCCCGTAGTGGCATTCACGCCACGGCGACCAACTGGTATCAGGGGCAGATCATCACCGTTACCCATATCGCCTCGGGCATCTCATATAATCTCGACGTTCGGGCTTTCAACAACGGAGTGGCCTTTCGCTATGAGTTTGCCGATGCTGCAGCCAAAAATATCACCGCGGAATTGAGCGGTTTTGTCATCCCGAGCAATAGCACGATTTGGTTCCAAACGGCCACATCCACTTATGAAACGTATTATCGCAGCACAAATATCAACTCTCTGGCTGTGAGCAGCATCCTAGGACCGCCGGCGACCATCCAGCTATCTGGGACAAATGGTTTTTTGGCGCTGACAGAGTCTACCCCGGGCGTGTTTGGCAGCCCTTATCTCACCAAAGTTGGCGGTATTACGGGGCGGCAGCTGCAGGTGACTTATCCGGTAAACCAGGACGGAAAAACGGGCACCTCGGTCACAGGCGAAGTGAACACGCCGTGGAATGTTATTATGATTGGGGCGGATCTGAACATGATCATCAACAACGACTGTGTCGAAAGCTTGGCTCCCTCGCCGAACCCCTTGCTGTTTCCGCAGGGCACGGCAACCAGCTGGACGACGACCGGCCGCTCGGTGTGGGACTGGCTTCAACCGCAATCAGGGGGGATTACTTACACCAACGCCATGACCAATTCCTTATGGGCGTCGCGCCTAGGCTTTGAATACAACACAGTTGATGCCGGCTGGAGTAGTTGGAACGGCGGGAATCCCTGGCCGCAAGTGCAACAGGTCATTAACTATTCACACGCCTTGGGCATAAAGGTGTTACTCTGGAAATCCTCGTCGGAATTGAACACGGCATTGCAAAGGAGCGCTTTTTTTCAGCAACTGCAAACTTATGGCGTGGATGGATTCAAGGCAGACTTCTTTGATTTCAGTTCGGTCAGCGCGGCTGCCAAGGAGCGTGTGCAATTGCGGCAAGCAATTCTTCAGGACGCGGCCGTGTATCATCTGGTCGCCAATTTTCACGGAACGACCAAGCCCAGCGGGGAATTTCGGACTTATCCCAATCTGATCGAGAACGAAGGTATCTTCGGTAAGGAGCAATATCCGAACCCGTGGATGGTGGTCAGTGATCCACTGGAACGCTTTTTGGCAGGACCGGCGGATTATACACCGCTGGATTTCGGCGGTAACATTGCTTTTGAAATCGCTAACGTGGTGAATATGCCCGGCCCGCTCATCACTTATTGTGAAAGGTCGGATCTGATTGCCAATAGCGCGTATGCCTCCCTGATTCGAACCATTCCGTCCCAGTGGGATCAGACCATTGTTTTGGGTCAGACCCAACTCGGGCAAACTACGGCAACAGCGCGGCGCAAAGGGCAGGACTGGTATATCGGCATCATGAATGCCAACGTGACCAACTTTTGGAACATTCCCCTGACCTTTCTGGCACCGGGAGTCACTTACCGGGCGGATATCGTTCGGCAGGACAGCAGCACTTTGGAAAACATGAATGTAACGCAAGCCAGTCTTTTATCCGTGGGCATCACCACCACCAACGGGTCGGGGTTTGTCGCCAAAATCTATCAAGTGCCCGCCTTCACTGTCAGTCCCAGCTATCAGTTAACCGGTGCTGTTGTTGGAACCAGCGGCTCATGGAGCGGTTCCGGAAATACCAGAGACAAGGCTTTTGACGGCAATCTGGCCAGCTTCTTCGATGGTCCTGACGTCAGCGGAGACTGGGTGGGCTTGGATTTGGGCGGTGGCAACCAGAACATTCTTAGGTTGATCCGCTATTGTCCGCGCGCCACCTACGCGACCCGCATGATGGGCGGCGTGTTTCAAGGGGCCAATGCGGCGGATTTTAGTGGCGCCGTGACGTTATACACGGTTGGGTATACTCCTCCGGATGGCATGTTCACCACGGTTGCCATTACCAACAACACCCCATACCGGTATGTCCGTTATCTTTCGCCTCTCAACGGCTGGTGTAATGTTGCCGAACTTCAGTTTTATGGCGGCACAAATTCGCCTGCGCCTGTAGGGCTCAATGCCGCATCCGGGTTAAACCAGGTTGTTCTGGGCTGGAATGCCTCCAGCAACGTGGTTTACAATGTCATGCGTTCAACGAACAGCGGCGGACCTTACGCTGTCATTACCACCAATCTTTCCACATCAGCCTTTACCGACACCAATCTGACCAGTGGGCAAATGTATTACTATGTCGTGTCAGCAATGAGCGCGGTTGGACTTGTGAGCCCCAATTCTACCGAAGTCAGTAGCATGCCGGGCGGCCCACCAGCAGTTCCCACCATATTGAGTGCAATGCCGGGAACGAACCAAACGTTCACGCTAACTTGGAACGCCACGCTGAACACTTCCGATTACCTAGTTGAACGATCCATCGTGAGTGGCGGGCCGTATTTTGTCGTAGCCAGCCCATCGACGACCAGTTTCACAGACAGCGGATTAGCCAACGGCGTCACGTATTATTATGTGGTGTCGGCGGTAAACACCCAGGGCAGAAGTCCTAACTCCACTGAAGTATCCGCCACACCGGGCGAATATGGTGCTTGGGTGCTCGGATTGAATCCCGTGGGCTATTGGCAATTGAATAATGCCAGCGGCGCAACCGCGTTTGACGCGTCTGGAAATGGACTTGATGGCACATACCAACCGGCGGTTACGCTGGGGGTTCCGTGTGTTGCCATTCCTCCTTACTTCGGATTTGCCTCCAGAGATTTGGCCGCCTCGTTCAATGGCCAGAATAATTCGTGGGTTTCATTGCCAGCATTGAACCTCAACTCAGCTGCCGTGACATTGACTGCATGGATTTATCCGACAACTATCACTCAGCCAGGTGCTACTGGATTGATCTTTTGCCGGGATGGTCTGGGAACTGTCTCTGGGTTTGGCTACAACCCGGCTGGAACTCAGTTGGGCTACACTTGGAACAACGACTCGGGAACTTATGGCTGGAATTCTGGCCTGACTCCGCCAGCAAATCAGTGGTCGTTCGTTGCTTTGGTGGTTACGCCAGCTAATGCCATTATTTATCTTTACAACACCAATGGCCAATCGTCCGCAAGCCTGACGCATACACAGGCTGTATCGTCCTTCAGCGGAGAAACCAGGATAGGGAATGATTCATTTGATGTCAGCCGAACCTTCAATGGCAGCCTTTCTGACGTTGCGATTTATAACCGCTCGCTGTCGGCGGATCAAATCGCCTCGCTATATCAAGGTGCAGTCGGGCAGTTCTATAATCCAACGCTGGCTAGCACTTGGGACGGTGCTCAATTGACCCTGGCTTGGCCGGGCAATGACTGGCTGTTACAGGCCACGAACCTGACCGGGCCATGGATTACAAATTTCGGCGTTTCGTCACCTCGTGTAGTTGTCCCCACGGAGCCACGAGAATTTTACCGGATCCACATAAATCAGTAAAATGCGTGCTGAATCAAATAATCTTCTAACTTGGGGATCTTTCTATGTTAAAGCCAGATTTATCATAAACGCATGGGTTATGTTTATTATGAGCAAGTTCACAGTAAAAACTGCCAATGCCGATGCAGAGGCGGTAGTCGAAGAATTCCTTGACGCTCGAGGCCATGAGCGTGGAACGGTTCTTGAATGTATGGCACTCCGACGGAGTGCATATCATGCCTTATGCGGTCGCCGCATCTGATCTTTAAGGAAATCCTTCGGTGGATAGCCTCCAGTGAACCTTATCTTGAATTGCGCTACGGCGGGCAGGCCGCCCAACCCGGTTTGGAGGCGGTTGGGGAGTGACCACACCATCTGCAAATTTCAAAGTTGGCACCCGACGGGTCGCCGCCGATCTCAGTCATCGCGGGATCTCCCAATTTATCCAGACCGAAGTGAAAGGCGAGGTGTCGTGGGTGACGGATTAACTCGCAGCCTGCGTGCTGGTGATCGCGTCTCGTGCGGGACGCTGTCATACAGGCGTGGGCTGCGAGCCTTTTTAGAGGAAGTTGTTCCTCTGTTTTGCGCAAATAAAAACGGATTCGCTAAAAAAACTCTTTATCCCTTTTTGCCTCTGGGCGGGCATGAATAGGTGAATGACTACCGATGACATGGAACTTGTGCGGCAATACGCCGCCTATCAATCCGAGAGCGCCTTTGCCGCGCTTGTTTCCCGTCATACCAATCTCGTGTATTCAGCGGCGTTGCGGCGGGTAAACGACCCGCAACTGGCCGGGGAGATCACCTAGGCTGTGTTCATCATTTTGGCGCGGAAGGCAAAATCGCTCAACGCCAAGACCATTCTCGCCGATTGACTTTCCGGCGCCTGCTTTGTTTAATTTGATTATTATGAGTTTATTCAACCAGCTAACCGCACAACAATTGAGGCGGGCTGCCGATCTTAAAGACAAGATTGCCGTCTTGCAAAAGCAACTCGACCAATTGATGGGAGTTAGCGGCACAGGTAAGACAAGTGCTGCGCCTAAAGCCGAGAAACCAGCCAGAAGGAAGATGAGCGCTGCTGGCATTGCCAAAATTCGTGCAGCGCAAAAAGCGCGCTGGGCGAAAATCAAAGCTGCACAAGTTCCGGTGCAAAAACTGGTAGCCAAGAAGCGCACAATGAGTGCAGCAGCCAAGGCCAAGATTTCGGCGGCAGCCAAAGCCCGCTGGGCGAAGGTCAAAGCTGCCCAGAAGTGATGAATTGAATTTAACCAATCAAGCCACTGTGTATGCAGTGGCTTTTTTGTTTTAGTCAACTAGCTAAAACTTCTCCACTTGGCGTAATGAGCACAATTCAAACACGAATACCTGCTTTCTTTTTGCGTTCCTGTTTGGGTTTGACGGTCATTTGAGTCGTGACAGTTCCTTCATTGGTTTCGGAAGAAATTTCCTCGGCTTGGGCAGGAGCCTGATTCTTGGTGAGATCAAGTTTGTCCTCAATCTCCGACTGACGTTTGACTAAAAAGTGATACCGCTCCTCTTTCTCAAAAGGCGCGCCCACTTTTGTCTCCAGTTCGCCCGCCCGTTTCTGCCAATCCTTGATGTCCGCTTCCAGCTTGGCGGCGCGTTCCTCAAATCCCTGCACCGTGGCTTCGAGCGAGCGGATGGTGCCCAGCGCCGTGTCGGTGACGCGGGTGCTGTAACTATTTCTGCCGCGCAAAACCAAATCGGCGGTTTCGTTGAACCCGGAGCGAATGAATAAATCAAATCCGGCGAATCTGCCAATACGGATGTCCTCGCCGAGCCGGGTTTTGATCTTTTCGGCTCGGCGTAAAATCAATTCTCCGGCGACACCACGATTGTCGAGAACGGCCTTTTCCAACTCGATATGGAACTGGTCGCCCGACGTGTCCTTCCGGAGTTTCAAATCCTCCCGCAGATTCGCCAGCCGCTCGGTGTTTTTTTCCACGTCCTCGCGGGCATAGCGCAGATTGGTGCGGATACGATATTGTTCTTCGGCGTGGGCGTGGCGCAGCCGGGTCAACCGGATCAATTCCGCGTCCACCTGCGCTTTTTCGATGACGAGAGGATTGCCGGAAGCAATGGCCTTGACCTCGGCGTAGGTCAACGCGGCAGAATCCATATCCTCCAATCTCCGAACAGTCATGTCACCACTCATCACCTGGGCAATGAACTTGGCCTTGGTTTCCAACGTCTGCCACATATAGGCATCAAAGCTGCCCTCGGTGACGTAGCGATAAATCTGCGCGGATGGATTTTTGTTGCCCTGCCGCAGAATACGGCCCTCGCGCTGCTCCACGTCCGCCGGACGCCACGGCGCATCCAGATGATGCAGGGCTATTAACCGCTCCTGCACGTTGGTTCCCGAACCCATCTTTTGCGTGCTGCCGAACAGGATTCTGACCTTTCCGGCGCGAACGTCCCGGAACAATGCCAGCTTCGCATTGTCGGCGTCGTAATCCTGAATAAACGCGATGTCCCCTTCCGGGATGCCGAGGCGTTTTAATTTGTCGGCCATGTCCCGATAAACCGAGAAACCCTTGTCTTGCGGTGTGGATAGGTCGCAAAAGACCAGTTGGGTCGAGCGATTCTCTTTTGTCGCTTCCCAAATCTGGTGAATTTTTTCCACTGCCAGATTCACCTTGCTCTGCGGATCGTCCTGCAGGCCGGGTTTCATCAACCGTAAATCCAAAGCCGCCTTCCGTCCCTCCGTCGTGATTTTGAGCATGTTGTCCTCACGCGGATCAACCCGACCGTTCTTTAACCTATCGGCACGTCTGGCCAGGCTCTCGACAAATTTCTTCAATTCAACCGTGGCCGGCGCATTGCGGATGGTGGGCTTTTCGCCTTCCAGCTTCGGACGTGGCAAATTGAGCATGGCGGCGGTCTGCACATCCGCCGTCTGCCGGAAAATCTGCATCAGCTCCGGCACGTTGACGAAGCGAGCAAAGCGTGTGTTCACCCGATAGCCCGCACCATCCGGGGAGAGTTCCATCGCCGTCACCGGCTCACCGAAGGTGGCCGCCCAGCCGTCAAAGTGGTGCAGATTGTGTTTCTGCAACGCCTGCGGCTGCAAATACCGCTGCATGGTGAACATCTCGGCCATGCTGTTCGCGATGGGCGTGCCGGTGGCGAACACCACGCCGCCGCCGTTGTTCACCGACTGGACATGGCGGACTTTCAGATACATATCGAAGGCGCGTTCGCTGGCGGTCTGCGGCAGCCCGGCGATGCGCGTCATCTTGGAAACGTAAAACAGATTCTTAAAATAATGCGCCTCATCCACAAATAGCCGATCAATACCGAGTTCTTCAAACGTCAGCGTGTTGTCTTTTTTATGCGAAGCGGCGAGTGATTCCAATTTGGCCTCCAGCCGTTTCTTGGCCTTTTCGATTTCCTTTACCAGCCGCCGATTATTCGGGTCGGCGTGTTCCCGTTTAATCTTTTCCAACTCCTCCAACTGTTCCTGAAAGAAGCGCACCTGCGTTTCTTGTGACAGGGGGATGCGTTCAAAGCCGGAATGGGTGACGATGACGGCATCCCAATTGCCGGTGGCGATGCGGCTGAATAATTTCTTGCGACTCTTGGACTCAAAATCCTCTTTGCCAGCCACAAGAATGTTTGCGCCGGGATACAACATAAGGAGTTCGGTCGAGAACTGGCCGAGCATGTGGTTGGGGACGGAAAACAGCGGCTTGTTCGCCAGTCGCAACCGTTTCAATTCCATCCCGGCGGCGACCATCGTGAATGTCTTGCCCGCGCCAACGACATGACCGAGCAGCGTGTTATCCGTTTGCAGAATGCGCCAGACACCTGACTTTTGATGGACATGAAGCTGAACGGCCGCGCTGGCACCGGGCAGCGTCAGATGCTCGCCGTTGAACGTGCGAACCCGTGAATGATTGAACGTATCATTGTAAAGACGGCATAGGCGTTCACGCCGGTCATCATCCTGCCAGATCCATTTTGCAAATCGTTCCTTGATGCGTTCCTGTTTTTCGCGGGCGGCCTCGGTGTGCTGGGCGTTGACCACGGGCTTCTTGTCCACATAGTCATAGACCGTGGGCGTCTTGAGATTCAGAGTTTCCTCGATGAGTTCCAGCGCAGTATAACGCTCGGTTCCCCAATCCGTCGTGTTCGCTGTCGCGGCGCGCGCCTCCCAATTACCCGCGACGCTCCACGAACCGAGCGCGTGAATGTGGCCAACCTGCACCCCTGATGGAATGCCAAGCAATCCATGAACAAATTCCTGCACGTCGGACGGCGGTAACCATGACGCACCCAAGCGCACGTCAATCTCGGTCGCCGGTAAATCCTGCGGCAACACGGATTTCAATGCCTCGACATTTTCATGGAACTGATGATCGGCAACACTGGCCGTATCTGCCGCGACCAATTTTTCACGTATATTGCCGGAAAGGTATTGGTCTTCCGTCTCCCATTGCTTCGTCTGTGGATTGAGAAAAATTAGACCTTTCAGGTCAGGAACTATTTCATCAACGGGTTTATTGAGCAGCCTGGCCATGTGTTCCAAATCCACCCGGCCTTTTTCATTCAACGTGACGAGTAACGCTTCCTTCGGTGTGCCAGCCGACTCGATGGCCTGCTTGTGATGGATGGTGCGTTCGCGGAAGATCGCCGCTTTCGTCGCGACTTTAGTTTCGTCGTTGTAATGTTCCAGCGATAACAACAACGGCATATCCGGGTCGCCATAGAACGCCCGCTGATTGACCGGCGTGTTGATTGCGCCAAAGCGAGCGACGAAACGGTCATAGACCAGGTTCAACTGGAAACGCGCATCGGCGACGGCTTCCTCGTTGCTGCCGTCAAGCTGTGAACGCAGGCAGACCCGCACGGCGGCGCGCACGTCAATCAAACGCCGGATGCGCGAGCGGGTCTCGACCGGCAAATCGTCCAAGGGCTGCAAAACACCGTCATCATTGATACACAGACG
>Ga0207702_10004779_pt1 | contig 11940 bp, 13 predicted proteins | sample KBSCornC62_FD_184302 | JGI IMG/M metagenome (GOLD analysis project Ga0207702, IMG submission 184302) | Corn rhizosphere microbial communities from Kellogg Biological Station, Michigan, USA - KBS Corn C6-2 (SPAdes) (version 2) | ecosystem: Host-associated > Plants > Roots > Rhizosphere > Soil ...
CCGAAGGGCTGACCGAGCAGCAGGCGAGGCTGGCGCCGGTGCCGCCGTCGACGATGACCCCGGCCGGTCTGGTCAAGCACCTGACCGGCACCGAACGGTTCTGGTTCTCGATCGACTTCGCCGGCGTCGACCTCGAGCACCCGTGGCCCGAGGACGACCGGCACGGCGCCTGGGCGCTGGACGAGACCGACACGCTGGCCGGCCTGATCGACGCGTACAAGGCCGAGTGCGCCCGGTCCGACGCCAGCGTGGCCGGCTACGACCTGGACGACACCGCGCGGGCTGAGGGCATGGATTTCCAGCTGCGCTACGCGTACGCGCACATGATTCAGGAGACCGCTCGGCACGCCGGCCACCTCGACCTGCTCCGCGAGGTCATCGACGGCACCCGCGGCCAGTAGACCGGCAGTAGACCGGCAGTAGGTCAGCACTCGGCCATCTGCCGCACCCGAGTACGGTCACGCGCATGGGACTCGGTGGCGGCCCGAGCTGGCGGGACGACTACGAGTGGGTCCGTCTGGCCGACCTGCCGGAGGCCCCGCCGCCGCAGCCGCGGACGGGCCGGCAGCCGCTGGCCGAGGCCGTGCTGGCCTGGCTGCAGCGGGAGGGCGTCTGGACCGCCGGCGCCGGCTGCCGGGTGCTGCTGGTCGACCTGGACAACCTGCGCGCCGACCCGGTGCGCTGGCGGGACCGGATGGCGATGATCGTGGCGCTGGCCCGGCAGGCCGACGTGGTCGCGCTGGCCGGGCAGGAGGGCGCTGTCCGTCGGGCCCGGCCGCACCTGGCCGAGTTCGCCGCCCGGGCCCGCCCGGTCGACGACGGCAGCGACCTCGCCGACCACGTGCTGCTCGACGCGGCCGCCGAGGTGAGCGGGCCGGCGCGGTTCGTGCTGCTGAGCAACGACTGGATCTTCGCCGCGCTGGCCGGCCGCGGGCCGCTGACCGTGCTCTCCCCCGGCGGCCACGCCCTGTCCGACCGGCTGAGCGCGGCCGCGACCCGGGTGGTCGATCTGGCCGCGCTGGAGGGCTCGGTGCCCGAGTCCGGCCGGAAGGCCGCGTTCCGGGCCACCCGGCGCCGGCGCGTCGGGGTCTGAGGCGTGTCTTCCGCGCCGCCGGTGAGTTGGGAGGCGCGGCCCGGATGGGCGTGACGCTCGAGGACATCCGCTCGGACGAGCGCTACAACTGGGTGGTCGTCCGGCTCACCGAGATCGACCGCGTCGGGCTGCGCGAGATCGTCGAGGACGCCTGGCGGATGGTGGTGCCCAAGCCGCTAGCCGCCGAGGTGCTCGGCCCGCTCTGACCCGGCCCACTGCGACCGGGTGATCGCGTAGATCACGGAGTCGAACGTCACGCCGTTGTCGGTGATGACGTCGTTCTCCAGGTACGTCAGGCCGAGCCGGCGCATGACCGCGAGGCTGCGGACGTTGGTCTCGTCGGTCATCGAGATGATCCGGTCCAGCCCGAGGGTCTCGAACCCGTAGGACAGCCACGCCCGGCCGGCCTCGCTCGCGTACCCGTGGCCCCAGTGTTCGTGCGCGAGCCGCCAGGCGACCTCGACGTCCTGCGGCCGGGACGACTGCCGGTGCAGCCCGCACATCCCGAGGAACAGGCCGTCGGCCCGGCGTTCGACCGCGATCAGCCCGAGCCGGTCGGTCGCCCACCGCTCGTTGGCCCACAGCGCGATGTCGTCGGACTCCTCCCGGGTAAGCGGGCCGCTGAGCCACTCCGCCACCCGCGGGTCGGCGTTGAGCTCCGCGTACAGCGGGAGGTCCTCGGGTCGGAACGGCCGCAGCAGCAGCCGTTCGGTGGTCAGCCCGTCCATGGGATCAGGGTGCCGGACGGGTCAAGCCCGGCGCCGCGGCGGCGACCGCGCCACCGCGGCGGGGGTCGCTGCCGCCGGCGATCACGCCGTCCACTCTGGACACCGCCTGGCAGCCGCCGAAGTAGGTGTTCCGGGAGCGGAAGCGGGTGATCGAATGGCCGGTCGCGGCCAGGGTGGCCGTGTCGATGCCCGGTTCCACGGCGACTACCCCGTCCTCGGCGTGCAGTCGCGGCGCGTCGACCGCGGCCTGCACCGGCAGCCCGAGGTCGACGGTGTTGACGATGACCTGCAGCAGTGCCGACCGGATCCGGTTCGAGCCGGCCGAGCCGAGCACGAGCTCCAGCTCGCCGCCCCGGCGGACCAGGGTCGGCGCCATCGCCGAGGGCAGCCGACTGCCCGGGGGCGCGGCGAAGAAGCCGAGCGGGGACAGGTCCTGCTCGCCGAGCATGTTGTTCATGTGCAGGCCGGTGCCCGGCACCAGCACGCCGGAGCCCTCGCCGTTGGAGGTGGTCACCGACGCCGCCCAGCCGGCGGCGTCGAGCACAGAGACGTGCGTGGTCGAGCCGACCCGGCTGGCCAGGAACCGGCGGGCGAAGCCCGGATCCGGCAGGCCCGCGAAGAACGCCTCGTCCCGGGCGGCCTGGATCGCCTCCATCGCCCGCACCAGGGTCGGCGCGTCAGGCGGTCCGAGCTCCCGGTCCAGCAGCGCCAGCGCGTACGCCAGCAGGATGCCGCCCGCGCTCGGCGGCGGGTTGGTCACCACCTCGCGGTCCCGGTAGCGCACCCGCACCGGCTCCCGCTCGACCACCTGGTAGCCGGCCAGGTCCTCCCGGGTGACCAGGCCGCCCCCGGCGAGCAGCGCGTCGGAGACCGCGGCCGCGACCGCACCGGTGTAGAACGGCGCCGGCCCCTCGGCCCCGAGCAGGTCGAGCGTGTCGGCCAGCTCCGGGTCGTGCAGCACGGTGCCGGCCGCGGGCGGGACGCCGTCGGTCAGGTACGTGGTGCTGCCGGTGGCCAGGATCGGCTCCATCAGCGTGAACATCGCCGCCTGCACGTCGGTGATCAGCGCGCCGTCGCGGGCCAGCGCGGCCGCCGGCGCGGTCAGCTCGGCCAGCGGCATCGTGCCGAACCGCTCGACCGCGGTGGCCAGCCCGGCCGGCATTCCGTACACGCCGCAGGAGGAGGCACCGGCGCCGAAGACCTGGACCGCGTCGCCGAAGGAGACCTCGATCTCCAGCAGCGGGGCGTGGTCGGCCGGGTCGGCGCCCTTGCCCGGGGCGGTGACGAAGAAGTCGAGCAGGGTCGGCTCGCCGCCGGGCGGGGCGACCATGAGATAGCCGCCGCCGGCGAGCCCGGTCATCATCGGCTCGACCACGAGCGAGGTGAGCACCGCGGCCACCGCCGCGTCGACCGCGTTGCCGCCGGCCCGCAGCACGTCCGCGCCGGCCCGGGCGGTCACCGGGTGCCCCGCCGCGACCACCCCTGACACGCCTACCACCCTCCGTCATTCGAGGCTCCGGACTCTAGGGCATCCTCCCGGGCACACCGGGTAGCTTGCCCCGGTGCCTGTGCGCGGGGGACTCTGGGAGCACCAACATCAGCAGCGACAGGACTCCCGATGACACAGTCGCGAGCACGGCGACCGCTGTCCACGGCCGAGGCCGCGATGATCACGCTGCTCGCGTACCTGATCCTGCTGATCAGTCTCGTCGCCGCCCGCCTGTTCGGCGGGCACGACCCGACCGTGCAGGCGCTCCGGCCGGTGGCCGAGACCAGAGCCGCCACCACGGCCGCGGACGTCCGCTCGCTGAACCGGCTCGTCGCCGAGTCCACCTGCGTCGGCCCGCACACGGTCCCGTACTCGTACGCGTCCGCGCCGGGCGTCGCCGAGCCGCTCGCGTTCGGGCCGCCGGTCGAGCCGTCCGGGCAGCTGTCGCCGGCGGCGGTCAACGGTGTGCTCATCCAGCGGCTGTGCGGCGGCCCCGAGACCGCCGGCGGCCCGGTACGCGCGCCCGACCGGCGGCTGTTCGCCGCGATCGACGCCGCGGTGAACGGCACCGACCCCAACCGCACGCTCACCCAGGCGCAGTGGGCGAACGGTGTGAACCAGTTCATCACCCGGGACGGCCGGTTCGTCGACGCGCGGGTGGAGACCCGGACCCACCGGGCCGGCACGTCGACGTTCGGCATGCGGCCCCGGGCCGGCGCCGACCCGCTGGTGATCCGCACTCGACTCGCCCACGACGACACGAATCGCTACCTGCTGCTGCCGGTCCGCGCGCACGACGGCCGGGTGGTGACGCTTTCGCTCCGCCTGCGGTGCGGCTTCCAGCCCGTGTTCCAGCCGTAGGCCGTCATCTCCGGCGGACCGACGCATCCGCGCAGGTCAGGAGACACGCCCTCGCGCCGCCTACTCTTCGCAGCATGGCCACCGGGCGTCCCATGCCGCACTCCGACCTCCTCGACGCGGCCAACCGGAGTCAGGCGGGCTCGGAGAGCCTGCTCACGGTGATCGTCGCGTTCGGCGCGAACCTGCTCATCGCGGTGGCCAAGTCGTTCGCCGCGGCGGTCACCGGGTCGGCGTCGCTGGTGGCCGAGGCCGCGCACTCCTGGGCCGACGCCGGCAACGAGATCTTCCTGCTCGTCGCCAACCGCCGCTCCGTCCGGCCGGCCGATCCGACACACCCGTACGGCCACGGCCGGGAGGCGTACGTCTGGTCGCTGTTCGCGGCGCTCGGCCTGTTCGTGGCCGGCTCGGCTATCTCGGTCACGCACGGGGTCCAGGAGCTGATCAACCCCGAGCCGGCCAGCGACTTCCTGGTCGGATACCTGGTGCTGGCCGTGTCGTTCGTGCTCGAGGGGATCTCGTTCGGCCAGTCGATCCGGCAGGCGAAGCGGGAGGCCGCCTCGTTCGACCGGGACCTGATCGAGCACGTGATGGCCACCTCCGACCCGACCCTGCGTGCGGTCTTCGCGGAGGACGCGGCCGCGCTGACCGGCCTGGTGCTCGCGGCCGCCGGGCTCGGCCTGCACGAGCTGACCGGCTCCCCCACCCCTGACGCGATCGGCTCGATCCTGGTCGGCGTCCTGCTCGGCGTCGTCGCGCTGGTGCTCATCAACCGCAACCGGCGGTTCCTGGTCGGGCAGGAGGCCGATCCGCGGGTGCGAGCCGCGGTGATCGAGGAACTGCTCGAACAGCCCGAGGTGGCCCGGGTGACGTACCTGCGGCTGGAGGTGGTCGGGCCACGGCTGGTTTCCGTGGTCGGCGACGTCGACCTCACCGGCGACGACACCGAGTCGCACGTCGCCTACCGGTTGCGGGAGCTGGAGGCCAGGATCACCGCGTCCCCGGCCGTGGCCGGCACGGTGCTCAGCCTGTCCGCCCCCGACGAGCCGTCGATCGGCGTCTAGCCAGGCTTGCGGGCGCGCAGGGCCAGCACCAGCGGCACCGGCCGGCCGCCCTCGGCGAACCCCTCCAGCACCAGTCCGGCCGCCATGACCATGTTCAGCAGCGCGGCCAGCGGCCAGTGGCTGGCGCCGACCTTGTCCCGGATGCCCCTTTCCGTGTACGACTCGGTGGTCCAGTGGCCGTCGGCGTAGCCGGCCCGGATCAGCACGTTCGGCCGGTCCGACCAGTCGGCGAACCCGCCGCAGAAGCACGGGTGCACGCCGACGTGGGCCAGCACGCCGCCCGGCCGCAGCACCCGCGCGGCCTCCCGCAGCACCGCCGGGTAGCCCGGCATGTCGGCGTGCACCATGATCGACGCCACCGCCCGGACCGCGGCGTCGGCGACCGGCAACCGCCCGGCGTCGGCCCGGGCGGCCGGCAGCCTGCCCCGCCCGCGGCGCAGCATTCCCGCGGACAGGTCGACGCCGACCGGTGTCCAACCCAGCCGCCGGATCCGGTCGGCCTGCGCGCCGCTGCCGCAGCCGACCTCGAGGCACGGGCCCGTGCCGGCGCCGAGCATCTCCGGCACCAGCCGGTCGTACTCCAGCAGGTCCTCCGGCTGCGCCGGCCGGAACGTGTCCTCGTACCAGTCGGCGATCGCGTCGTACGGAGCCGTCATGTCCGCACCCTCCCACCGGCCCGCGGCGCCGGCGGGAGGGTTTCGCGCAGGGCGTGACGCCCGGCGACCTGCTAGCGCAGGCTCGTGTCCGTGTAGACCTCCATGGCTTCGGTCATGTACCGGGTCACCGCCTCGCCGCCGATCGTGCGTTGGAACCGCTCGTCGCCGAGGTACATCCGGCCCAGGTTCCGGTACGCCTCGGCCGACGGCGTCCAGAACAGGCTGATCACCTCGTGGTGCAGGCCGACCAACTCCTGCACCCGCGGGTCGGTCACCGGCACACCCTCGGCCAGCAGCTCGGCCAGTCCACTGTGGACCCGCGTGAACCCGGTCTTGGCCAGCTCGGCCTGCTCCGGCGTGAAGTTGCGGATCCGCTCGTACGAGGCGTCGACAGCTTCGTCGCCCCAGCGCTCGCGCGCCTCGGCCTCGTACGGGTTGTGCTCGAAGCCCTCGAACATCTGCTCCGCGTCCATCTCGTCACCTCCCTCCAGGCTCTCGATCGTCGCGTCGACCGTGCGGACCAGCCGGGCCAGCCGGTCCCGCTCGCCGGCCAGCCGGTCCCTGTGCTCGCGCAGCACGCTCACCGGGTCGGTCTCCCGCTCCAGCGCCTCGGCGATGGGCTTGAGACCCATGCCGAGCTCGCGCAGCAGCAGGATCCGCTGCAGCCGCAGCAGTTCCGGCCGGCGGTAGTAGCGCCGGCCGTCGGCCGCGACCCAGGCCGGCGGGAGCAGCCCGATCGCGTCGTAGTGCCGCAGCGTCCGCGCTGTCACGTCGGACATCCGCGCCACCTCGGCGATCGACCAGCTCCCGTTCCGCACACCTCGACGGTAGAAGCTGACGTTGCGTCAACTACAAGGGATTACGGCAGCAGCTCCGCGTACCCCGGCTTGATCACCTCGTTGATCATGGCCAGCCGCTCGTCGAACGGGAGGAACGAGGACTTCATCGCGTTCACGGTCAGCCACTGCAGCTCGGCCCAGCCGTACCCGAACGCGTCGACGAGCGCCTGCATCTCCGAGGACATCGAGCAGCCGCTCATCAGCCTGTTGTCGGTGTTGACCGTGACCCGGAACCGCAGCCGGGCCAGCAGCCCGATCGGGTGCTCGGCGATCGACTTGGCCGCGCCGGTCTGCACGTTGGAGGACGGGCAGAGCTCCAGCGGGATCCGCTTGTCCCGGACGTACGCGGCCAGCCGGCCGAGCGCGATCCCATCCTCCGCGCCGTCCTCGGGAACGGCGATGTCGTCGATGATCCGCACCCCGTGACCGAGCCGGTCGGCGCCGCACCACTGGATCGCCTGCCATATCGACGGCAGGCCGAACGCCTCGCCGGCGTGGATGGTGAAGTGCGCGTTCTCCCGCTGCAGGTATTCGAACGCGTCCAGGTGGCGGGTCGGCGGGTGACCGGCCTCGGCACCGGCGATGTCGAAGCCGACCACGCCGACGTCCCGGAACCGGATCGCCAGCTCGGCGATCTCCATCGAGCGGGCGTTGTGCCGCATCGCGGTGAGCAGCGCGCCGACCCGGATCCGGTGCCCGCCCGCGGCCGCCCGCGCCGACCCCTGGGCGAACCCGGAGAGCACCGCCTCGACGATCTGGTCGAGGGTCAGCTCCCGCTCGAGGTGCAGCTCGGGCGCGAACCGGACCTCGGCGTAGACGACGCCGTCCGCGGCGAGGTCCTCGGCGCACTCGGCGGCGACCCGCTTCAGCGCCGCCTCGGTCTGCATGACGCCGACGGTGTGCGCGAAGGTCTCCAGGTAGCGCTCCAGCGAACCCGAGTCGGCGGCGTCCCGGAACCAGGCGCCGAGCTCGGCGGCGTCCGTGGTGGGCAGGTCCCGGTAGCCGCTCTCGGCGGCGAGGTCGACGACGGTGGCCGGCCGCAGCCCGCCGTCGAGATGGTCGTGGAGGAGCACCTTCGGTGCGCGGAGGAGGGCCTGGGAGCTGATCGGGGTCGCCATGACGAGACGATACTCATCCTCGGGGGGCAAGCTCCCCGACTCCCCCCAGTCGGTGCTCCGTCAGAGCCGGGAAGCCGCCCCTCACCGCTCGGAGGCCGGGGTGCGGACGCCGTCGCACGCAGCGACGACCGGGAGCGCGGCTACGGCGGCGGGAGCAGGCCCTGGCCGATGGCCTTGGTGACCGCGGCAGTGCGGTCGGAGACGTCGAGCTTCTCGAAGATCCGGACCAGGTGGGTCTTCACCGTGGCCTCGCTGATGTGCAGCTCCCGGCCGATGTCCACGTTGGACAGTCCTTTCGCGACCTCGGCCAGCACCTGAAGCTCCCGCGGCGTCGGCGAGTCGACCGCGGGCAGCCGGACCCGGGAGACCAGCTTGCGGGCCACCGGCGGGGCCAGCACGGTCTCGCCCCGGGCGGCCGCCCGGACCGCGTCGGCCAGTTCCCGCCGCGGGGTGTCCTTGAGCAGGTAGCCGGTCGCGCCGGCCTCGACCGCGCGCAGGATGTCGGCGTCGGTGTCGTACGTGGTCACCACGAGGACCCGTGCGTCGCCGGTGGCGACGATCTCGCCGGTCGCGGTGACGCCGTCGGTGCCGGGCATCCGCAGGTCCATCAGCACCACGTCGGGTCGCAGCCGCGCGGCCAGCGCCACCGCCTCCGCCCCGGACGCCGCCTCCCCGACCACCTCGAGGTCGGGCTCCGCGTCCAGCATCGCCCGCAGGCCCTCCCGGACGACGGGATGGTCGTCGGCCACGATCACCCTCAGCACCGCACCTCCACCCTGGTCCCGCCCGGTCCACTCGCGATCGACACGGTGCCGCCGATCTCCTCCACCCGCCGGCGCATCCCGGCCAGACCGTAGCCGCCGGTCGACGCGGCCGGGTCGAAGCCGGCGCCGTCGTCGGCGACGGCAAGAACAGCGCCGTCGAGGGTGACCTCGACCCGCCCGGCGCCGGCGTGCTTGCGGATGTTGGCCAGCGCCTCCTGGGCCGCGCGCAGCAGCACCACCTCGGTGTTGGCCGGCAGCGCCCGCGGCTCGCCGGTCACGGTGAGCCGGGCCGGCAGGCCGGTCTCGGTACCGAACCGGTCCACCAGCCGGCCGATCGCCTCCGGCAACGGCGCCGCCTGCAGGTCGACCGGGGTGAGCGCGGCGACCAGCGCCCTCGCCTCGGCCAGGTTCTGCCGGGCGGTCTCCCGTGCGATGGCCAGCCGCTGCCGCGCCGCGGCCGGGTCGGTGTCCACTTCGGACTCGGCCAGCTCCAGCAGCACGACGACCGAGGTGAAGCCCTGGGCGACCGTGTCGTGGATCTCCCGGGCCAGCCGCTCCCGCTCGGCCAGCACTCCGGCCCGGTGGCTGACCGCGGCCAGCTCCTCCCGGGTCCGCTCGAGCTCGGCGATGACGGTCCGGCGGTCGATGCTCTGCCCGATGATGCGGTACATCCAGAAGCCGAACAGCATCGCGAAGCCGAGCGAGATGCCCGACTGGGCCAGTGCGGCCAGCCACGAGTCGTGGTGCACCACGTACGCGATCGCGCCGACGCCGACCGCGAGCGCAGCATCGGTCGCCACGATCAGGCTGAGCCGGTCGAGCATCGTCCACGGCTGCGCATACAGCACGAACAGCAGCAGCCCGAGCGTCTCGTACTGGGCGAACGCGAACAGGAACAGCGGGATGGTCCCGGCGAGGTAGATCATCCCGAGGGTGGTCGACCGGCCGTGCAGCGCGCGGGTGCCGAAGGCCGCGTACCAGCCGGCCAGGGCGACCAGCGCGACCATCGCCCGGGTCCGGGCGGCCGGGTCAAGGCCGTCGGCGCCGAGTACGACGGCGACACCCAGCGCGACCACGACGTAGAACGCCAGGTCCCACAGGACGATCCCGCGGTTCCAGGCGTCCCGGCCCGCGGCCGACCCGGCCGGTGCGGTCGCCATCCGCGGCCTACCCGTCCGCCTTGTTCCGCCAGCGGAACGTGCGCACCGAGACCAGCAGCCCGCCCACCAGCCAGAGCCCGAGCACCAGCGCGATCCGGCCGTGCTCCCAGGAGCCGGCCGGTTCCTGGGCCTGGTACCCGTCCGGCAGGAAGACCGAGCGCATCCCCTGGGTCATCCACTTCAGCGGGAAGAACGCGGCGATCGTCTGCATCCACCCGGGCAGCGCGGCGAAGACGAAGAACACGCCGGAGATGAACTGCAGCACGATCGCGATCGGCGAGATCACCGCGGGTGCGGTCCGGCCGTTCTTGACGATCGCGGTGGCCGAGATGCCCAGCAGCGTGCAGGCGGAAATGCCGAGCACGCTGACCCACAGGTACGTCAGCCAGCGACTGCCCTCGGTCGGAAGGTGCAACCCGTAGAACAGCACGCCCACCGCGAGCAGCAGCACCTGCTGGACGGTCGCGACGATCGCGACCAGCACGATCTTGCCCACGAAGTACGCCGAGGGCGGCATCGGGGTGCCGGCCAGCCGCTTGAGCGCGCCGCTGTCCCGCTCGATCGGGATGGAGATCCCCAGGTTCTGGAAGCTGCTGGCGAACAGCCCGGCGGCGATCATGCCGGCGACGAAGACCTGCGCGAACCTCACGCCGCCGCTGATGTCCTGCCGCCCGAACACGGCACCGAAGATCACCAGCAACAGGATCGGGAACGAGAACGTGAAGACGACCGCCTCCCGCTCCCGCATGAACGTCTTCAGCTCGACCACGGCGCGGACCCGGTAGACCGACAGCAGCGACGGCGGGTGGTACGCGGTGGTGCGAGCCCGGGCCGCGGCCCCGGTCAGGTCGACGCTCATTCGGGGCTCCCGATCATCCGCAGGTACACGTCTTCCAGGCTCGGCCGCTCGACGACCAGCTCCGGGACCTCGCCGTCGAACCTCGTGGCCAGGTCCAGCACGACCCTGGTCGGCTCGTCGGTGGTCAGCTCGCGCGGGCCGTCCGGGCCGATCCAGCGCACGGTGGCCGCGGCCGAGGCCCGGCCGCCGAGCGTGGCCGGCGGCCCCACCTCGAGGATCCGGCCGGCGTTGATGACCCCGACCCGGTCGGCCAGCCGCTCTGCCTCGTCGAGGTAGTGGGTGGTCAGCAGGATCGTCGTGCCGGCGTCGGCCAGGCTCTCGATCAGGCCCCAGAACTGCCGGCGGGCCTCAGGGTCGAAGCCGGTGGTCGGCTCGTCGAGGAACAGCAGCTCCGGCCGGCCGACGATGCCGAGCGCCACGTCGAGCCGGCGGCGCTGGCCGCCGGACAGGCTGGACGAGCGCGCATCCCGCTTGTCCGCCAGGCCGACCAGCTCGATCGCCTCGTCCGGCCGCATCGGGTCGGGAAAGTACGCCGCCATCGAGCCGACCCACTCCCGTACGGTCAGCTCGCTGGACTGGGCCAGGTCGTCGACCCGCTGCAGGACGATGCCGATGCGGGACTTCCACTCGGCGGTCGCCTTCGCCGGGTCGTTCCCGAGCACGGCCACGTCGCCGCCGTCCCGGCGGCGGTAGCCCTCGAGGATCTCGACCGTAGTCGACTTGCCCGCCCCGTTCGGCCCGAGCAGCGAGAACACCTCGCCCCGTTCGACCGTGAGGTCGAGCCCGTCGACGGCCGCCCTTCCCTGGTAGGTCTTGCGCAGCCCGGACACCCGGATCGCCACCTCGCTCATGCATCCATGCTCCCCGGGCGCCCCGGCCCGCCACCACATCCGACCGACCGGTCTCCCGTCAACCGGTCGATGGACCCCCCTCCCCCACTGGTCGCGCTACCCGACGATCTCCAGCCCCGGCAGCCCCCCGAAGTGCCGCCCGTTCCGCGTCAGCAGAGGAACTCGGTAGTGCACGGCGCAGGCAGCGACCCACAGGTCGTTTGCGTTGACCTTGTGCGCGAGGGGATGACCCATCCCCCTCGCCTTGACCCGCAGCCGCGCCCAGACCCGCAGCAATCCGTACGTCGGCAGGAGCAGGCCGTGGCTCGCGACCGCCGCCTCCAACCGCCGTACCCGCGCCGCTCCCCGGCGGGCCAGATATGCGCCATAGGCAAGTTCGGCGACGGACGCGAAGGCGAGAAGCGTCTCTGCGTCGCCGATCGCCGCCGCGATCTTCTCCGCGCCGGGGCGCCGGTCGGTAA
>Ga0207702_10004783_pt1 | contig 11934 bp, 12 predicted proteins | sample KBSCornC62_FD_184302 | JGI IMG/M metagenome (GOLD analysis project Ga0207702, IMG submission 184302) | Corn rhizosphere microbial communities from Kellogg Biological Station, Michigan, USA - KBS Corn C6-2 (SPAdes) (version 2) | ecosystem: Host-associated > Plants > Roots > Rhizosphere > Soil ...
TCGTGCCGATCTCCGTCCAGCTCAGTTGCGCCAATAGCGCGAGGACGAAGTAGCCGACGGTCAGGATCAGCACCAGACCATTTGCGATCTTCATCGTCAGCAGATCCGACGATGCGGCATAGGCCATCAGGACGGGAAAAACGAAAAGGGCGACGAGGGAAAGCATGGCGTCTGGACCGGGCCGTCCGGCCGAAGAGCCGATGCGGCACCAAACCTTGCGCCGGGCATGGTTAACAAAGCGCAAAAGACAAAGGGGGCGCGAGGCCCCCTTTGCCGGGAAACCGAAGGTCGACGATCAGGTGGCCGTATTCAGGTGGCTGCTGATGCGATTGAATAGCTGAGACAGGCTACCACCAAGGGTGGTGGCGGCGGCGATGATGCCAACGGCGATGAGCGCGGCAATCAAGCCATACTCAATCGCGGTAGCACCGGACTCATCGTTCGCGAAACGAGCGATAGTGTTCATTCCAGGCTCCTTGCACACGTCATCTTGCTTTGCAGCATCATTCGACGCCGTCGGCATCGAACATGGCTGCACGTTACAAACGACGAATTGAAGGACAGTTAATTTCCAATTCGACAATGGAGCAGTCGCCCGGCGGATGGGACTCCCCGCGGTCAGGCACAAGAGGTGAGAAAGTAATTCTAGCGCGGTGAGCGGCTCCCCGTTCGCCAATTATTCACCATTCTCGCCGAAACTGTTTGAAGCGTATCAAGTCAACCGGTGCCGTCATGCCGTTCCTGCGTTTCCTCGTCGCCCTTGCGCTCGTCACCGCTGCCGCGCTGCCCGCAGGCGCCATGGCGGCCAGCACCGACCCCATCACGGTCAAGGCCAACATGGCACGCATCTTGCGGATCAGCGCGCCGGCGGCGACGGTGATCATCGGCAATCCCGGCGTGGCCGATGTCACCATCCAGGACCCGCAGACCTTGGTGCTGACGGGCAAGAGCTATGGCCAGACCAACCTCATCGTCCTCGACAGCGCCGGAAACCCTGTCGCCGATACGATCGTGTCGGTGGTGCAGGCTCCGTCCGACATGGTCACCATGTATGTGGGCACGGCGCGCAACACGCTTTCCTGCGAGCCGATCTGTCAGCAGACGGTCACCCTCGGCGACGATCAGACGTTCAGCGCGACGGCGGCCGGGTCTGCGGCACTCCTGCAGAGCACCGCAAAGTAGTTTGCGGCATTAACGCTATCGAAACCACGGCAAAATCTTGCCGATGTCCCTAACGTCCGATTAGCAAACGGCGTCCTAGCATGGCGCCGTGATGCATGCGGCCCGATCGACGAGCATGGCGGAGTTTCAGGCACGGCGGTTCGCCGCGTTCGTGCTGTCGCGAAGCCGTGCGCTGGTCCACGATGAAGCGGGCGTGACGGCGATCGAATTCGGCGTGCTGGCCCTGCCGTTCTTCACGGTGATCCTCGCGATCATCCAGACGGCGATCATGTTTCTGGCCATGCAGGTACTGGACAGCGCGGTCGAAGACGCTTCGCGCAAGATCCGCACCGGCCAGGCGGCCGGCTATAGCCTCGACGACTTCCGCACCCTTGTTTGCGCCTCGACCTACAGCCTTTTCGATTGCAGTCAAATCCAGTTGCGCTCCGAGGTGCTCGCCGACTTCTCCAACGTGGCCCTGAACCAGACCGTGCAAACCTGTACCACTACACCGGCGACCTGCACCTGGACGAGCGGCTGGCAAAGCTTTTCAGCCGGCGGTCACGACAGCGTCATGCAGGTGTCGGCGTACTACCGCTACCCGCTGATCGTGGTGCTTCCGTACTTCAATCTCAAGAACCAGCCGGACAATTTCCGGCTGATCAGCGCCATCAGCGTCTTCCGCAACGAGCCCTATTGATGCAGCGGCTGAAAGTCCTTTTCGAAGGTCTGTCGAGCAGCGAGCGTGGCACCGCTGCGGTTGAGTTCGCGCTCATCATGCCGTTCCTCATGGCCCTCTATTTCGGCTCGATGGAGGCCAGTGCCCTGTTCACGGCGGACAAGCGGGTCAATACGATTTCCGCAACCGTCGGGGACCTGACGGCGCAATGGAACCCGAAAGACGGTGCGGTGCCGCAGGCGACCCTCAACGGCTATTTCAGCGCGGCCAAAGGCATCATCACGCCGTATTCGTCCGCCGGCGTGCAGCAGGTCGTGTCGCTGGTCTATGTCAATTCGGACGGCACAACCAAAGTGCTGTGGAGCGTCGCCAACGGAACGGGCGCCACGGCGCGCACAGTGGGGTCGAGTTTCACGCCGCTGGCCACCGGCTCCGAGACCGATACGATCGCCCGCAGCGGCTGCCTCGTCGCCGCCGAAACCTCTTATTCCTACAAGCCGCTGCTCGGGCAGGTGTTCACCAGCGCCATGAACCTGTCCCACATCAACTACTTCATCTCGCGCTACGGTGCGACGTCGGTGATCCAGTTGTGGAACACCAGTCTCACCAGCACGGCTTGCACCACCGGAAGCTAGTGCCTATAGCCAGCTCGCTTCCCAAGCGAGATGACAATGACCGATCCCCTCGTTCCCGTATTCGACCTCGGCGGCGTGTTCGTCGAGTGGAACCCAATGTGGCTGTTCCGCAAGCTGTTCCCGACCGAGGACGAGGCGCAGTGGTTCCATGACAGCATCTGCACCAGGGAATGGAACCTCGAGTTCGACGCCGGAGACATCTTCGCCGAGGGCGTGGCGCGGCTGATCACGCGGTTTCCACGCTACTGGCGCGAAATCCAGGCCTTCGACCTGCGGTGGCGCGAGACCTGCGGGAACTTCATCGACGGCACCATCGCTATCCATGACGAGCTGATCGCCGCGGACATTCCGACCTTCGCCATTACGAACTTCTCATGGGAGAAATGGGTGAGCTGCCTGGGCGACTGGCCGTTCCTCGAAAAGTTCGATGGCGTCGTGGTCAGCGGTCTCGAGCGCATGGTCAAGCCAGATCCCCGACTCTACCGTGTTTTCTGCGAACGCTACGGGCTCGCTCCGCAGTCCTGCGTGTTCATAGACGACAGCGAGCCCAATGTGGTTTCGGCGCGCAAGTTCGGTATGACCGCAATCCACTTCACCGATGCCAAAGCGCTGCGCAGGGAGCTGATCGCCCTGGGCCTGCCGCTCAAGGCCACGAGCTAGACGCCTACTTCGTCCCGTACATGCGGTCGCCGGCGTCCCCGAGGCCCGGCACGATGTAGCCTTTCTCGTTGAGGTGGCTGTCGATCGCGGCGGTGAAGATCGGCACGTCCGGATGGACGTCGCTGAAGTGCTTGATGCCCTCGGGCGCCGCCAGCAGGCAGAGGAAGCGCAGATTGTTGGCGCCGCGCTCCTTGAGCTTGGTCACCGCCGCCACCGACGAGTTGGCGGTTGCCAGCATCGGGTCCACGACGATGATCAGCCGGTTCTCCAGCTCGCTCGGCGCCTTGAAGTAGTACTCGACCGGCTGCAGCGTCTCATGGTCACGATAGATGCCGATATGGGCGACACGGGCGGCCGGCACCAGGTCCAGCATGCCGTCGAGAAGGCCGTTACCGGCGCGCAGGATGGAGGCGAACACCAGCTTCTTGCCCTTGATGGTCGGCGCCTGCATCGTGGTCAGCGGCGTTTCGACGGGGATCATCTCGAGCTCGAGGTCACGGGTGACCTCGTAGCACATGAGGTGCGCGATCTCGCGGAGCAGGCGCCGGAACCCGGCGATGGAGGTTTCCTTGTCGCGCATGATCGTCAGCTTGTGCTGGATCATGGGGTGATCAATGACAGTGACTTTGGCCATGGACAACCCTCTCGTGAACTCGCCCGGCGTTACAGGAAACTTCGCCCGTGACGGCCGGGCGCAAGTCCAAGCCAGTGAGCGATGCTTTCGCCAATATCCGCGAAGGTGGAACGGATTCCAACCTCGCCGGCGGAGAGTCGTGGGGAAAAGCAGAGGATGGGGACCTGCTCCCGGGTGTGATCGGAGCCAATCCAGGTCGGATCGTTGCCGTGGTCGGCGGTCAGGACAAGTAAATCGTCGTCCCGCAGGCGACTGACCAGTTCCGGCAAGCGCGCGTCGAACGCCTCGAGCGCGCCCGCATAGCCCGCCACGTCGCGGCGATGGCCGTATTCCTGATCGAAATCGACGAAATTGACCATGACAAAGTCGCCGTCGCGGGCCATCTCCAGCGCCTCAAGCGTGCGGTCGAACAGCACCATGTTGCCCGATGCCTTGATCTTGTGGGTGACTCCACTGCCCGCGTAGATGTCCGAAATCTTGCCGATGGCGAAAACCTGGCGCCCGGCCGCCTTGGCGCGGTCGAGCAGCGTCGGCTCCGGCGGCGAAATGGCGAAGTCGCGTCGGTTGCCGGTGCGCTTGAACGTGGCAGCGGTCTCGCCCACGAATGGCCGGGCGATGACCCGGCCGATCATCATCGGCGCGGTCAGCTTGAAGGCCTCTTCGCAGACCTCGTAGAGCCGGTTCAGGCCGAAATGCTGCTCGTGCGCGGCGATCTGGAAGACCGAATCGATTGAGGTGTAACAAATCGGCATGCCGGTGCGGATCGATTCCTCGCCGAGTTCGGCGATCACCGTTGTGCCCGAGGCGTGCTTGTTGCCAAGGATGCCCGGCAAGTTGGCATTGCGGATCAGGGCGTCGGTCAGCTCCTTTGGGAACGCCGGCGTCGCCTGCGGGAAATAGCCCCAATCGAACGGTACCGGTACCCCGGCGATCTCCCAATGGCCGGATGGTGTGTCCTTGCCCTTGCTGACTTCGCGGCCGACGCCGAAGCGGCCCCCCTTGGGCGTCGCCGACAATCCGGGAGGGACGGTGCCGGCTGCGAGCCTGGCCGCTGCCCCAAGTCCCATCGCGTCCATGTTGGGCAGGTGCAGAGCATAATTCTGCGCGATGTGTAGCAGGGTGTTGGCGCCGGTATCGGGGTGGCCGTGGCCGTCGCTGTAGTCAGCGGCATCGGGTGCGCCACCGATGCCGAAGCTGTCGAGGATGCAGAGAACCGCCCTTGGCATCAGCGCGCCTCCGGCGAATCGATGCGGTCGGCGATGAGCGGGTGCGTCGGCGCAGCTTCGCCGAGATGGTAGGCTGCAATCAGGCGGCGGCTCGCCTCCGCGGCGGTCCCTGCGTCGCGGGCGTGGAGCCGCGCGAGCGGCGTGCCGGCTTCAACTCTTGCACCAAGCCCGAGCAAGCGGTCGAATCCGACGGCATGGTCGATTGTGTCCGTCGGCATGCGGCGCCCGCCACCAAGCGCGACCACGGCCATGCCGACACCACGTGTGTCGATGGCGCTCACGACCCCGGCCGCCGGGGCGACCACATCGACCGTGATGGGCGCCGGAGCGAGATACTCGTCCATGCGCTCGACGAAATCGTACGGCCCGCCAAGCAGGGCCACCATCTCGGCGAAGCGCGCCGTGGCCTCGCCGCTCCAGAGGGCGACCTCGCAGGCTTTCTTGGCATCGCCTTTATAGCCGGTGAGTTCGAGTGCGCCCGCCGAAAGCGCCAGCGTCACCTCATAGAGTCGCTTGTCGCGATGCGCACCGGTGAGGAATTCGACGGCATTGCGTACTTCCAGCGCGTTGCCTGCCGCGCTTGCCAGCGGCTCGTTCATGTCGGTCAGCAATGCCGCGGTACGCGTACCGGCGCCGTTGGCGACATCGACCAGGCTCCGCGCCAGCTCGCGCGAGGTTTCGAGCGTGGTCATGAAGGCACCCGAGCCTGTCTTCACGTCGAGGATCAGCGCCTGCAACCCGGCCGCAAGCTTCTTGCTCAGGATGGAGGCCGTGATCAGCGGCACGCTTTCGACCGTGCCGGTCACGTCGCGGATAGAGTAGAGGATCTTGTCGGCCGGAGCGAGGTCGGCCGTCTGGCCGATGATGGCGCAGCGGGCCTTGCGCGTCACCTCATGAAAAAGGGCATTGTCCGGCTGCGTGTTGTAGCCGGGGATCGAATCGAACTTGTCCAGCGTGCCGCCCGTGTGGCCGAGACCGCGGCCGGAGATCATCGGAACATAGACACCGCAGGCGGCGAGGATCGGCGCCAGCATCAGCGAAACATTGTCGCCGACGCCGCCGGTCGAGTGCTTGTCGACGACCGGTCCATCGAGATCGGACCAGTTGAGCACCGTTCCAGAGTCGCGCATGGCCTCGGTCAGCGCCACGCGCTCCTCGAGCGTCATGTTGCGGAAGAACACGGCCATGGCGAAGGCCGCGGCCTGCGCGTGGCTCACCGTGCCGCCCGTCAGTCCGCCGATGAATTCACCGATCTCGACGCGCGACAACACCTCGCCATCGCGCTTGTGCACGATGACTTCCTGCGGCAGGAAGACCATCAGCCGTCATGCCCCATAGGGCACCCAAACGTTCTTCACCTGGGTGGCGCGACGCAGGAAATAGTCGCCTTCGAACTTGGACTTGTCGGCAAGGTCGTAGTAGAGCCCACGGCTTGTCCAGGTCTGCTTGAGATTGCCGACCGAGGCCTTCTCGATCATCGTCGAGGTCGCCGCATCACCGGCGAACCAGATCGCATCGACGCCATCGTGCTCCGCGATCGTCTTGGCCAGCGTGGCTGAGCCGCCGGTCACGATATTGATGACGCCCGCAGGAACATCCGAGGTTTCGATCACCTGGTAAAGATCGGTCACCGACAGCGGTGCCGTCTCCGACGGGACCAGGACCACCGGATTGCCCATGGCGAGCGCCGGGGCGAGAAGCGCGATCGAGCCCAGCAGCGGCCGGGACGGCGGCGCGAGGATGCCCATCACGCCGATTGGCTCGACCATTGCGATGGCGATGGTGCGGCTCGGCGGATTGTGCACGGCGCCGTCGTATTTGTCGGCCCAGCCGGCGAAGGCGAAGAGACGCTCGACCGAGGCGGCAACTTCCTTCTGGGCAGAGGCGAGACTCTCGCCCGTTTGTGCGCGGATGCGCCTTGCGAACTCGTCGGCGCGATATTCGAGGTTCTCCCCAAGGAAGTAGAGAATCTGCGCGCGGTTATGGGCGGCGGTCGTGCCCCAGTTCAGGGCGCCGCGGGCCGCCTCCACGGCGTTGCGGATGTCCTTGCGGTTGCCCTCGCCCACTTCGCCGACCAGCGCACCGGCGGGGCTGTAGATAGTGCGGGAGTAGCCGCTATCTGGCCGCGCCTGCTTGCCCCCGATATACATCTTGGCGGTCTGGTCGATGCCACCATGGTCATCGAGCTCGCGGCCCGAGGTCCCCGCCTTCGCGGGGACGGCCGAAGCGGCCGGCTTCAGCTCCTTCTCCCATTTGGGTTTCAGATAGACGGCCATGCCTTCCTTGCCGCCCTCGCGGCCGAAGCCGGATTCCTTGTAGCCGCCAAAACCAACGGCTGCGTCGAAGTTGTTGGTGCCGTTGATCCACACCACGCCGGCCTTGATCTTCGGAGCGATATCGAGCGCGAGGTTGATGTTCTCGCTCCAGATGGTCGAGGCCAGCCCGTACTTGGTGTTGTTGGCAAGCTGCACAGCCTCTTCGGGTGTGCGGAAGCTCATGGCCACCAGCACCGGTCCGAAAATTTCCTCGGTTGCCACGGTGTGCGAGGGCGACACGTTGGTGATCAATGTCGGTCTGAGGAAGCAGCCGCCGCCCTTGGGCAGGTCGATATCGGGCTCGTAGACCTGCCCGCCCTCGGCGGCGCCCTTCTTCACCAGGTCGCGCACGCGCGCCACCTGTACCGGCGCGACCAGCGCCCCGATGTCGACCGCCTTGTCGAGCGGATCGCCGACACGCAGGTTCGCCATGCGCCGCTTCAACTTCTCGATAAAACGGTCTTCTATCGACTCCTGGATCAGGAGGCGCGAGCCGGCGCAGCACACCTGACCTTGGTTGAACCAGATGGCATCGACGAGCCCTTCGATGGCGCTGTCGACATCGGCGTCGTCGAAAACGATGTACGGGCTCTTGCCGCCGAGCTCGAGACTCAGTCCCTTGCCGGTCCCGGCGGTAGCGGCGCGGATGATCTTGCCGACCTCGGTCGAGCCGGTGAAGGCGATCTTGTCGACGTCCGGATGGTTGACGATGGCGGCGCCGGTATCGCCGAGGCCAGTGACGATATTGACCACGCCCGCCGGGAGCTTGGCTTTCTCGACAATCTCGGCAAACAGCAACGCCGTCAGCGAGGTGAACTCCGCCGGCTTCAGCACCACCGTGTTGCCGGCAGCGAGTGCCGGCGCGATCTTCCAGGCCAGCATCAGCAGCGGAAAGTTCCACGGGATGATCTGGCCACACACGCCATAGGGCGCCATGCCGGGGAACTCGCGCTCGAGGTGCTGTGCCCAGCCGGCGTGATGATAGAAGTGCCGCGCCACGAGCGGGATATCGATGTCGCGGCTCTCGCGGATCGGCTTGCCATTGTCCATGCTCTCGAGGACGGCAAAAAGCCGACTGTGCTTCTGCACCAGCCGGGCGATGGCATAAAGGTACTTGCCGCGCTCATAGCCGGGGAGCGCCGACCAGGCTGGAAACGCCGCGCGTGCCGCCCTCACCGCCTTGTCGACATCGGCCGCGGTGCCGTCGGTAATCTGGGCGAGCGTCTTGCCGCTCGCCGGGTTGTCCGACGCAAAGGTCTTGCCGGGCTTGGTCCATTTGCCGTTGATGAAATGACCGAACTTGTTGCCCCTGCTCGCAAGCCACGCCAGTGCCGGCTCCGGGCTCTCGGGCGCCGGGCCGTAGTCGAGGTTCTGGAAGATTTCGGCGATCTTGTTCATGTCACACCATCGGCATGCGGTAGTCGGCCGCGTAGTGACCGGTGAGATTGTGCTCGAGTTGGCGCTCGATGTCGGTCAGCAGCGAGCTCGCGCCGAAGCGGAACAGATGCGGCTGCAGCCAGTGAGTGCCGAGCTCCTCCTTGATCAGCGCCATGTAGTCGAGCGCCGTTTTAGCCGAGCTGATGCCGCCCGCCGGCTTGTAGCCGATCTCGACGCCAGTCTCGTCGGCGAACCAGCGGATCATGCGGATCATCGCCAGAGAGACCGGCAAGGTGGCATTGACCTTTTCCTTGCCGGTAGAGGTCTTGATGAAATCTGCGCCGGCCAGCATGCAGACGAGCGAGGCCCGGCCGACCTGGTTGAGCGTTGCAAGGTCGCCGGTGCCCAGGATGGTCTTCAGATGCGCCTCGCCACAGGCCTCGCGCATCGCCTTGACCTCGTCGTAGAGGCCCTGCCAGTCGCCGGTCAGCACCTGGTGGCGGTTGATGACGATATCGATTTCCCTGGCGCCTGCCGCAACGGAGGCCTTGATCTCTTCGAGGCGGGTTGCGAGCGGCGCCAGGCCATGCGGGAACGCGGTGGAGACGGCAGCCACCGGGATGCCGCTGCCTTCAAGCGCGCGTACGGCGGTCGACACGAAGGTGTGATAGACGCAGACCGCGCCCGGCACGATCTTCAGATCGGCGATATCGTACCCGTCTATGATTTCGTCGGTCAGCGGGTGCCGTGCCTTGGCACAAAGCCGCTCGACCCGTCCCGGCGTGTCGTCGGAATTGAGCGTTGTCAGATCGATCAGCGTGATGGCGCGCAGCAGCCAGGCCGCCTGCCAGTCCTTCTTCACCGTCCGCCGTGTGCCGATGGTCGCGGCGCGCCGCTCGAGCGCCGAACGGTTCATGCGAATGCGGCCAACCCAATCGAGATCGAGCGGAAAGCCAGGGTTGCGGGCGGGCGGATGCGCCGTGCTCCTGGCCGTCGCGGGCGCGGCTGGTGGTGTATCGACAATACGTAGGGTCATATCGCCTCCGGGACACCTTTGGTGTCGGGCGCGGACATGGCCGCGCGGGATTTCGTTGGTGGCGAGGGTACCAAAGATAGACGCCCCACTACAACGGATGTCGCAGGGGGCGCCTATCTGGTGCCACCAGCCTGAGGGCGGGGCCGGCGGTCTTCGGCAAGGCAACACGCCAAACCGCCCGTCGGTTCCGCCAATTCGATCACATCATCGGGGCAGATATTCGGGCCCGAATGAATGCGGCAGCAATTGCTCCAAGGTCTGCGCCAGCGGCGCTCCGTCGACGCCGTGACTTATGACGACGACATCGGGGTCCGCGAATTCGCGAATGCGCTGCCGGCAGCCGCCGCATGGGGTAACCGGCACGGCACCCGGTCCAGTGACGTAGACTCGGCGGATGCGCCTGCCGCCGCCTGCAATCATTGCCGCGATTGCCGAGGCTTCGGCGCAATTGCCGATCGGATATGCCGCATTCTCAACGTTGCATCCCGCGTAAACCCTGCCGTCGTCGGCAAGGATCGCCGCGCCCACCGCAAAGCGCGAATAAGGCGCGTAGGCACGTGCCCGAACCGCCTCGGCCGCGGCAAACAGCTCTGCATCGGAGGCCATGCGTCAGCGCTCCTTGGTATAGGGCACGCCGCCCGCCTTGGGGCCAATTGCCTTGCCGATGAAGCCCGCGAGCAGCACGCAGGTCAGGATGTAGGGCAGCGCCTGGATGAACTGCACCGGGATCGCCCAGTTGAGGCCCGGCAGTACCGCGCCTTGCAGGCGGATCTGCAGTGCATCGAGGAAGCCGAACAGCAGTGTTGCGTACATCGCCGGCCACGGGCGCCATTTGGCAAAGATCAGCGCCGCGAGCGCGATATAGCCGTCCCCCGCCGTCATGTTGTTGACGAAGCCGTTGCCCTGGGCGATCGAGAAGTACGCGCCGGCGATGCCGCAGAGCACGCCGGTGATGAGTAGCGCGCGGTAGCGCATCAGCACGACCGAGATACCTGCCGTGTCCACCGCCTTGGGGTTTTCGCCCACGGCGCGGAGCCTGAGACCGAACCGTGTGCGGTAGAGAACCCAATAGGTCACGGGAACCGCGATGAACGCGGCGTACTCGATGATGTTATGCCCGGAGAGCAGTGTCGAATAGATCGGCCCGATGATCGGGATGTCGTGGATCTGGTCCGCCCAGGGCCAGTTGATCGGATGGAAGCGGCCGCTGTCGGGCGGCTGCGGGGTGCGGCCACCCAGGTGGAACCAGGCCAGGCCGAGCACGGCAGTCAGGCCCTGGGCGAGGAAGTTGATCGCCACGCCCGAGATGATCTGGTTGCCCTTCAACGTAATGGAGGCAACAGCGTGAAGCATCGCCATGAGGATCGACACGGCGATCGCCGCCAGCAGCCCGAGCCAGACGTTGCCGGTGACAACGGCCACGGTCGCCGCCCCGAACGCCCCCGCCAGCATCTTGCCTTCGAGGCCGATGTCGAACACACCTGAGCGCTCGGAATAAAGGCCGGCAAGACAGGCCAGCAACAGCGGCGTCGTGAGGCGCACCGTGGCCGCGAGGGTGGAGATGATGGTTTCGTAGTCCATCTCAGCCTTCCGTTCCGACGGTTTCGCGCGCCGCTGCTTCGACGCGCTGTTTCGGACCGAAGAGCATGAACGCGTTTTCGAGCCCTGGCCGCAACAGCCCCTCCATCGCGCCGGTAAACATGATCACCAACGCCTGGATGACCACGATCATGTCGCGCGTGACCGCCGGCATCTCGAACTGCAGCTCGAGCCCCCCCTGGTACAAAGCTCCGAAAAGAATCGCCGCGAGTGCGATGCCGACGGGATGGTTGCGCCCCATCAGGGCCACAGCGATGCCGACAAAGCCGTAGCCAGCCGTGATGTCGATGACGATACGCGACTGGACGCCGAGCACTTCGTTGACCGCGACCATGCCGGCGAGCGCGCCGGAGATGGTCATCACGATCATCGTCAGCTTGCTGTTGGAGATGCCCGCATAGAGCGATGCCGATGGGTTATGCCCCATGGTGCGCAGCGCATAGCCAAGCTTGGTGTGCCACAGCAGCACGTAGACGAAGATCAACGACAGCACCGCGAAGATGGCCGTCATGTTGAGCGGCGCCTCGCCGAAGAACGGGAAGAACTGCCTGAGCTGCGGGATCTTGCCGGCCGCAACCACGTTGGCGGTCGAGGGCTCCTGCACCCCAACCG
>Ga0207702_10004785_pt1 | contig 11930 bp, 15 predicted proteins | sample KBSCornC62_FD_184302 | JGI IMG/M metagenome (GOLD analysis project Ga0207702, IMG submission 184302) | Corn rhizosphere microbial communities from Kellogg Biological Station, Michigan, USA - KBS Corn C6-2 (SPAdes) (version 2) | ecosystem: Host-associated > Plants > Roots > Rhizosphere > Soil ...
GAATACCCAGCGCTTAAGTGAGCAAACCCACCGTTTGAAGTCGATTGATCGGGGAAAGTGTCGGGCGAGAAAACGCATGGAACACGCCGGTTTTCAACATCAGGCGCTGATCTACGAGGGCGCCGACGAGTATCTGGCAGGGACGATTCCCTTCCTGCGCACTGCCCTGGAGACCGACCAACCCGCGCTTGTCGCGGTGCGGAGGGGTCAGGCGCGGCTGCTGCAGGGCGAGCTGGGCGGCGAAGGGGAGCGGATCCGCTTCCTGTCGATCGAGGAGGTCGGTCGTAATCCCGCGCTGATCATCCCCTTCTGGCGCGACTACGTCGAGGAGAACCGCGGCCGCGCGGTGCGCGGGATCAGCGAACCGGTCTGGCCGGAGCGGAGCGCGGCCGCGATCGCGGAGACCCACCGGCACGAGGCGCTGCTCAACCTCGCTTTTGCGTCCGGGCCCGGCTGGTCGCTTCTCTGCCCCTACGACGCCTGCGGCTTGCCCGACGACGAGCTGGAGACGGCCGCGGCGACCCACGAGCTGATCTCGCGGGAGGGCCGGACGGAGCGGAGCGCCGCCTTTGCCGCGGACTTCGACGTCCTGGGCGGGGATCTGCCATCGCCGGGCGGGCGGGCCGATGTCCTCGCGTTCGGGCTGTCGGAGCTCTCCGAGGTGCGGCGGCGGGTTGCTGCGGCTGGCGAGCGGACGGGGATGGACCCGCGCGGCGTCGCCGACCTTGTGACCGCGACCAGCGAGCTGGCCGCCAACAGCGTCATGCACGGCGGCGGCGCCGGCACCCTGCGCGTCTGGCGGGACAACGGCAGCCTGCTGGTCGAGGTAGAGGACGAAGGGCGGATCGAGGAGCCGCTGGTCGGGCGCCTGCGGCCGGGGCTCACGCAAGAGGGCGGCCGCGGCCTCTGGCTCGCGAACCAGCTCTGCGAGCTTGTCCAGATCCGCTCGGAGGGCGGTCCGGGAGGCGGTCGAACCGTCGTCCGGCTACACATGCCGGTCGAGGTGCAAAGCGGCGGCGACGAGGACGGCGCCACCCCCGGCGACTCGCTCGTCAGCGCGTAGACACCCCGTCCCGTACTCGCCCGCCCACTTTCCCGATTCGCGCTTAAAGATCGCGAGCGGAGGCGTTGCCCCCGCGCTGGCCGGGTAGTTGACGATCATGCCAGACAACGATCCGCAGACCCAGCTCGTCAAGTACCTCACCGACGCCCACTCGATCGAGGAACAGGCGCTCGTGCAGATGAAGCGGGCGCCCGATCTCGTTGAGGGGCCGCTTTCGGAGAGCTTCCAGCGCCACCTGGGGGAGACCGAATCCCAGGAGCAGCGGGTGCGCGAGCGGCTCGAGGCGCACGACGCCTCGCCCTCGAAGCTGAAGGACGCGGCCGGGCAGGCGGGCGGCTTCGGGATGGTGCTCTTCGCCAAATCACAGCCCGACACGCCGACGAAGCTGGCGATGCACGCCTTCTCCTACGAGCACATGGAGGTGGCCGCCTACGAGCTGCTGGCGCGGGCGGCGCGCGAAGCCGGCGACGCGGCGACGGCCGAGATGGCGCTGGCGATCGCCGACGAGGAGCGCGAGATGGCGGGACGGGTCGCCGCCGGGTTCGACGAAGCGGTCGAGCAGGCGCTGCGCGAAGTCGATCCCGACGACCTCGGCGAGCAGCTCAACTCCTACCTCTCCGACATCCACGCGCTGGAGGGGCAGTCGAAGCAGCTGCTCGAGAAAAGCAAGGAGATGGACGTGCCGGCGCCGCTAGCCGAGGCCTTCGCCCATCACCTCGAGGAGACCGAAGGGCACCTGGAGAAAGTCGAGCACCGGCTCGACGACCGGGGGGCGAGCCCCTCGGCGATCAAGGACGCGATGCTGAAACTGGGTGCCCTCAACTGGGGCGCCTTCTTCGCCGCCCAGCCCGACACCCCCGCCAAGCTGGCCGGCTTCTCCTACGCCGTCGAGAACCTAGAGATCGCCGCCTACGAGCTGCTGAAGCGAGTAGCCGAGCGCGCCGGCGACCAAGAGACCGTCGCCCTAGCCGAGTCGATCCTCACCGAGGAGCGCAACGCCGCCCAGCAAGTAGCCGACCAATGGTCGGTCTCGATGTCAGCGGCTTAAGCGGCGCCAATAGCCCTCGAGAACGCCGAAGTCACAGATCCGCGCGACTCTCGGGGTTGAAACGTCACGTTGTGCGCGCCACCCGCGCGCCCTAGCCCGCAAGGGTTCCGGCCATGCCGAGAACCCAAACCGCCCATCCCGAACTGCATCAAATTTCCGGGCTGGCAGGTAGGAAATTTGATGCAGTTCGGGTGGAGAGGGCGTCCGCATGAGGGATCGGGAGGCGACGGCGGTTATTCGATCGCTGGCGGAGCGGCAGCATGGTGTCTTCTCCACCTGGCAGATGCTCGAAGCAGGGATATCCCCGGACATCATTCGGAGTCGGCGCAACGGCGGGTTGCTGGTCCCGGTCTTCCAGGGGGTTTACACCCTCGGACACCGGGTTGTTGCTCGCGACGCTAGATCGATGGCAGCAGTCCTTGCTTGTGGCCCGGGAGCCGTTCTTTCTCACTTCAGCGCCGGGCGTGTTTGGGGCCTATGTGGATCGCGCGGGCCGATAGAGACCCTGCGGCAGTCAGGTGGATTTCACCCAAAGGGTCACCCTGGCGTGAAGCTCCACCAGACGCGCAGACTGGAGTCCTACGAAGTGACCGTCGAACGTGGCATACCTGTCGCTGCGATGGAGAGGGTGCTGCTCGATCTGGCGGCACGGACCGACTCGGTTCGGCTGGAGCGCGTATTCGTCCAGGCGTATAAGAGGGACGACTTCTCGTGGCCGCGCCTCGGGCGCATCATCACCCGTCGGCGTGGCTGCAAGGGTGTCGGCAAGTTGCGCCGGATTGCCCAGGAAGTCGATCCCGAAGCCCTTGACACGAAATCCCCTCCCGAGGTGGACTTCCTCGCTTTGTGGCGCGAAGTGGATCTATCGGTGCCGGCGGTGAACGTTCTCGTCGAGGGCCACCTTGTCGATTTCCTCTGGCCGGCGCAGAAAGTCATCGTCGAAACCGATAGCTGGAGCTTCCACGGCGACCCTCTCGCATTCGAGAAGGATCACCAGCGAGACGTTGAACTGACCGCAGCCGGCTATGACGTCCACAGGACGACCGCGAAGATGCTCACCCGCGACCCCGGTCCGTTCCTCAAAAACGTCCACCGCGCCCTCCTCACCCGAACTGCATCAAATTTCATGCCTGCCAGCCCGGAAATTTGATGCAGTTCGGGGCGGGCGCTGCGTCCTTAAGGGGTCGCGGGAGGGGTCGCGCGGGCTATGGGATGCCTTGGGTGCTGCTGGTGGCTGCGGGGAGGGTGCGTTGGGTGGCGGCTAGGTGGAGGTCTTCTAGACGCTGGCCTTGGGTGTCGGCTCTGGCGGCCAGGTAGTGGAAGTCGAAGCCGTCCTGGGACTCGCCGAAAGACTGCTCCAGAGCGTTCCAGAGCTGCATCTTGCCGCCGACCATGCCGGAGAGGAACTCGAGCTCGAGGACGCGGCTGAGGGGGGAGTAGCCGCGGATGCGGCCGTTCGGCTTCAGGCGGCCGAGCTTCTCGGCGACCTTGGCGAGCACCGGTTTGACCGGGTCGCGGCCGACGCCCAGATGCTCCATCAGGCGGGTCAGGGTCCGGTAGTCCTCTTCGATCTCCGCGCAGAGCTGCGCCAGGGGCTCGCCGAACTCGGCATCGCCCTGGTTTGAGGACCGCAGGCGGCGGGCCAGCTCGACGCCGAGCGTGGCCCCCGCCAGGTGGTCGTTGAGGTAGATGGCCAGGAAGCGGTCTGCGTCTGCGTTCGAGGCCATCGCCGGCTCACGCCTCCTCGTACGGGTCTTTCTCGCCGGCCAGCTGCAGCGCGCACTCCTTCGTCTCGCTGAAGTGCCGTTCCTGGATCGGCAGTGCCCACTCGACCAGCTCTGCGACCGGAGTCTCGCCGGCCTGCTCGTTCAGTTTCTGCAGCACCATCCAGTGGCCGACCTCGCCCGCCTCGGCCATCGTCATGAACTCGAAGCCGTCGAGCCCGTCGCCCTCGTCGCCGAGGTAGGTGTCCATCATCTCGGTCGCCTCGCCTTTGGTCTCCCGAGCCTTGTCGAGGATCGCCGTCTTCTTGCCGTCGCGCTGCTCGGCCACCTCGGTGGCCCGTCGAGCCGTCTCCTCGGCCTCCTCGCGCATCGTCTGCAGTTTGCCGGCGATGCCCTCGTCGTCGACCAAGCCCTCGACTTTTTCGGTCGCTTTAGAAGCGGCTTCCGCGAGCCCCAGCACCTCCGCCAGCTTCTCCTCCAAAGTCGTCAACTCAGCCATCGATTCCTCCTGTTTCGGGGTGGGCGTTGCGCTTCAGCTACCCCCGTAGACGCGAGAAACAAACTGCATCAACTTGACCACCCAGCAGATAGTCAAGTTGATGCAGTTCGGGCTGTGGGGCTAGAGCCAGACGTGCTCGAAGCGCAGGCCGCCCGGCTCGGGGTGGAGGAGGCCCATCGAGGGCTGCGGGGCGCGGCGGCGCTCGGTCGGGCTGCCGGGATTGAAGATCTGGAAGCCGCCCTCCTCTTCGTGCAGGGGAAGGTGGCTATGGCCGAAAATCACCGCCTCGGCCTCGGGGAAGCGGACCCGTAGGCGGTTCAGGCGCCCATGTTTCGGACCGGCATCGTGGACGACCGCGACCGTTCGCCCGCCTACCTCGAACGTCAGCGTCTCCGGCAGCCGCTCCCCCAGCCACGGCTCATCGACGTTGCCGAAGACTCCGAAGACCACCGGGCAGAGCGCTTCCAGCTCGTAGAGGACCGAGGCCTCGGAGAAGTCGCCGGCGTGGATCACCGCCTCCGCCGCCTCGATCCTCGCGACGCATTCGTCCGGCAACCGGCGTTTGCCCTTCGGCATGTGGGTATCAGAGACGACGGCAATCATGGCGGGGACGGGGAAGGTTCATTGAGCGGGATGGTCGAGCGTTATCTCATGTTCTTCGGCGACTCGCACACCGTAGGGGTGGGCGACGAGGAGGGGCTTGGCTGGACCGGGCGCGTCTTCGCGGCCGCGATGGAGGCCGGCATCCCGACCACCTCCTACAACCTCGGGGTCGGCGGCGAGACCTCGGCCGACGTCGCCGGCCGCTGGCGCGCCGAGGCGCGGCCGCGGCTGCCGCGCGCCGACGGCGACCCGCGGGTGATCCTCGCCTTCGGTGTCAACGACGTCTCGCTCGAAGACGAGAGCCGCCGCCTCACCCAGGAGCAGTCGCTGCTGTCGCTCGAAGAGGTTCTGCTCGGCGCCCAGGGGCTCGGCCTGAGGCGCTTCGTCGTCGGCCCGGCGCCGATCGATGACGAAGCGCTGAACGACCGCATCGCCGAGCTCTCCTACGCCTACCGGATGCTCTGCGCCCGCCACCGGGTGCCGTTCGTCCCCCTGGTCGACGAGCTGCGCGACAACGAGACCTGGTGGGACTCGATCGCCGCCGGCGACGGCGCCCACCCCGGTGCTGCCGGCTACGCGGAGATCGCCCGGCTCGTCCTCGCCGCCGACTGGCTCGACTGGCTGCGCTCGAGTCCCTGAGCGGCGCGATTCAGCCCGCCGCCGCGAGCGGCTCGTCGACCTCGTAGCCGAACTCGACCAGGGCCGGGCCCATCGCCTCGTGCATTGCCCGCTGCTCGGCGGCGCTGAGGTTGTCGCGCCAGCCCCCGGGCCGCGCCTGCCGGGTGAAGCTCTGCCGCCCGCGCTCCGCCCGCGGCAGCTTCTCGAAGCGGTGATCTTCGACCACCTCGGGCACGCCCGCCGTGTCGATTCCCACCAACTCGCAGACCTTCTCCATGTAGGCCTCGGTTTCGCTGCGCAGCTCCTCGTAGCGGATCTGGATCCGGTCGCCCTCCGCCCGCGAGTCGTAGGCCTGTTTGACCGCGCGGCTGCGGTAGGCCCAGACTTCCGAGAGCCACTTGATCAGCGGGATCCGGCCCTCCTCGTTGACCGGGAAGGCGCCGCCGGGGATCGCCCAGGAGCCGTCGCTGTAGGCGTCGAGCCAGGAATCGACGACGTCGCGACCGTCGCGCAGGAGGAAGATCACCTTCGACTCCGGGAAGAGCTCGGCCAGGAACGGTGCCACGTGCGAGCCGGGCTCCTTGACGACGAAGGCGGCGGCCCGCGCCGGGTCCTTGACTCCGGCCTCCGCCGCTTCGGCCTCGAACCGCGCTGTGATCAGCTCCCGCAGCGGCTGCCACCAGGCCTCGCGGTGGCGCTCGGCGAAGAAGTAACCCGACTCCTCGGCCTTGACGTCGAGCAACGTGCTCAGCTCGGGCGGGTCATCGCAGGCGGCCCAGGCGAGCGGGATCGGCCGCCAGACGCCGAGGTGGTGGCCGAGGTGGGGGTCGTCGACTGGGACTACGCCTTCCAGGTCGGAGAGCATCTTCAGCAGCCAGGTGCTGCCGCTGCGGGACGATCCGAAGATCCAGGCGAGCCTGTTCTCCTGCATGTTCTGGGGGACGGTACCCCTCCCAGTCGGAAATTAAAACCTCAGGAGTTCTTCCGCAAAATGCCGGAAAGCGCACCGCCGCCGGAGGCGCCAATGATGACGACGGCCCCTTCCTCCAACGGTCGCGGCACGCCCGCCCCCTCAGCTCGAGCCGAGGCCTTTCTCCTCGGCGGCTTTGTAGGCGATCTGGAGGAAGTCGGAGATCGTCAGCGCGGCAAACAGCGAGGCGAGGAAGCGGGTCACCCGCGGGGCGAAGAGGAGGCCGACCGAGAAGCCGGCGATTACCCAGAGTCCGAGGCAGAAGGGGCAGATCAAGAGCTCGCCGATCGCCTTGCGGACGCCGGTCCCGCGCGAGCGCTCCTCGAACTCGGCCGGGCCGCCCTTGCCTTCGAGTTCGGTGAACGGCGCCCGCAGCGGGCTCGTCACCTTGTCCTTGGAGACCAGCCGGCTGAGTTTGTGGGAGGCGGTGCCGATCAGCAGCAGCTGGCCGGCGGGCACCCGATCGGGGAGCTCGCGCCCCTGCCGCTTGGCGATCGCCAGCGCCGTTGCCACCAGCGTCCCGAAGATGCTCATGAAGCTCAGGTAGGGGAGGAGGGGCGGTCGCTCCCCGGGATCCGCGTAGCCGGCGGTGGGATCGGGCAGCTCTTCGAGGATGCTGCCGCCGTCGCTGTTGGGCGTCTCGCTCATCGCCTCCCGCTACCCGCTGCGGTGCCGGTTCCAACCCTCGCTGCTGACGGCGACGTGCCAGGCGCCGTCGGGCCCGCGCCGCTCCAACACCAGGCCCTGGGCCACCGCCCGCCGCACCGCCCGCCGCAGGTCCCGCTCGCCGAGCCGCGGAAAGCGCCGCGCCAGCTCGCCGCGGCGGCAGTAGCCGTCGTCGGCGAGCGCGACGATCGCGGCCACGACCTCCTCCGGTACCGGCAGTTTTTTTCTTCGTTGCGTCACGTTGCTCTCACCGCTAGGATCGTGGTGATGCCGGCGGGCAGCAGACCGCCGCGTCGCGTCATACGAGCGGCACGGGATTCGACCGAACAGTCGATTTACGGACCCTGATGAGAAGAACGAGCTTCCAAAGGTCTGACCATGCAACCGAATAGCAGCGAAGAAGATCCCAGATGATGCAGCGCTTCAACGTCAGCGAGCGTGACCTCGAGAGCGGTGCGCGCGATATCCAGATCGAAGGCGAGCTCGACCTCGCGGTGGCCGGCCAGCTCGACGAGGTCCTCGGCAAGGCGGTCGAGCAGTGCCACCGGGTGCTGGTCGGGCTCGAGCGCTGCGCCTTCATCGACTCCTCCGGGATCGCGGTGATCCTGCGCGCCCACAACCGCATGCAGGAGGGCGGCCACCGGCTCGTCGTCTACGGTCCGACCGACCAGGTCCTGCGGGTCCTCTCGATGACCGGCCTCACCTCCAACGGCCTCGTCTTCGACAGCCCCGAGGAGGCGCTGTCGGCGCTCAGCTCCAGCGCCTCCGAGTAAGCAAGATCCGCTAGAGGCGGCTCGCGCGCACCATCAGGCTGCGCTGCGGGACCAGCACCGTCGCCCGCTGCACCATCCGCTCCGGCTCGGGCGCCAGCGGCGTCAGCTTCACGGTTCGCAGGACCGCCGGCACCACGGTCTCGATCTCGGCGTGGGCAAGCGGTTCGCCGACGCAGCGGCGGGCGCCGCCGCCGAAGACGTCGCCGAACTCCTCCTGCTGGCGGCGCAGGAACTCGAGTGGGTCGCGATGGAAGGCGACGGTCTGGGCGAGGACGTTGGCGTCAGGGCCGGGCGGCGGCTGCAGCGGCCGGGAGACGTTCGAGGTCTGCATCCATCGTGTTTACCCAGCGGCCAACGCCAAGGAAACGCCCTCTCTCACCGTTTCTCGACGAAGCTGATCTGGCCGTTGGTCTCAAGAATCGCCCAGCGGACGTCCCCAAGCGACCCGATCTGTTTCAGCCGAGCCTCCTGTTCGACCTCCTCGACGGTGAGTCGCTGGCGCCGGAGGTTCTTCCCGACCACCTCGCCGTCCTCGACCAGGACGATCGGCTCGCCGGCGAGGATCGGCCGCAGCTTGCGGACCCGCAGGCTGGTCCAGGAGACGAGGACCGTCAGCAGGGCGATCGTCGAGACCGCCAGCAGCGCTCCGGTCACCGAGTAGTCGCTCTGGGTGACTCCCTGCTGGACAAGGTCGCCGATCACGACCAGGAGGATGATGTCGAACGGCTCCATCGAGCTCAGCTCGCGGCGGCCGAGCATCCGCATCAGCAGGTAGAGGAAGGCGAAGATGATCGCGGCGCGGATGACGATGTCCATCAGGGGCTCTTCATCAGGGAAAGTTCAACTGGGTGCGGTCGATCGAGGCGATCTCTTCGTCGGCGTCGTAGAGCGCGAGGTCGGCGTTGTGGGTGCCGACGTCATTGGGGTTGGCCTGCAGGGCGATGTAGACGTCGAGGGTGCGGCCGGGGGTCAGCGGTGGGAAGCGCATCTTCAGGTGGCGACTGTCGCTGGTCGTGTCCGCCGGTTCCGGCTGAACCGTGTTGATCGTCGTTTCTTCGATCCAGCCCTTGTCGAAGACGAGCGTCGGAGCGCCGATCGCCTGGTTGGCGTGGATCTCGATCCGCGCCTGGTAGAGGAGGCCGCCGCGGACCCTTTCAGGCGCCGTCACCTTCAGGCTTGCCGCCGCCGTCCCCGCTTCCTCCGTCTGCGGCTTGGCGCCGAAGGCATTGAGGAGAGCCGCGAGCACGAAGAGCGTCAGCAGGAGGAGGAAGCCGTGGCGCAGCCACTCACCAGCCTGTTTCCCCTCGAAATCGCGGTGCCGCGGGAGGTCGATCCCCTGCGGGAGGTCCGACATGGGGGACAGCCTAGGAACCGTGGCGGCGGCAAGCGTCGTTAGAGGTAGGGGTCGATCCAGGCTTTGTAGCGGTTGATGAACTCAGACCCCGTCGCGGCAACGAGCTTTGCGGCTTCGTGGACACGCCCCGCTTTCACCGTGACGTACTGCCGCTTTCAGCCAGCTGAGCCATGAAGTTCTGAACCCGCGAAAAGGAGCGTTCCACCGCTTGAACCTCGTCGGAGGCCTTGATCCCCGCCTTCTTTTCAAAGGCCGCCTTGAAATCCTTTAGCTCGAAATTCTCCCCGAACTGCTCCATTGCCTTCTCTAGGAGCAGGAGCTGGTAGCCGAACTCCGAGAGGTGAGTGAGGATTTCGCTTCGAAGCTGCGCGGCCGTTTTCCTCCGGCGAGTCATCGGGCCTCGGCCGGGGGGTGCGGAGCTCGTCCGAAAACCCGTTCCATCCGCTTTCGATACAGGGTTCGTGCGCGCCGTTCGAAGTTTGCGCGGTTGTCTCGAAAGGTCGGCCATCGTTCTTCTCTGTCAACGATGACCCGGCCCTCTCGAGCGGCTTCGGCAAGCAACAGGGGGTTCGGTGAGGCGTCGTCGAAGGTAAGAACTTGAACCTCTCTTGCGAGCGCCTGTTCCAGTTTCTGTGCTAAGTCGATGCGTCGCTCGAAGGACGGATCGTGCATCTCCACTAACAGGTCGATATCGCTCTCCGCCGTGTCGTCGCCGCGGGCGGCAGAGCCGAAGAGGAGGGCGAACCTCACGGTGGGCTCGGTGCGGAGGGCTTGCCGCATCTGGGCGAGCAGGGGCCAGTGGGTGCGGATGTACTCCCGCTCGGCTACGGGGATTTTCAATCGTCGAGGAGTCGGCCGATCGCCTCGTATTGCTCCCTCGTTCAAAGCACGGCGAAGAGTGCGCTCGTTAACCCCTACTTCCGCGGACAATGGAACCAATGCATTCATGTGTCCCTTATATCTCTCCATATGTCCGTTAAGGATGAACATATGTCCATAAAACGAGCGAGGCGGCGAAGGAATCGAACCTTCCAAGCGGTGGGCTGCACCGCCCTGCCGGCTTTGAAGGCCGGATGGGCCACCAGACCCCTGCCGCCCCAGGAATGCGGCGAGCTTAACCCGAGCGGGGGAGGTGGCGGTCGCCGTCGCGGCGTAGCCGCTTTTCGGCGTCGAGCTGCTCGAGCACGGCTTGGGCGTATTTGCGGCTGAGGCCGAGGGCGTCGCGGACGGCGGCGATCGTGGTCGAGCCGTCGCGCTCGGCGAGGGAGAGGACGAGGCGGGCGAGCTGGTCGTAGGTGGAGGCGGCGTAGACGACGTCGGCCTTGGCGCGTACGGCGGCGCCGCCGGCGGCGAGCTCGCCGAAGGCTTTCTCGACCTGGCGGCGGTCGGCGCCGAGGGCCTCGGCGAGCTGGGCGGCGCCGCGGGGGCGTGGGCCGTCCCGCTCCAGCTCGGCGAGGACACGCTTGGCGAAGGCGCTCGGCTCGGCGGGAGGCGGGGGAGGGGCGGAGGCCGGCTCTTGCGCGGGCGCAGGCGGCTCCCAGTCGGGACCGTGGCGTGGCGGCGCGGCGGCGCGGACGACGCCACCGCCGAGGGTGTCGGGCGGAGCGATGCGGCGGACGACGACGCGGTCGCCGGCGCGCGCGAGCAACGGGCTCTCCAGCCGCAGCTGGACGCTGCCGTCGCCGAGGTCGACGACTCGGGCGGCGCTGTCGCGGGTGCCGAGATGCACCTGCACGCGGGACTCGGCGAGGACCGCCTCGCCGCCGTCGAGCAGGTCAATGTCGAGCCGGTAGGTCACCTCGATACCGGCGTCCGCCGTGGTGACGACGTCGCCGCGAGCCACCTCGTCGCGCTCGATGCCGCTGAGGTTGAGGGCGACCCGCTGGTGCGCGTCCGCCGCCTCCAGCGCCCGATCGTGGACCTCGATCGACCGCACCCGCGCCTCCAGCCCCTGCGGCAGGACCGCAACCCGCTGCCCCCGCTCGATCCGCCCCGACCACAGCGTCCCCGTGACGACCGTGCCATGCCCGGCAACCGTGAACGCGCGGTCGACGTGGAGCACCGGCGCCTCATCGACCACCCGGCGTTCGTCCTTGTACCGGTATATCCGTCCCAAGGACGAACGCCGGCTGGATTCCGCTCGTTCGGCGACTTCGGCCAAGGTGGCACGCAGCGCTTCGAGGCCCTCCCCCGTTCGTGCGCTCACTTCGACCAGCGGCGCTGCCGGGAACAGCTCGGTCGTCGCCTCGGCGGCGAGCCGCCGGGTCTCCTCGTCGACCAGGTCGATCTTGGTCAAGGCGACGAGGCCTTGCTCGACTCCCAACGCTCGCAGGACTGCCAGGTGCTCGTGGGTCTGGGGCATTGGGCCATCGTCAGCGGCGACAACCAGCAGGAACATGTCGATGCCGCTGGCGCCGGCGATCATCGTCCGCACGAAACGCTCGTGGCCGGGCACGTCTATGAGGCTGAGTCGACGCTCGCCGAGATCGAGGTCCGCGAACCCGAGCTCGATCGACATGCCGCGGCGGCGCTCCTCGGCGAGTCGGTCGGTGTCGCGGCCGGTCAGCGCTCGCACCAGCGCCGTCTTGCCGTGGTCGATGTGGCCGGCGGTG